>JAABUX010000502.1_pt1 | contig 67194 bp, 64 predicted proteins | sample 5561851 | NCBI WGS metagenome assembly JAABUX01 (sample SAMN10711883, study PRJNA513361) | rock metagenome | isolation source: Antarctica rocks | place: Antarctica: Victoria Land, Richard Nunatak red sandstone | collected 2016-01-03
GAGAATGCGCCGTGCGTCGGGATCGACGATCCCGTTCAGGTCCACGTCCTGCATCATGTCTGCCCTCTGCTCCCCTCGGTCGTCTTCGTGACTTCAGTATACGCCCCGACTTTTCAGCAAGATACGAACCTTGCTAGTAGCGCTTCGGAGTTTCGTTTTTTCCATACCTATCCTCCCATCACGGAAGCTATGCGGTCGCTCGTAAAGAGCGTCTTATATGGAGAGCATTGACATCTAGCTCGAGATGATGTGGTTAAGTTACGAGACACGCTCTTGAATCATAATTGAATGGCGTAGCGTCTGTCACGGCCACCGTCAACAGTGTAGAGTTTCTAAAGGTAGTCTTGCGGGGGCGTGCCGTACGATACTCTACCTAACGAGAGGTGAGGGCGGAGGCGGGGAGCGGAGGGCGCAGGGGCGATGAATGCGACGGCGACGCTGATCGGCGTGGGCTTTATGGCCGCGGCGGCGCTCTGGAGAGACCGTGCGGAAACGCTTGGCGGTCGCCATTGCGCAGGAGAAAAGCACTCATGACTGATGATGAGGTCACGGTTAGCAGCGGTAATATCTTTGCCGATTTGGGGGTGCCTGATGCCGACGACATGCTTGTCAAAAGCGATCTCGCCCTCGAAATACAGCGTGCTATACGAGATCGCGACTGGACGCACACGCAGGCGGCACAGGTCATGGGCATCGATCAAGCGCATGTCTCCCGCATTAGTCGCGGCAAGATAGAGGACTACAGTATCGATAAGCTCTTGCATCTGCTGACGCTGCTCCAGCGCAACGTCGTGATCGGCGTGCGGGAGAGCGACGAGCAGACGGGGTCGCTGCGCGTCCACATCGGTTAGCGTACGCCGACGGGTACGGCGTGGGCCTCACGCTCGGCGGGCAGCCCTCGTCTGTCGTCTGTCGTGCTTTGTTATGAACAAGGCGTGCAGGAGGCGGTCTAGAGAGGGGCTTCTCATACGATACTCTACCTAACGAGGGGTGAGGGCGGAGGCCAGGGTTCGTGAAAAGTCGTCCGGGGAGCGCGGGCGCGCGCTGCGCTGCTCGCCCGTCCCAGACCGGACACGGGGTCGGGCGGGAGGCCCGCGCTCCCCGAGTGCGCGTCTTTCCTCCCCTCGTCCTGACTTTTCACGAGCCCTGGGGCGGAGGCGGGGAGCGGGGGGCATGAAGGGATGGAAGGTAGTGGTTGGGTCGTGGGCAATAACATCACCGTGTCCAAGCCTGACCAAGCACACTCCAGGATCGGTCCACTTGTTGGCTATTATCGCTGTGTGAGAGATGTCTCCTCGTATTCGCTGGTCTTCACACACCAGCGGCCTACTTCTTCAGCGGGCGCATGACGTGAAAGATGAGGACGGGAGCAAGGACGCCCACGGCCGCGCCGCTAGCCGCCTGCGCGGGTGTATGATGGTCCAGCGTGTACCGTGACCAGCCGACCAGTGGAATAAGGCTCGCTAGGGGCAGGGCGCGCCGACCGTACACCAGCGTGAGTACAGCGACCGTGCCGCCTGCGCCCATCACATGCATCGACATCTTCCAGACAGTGGTAACTCCCGTGATGACGACCATGGCTCCAGCAACCGAGACGACGACAGCTATGATCGGACGCGGCGCACGCAGGGCGCGCAGCAGTCCGTAGGTGGCGCCAACCGTCGCGATCTGCGCGGCATACGGAACGAATCGTTCCTGACGGACAGATACATCGTGATCCGACAGGCGACCCGTCCGCACGCCCCAGCGTACATGGATGAGCGGTACGAGCGTCATCAGGCCGCAGGATAACGACCACCACTTTAGGCGCGTCGGCCAGCGCGGCGCGGCGCGCATAGCCACGCCTAGAAAGCAAAGAGGACAGAGCACCATGGGATTGGCCAGCATCGACACCACGCGCGCTGCTTGCCAGGTACGCGGGGAGACGTCGTCAGGGCGCACGCGGCTCTTCTGAAACGGTGCGGCCTCAGTCTGCTGCACAAAAGGTATTTTCATGTAATCCTCCTGCTATCGTGGTGAGACAGTGTGGACCGCGTTTACCCAGCTAGTAGTCCATCAAACGGACTTGTAGACAAAGGCTAAGGCCCTCTTATGGCTCAGGGCTTCGTCAAGCCGCCGATGGCCGGACACAGGGCCAGGGCCTGCCGCGCGACCGTGGCGGCATACGTCGATCGTGCATGGAGGTCGACGGCAAAAATATAGCCGAAGGCGCCCGTGGCGCCGTTTGGGGCGACTATGAGTGGAGAGAGATGGGCCGCCGCGCAGGTCTGGAGCAGCCCTGGCCCTTGAGAGGGACCAAGCAACACCAGGGCGCGGCTGTGGCGCGGGATGGAGGCCGCAGCCCCGGTGGTGGGAGGAAAGGGACAGGCGGGCGTCAGTCCCGTGTTCGAGGGACCAAGCTCGTACGCTTGTCCGAGAGAATAGCCGTCGAGCACCTGGCAGAGGTTGACGTCCGCTGATTGGCCGGCCAGCAGAATCGTCATCTGGGGATGGGCTTGTATCACGCCCACGTAGGCGGCAAGATCACTCTCGGCCACACCGCCCGGCCTCACGTTGTAAAACTGGTTCAGGTTGAGCAACCACACCGCGGCGAGCGGCAGGGCCAGCGTTCCACGATAGACCCACCGTCGCGGAGGAGAGGGCAGCCGCCTGCTGAGCGTCCTGGCCAGCGCCGTCAAGCCCAAGCCGGCCAGCAGTGCGACCGAGGGGTAGAGGATCTGCACGCGCGTGTCGGCGATCTGCGGCACGTAGTAGAGCGGCGTGGTCAAGGCCAGCGAAACGACAAACCAGATCAAGAGGAGGCGCGCCGAAAACGAGCGCGGCGTGCGCAGGCAGACGACAAGGCCCAGGCAAAGGGCCGCAGCCGTGACTAGATCGACGATGGCGCCCTGCACGTAGTGGGCGCTCTCCGTTCCATAAAAAAACTCGTAGAGCGCTCTCTTGGTATTGTCCACGAACAACTGCCCGGCAGGTGTGCTGGTGCGCGCCTGAGACATGCTGACCAAAGAAAACATCTGCTTGATCGTATCGGCGCCGTTGTCCAGCACCAGGGGGAGAACAACTAGGCCGAATCCTAGCAGCAAGAAGCCCAATCGCCGCGCGACTGAACGCAGACCGCCCTGCACGCGCGTCAGCACGACGAGTACGATGATCCCGATCATCAAGCGCCCGGTGAAGAGGGTATACCAGGCGGCTCCCGCGCAGGCCCCGGCGGCGTAAAAAGCCCCGGCCGCATCACTTTCCAGCGCGGCGTAGAGAAAGGCGGCGGCGGGAACGATGTACAGTAATGGGTCCATCTCGTTGTAGCCGATATGGTTGTAGGCCCAGAGCACCGAGGCGGCGGCATACACGAGCGCAGCGGCGTAGGCCACGGTGCGGCCGCCCATGCGCCAGCCGAGCCAGAAGAGGGGGACGATCGCAAGCCCCGAGGCGAGCACGCAACTCAGCCGCCAGCCGACGACGTTCTCGCCGAACACGCGCATGACGGCCCCTTGATACAGCGAGTCCATAGTGGCATGAATGCCATACACACCAAACTGGCTGAAAACGTCGACCTGCTGCCCCTGGGCTATTACCTTGGCCGCGTCGTAGAACGCCCACTCGTCTCCGACAAAGGCATACAGCCAATTCGTGACGTCGCGCATATTGATCGCGATATAAGCGCCGATGACGGCAAAAACGAAGAGAAGGTCCCAGCGGGTGAGGCGGACGTCCATCGCCTGCCCGGGGCTCATGTTCCAGAGGGCCAGCCCGACGACGATCACACCAAGGAGAAGCGCGCCAAGGTCGATCAAACCGGCCGTGTGGCCAGGCGCATGAAGAGCGGCGACGGCGCAAAGGGCTAGGCCGCCTAGAAGCACGATGGTGCGTGGCCGGCTGGACGAGATCGCTCGTCTCGACGCCGCCGCAATCGGACCTGGCGATGAGGGCTGGAAGGAAAAACTATCCGGCGGTAGGGCGCCGAAAAGTCCAAAAGCGGCGGTGAGCATGCCTAGAAGCACTAACACCGAGCCGACAAAGATCCACTCGGGATTGGGGAAGATGGGAAAGGCAACGGTGGTGAGCCAGTTGTCAAACAAGGTGTTGGCGAACGGACCGGGAACGGAGCGCTGCATCTCGCCAATACCGATGCCGATTAAGAGGCTGCCCAGTGCCGCAGCGACAGGGCGCGACCACCCCCCATTGGGGCCGTGTGTCGCTATAGCGGCAGCGCTATAGCTCTTTTCAGCATCGTCAAGGAAGATGGGAAGAGAGGGCCTGCTCATCGCTTATCGCCTCGTCCATCGTGTCTATCGGGTTGCCCGCGAAGTCGATGCATCATAACATACGTCTGAAGCGACTTTGGGGGGGGAGGCCGCGCAACCCAATCTTTATTTCAGGCGCATGAACCCGCGGGGCGACCACCATAGCGCCTGAACCCCGCCGCCGCCCACGTCCGGTCTTACGCCTTCCGCCCGCGCGGTCCACTGGAGGCCGTGGCGCCGCGACGCGCCGTACAGGCGCTGGCCGCGCGCCACGTTCCTCCTGCGCGACGAGGGTTACAGCATCGACACGCTCTTGCACCTGCTGACGCTGCTCCGTCGCAACGTCGTGATCGGCACGCGGGAGAGCGACGAGCAGGCGGGATCGCCGCGCGTCCACGCCGGTTAGCGTACGCTGGCGGGTATGGCGCGGAGCGAACCTTGCGCGTGACCCGGCGACCCGCGTCTGTCGTCTGTCGTGCTTTGTTATGAACAAGGTGTGCAGGAGACGGGCTAGAGAGGGGCTTCTCGTGCGATACTCTACCTAACGAGAGGTGAGGGCGGAGGCGGGGAGCGGAGGGCGTGAAGGGATGGATGCGACGGCGACGCTGATCGGCGTGGGCTTTATGGCCGCGGCGGCGCTCTGGGTGGGCGCCCTGGCGCTGCTGATGGTGGTGCTGCGCGAGGGGCCGCGCCTGCGCATCGACGATGCGACGGTGCTGGAGCCGGTGCGCCGCCGCTGCGGTCTGGTGATGTACGGGGCCACGGTCGCGCTGCTGGCGCTGCTGGCGCTCGATGTGCTCCTGGGCGCGGGCGATGGTCTGCACGCCCTGCGGAGCGGCGTCTCGCTCAAGAACCTGCTTTTCGAGTCGCGCTACGGCGTGGCCTCCGTGGCGCGCTGGGTGCTGCTGCTGGCGGGCCTCGGCGTGGCGGGCGGCTGGCTGCGCGCTCCGGCGGCGCTGGACCCGCGCGGTATGGCCATTATGATCAACGCGACGGAGCCGTCCGCGGCGCGGCGCCACGCCCTCGGCTTCGTGGCCACGGGGGCGCCGCGCGCCGCCGCGCGCGAGGATTGGCAGCGCCTCGGCGCGGCGCTGGCGCTGGCGGTGCTGGCCTGCACGGCGGCGGCGGGCGCGCACGGCGACGACGCCATGAGCGCGGCGGTGGAGACGCTGCGCCTGGGCACGCTGGGGGCCTGGCTCGGTGGGGTCGTGCTGATGGCGCTCTGCGTGCTGCCCTCTTTGCCGCTGGCCACGCGCGCGCGCCGTCCCGGCCTGCTGATGGCGCTCCTCGACCGCTTTACGCTCCTGGCGGTCCCCTGCGTGATCCTGGCGCTGGCGGCGACGTGGTGGGAGCGCACGCGGCCGGCGGCGGGGACGGCGACGAGGTCCGCCTGGTCGCTGGGGCTCTGGCTGGCGCTGCTGTGCCTGCTCGTCGCCGTGGGCGCGCGCGGCGCGCTGGTGGATCGGCCGCGTCTGTGGCGTCTGCTGCGCCTGGCCGAGCGTCAGGAAGCGCTGCGCCACAGGCTGGAGGTGTCCGTGGCCGCGATCGAGCGCGTGCTGCGCTGGAGCGCGCTCGTGGCGGCGCTGACGCTCATGGTAGGGGTGCTGGCGACGGCTGAGGCGGCGCCGGTCTCGTACGCGGCGCCTGCGCCTGTCGTCCACGTGCTGACAGCGGTGGGCACGGCGGGCGGGATGACGATGCAGGTGCATCTCGACCGCGACGCGGCGGGTCCGGGCACGGTGGATGTGACGCTGCGCGATGCGTCGGGCGGCCCGGTAACGGGGGCGACGGTGGTGACGACGCTGGGTCCGACCGCGCGGACGGGCGTGGCCACGACGCTGACGGAGAAGGGCGGCGGGATCTACGAGGGACGGAACATGACGACGCCGGGCGGGCGCTGGACGGCGCGGGTGACGGTGCGCACGGCCACGGTGATGGCGGCGTCTCTGTTCACGTTCACGACGACGGGCGCGGCCACGGCGTCCTCGTCCCCTCCGGCGGGCGCGATCGACTGGCGGCCGCTGGGGCCGGCCGTGCTGGCGCATACGCTGCTGGTGGATGGGGAAGCGGGCCGCACGCTCTACGAGGGCACGGCGGGCGCTGGGGTGTATCGCTCGACGGACGGCGGGGCGCACTGGACGACGCGCGCGACGGGGCTGCCGCCGGCGGTGTGGTCGCTGACTTTCTTGCCGGGCCACGTGTTGCTGGCGGCGACGGAGCACGGCGTCTACCGCTCGGCGGACGCGGGGGGTCACTGGACGCCCTCGGGCCTGGGGACGCACGCGGTGTATAGCCTGGCCATCCATGCCGCCGGGCAGTTAGTGGTGCTGGCGGGCTGCGACGGCGGCATCTACCGTTCCTATGACGCGGGAAAGCGCTGGACGCTGGCCTACGACGCGGGCGCGGCGGCGGTGGTGTCGCTGGCCTGGCCGGGGATCAAGCCGACGCTCATCGTGGCGGGCGTGTCGCCCGGCCCCAAGGTGCTCGTGTCCTCGACGGACGGCGGAGCCACCTGGCGCGCGCAGACGGGCGGCGCGCTGTCCGCGGCGGTGGGCATGATGTCCGTGGCCGTGGCCCCCGGTGGGGCGCCGCTCTACGCGGGCACGATGGGCCAAGGGGCGTATCTCGTCGACGCGGCGGGCGTGTGGTCGACGCGGACTGCCGGGCTGCCGGGTCTGGCCGCGGGCGACGCGCATATCGCCTCGTTCGCTTTCGACGCGCGCAATCCGAGCGTGCTCTACGCGGCCACGCCGCGCGGTGTGTATAAGAGCTTAAATCAGGGCCGGCGCTGGGCCGCCTTCGGGCGCGGCTTGTGGGGAGACGGGGAAGATGTGACGGGCCTGGTGCTCGTGCATGGGGCCGCCTCGACGACGCTGTACGCGACGACGGCGACGGGCCTGTATCGCTACGCGAACCTGCCGTAGCGGGGGACGCCTACGTGCGGCCCTGCCGCGCTGGAGGCAGCGCAGCCAGGGCGCGGGGTGAGAGAAGGGCGGGCGGACTAGTCTCCTTTGAGGGCGCCCTCGCCGTCGTGGACGACCGTGTAGTGGTAGAGGTCGACCGGGGCGGCGTAGTAGGGCAGGAGCAGGGCGCGGTACTCCTGGTAGTCGCTGGAGCCGCGGAAGCCGTCGACGTGGCCTTCCAGCGAGTCCCACTCGATGCGGAGGACGTAGCGGGCGGGGTCTTCGATGCAGTGGGTAAGGGCGTAGCGGCGACAGTGCGCGGAGGCGGCGATGTAGCGCTGGGCTTGTCCAAACGCCTTCTCGAAGGCGGCGTTCTGGCCGTCTTTCACCGTCAGGGCAGCGATCTCGATGACCATGCAATCGTTCCTCTTTCTTTTTATGAGTGGGTCCTCATGACACTTAGCATACCCTCTAACGGGTGCGGTCGGGCGCGGGGCTGGAGCGTGGTAGACTAGACGAAACACGGCGCGGGTCGGGCCGCGCGGCGACGACGGGGAGGGACGTAACCATGGCGACGGAAACGATGGGGGAGATCGATTGGGACACGTTTCCCGAGAGTGATGGAGAGCCCATGGCGGAGACGCAGGCCAACATGATCCAGATGATGGACCTCATTTTTGCCCTGAGTTGCCTCGTCAAGGGCCAGGGGCGCGACGACTCCACGGCGGTCGGCGGCAATCAGTTGATGTATTTCAACCCGCACAACGGGCGCGAACACATCTCGCCCGACGTGTACGTCATTCTCGACTACCCGCCGCCGCCGCCGCCGAGTTGGCGCACCTGGATCGAGGGCAAGTTCCCCGAGATCGTGTTCGAGATCACCTCACCGAGCACGCAGGATGTCGATGTGAGCACGACGCCGGGACGAGGCAAGCGCTAGCGCTACGCGGTCCTGGGCGTCCGGGAGTACTACATCTACGACCCACAGGGCGTGCTCGATCCGCCGCTGCAAGGGTTCGCGCGGCAGGGCGAGCGGCTGGAGCCGCTGGCGACGCGGCAAGGCGGAGCGCTCTACAGCCCGCTGCTGGGGGCGGAGTTGCGCCAGGTGGGCGCGTCCCTGCGCGTGATCGATCCTCAAACGGGTGAACCGCTGCTCACGGCGATGGAAGTGCAAGAGCAGTGGGCTGACACGCGGGAGCAGTTGGCCGGCGCGCGGGAGCAGTTGAATCACGAGAAACGGGCGCGTCTGGCGGCGGAAGAAGCGCTTCAGGCGGCGTTGGCGCGTTTGGCCGCGATCGAGCCCCCCTCGTAAGGGGGCTCCGACGGGCGGCAGGTCGCGCGTTTCGTGGCGGGGGCGATACGACGGCGTGCTCGTGTGCGGGGCAGGGCTCGTGAAAAGTCGTCCTGGGAGCGCGGGCGCTCACTGCGCTGCCCGCCCGTCCCTGACGGGACGCGGGGTCGGGCGGGAGGCCCGCGCTCCCAGGGCGCTCGTCTTTCCTCCTCTCGTCCTGACTTTCCACGGACCCTGGCGTGCGGAGACGGCGCGTTGACGGCATAGCTTCTCCTACCTATACTTCATTTCAGGTGCATGGGCTGCCCTGGTGTACATCCATGTGGTAAAGAGAAGAGAAGTAATTGTAGTCATGCGACACCGCAACTCGTACATCCTATCCGGCGTTTTGGTCGTCTTGCTCATCGCCATCGTGTTCGACTTATCGGGCGTGGGCGGCTTCACGCTCAATCTAGGCAGGCCGATCACGGTGAATCAGGGGCTGGATCTGCAGGGCGGCGTGCGCGTCTTGCTCCAGGCCGTGCCCCTCGACGGCCAACCTCCCGCCGACGACGTGATGGAGACGACGCGCCAGGTCATCTTAAGCCGCGTGAGCGGCGGCTTCGGGGTGACGGAGCCCCAGGTGCAGGTGGTCAAGAACGGTAATTTTCGCTACGTCAGCGTGGAGTTGCCGGGCATCAACGTCTCGCTGACGGGGGCCACGCCGACGTCCGCGCCGGCGCCCACGGCAAAAGTCACGGCGAAGGGGACGGCGACGCCGGGGAAGACCGGCGCTAGGAACGGAATAACGTCCGGCGGCAAGGCCACGGCTAAGGCCGGGGTGGGCGCGGCGTCCGCGCTCACGGCGACGGCTACCGCGACCTCCACGGCGGCGCTGAGCGGCACGACGCCGGCGGCCCCTCCGACGAGCCTGCAGCAGGTGGAGAAGGTGATCGCGCAGACGGGCCTGCTGACGCTGGTGCAGGGCGGGACGACCTCGCAGGCGGTGGGGGCTTCGACAAAGGGCCTGCCCACCCTGGCACAAGGCACCGACCTCGACCCCAAGAGCGTGGCCATCGCCACGGACAACCTCGGTCAGGTGACGGTCGACCTCGCGGTCAACGATCCGGGCAAGACGAGGATCGCGACCTACACCTCAGCGCACTTCGGCGAGAATCCGCGCTACTATCTGCCCATCGCGGTGGACAACAAAGTGGTCTACGACCCCTACGTCAAGGAGCCGCTGACGCAGGGCACGATCCAGATCCAGGTGTCGACGTTCGCTGACGCCAATAACTTGAAGACGATCCTGAAGTACGGCGCCCTGCCGGTGCCGCTCAAGATCGTGAGCGTGAGCAACGTGAGCGCCTCGCTCGGCCCGGCCAACGTGCGCTCGAGCATCATCGCGGGCCTGGTGGGCCTGTTCATCGTGGTGCTCTTCATGACGATCTACTACCGCCTGCCCGGCCTGCTGGCCAACGCGGCGCTGCTCATCTACGCGCTCGTCTCGTTCGCGCTGTATAAGCTTATCGGGGTGACCTTCACCCTCGCCGGCATTGCAGGCTTCATCCTCTCCATCGGTATGGCCGTGGACGCCAATATCTTGATCTTCGAGCGCATGAAGGAGGAGTTGCGCGCGGGCCACTCGGTCGGCGCGGCGGTCGAGGCGGGCTTCGCGCGGGCGTGGCCCTCGATCCGCGATTCCAACATCTCCACGATGATCACCTGCGTCATCCTGGCCGTGGCCGGCAACTCCCTCGGCGCGACGATTATCGTGGGCTTCGCCACCACGCTCGGCCTCGGCGTGCTCATCTCGATGACCACGGCCTTCCTGGTCTCGCGCACGTTCCTGCGCGTGGTCATCGCCACGCGGCGTCCATCCAACCGTTCGTTGTTCGGGGCGGACGCACTGCCGTCCGGCCCTCCTACACAGGTCCAAGGGGTGCAAGCATGATCGATCTCCTGCGTTACCGTCGCCTGTACCTCTTGATCTCGGGCCTCATCATCGTGCCGGGCATCGTGTTCATGCTGCTCGGCGGCCTCAGGCCGGGCATCGACTACACGGGCGGCACCGAGGCGACGGTCGTCTTGCCGGTCGGGGTGAACGCGACGAGTTCCGCCGTGGCCTCCGTGGTGCAGAAGGTGCCGTACGACACGAAGGGGGCGATGCTCGACGACGTGCAGGTGCAGGGCCAGTCCGACCCGATCTACCCGCGTCAGCAAGAGTATCTCGTGCGCACGCGCGACATCGGCTCCAACATAGCCGCCCAGGACAGGCTGATCGCGGCGCTGCAACAGACCTTCGGCAAGGGCGTCAAAGAGGTGCAGCTCAACACGGTGAGTTCGTCCGTGGGTCAGGACACCGCCTCGCGCGCCACCACGGCGGTGCTCATCGCCGCGCTGGCCATCGTGCTGTATATGGCCTACGCTTTCCGCAACCTGAAGCATCCCTTTGTCTACGGCGCGGCGGCGCTGGCGGCGCTCGTCCACGACGTGCTGGTGGTGCTGGGCCTGTTCGCCATCCTGGGCTTCTTCTTCAACGTGCGCATCGACGCCCTGTTCGTGCCGGCCGTGCTCACGGTGATCGGCTTCTCGGTGCATGACACGATCGTGGTCTTCGACCGCATCCGCGAGAACGTGGGCCGGCGCACAGGCGACTCGTACTATCGCGTGGTCAACAACTCGCTGGCGCAGACGCTGGGGCGCTCTCTCAACACGTCGATCACGGTGCTGCTGACCTTGAGCGCGCTGCTGCTCTTCGGCGGGTCAAGCATCCGCATCTTCGTGCTGGCGCTCTTTATCGGCATCGCCAGTGGGACCTATAGCTCGATCTTCAACGCGACGCCGCTGGCGGTGATGTGGGAGACGGGCGAGTTCGATGGTTTCTTGAAGCTCTTCAAGCGCAACAAGCCGGCGGCGGGGGCGGGGGCGCGACCGGCACGTCCCGCCGCCGGTGCGACGCGCTAAAGACGGGCTGGGAGACGAAGAGGGGCGGCGTCCGGGTGACGCCGTCCCTCTTCTCGTGGCGGTGAGGTCGCGGCGCGGAGGCGGCCGCCGTGAGCGGACGTTTATGGCCTCGCGGAGGCGGCCTCTTGACCCGACGTTGCTACGCGGAGGTGGCCGCCGTGCTCGGGGACGCCTCTTCCACGATCAACGTCACGGGGATGTTGCCGCGCGTGGCGTTGGAGTAGGGACAAACCTGGTGGCCGAGCGCGCCGAGGCCTTCGGCCTCGGCGGTGTAGAGTATCTTGGTCACCGTATTCAACGCTGCCTCCTCTGCCTCTATGCTGCCGCCGTGCGCTGGCGGCTCACCTCACCGTACCCTTTGGGGGGGGGCTGCTGTCAAACGACGTGGAGAAGACGTCCGGGGCCACGGGGCGCCGGCCCGACGCTCCTGACCCAGGGGCGGGGTTTGTGGAGCCTCGGACATATGGGCGATGGGAAGGGGCTAGCGGACCGCCGGCACGCGCGCCCGCCTTTTCAGGACGCGCGGCGGCCCGTGCGAGACGCTATGCGCCGGGACCAGCAGGCGCTGGCTGTGGCGAGGGCGTCTCGCACGGAGATAGGCGGGCGACGGGCGTGGGGAGCAAGACGGTGAAGGTGATCGAGGCGGCGCTGCCGGCGGCTCAGGCGGCCTGGGCGACGACGCCGGCGGCGCGGCGGGGCGCGGCGGGGGAGCGTCTCGTGCATGAGGTGCTCGGCGCGGCGTTGGACGATAACTACACGTTGATCCACAATTTGTTCTTGCCCGGAGGCGAGGGCGATGTGGACGCGGTCGTCGTCGGGCGTCGTCTCCTCGTGTTGGAGATCAAGACCTACGCCGAGGGGCGTCCGTTGCGCGTGACGGGGCTGCGCTGGGAGTACAGGGACGACGACGAGCGCTGGCGCCCTCTGGACTCCGCGCCGAGCGAGCAGGCGCTGGCGAGCGGACGGCGTGTGTCCTACGCGTTGCGTTCCGCTGGGCTGCCCGTCTATGGAGTGACGGCGGCGGTGGTGCTCGTGGGCGGGGCGCCGTGTACGCTCGACGGGCCGCGCGTGCCCGTGGTGCGGCCACACGAGGCGGTGCGCCTGGCCCGCGATGGACGTCCCGTGGCCCAGTCGAGCTGGCCGCTGTTGGCGGCGCGCGCGCTGTTGACGGCGGCCAGCGCCGGAGCGGCGGCGATGGAGTGAGGGGCGCGCGGCGGGACGTATGGTACGGATTTTGCGTTCTTACATGATTAGGAGAGGCGGAGAGTCGAGGCCCTGGGGTGGTCGCGAGCGGCGGGACAAAAAAGGCTCCGCACGGTCGTGTGAGAGACGACCGTCCGGAGCGTCGCGCTGGGATAAATGCGCCCTGCCGGGCAAAAGCCGGCAACCAGGGGCGCAGCCGCTGGCTAGAGCAACGCCGAGAAGCGCGGAGAGGGCCACACAGCCGCGAGCGCGAAGCTCCGCGTCGTCGTGGTCCGTCCCTGGCGCATTGCGCGCGCCGTACTCCATACCGTGGTTGTCCGCGCCGTCACGGCCGCCTCGCGCGAGATCGCGAGGGACTCTTGGCGGACGGACCGTTGTCGCGCCCGTTCGCTCCTAAGGCGTACGGCGATACGATGACGCTGAAGTTGATCGCGCACGACGCCGCGGCTCTGCTGCTCGATCAGCAGCGGCGCCTTGGCGTTGTTCACGATCAGGACGTGCGGCCGAACGCCGCTGTTCGGCGCCTTGCGCACGACCGGCGGAACCGGTGTCGCGACGGGCGGGACGGGCGTGGCGACCGGCGGAACCGGCGTCACGGTCGGTGGAACGGGCGTCACGGTCGGCGGAACCGGCGTGGCGACCGGCGGAACCGGCGTGGCGGTGAAAGCGGGCGCCTGAACGACGGGCGCGACGTAGGCGGGAGCGATACGAATGCCCCCCACGAAACGCGGCCCCCAGTACGCATCAAACAAGTTGTCGACGTGAACGCCGACGCTGAAGTTGTCGGCACCGACCATCTGGCCGCCTCCGATGTAGATCGCCGCGTGAGACAGACCAGCGTGGAACGTATTGGCGAAAATCAACACGTCGCCCGGCTGGAGGTTGCTGGTGTAGACATGAGGGTAGCTGTAGTACAGCGTGCTCACGTCTTCCGGCGTGTAATACCCATATTGGCTGAAGACCCAGTGAACAAAGCCGGTGCAGCTAAATCCCGTGGCGGGAGTATCGCCCAAGTAGGCATAAGAGGAGCCGACATAGGAGAGGGCGGTGCTGACGATGCTTGAGCCCGAGAGGCGGGCGGAGGAGGCGACGCGGGTCTGAGGAGAAAGGCTGGAGAGGACTGGGGAAGCGCCGGTGGCTACCGCACCGGCGAGGGCTAGACTAAAGAGTGTCTTAGTCAACAGGTTTCCTCACTATGACAGACTCGTGCTTGCGATCCATAGAGTCCCAGCCCCCATTGGTCGCACGGCACAAGGGCTAGGCTAGCACACCGTTTGTCGCAATGTCAACCTTTATATAGCGCTCCCCTACTTCTACGGGAGCGTAAATACACCGCTAACGTGCTCCTCACGCGCCTATCCCGCGACGCTCTCGTGGTCGTCAGGCAAGCTGCGAGGAACGCTCCACGATCGTTTCGCACGCCTCGCGCACCCTTTACGTAGGGCTCTAATGGTGGTCGTGCGCGCCTCACCATACGCGGGCTCCCGCACCACCATCGTTGGCGCCCGCCCCGCGGGAGAAGGCGGGCGCGGACGCTAAGCGACGCATTCGAAGACGGCGGCGACGCCCTGCCCCAGCCGATGCACATCGTCGCCAGACCATAGCGATGTCCGCGACGCGCCATCTCGTAGACGACCGTCCCGGCCAGACGCGCGCCGCTGCAGCCGAGCGGATGGCCCAGCGCGATGGCGCCGCCGTTAGGGTTGACGATGGCCGGATCGAGGTCGAGGTCGCGGATGCAGGCGAGGGCTTGCGCGGCGAAGGCTTCGTTGAGTTCGACCACGCCGAGGTCGCCGACGGAGAGGCCGGCGCGGGCGAGGACCTTGCGCGTGGCCGGGATGGGTCCCACGCCCATATAGGCAGGGTCTACGCCAGCCACGGCGGTGGCCACGATGCGGGCGAGGGGCTTGAGGTCGAGGGCGCGCGCGCGCGTCTCGCTCATGATCAAGAGGGCGGCGGCGCCGTCGTTGATGCCCGAGGAGTTGCCCGCGGTGACGGTCCCACCCTCGCGAAAGGCCGGCTTGAGCGCGGCGAGGCTCTCCCGCGTCGTGTCCGGTCGTGGGTGTTCGTCGTGCTCGACCGTGATCGTCCCGCCGCGCTTGGGGCCCGAGACGGTGACGGGCACGATCTCGGCGGCGAACAGGCCCTCGGCGGCGGCGCGGGCGGCGCGGTGCTGGCTCTCTAGAGCGAAGGCGTCCTGGTCCTCGCGGGAGATGCCGTAGCGCGCGGCCACGTTCTCCGCCGTCTCGCCCATGGAGTAGGGGTGATGGAGGGCGTCGAGGCGCGGGTTGTTGAAGCGCCAGCCGATGGTGGTGTCGTAGAGCGTCGCGTTCCCCCGTGGAAAGGCCGCACCGGGCTTGGCCATCACGAGGGGTGCGCGCGTCATGCTCTCCACGCCGCCGCCGATGAAGATGTCGCCGGCGCCCCCTTGCACGGCCATGGCGCAGCGGCTCACAGCGTCGAGGCCGGAGCCGCAGAGACGGTTGACGGTGAGGCCGCCGACGTTCTCGGGCAGGCCGGCCAGCAAGAGGGCCATGCGCGCCACGTCGCGGTTGTCTTCGCCCGCGCCGTTGGCGCAGCCCAGGATGACGTCTTCGATCGCGGCGGGATCGAGTCCGCGCGCGGTGTTGCGCTCCACGAGCGCGCGGATGACGCACGCCGCTAGGTCGTCCGGGCGATTATTTTTGAGCGCTCCGCCGTAGCGCCCGATCGGCGTACGTACGGCGTCCACGATGACCGGCGTCTCCATTGATCTCCACTCCTTCTTAATTCTGCCTCGGCCGTCATGCCAGGGTCCGTCGTCGGCGAGAAGCCTATCGTCGCACCCTACATTTGTGCATAGCATACTCCAACCGTCCGTCGCCGGTCGTTAGTGAGCGGGGCTCAGTGAGGGGGATAAGGGGCTACGAAGAGCCATCCTGGGCGGCGCGGGAGATCCTCCCGTTTTCCACGGTTCGCCGAGAGTGCGCGGGCTCCAGCGTCGGACCCAGGGCTCGTGAAAAGTCGTCCGGGGAGCGCGGGCGCTCACTGCGCTGCTCGCCCGTCCCAGACCGGACACGGGGACGGGCGGGAGGCCCGCGCTCCCAGTGGTAGCCCTGCAGACGTACCAAGTCAGTCTCGTGCCGGACACGGGGACGGGCGGGAGGCCCGCGCTCCCCGGGCGCTCGTCTTTCCTCCCCTCGTCCTGACTTTTCACGAACCCTGGCGTCGGACCACGGCTTTTTGGCGATACGCCGCGCGATATGCTATGATCTTAGGAGTCCGCCGCATCCTGTGCGGCGACGGTAAGACATGGAGGTCCGGTGAACGCGGCGCTGCACATCGTCCAGGCTATCCTGGCGATCTTTCTGACGGTCTTAATCTTGTTGCAGTCGCGTGGTGCGGGCGTGGGCAGTGTGTTCGGCGGCGGCGACTCGGTCTTCGTAACCCGTCGCGGCATCGAGCGCACGTTGTTTCGCTTCACTATCGGTACGGCCATCGTCTTTTTGTTCACCTCCCTACTCGTCGCCACGAAACTGGCTCAGTAGAGTAGGAGGAGGTAGATAGTCTCTCGGCCCTGGTGGGGCCGTCTTCTTGCCGAAGTGGTGAAATGGCAGACACGCCGTGTTCAGGTCGCGGTGAGCTCACGCTCGTGAGAGTTCGAATCTCTCCTTCGGCACCCTTTCCTCCTCAGTCGTTTCCCACGTCTCCGTCCAATCGTCTTACCTTTTCCAGCCTGTAAGGCGCCGGACGCCTCCCCTTCGTCGGTCGTCTGAGGGCGGCGTCTCCCTCTTTCTCTACCCGCGCCGTATAGCGGGAGTTCCCTCCCTCGTGAGCGCAGCGCCCTCCGCGTAGACGTGCTTTGTCGCGCCGCTCTCGCGCCCCTTCAGTCTCCGCTCATCACCCGTTCATCCTTTGCGGCGTAGACTACTGTGCTATGCTCCCCCTAACGCAATGAGGCGCGCGTCCCAGCGTCGGGCGACGACACGTCGCCGTACAGGCAGGGACAGGGGTAGACATCGGTTCCGTCGTTCACCGTACACCGTAGAAAGGGAGGAGAGCACCGCGCGGCCGTCGTGCGCGTACGCGACATCGGCCCATGAGACCCGTTTTCTTGACAGCGCCCCGTAAAGACGATTACCCTGTCACATAAGCAGGCATATGATCGAACGGCGTCACGATCGTGAAACGCCTTCCATCATACGGTTGTTTCGTCGTTAACGCCTAATTAGTTTTAAGGCTAAGGAGAATGACACAGATGGCTGAAGGAAAGTCCCTTCTTAAACGCGCGGGCGTGGGGGCATCGTGCGTGGCGGCGACCACGCTCGTGCTCTCTGGCTCGCTCGCGTTCCGAGGAGCATCGACGAGCGCGGCGGCTGGACCGCGCACGTCGACCCACGCGGCGGCAGGCACGCTCGTGCTCTCGACCGTCTCCAAGACGCTCTGGGTCAAGACGATGGACCCCGCCATCGTCACCGACCTCACCTCCGCGAACGTGATGCAGAAGATCTACAACGGGTTGCTCAAACAGGCCTACAACGACAGGACCAAGCAGTTCGACATCGTGCCCGACCTGGCGCAGGCCGTGCCCGCACCGACGAACGGCAACACGGTCTACACCTTTAAGTTGCGTGCGGGGTTGACCTTTTCCGACGGCACGGCGCTGACCTCCGCCGACGTCGTCCACTCCATCCTGCGTACCCTCAACCCCAAGGCGTATAACGGCGCCCCCTCACCGGTGGCCTCGTACCTCTACGCCATCAAGGGCGCGTCCGACTACAACATGGGCAAGGCCAAGTCGGTCGCGGGCCTCAGCGCGCCGAACGCCTCCACGGTCGTCATCACCCTGGCCAAGCCTGCCGCCTACTTCCTCTATGCCTTCACCTACCCCACCAGTTACGTGCTCAAGAAGAGCGTGGCCGTGGGCGCGGACCTTACCCGGACGCCGGCGCTCGTGATCGGGGCCGGTCCCTTCATGGTGCGAAACCACGCCTGGCAGTACCAGCACCAAATGACGCTCGTGCCTAACCCGCACTACTACGACGCCGCCAGGATCAAGGTCAAGGAGCTCGACATCCCCATCGTGGGCACGGTCGGCGGCCAGTTCACGGCCTACCAGGGCGGCCAGTACCCCACCGCCCAGATCCCGTCGATCCTGGTGCGCTTGTACCAGAGCAGGCCGGAGTTCCACAGCACTCCCGTGCTGGGCACGGTCTACTACTCGATCAACTCCAAGTACAAGCCGTTCAGCTCCAAGAACTTCCGCCTCGCCGTGGCCTACGCCATCAACCGCGACGCCATCATCAGCGGCGTGCTTAAGAACACGGCGACGAAGCTGCTCGGCTGGTATCCGCAGGGCATCCTGGGCTACGACGGCTCTCTCTCCACGCAGGTTCCGTACTACAACCCGAGCAAGGCCAAGACCTACCTAGCCGCCGCGCGGAAAGAGCTCGGCTCCATCCCCACCATCTCGTTCGAGTACACCGCCGACAATGAAGACACCGGGCGCGTCGCCTTGCAGGTGCAGAGCGACCTCAAGGCCGTCGGCATCACCATGGCGGTCAAGCCGGTGCCGGGCAACACCTGGCTCGCCGACGGCGTGGCCCAGAAGACGCCGTTTATCTTCAACGACTGGTTCGACGATTATCCCGATCCGCAGGACTTCTCGGACTACCTCGTGCGCACGGGCGCCGGCGAGAACTTCGGGGCCTACAGCAATCCCGCGCTCGACAAGCTGCTCGATCAGGGCAACGTCTCCTTCGACAATGCCACGCGCGCGCGCATCTACAAGCAGGCGCAGTTGACCATCCTCAACGACGCCAACGAGATCATGCTCTACCAGGCCGCGGCGCAGGGCACGATCTCGACGAAGATCCACGGCATGGAACTCAACCCGAGTTGGGCCGCCGACCCACAACCGCTTCACAACGACTGGTCGAACGTGACCGTCGACGGCTAAGAAGCTCAGCGCACATAGACACGTGCGCGTTGCAAGGGGGGCAGGCAGACCGACGCGGACCGCGTGGATCTGCCTGCCCTTCGGCGTATCTCACCCTTCCCGCGGGCGTGGCCTTCGCGCCATCAGCCGCCCGGCCAAGAAGGTTTCTCTCCGTGGCAGCCGCTCTCCTACATCCGCGAAGCGGTACACTCAGCATACGGGGCCGCGGCCCCGCGGTACGTGTGAAACGGACAAAAAGTCATGCAACTCCTTCAGTTCGTCGTGAAACGTTTAATCTCCATGGTGTTCATCTTGATCGGCGTCGCCGCGGTGACTTTCTTTCTCGTGCGGCTCGCGCCCGGCGACCCCGCTCAGGTTATTTTGGGCCAGCACGCGGGCGACCCCGTGGCCTACCACGCTCTCTACAAGAGTCTCGGGTTCGATCAACCTCTGTGGAAGCAGTTCGTCCTCTACGTCCTGCACGCCGCGCGCGGCGACCTCGGCGTGTCCGAATCGTCGGATCACTTTGGCCAACCCGTGTTGTCCATTATTGGCGACGGGTTGCCCGTCACCCTCGCCCTTGGAGGCATGGCCACGCTGCTGGCCCTTATCGTGGGCATCCCGCTCGGCGTCGTCGCGGCCGTGCGCCACAACTCCTTGATCTCGGACAACCTCAACATGGGCGTGATGATGGCGCTATACTCGTTGCCGCCCTTCGTCATCGTCCCCTTTATCTGGAGCGTCTTCGGCGTGGCGCTGGCCAACACGCCGTTCGGTCTGCCGGTGCAAGGATGGGCTGGACCACGCACCTGGATCGCCCCGGTCTGCGTCTTCGCCGCCGGTCTCGCCGGCCTTTTCGCGCGCTCGGTGCGCAGTTTTATGCTTGAAGAGTTGAGCAAAGACTACATCCGCACGGCGCGGGCAAAGGGTCTGTCCGAGCGCACCGTCATCTACATCCACGCGCTGAAGAACACGCTGCTGCCCCTGGCCTCGGTGCTCGGTCCGACCGTGGCCTTCCTCGTCGTCGGCGCCTTCATCATCGAAAACCTGTTCAGCATCCCCGGCATCGCCTATGCCACGGTCAACGCCGCGACCTCCAACGATTACACCTTGACGCTGGGCACGACCCTGGTGCTGGCCGCCGTCATCGTCGTGGTCAACGCGTTGACCGACATCTTCTACACGATCGCCGATCCACGGGTGAGGTTGTAATTATGGCGTCCCGAGAAGAAACGATCCAATCCGACCTTGGAGCCTCCGGTCAAGCCTCCGGCGCGGCGGTCAGCGGCCCGTCGGCAGGCGTCGCCGTCGAATTGGCCACGGTCAAGCCGGTCTCGCTCGGTCGCGAGGCCGTGCGCCGCTTCGTGGCCAACAAGCTGGCCGTCGTCTCGCTCGTCGTGCTGGTCATCCTCACGTTGTCGGCGATCTTCGCCAATCTCTTGCCGTTGCCCGACCCCACGATCAGCGATCAAGCTAACTCCGATCAGATCAAGCTCTCCGGCCATATCCTGGGCACGGGCGCCATTGGCCAGGACCTCTTGAGCGCCATGATCTATGGCCTGCGCCCCGCGCTTGCCGTGGGCGTCATCGGTCAGGTCGTGACCACGGTTTTGGGCGTCTTGATCGGCGTCGCCGCCGGCTTCTACGGCGGGGCGCTCGACGCACTGCTCTCGCGCCTCACCGATCTCGTGTTCGCGCTGCCCATCTTCTTGCTAGCCTTTCTCGTGGTGGCCGTGCTCGGACCCGACTGGGACAACCTCTTCGGCGGCATCGGTCGCGTCGTCCTCATCACGATCGTGTTTGGCCTCGTCGGCTGGCCCTCGCTGATGCGCTTCGTCCGGTCTCTCTCGCTGACCTTGAAGGAACAACAGTTCGTCGAGGCCGCGCGCACGGTCGGCACGCCGCGCTGGAAGATCGTGACGCGGCACATCTTGCCCAACACCTGGGGCCTCGTGCTCGTGCAGGCCACCTTCGGTGTGGGCGGCTTCATCTACACCGAGACGACGCTCTCGCTGCTCGGGCTCGGCGTCCAACCGCCCACGCCCGACCTCGGCACGCTTATTTTTCAGGCGTCGCAACAAGGACGCTACCAGATCGACTGGCTCGAAGCCGTGGCTCCAGCGACGATGCTCGGCATCTTAGTCGTGGCCTTCGCCTTCGTGGGCGACGGATTGCGCGACGCCATCGACCCGCGCGTCGGCGAGTAGCGCGGGAAAGAAAGAACGAAAGATGATGATCCCTCCCTCGTCCGCTCCTCTGCTCGACGTGCGCGACCTACGCACGCACTTCTTCACCCATGCCGGCGTGGTCAAAGCCGTCGACGGCATGACCTTCTCCATTGCTCCCGGTGAGACCGTGGGCATCGTCGGCGAGTCCGGCTCGGGCAAGAGCGTCACGGCGCTCTCCATCATGGGGCTGCTGACCAAGCCGACCGGCCGCATCGTCGGCGGCTCCATCTCCTTCGACGGCAAGGACCTGGCGACCCTGAAAGACAACGAGCTGCGCCGCCTGCGCGGCGCGGCCATGTCCATGATCTTCCAGGACCCTATGACCTCGCTCAACCCCGTGTTCAACATCGGCTTCCAGCTTATCGAGCCGATGCGGCGGCACGACGGCCTCTCCAAAAAAGCCGCTCTGGCCCGCGCCGCCGAGTTGATGACCCTCGTCGGCATCCCCTCCGCCTCCAAGCGCCTCGGCGATTACCCCCACCAGTTCTCCGGCGGTATGCGCCAGCGCGTCATGATCGCCATGGCGCTGGCCTGCACGCCCCGGCTGCTGATCGCGGACGAGCCGACCACGGCGCTCGATGTAACCATCCAGGCGCAGATCCTGGACCTCATTAAAAACCTGCGCAGGGAGTTCAACATGGCCGTGCTGCTCATCACGCACGACCTCGGCGTGGTAGCCAATATGTGCGACCGTGTCGTCGTGATGTATGGCGGCCGCGTCCTGGAGACCGGCCTGAGCGACGACATCTTCTTCTCGCCGCGCCAGCCCTACACGCAGGGCCTACTGCGCTCGATCCCGCGCCTGGATACCCCGCGCAACGAAGACCTCACGCCTATACCTGGCTCGCCGCCGGATATGCTCCACCCGCTTATAGGATGTCCGTTTACGCCGCGCTGTCCCCACACCATAGCGCGCTGCCCTCACGAGATGCCGCCCCTGCTCGAAGTCGAGCAGCCGGGGCACCAAGCGGCCTGCTGGGTCACGGTCAACGGCGAGGGCGGGGACAGCCGCGTTCCCGATGTACTCGTGCAAGCGGGAGGGGGGACGAGCCGTGAGTAACGCAAGCGCCACCGTGGGAGACGCCGGGCGTCCGTTGCTCGACGCCGTCGACGTCAAGGTTCACTTCCCGATTAAAGGCGGCCTCCTCGGGCGGCAGGTCGGCGCGGTGCGCGCGGTCGACGGCGTCTCACTCGGGGTCAAGCCGGGAGAGACGCTCGGCCTCGTGGGCGAGTCGGGCTGCGGCAAATCGACGCTGGGGCGCGCCGTTTTGCAGCTGATCCGGCCGACGGGCGGGAAAGTGATCTTCGACGGCACGGACCTGACCACGATCTCGCAGGCGCAGGTGCGGCCCCTGCGTTCGCGTATGCAGATGGTCTTCCAGGACCCCTACAGTTCGTTAAACGGGCGCATGACGGTCGGCGACATCATCCAGGAGCCGTTGATCAACTTCAATCGTGGCTCGGGCAGAGAGCGGCGCGAACGCGTCGAGGAGTTGCTCAAGATCGTCGGCCTGCAACCCTACCACGTCAACCGCTTTCCCCACCAGTTCTCCGGCGGCCAACGCCAGCGCGTAGGCATCGCGCGCGCCTTGGCGCTCAACCCGTCGTTCATCGTAGCCGACGAGCCGGTCTCGGCGCTCGACGTCTCGGTGCAGGCGCAGATCCTCAACCTGCTGGAGAAGCTGCAGAACGATCTGGGGCTGACCTACCTGTTCATCGCCCACAACCTCTCGGTGGTCAAGCATATCAGCGACCGCGTCGCCGTGATGTATCTTGGCCGCATCGTGGAGATAGCGGACGCCGAGCGGCTCTACGACGCGCCGCTGCACCCCTATACGCAGGCGTTGATGTCGGCCATCCCCTCGCCGAACCCGGTGACGGAGCGCACGCGCGAACGCATCGTGCTCCAGGGCGACGTACCGAGTCCGGTCAATCCCCCCCAGGGCTGCCATTTCCACACGCGCTGCCCGCTGGTCATGCCGATCTGCCGTGAGCAAGACCCCGTGCTGCAAGGTCCCGCGCGCCATCAGGTGGCCTGCTTCGCCGCGGACCCTACACAGGGCTAGAAAACGAGGCCCTGACCGCGGCAGGGCGCCGCTCTATCGTGGCGTCCTGCCGCGGAGGAGCGTGGGGACAATCGTGAGCGGAGCGCCCTGGTTGCGTCAACTTCCAGCGCACGACGAGGGTGCGCGCCCCCGTCCTGGCATCCTCGGATGAGTAAGTCCCCTCCATGACGAAGAAGGAAGCTGGCCGCGCCCTGTCCGCACTGTGGGTCATCCCAGATCCAGGAGCACGAGAAGAAGACCAGCCTGGGGGACCGGACCTTCCGCTGCCGACCTGCCGGCGGCGCTTCAACGAACGGAGCGGCGCCCCGTTCAATAACCTGAGCGTGCCGACTGACATCGTCTTCCTAGTGGTGCTCTGGCGGTTGCGCTATAAACTCAGCCTGCGCGACTTCGCCGAGATGTTTCTTGAGCGCGGGTTTGTCTTTAGTCACGAGACAGTCCGGCACTGGGAGCGGTGGTCGCGCCCCTGCTCACCGCACAACTCCGGTATCAAGGATCCGGCGTTAAGTGGACGAGCGTCCCCAACAAGACTGACGGTGACAAGCCCGTGTGTCCAGGGTCCATGACCACCTCTTGACAACGTCCCGCACAACGCCTACTATATCCGTAACGGATACATTCATTGCGGATATAGTAAGCGCTGTCTTTAAGAGGGAGCACCATGGCGCGGACCACCAAGGAACCTGTAGCCCCGCTGACGCCAGCGGTGTTCCACATCCTCCTCGCGCTCGTCGACGGCGAACGCCATGGCTACGGCATCGTGCAAGAAATCACCCAGCGGACCGACGGGGCGGTCCGCATGGGGCCAGGGACACTGTATGGCACGATCAAACGCCTGCTCGCCGACGGTTTGATCGTTGAAACCGATGATCGCCCCGATCCACGTCTGGACGACGAGCGCCGCCGCTACTACCAATTGACCGCTCTCGGGCTGCGCCAAGCTGCCGCTGAGGCGCGACGCCTAGACCAGTTAGTCCAGGTCGCACGGACCAAGCGCCTGTTACCCGAGAGCCATGCTTTAACGGCGCGTGAGGGCGCCTAATGGCTGCTTCTTCGCGCCCCTCCACCGTTGCGGACCGTCTCTACCGGCTGTCGCTCCTTGCGTATCCGCGCTCATTTCGCCGCGCCTATGGCCCCGCTCTGGTCCAGATCTTCCACGACTGCGCACGCGATGCGCAGCGGGAACGCGGCCTGCCGGGCTTGCTCGGATGGTGGGGCCGCACGGCGAGCGATCTTGTCGTGACGGCGGGAGTCCAACGCACCATGGAGATGAGAGGGAGACTAGCACAACGCGGGAGAGGCGTCACCGTAACGCTTATTGCCCTCCTCTTGAGCGTGGCGACGGGCTACCTGAATACGCATACGGATGAGGTCCTAGTCGTGTTGCCGTGGGTGCTCCTCGCCAGCGGAGTCTTCGGCCTTACTGTCCCACATGGCGTCTGGCGCGGGGCGCTGTTCATTGGCTTAGCCGTGCCCGTTTCCCAGATCGTGGCGCCGGTCCACGTGCGCGTTCCCTATCCTAACGCACTGGGCGACATCGGCGCCGCATGCATTGCCCTCGTCCCTGCGCTTATTGGTGCGACGTCGGGAGCCATGCTTCGATGGAGCGTGCGTCACTCCATGGTCAGGCCGACATCTCGCCTCGGCGCAGGGAGGACCACCAGGCGATGACCGTCTTCGATCTGCTGTTCTTCCTCACGGTTGGCATCGCCGTCGGCGCCGTCCTGCGCATCGCCTATGCGCTGGCGCGGGGCCGAGGGCGGGTCGCTCGGCGTATCCTTCTGTCTCTCGGTATGTTGCTAGGGGTATATGCCGCCGCGCTCATCACTGTGTCCGTTACCAGCACGCCGCACGTCCTCGGCCTGCATCAGCCCGACTGCTTCGACGAGTGGTGTCTTACTGTGGAGCGCGTTGTGCATCGTCAGACAATCGGGCACGGACCCCGTGACGTTGTAGCGCGGGGGCGCCTCTATCTCGTGACCGTTCGCGTCTCGAACGACGGCAAGCGGACCAGCCAACGCGCCGTCGACGCCCAGGTCTACCTCGTTGATACGACCGACCGGCGCTACGATCCGGCCCCGACCGCCCAGGCTGCCGTGGACAAGAGTGGTCAGGGCGGCCAACCCCTTGATACCGAGCTGCCGCCAGGCGGGGCTTTCACGCGTACCATCGTCTTCGATCTACCGCAGACCGTCCAGCCACACAGCTTGGTCGTGATCCATGGTCTTTTCCCCACGATCCTCATCATTGCCCACCCGCAGAGTTTCCTCCATAAACCGACCATCCTCACGCTTCCGCCCTTGTAGCCGCTAGCCGGTGGGCCACCTGTCCTATTAGGTGTCGCGCCGCAACGGCCCTACTGACCTCCGTTATCCCACCGAAGAGTTGTACTTTATCCAACGCGCCTTCCCAGGATTAGCGATCATCACCTTGACGTGCGGCGACGCCGTTTAGTCCAACCAGCATGTGGACGTGGCGGCTGAAGAAGGTCGCGGGGGAGCGGGAGACGAAGTGATACTGGTACCGCTGGAAGCTGACCACTGCCCGCCTCAGTCAGCGATCCAACTGGCTAGCTACAGCGACAAGTTGGGTCGATAGTGTTCTTAAGTTGTGGAACGACCGTAATTTAATAGGGGCAAGGGTCATGACCGCCGCGATGATGAACGGATGCTCGTGCTACATCCGACGAGCGATGCGCAGCACGACGATCTACGCGCCTTACCCGATACGGAGAAACCATCCCAATTTAGCGTGGTGCGATCCTGGGAAGCATGATAGAAGTCGTTCGTATGCACTACAGCTACAGACCGCTCGGATGATAGCCCGTTAGCTTGCCTGTTGCCAAGGCGTTCCTGCCGAGCGCAGTAGGTCGCCTGCCGCAAGTGCTCGATCAAATGTGAGCACGACGTGGGGCGCGAACTGCGTGCTGCTCCCTTCTCGAATACGCCGCACGGCCTCGGACACGGAGGGCGCCGGGACGATCGTGAGCGGGGGCGCCCTGCCGCGAAAGGGGTCAATCGATCGTCCAAGGAGCGCGGGGCCGTGCTTTAGCGAGACGGCTCGACGCGAGCCGCCGCGAACGGGGTCAGCAGCCCGTCCAGACTACGCGCGTTTTTCAGGGCGCGGTACTCCTCGAGACCGTCTTCACCCTTCGCCTCGGCCCACCTAACCAGCGTGTCGCGTTGCTCCACGTACGCGTAGCGCGGCACGCCGAAGCCGCACGAGGTCTGCACCCTGTCGATCGCCGCGACGACGATCTGGCGCGCGCCGGGATACGGGTCGAACGATTCAACTAATGCGTTCCACAGGCCCTCGCCCGGCAACACCGTCTCCCCCCGTCCATAGAGCCGCAGGATCATAGGAGGACCGGAGAAGGCGCAGAACATGATGGTGATGCGGCCATTCTCGCGCAGGTGCGCCGCGGTCTCGGCGCCGCTGCCGGTGAGGTCGAGGTAGGCCACGCGGTGGGGAGAAAGGACGCGGAAGCAGTCGAGGCCCTTAGGCGAGAGGTTGACGTGTCCCTCGGCGCCCAAGGGCGCGGAGCCGACAAAAAAGATCTGCTGCGCGGCGATAAACGCCGTGTGGTCGTCGCCGATCTCGTCATACGTTTTAGCCATCACTTCTTATCCTTCATGCCTTCCTCTAACCGGCCAGCAATCCTACAGACTATCGTCGCGGTCTTTGCTCATGGAGAGCTGGAACGCTAGGTCAATACGCCAGACGGGAGAAAGCTAGTCTCGGCGGGGAACAATAGAGGCGCCGCTACTGATTGGTATAGTCGAGCGCCGATGCGTACAGGTTTATCGGAGAGGCGCCGCCTGCTGTCGGAGCCGTACCGCCGACGACGTAGAGCGGTTCGAGGTAGTCGCCCGTCGCGCCATGCACGCCTACATAGCTTAACGTCAGGCTGTCGAGCACCGCTTGCCCCGTGACATCAGCAGTGGGGGGGCCGACGTACAAGGCTTCCCCATCGGCGAGTTGCTGGGAGATGGCGATGTTCGGCGTCTGCGCTGCCTTTAGGACGGCCCCACCCGTGGCGACGTAGCGCCAGGACAGCTGGCGCAAGAGGCCGCGCGCGTCGAAGCTGAGGCGCACGGCGTCTTTTCCCAACAACGAGAAGCCTCCTAGGATTTGACTGTAGACCGCGTCTCCGCCATCTACGCTGTCGAGGTGCAGAGCGGGACGCCACAGCCCGTGGGCCTGTAACCAGGACTGCGCCTGCATGCTAAGACGCGCGGCGAAGAGTTGGCCGGATTGCGTGAGGTGTTCGGTCGTCGCGCGTTGGAGATCGAACCATGGTCCCGCGTAACCGTTCGAGAGCGTGAGGGTGTAGGGAACGACGCCAATATGTATATTCACCCCGATCGAGCCGTCGGCATTCAGCGTCGCCCCTCCCTGATCTAAGAGACCGCCGAGCGACTCAACCAGGGGAGCCACGGCGTCGCTCGTGGCCGCGGTTGCCGTGAGGGGATAGACGGCGAGCATCGGCGCGCTAAGCAGCAGCGAGGCCGGCGTCAGAGTAAGGGCTAATGACGGCGAGATCGCGTAGCTGTTCGGCTGTACCGCTAGCGCGGCGTCGAGGGGAGAGCCCAATAAACCGTTGTTGGGGTTCGGGACGGGCAGCGCCACCGTCACGAGCGGGTTTTGCACGATCGGGCGCGGCGTCGCCGTGGGTTCCGGCGTCGGCGTCGCCGTGGGTGCGGGCGTCGGCGTCAGTGTCGGCGTCATCGTGGGCGCGGGCGTCGTGCTCTCGGTCGGACGAGACGTGACGCTCGGCGACGGTGGTGCGGAACGCGCGCGTGCGGGAGGCGGCGTCATCGTCGGCGACGCCTGAACGACCGCCGTCGACGTGGAGACGGCCAGCGTGGACGTCGGTCTGGCGGTCGCCGGACGCTCCGTCGCCGTGGGAGGCGTCACGGTCGTCGCTCTGGGTCGCGGCGGCGGCGGGACGTGGATAGGCGGCAGTGGCGGGAGCGCCATAGGCGCCGTAGAACGAGTCGGCGTGGGGTGGGTCAGCGCGGGTTGAGTCGGCGTCGCTCCTGCTGGTGTTGACGGTGTTGACGTAGGAGGCCGTGGCGGCGCGGGTTGAGTCGGCGTCGCTCCTGCTCGTATGGGCGTCGAGAGAGGTCGTGGCGGCAACGACGCGGCCGTGGACGAAGCCGGCGCCCGGACAGCCGTCGCCGTGGGCAAGGGAGCCGTCGCTAGAGTGGCTGTCGCAACCGGGGCGATCGACGCCGTAGCCGGGACAGGAGACGAGGTCGCCGCCGCCGTGGCGACTGGTGGCGCCGTAGGCAGCGCTTGAGGCGATGACGCCTCCACGGGCGTTGAGGCCGAGGTCACGCGGGGCGTCGCTGTCTCTTGCCTTCGTTCCGGCGCCGCGATGACCATTGTGGTTGGCGATAGCGAGGGAGCGGCGGAGGGGTGAGCTCCCGGCGCCGGGAGCAGGCCGGACAGGCGTTCGGCTGGCGACGTGGGGAGGCCGGCGGGACGAACGGACGGCGAACCTACCGTCGTACTCCACCGAGCGTGGGAACGGCGCGGCGACGGGCCGCCCCCGTTGGTCTTCTTCGCGTTTATAGCGTGGGGCGCCGCGACCGTCGCGGCAACCAGAAGTCGCGGCGCCAACGTCGCGACAGGCCGCGGCGTCGCCGTAGCGATAAAGCGCGGCGTCGTGGTCGATGACGGCAGCGTGGAGGCGAAGGGCCGCGGGAATGCAGTTGAGGCCACGGTGGTCAGCACCACGATGGCGGCGGCGACGGCGACAGCCGTCATAGCCGTTTGCAACGTCAACCACGGCGGCGCCACGAAACGGCGCGGGCGCAATGGTACGGGGAGAGGGAAGCTCTTGATGGGACGCAGGGCGCCCGGTTGCGCGACGGAGTGCGGGCGCGGCGGGAAAACCGTGAGATCGTCGCCCGCGCCAGCCGGTTGGCGCCGCGCATAAGCGAGATCGGCGCGCAGACGCTCTCGAAACGCCGTGGGAGCCTTTACTGGAGCGAGCGCCGCGCGCAACTCTTGTTCTAGTGCGGCCAGATCCGCGCCTACGATCGCGTCGTCGTTCAGCGCCGTGAGATCGATGGGCTTAGGCAGATCCTCGTCCATCAGCGCGCCTCGTCTTGAAGGGTCAGCCGGCGCTGTAGACCTTGCATAGCGCGGTGCAAAAGCTGCTTGACGGCGCCTTCGCTGCGCTCCATAATCGTGGCGATTTCTTTGTTGCGAAGCTCTTGTCCGTAGCGCAGGAAAACGACTTGCTGTTGCTCGGGCGGGAGGCAGGCGATGGCCGCGCGTAGTTCACGCCCGCGTTCTCCCCGTAGGAGCCATTGCTCGGGGCCTGGGCCGCCGTCTTGTAGATCGCTGGCGGCTTCAAGAGGAGCAGGGGGGTCGTGACGAAACCGCGCGGCGACGGCGTTGGAGGCAATACGGTAGAGCCAAGCCGAGAAGGGGACGCCGCGCCACTCAAAACGATTCAAGTTCTCAAAGGCACGGAAAAAGGTCTCTGACACGATATCCTCGGCAGCAGCGGCGTCGCGCAAGCGGTTGAACGCATAAGCGTAGATCGCGTCGACGTGCTGCTCATACAGCCTATCGAACAGCCGCGGGTCGCTTTGAACCGCCTCGATCAGCTTGCGTTCATCATCCTGGGTCTGCAGGCGCGGCTGCACAGCCATCAGCCCCGCTCCCCGTGTCGCGTAAGACTGACGCTGTTCCCACGTCTATATAATGATGGAGGACGGAAGAAGTTACGCCTCGTCCGCTTTGACGCGTGGAAAAAGCGCGGGGTATACTGCTGCCTGAGCATCAAACCTGCCATTTCAAGAGCCTAACACCGCTTGTCCCGCGCTCGTTCGCGCGGCCCGCCCCAAGGAGATTGACCGCGCATGCAAGCCATAGCCATCGTTGCCTCCGCCACCGTCGCTTACCTGGCGATGCTGTGGTTCGCCTTGCCCATGTGGGCCTTTAACGACATCCGCGCGCGTTCGCAGAACCTTGTGACGCAAGTTCTCGCCACGGTGGTCGTGTTAGGGACCGGCCCGTTTGGTCTCCTTCTATATTACATGCTGCGCCCGCAACAAACACTTGTCGAAGCGTACGAGCACTCACTCGAAGAAGAAACGCTGCTTCAGGAGATCGAGAGCCGGCACCTCTGCCCCACCTGCAACGAGCGCGTTCAGGACGACTTTCAGGTCTGCCCCGTCTGCCTCACCAAACTACGTAGGCAGTGCCACTTCTGCAACCACCTGCTCGCGCCGGAGTGGAGCATCTGCCCCTATTGCGGTCGCTGAGCGCGCACGCATGGAGTAGCACATCGGTCCCTAAGCGCGCTACGGATGCCGACGTGCGGATGAGCGCCTAGGCAGATAAAAAAGGACTGAGAGCGCCGCATCCACAACGCTCTCAGTCCTTTCGTCGTCGTCTCTCACCGCCTTGGGCCATGTCCACCACCTCCGCCCTACCCAGGTGAGGGCGGGAGCGACGGGTGAGCGCAAGAAGGGGGCAAAGGCAGACGTGGCCTACTTCTTGGACTCCGGCTGATGGGGGAACCACGACTGCGTCGTCTGGGCGAACATCATATCGCCTTGTAGGCGCAGCTTCGAACTCATGAACAGCATCATGGGCTCGACCAGACCGGCGAGGATGCGGAAGAAGTCGGGCAAGACCAGTTCCAGCGTCGCCCGTGGGTTGTCGTCTTCGCCTTCCTCTACGGTGCATACCCCGTCCTTGACCGTGACGACCCAGAACTTCTCGCCGTCGTTGGAATCGATGATGTATTGAAGCACCACGCTCTGTCCATCGGCCATCTTGGGGTCGAAAACCTTTTTCATGCCCTCGAAGGCCGCCGCCAGAGCCTTGTCTACGCCGACGAGGTCGATGCCTTCGTTGATCTCGTCGTCGGTCTTCCCTTCGATCAGCGCCTTCAAGCTATGCTCGTCGAACTGTGTGAGATCGATATCGGCCATGCTGTTGCTCATCATGCCATCCTTTCTTATTGACGGGAAGTCAGTAGGAGAGTCGCCACACCTAGAATAGCATGGGCGCCCCAAGAAACGATAGCGTCGGGCGGGGGCGACCACGCCTGCGGACCGCCGCCGCGCCACCTACACCACTATGGTAGTATAGGTGTCAAGCGGGGCCTGTGCGCGGGTCAGGGTGCGTATGGGGCGACGGTGCGCCCTACGACAGCCTCGAAAAGTGAGCGCAGCGAGGGTCGCGAAGAGGCGCACCGGAGGAGAACGCAGTGGCAGTCACAGTGAAGAAGACGGACGCGGTGGGGCAAAAAGGTGTTGAGGCGGGGTACTACCTCGTCGATGAGAAGCAACTCTCACCATCACGACGACAGCGCACCGTGGCGCGTGTGTTCGCCAAGTATGGCATCGACATCTTGTTCAAGGACGGCGGCCTAGCCTTGTTCCGCGACGGCGGCGTCAATCTGACCCAGGAGCAGAAAGACCGCATCGGCCGCAACGTGCGCCTCTGCTTCCAGGAGCTTGGCCCGACCTACATCAAGCTGGGCCAGGTGCTGGCGACGCGGGCGGAACTATTGCCCGAGTTCATCTGCTCTGAGTTAACGCTGCTGTTCGACCAGGCGCCGCCGACGCCGTTCACCAAGGTCATCGAGATCATCGAACACGAGTTGCCGGGCGGGATGCAAAACTTCGCCTACTTCAACCCCCAGCCTATCGGCTCGGCCTCGCTCGCCTGCGTCTACCGCGCGCAGATGCGCGGCGGCGAGAGCGTGGTGGTCAAGGTCGTGCGGCCCAACGTCGAGCGCCTTTTTCAGACCGACATCGCTTTGACCAAGAAGCTGGCCAAGCGCATCGAGAAGCGCCTCCCGCCCAAACTCGCCGCTTCGGTGGACCTGATGGGCACGCTCAACGACTACTACGCCTCCAGCCTGGCCGAGACCGACATGCGCCAGGAATTCAAGCACATGGAAGACTTCCGGGCGATGATCAAGGGACACGATCACCTCGGCATCCCCGATGTGTACATGCAGCCGACCAAGAATCTCTTGGTGATGCAGTTTATCGACGGCTGGAGCCTCAAGGATTTCCCGGTCGATTTCCTGACCCTGGAAGAGCGCGTCGAGCTCGCCCACAACGCCGTCCACTACTACCTCGAGTCGCTCATGGACGGCTATTACCACGCGGACTACCACGCCTCCAACATCATCGTGGGCCGCGACAAGAAGCTCTACTCGATCGACTTCGGCATGGTCGGTCAGGTCGATGCCGGCCTCGGCGAGCGTCTGATCGAGTACGTCGCCTTCATCTCCGGCAACATGCAGGAGGAGGCCGCCGAGATCGGCATGACCATCATCCAGCCGACCGAGTACACCGACGTGCGCAAGTACCGCGAGAAACTCGTGTCCAGCCTCACCAAGTTCGGCCACGCCACGCAGGGCGACCTGGACAAGAACTACGGCTCCATCCTGGTGGAGTCGATCGAACTGGGGCTGCGCTACCACTGCCGCATCCCCTCAGGCCTCTCGCTCTGGGCCAAGGGCTTCTCGGCCACGGAGTCGGTCGGCCGCTGGCTCGTGCCGGAGTTGAACTACATCACCTCGATCGAGTCGTTCGACTCCAATATGCTCGACCTGTTCATGCGTAAACGCGCCAGCTTCCGCACCAACGGCTTCGTGCTGTGGAACGCCGTCAAGCTGGTTACGCAGCTGCCGCGCCGCCTCAACACGATTATCGAGAAGCTGGCCGACGGCGCCTTCACCACGCAGGTAGAACACCGCCTGTCGACCGGCACGACCAACACGGTCAACTCCGCCGTGAACCGCGGCGCGCTGGCCACCCTCGCCGGGTCGAGCCTGGTGGCCAGCGCGGGCTTCTCCATCGCCGCCTCCCACGCCACGACGATCGGAGGCGGCATCGGACCGTTCACGATGAGCGCCGCGAGCACCATCACCGGGCTCGCCGGCTTCCTCTTCGCCCTCATGACGCTGCGCCGCGTGCGCAAGGCCAAAGTCGTCAAGTAGCGTTCCGGCCTATGCACGCTAGAGAGCGTCCCGCGATCAGATCGCGGGACGCTCTCTAGCGTGTGGGCGAAGCCGTCGACGGGTTGCCGGGCAACGCACAAGCTTCCCGCTTCTTCTCACTTCTCGCCTCAAACGGGTCATGAGGCAGACAAGCGGCGGGAAGATGTGACTCGGCCACCTGTAGATTTAGGAGCTGGCCGCACAGAGTTCCGCGCTGGTCAGCGCCATCGTACTGATCCGGTCTCCCGCTGGCGTCAGGATCACCTTGGCGCCCGCGACGTGGACCCGTCCTTGCGCGCGCAACGTGTCATTGGTGCGGATGTAGCCCGGATTGACCACTGGCGGGCTGGTCAGCGCGTGATCCGGGCTTCCCAGATCGACCTGCGTGAACCGATCATGGTCGGCGAAGCGCGCCCGCAGCCACGTCGCGACCTCCGCTTTGCTGTGGAAGTCGTAGACGATGCGGCGCGCGTCGTCGCAATCGCCGTACTGGAACCCGTGACCGAGGAGCGCCAGAACCCCGGCGACGTCGTGGTTATTGTAGGCATCGAAAAAGGCCCGGAGCACGGCTCGCAGGCGCATCTCGCTAGGGGGGGCTGTCGGCGCCGCCGCCGGGCGCGCGCCGCCCTGGAGAGCGAGCACGCTCACGAGACCGTAGGTGGGGCCGAGGCCAATCGTGGCGAAGGCGTGGCCGGTTGCTCCGTCCACGCTCAGCGCTGTCACGTTGAACGTGAGCGGGATCGTGCGTAGGATAGCGCCATCGCGGGCATCGAGCACGCTGACGGCCACGGGGCTCGCGACGACCACGCGCCCTGCATGCGCGTCAAGAGCGATGAGTTGCGGCAGAGAGGGGGAGGGGCCGGGAAAGGCGACCACGCTGCGCAGGACGGCGCCCTCGCGGGCGTCGAGCACGCTCACCGTGTTATCGCCGGTGTTCACGACGAAGGCGCGCCCGGTTGTCGCGTCCACCGCCACGGCGCTGGGCGCCACGCCCACGGAGACCGTATGGACGCTGCCGGTGTCCAGGTCGAGCACGCCGACGGTGTTGCTGTCTTGGTTGACGACGAAGGCGCGGCGCGTGCGCGCGTCGAGCGCCACGGGTCCCGCGCCCTGCCCCAACGGGGCAGTGTGTAGGAGGCGCCCGCTCGCCTCGTCGATGATCGCTGCGTGGTCGTCGCTTGTGACGACGACCGCCTGCCCCTCGACCGCGGCCAGACCCAGCGGCTGCACCCCCGCACGGACGATGACGATGCACACCCGTGCCCCACTGCGCCCGTCGAGGAGGGTGACGGCGGCGTCATGACCGGAGCCCATCACGCCCGTGACGAGGACGCGCCCGGTTGTCTTATCGATCACGATGGCCGTGGGAGACATCCCGATGGCGGTCGTGTGCAGGAGCGTCCCGTTGGCTGCGTCGAGCGTGCTCACGCTCCCCGCGGCGTGCGCGTCGGCCGCACCACCATTGACGACAAAGACGCGACCCGTGCCCTCGTCCACGGCCACCGCCAGGGGGGCGAGACCAACCGCGACGGTGGACAGGAGCGTCCCGACGCGCGCGTCGAGCGTGAACATGCGTCCCGATCTAGAATAAACGCGGCCTAGATCGAGACCTCGATCGATCACGAAGACACGGCCAGTCCTCCCATCTGCCGCGATGGCCGTGAGGTTGCCTCCCAAGGTGACCGTGTGGACGATGGGGCGCGTGGGGACGGGGCGCGCCCCGTCCCCACGCGCCGTCCCCCTCTCGGTAAAGACCCCGACAGTGATGCATGCGACGGTGATGATGGGAACCAGCGACCCTCGGCCTGTCATGGCTTACTCCTTCCTATCTCCTCGTCTGGTCTGTTCTCCCTTGGGTTCTTGATGGCCGTGTTCGCTAGCGCCGCTTCGAGCGGCAGCCTACCCCTGGCCTAAACGTCCCACTCCAGTCCCTCCCTCTCCTTCATCTGCTTAGGCCCCGATCGCACGACGACGGTGACGTGCCGGCTCACCGGACGCGGCTTCCGGCGCGAGGAGCAGGTGCGCGTCACGTACAGCATCAAGGTGGGCGTCGATTTAAAGAGCGTTTCTCCGACGGTGTATCACCGCACCAGTACGACAGGCGCGGGCGGTTCCTTCACGCGACCACCACTCAGGGTACGCCTCAACGGCGGCGGCTTATATATTCAGGTGACGGCCACTGGGGCAGCCGGCGATCATGCGATAGCCTTCGCCGCGGGACCGTCATCACCGCTGCCCGTTGCGGGCATCATCCATCCTGCCCAAGCCACGATCGTACGCCAAGGCGCAGATGACGCTAAGAAAGAGGATGGCGCTCCCGATCAGCGTTGGCCGGACACCGATGGCGTCCACTACATAGCCGGCCACGGCGACGCCGAGTGGAGCGGCGGCGAAGCCGATGGCTGTGGTGGTCCCGGAGACGCGACCGCGCAGGCTCTCGGGCGTGCGTTCTTGCAGGACCGTGGCGACGAGCGGGCCGTTCGGCCCGCTGATCATGCCGCCCACCAGCATGGCCCCTACCATCACTGGCGCCGGTGGTAACGCGGCAAGGGTGGCGATGGCCGCCCCGATGCCGGCCACACCCGCGATGAAGGTCGATCGGCGCGTGAATTTATCTCCGATGACGCCGTAGGCGATGGCGCCGAGCACCGAGCCGCCGCCGAAGGCCGCGATCACAAGCCCCAAGCTCGCCGCGCTGTTGTACGTCTCTTTCATGTACACCGGCAGGATCACGGCCAGCAGGGGCGAGATGAGGAAGTTGAGCACCGTGGCCGAGACAAAGATCGCGCGGATCGGTGGGTCGCGGAACACAAAGCGCACTCCCTCCACAAGGTCGTGACGATACGATCGCGCCGGTCTTTCTGCGGTCAACGCTGCCCGTGGGACTGCCGCCGCGATTAGCGCGGCGGACGCGGCGTAGGTCGCTGCATCCACCCACAGTACGTTGTTCGCACCTAACCCGGACACCAGGACCCCGGCCAGGGCCGGCCCTAAGAGTTGGGAGCCGCTTTCGATCACCTCGTGGATGGTGTTAGCCTGCACGAGCGACAGGCGTGCGCGGGTGGCCACATCGGGGATGAGGGCCGCGCGGGCGGTCGTTCCCGGAGCATCGAGCAGCCCCCGCACGAAGACGAGCGTGAGCAGCTGCCAAAAGGCCAGCGCATGGCGGGCGTATAAGAGGGGGATGGCCGCCACGCAGGCCATGCTCGCTACATCGGCGACGATGCTTGTCCCCCGCCTGCCCAGGCGATCGACGACGGCGCCGCCGAGGAACGCCGCCAGGATGAGGGGGAGCAAGCCGCAGAACGCGACGAGGCCCGTGCGCGCGGCACTACCCGTCGTGGTGAGCACGAACCAGGGGACAGCGATCTGGGTCAGGGCGTTGCCCGTCAGGGAGATGGCGTCCGCCCCGATCAGGGCGGAGAACGGGAGGCGCCGGCGTGGCGCGCCCCCTTCAATAAGTTGCATGCGATGGCACTCCTGCGCTATCAATTGGGGACGCTGAACAACAAAAGGCCGCACGTCGAGACTAACGTGCGGCCTTGGAACACAGCGCGGTCAGGGGAGACGAGGGATGGCCCGCCTCACCAACTCACATCACGAGTCGTCGGTGGCTCACTCCGTCAGCGAAGAGCACAGGCGCATAGGGGAAAGGGCGACGGCTATCGGCCGTGGCATACATAACCATGCACGAACCGGCAGCGTCGTGGCCACCCTCCCTATGCGATATACCGAGCTCTTGCTGAGCGTTAGCGAGTGAGCCGAGCCATCAGGCGTCTTCACCTCCCCGTTGGACTAGCCGTACGGTAGCACAAGGGCACGGCGCTGTAAAGGTATGCCCCCCGTCTCGATCGAAGACGGCGTTCACGACGCGCCCCCCGCGCTCATGCCGTCCATTAGTAGAGTGCGGTGTGTGATAGTCGAGTGTACTGCTCCTGGCACAGTGACGAGGAGAGCATATCTCCCTGCGGATGTCCCCCCTCGCGTCACCGATTGTCGTAGGGCGATCCCTCACACAAGTCGCGCGCCGCCACGATGTCGAGGTAGGCCGCGTCGGCGACGCTTTGCAGGCGCGTGACGAGGACAGCGCGCCCACTCACCTCCATTTCTCGATGAGGGAGAGTCTGAAGGCGCGGATGCGCGTTCCAGAAGGTCCAGACCGCGGGCAGATACAGGATGAGATTGCTCAGGCGCATACTGCCCCCGCCGTTGCAGTGGGTGCAATAGACGTGGATGCCGGGCGCGGGGCGCGGGTCATGCAGCGCGGCGACGACCGCTGGAGATTGCTCCCTATGCACGAGAAGCGGGCGACCACACGAGACGCAGGGAGCGGTTCCGCGGGCCAGCGCGGGCTGGTAGTAGGAGTTGGCCCAGCGCATCACGCGCCCGAGCGCCGCTTTGTATCCACGCACCCCCTCGAACAAAGCGGGCCAGTCATAGGAACAGTAGACGCCCGTGGTCGGATGGCAGGCCGTACAGCGTAGGGTATAAAATCCCTGAACGTTATCGAACTGCCCTTGTAAGCGCTTGGTCTATGAGTGCTGCGCGCTCTACCTGCTCCAGCTCCGCGTCGAGATCGCCCATGGCGCCTAGACCGGCAAGACTACTCTCTACGCTAGCGGGGCCATCTTGGAGCAGAGGCACGTAACGTTTCTCGTCGCGCCCGCGCGCCCTCCCCCAGCGCAGGCAGACGTTCCGCGCGATCGCGGCGAGCCATGCCTCGCTCCCCGCGAGGTCCTGGAGCTTGTGGCGCTGTCTCCATGCCTCGAGAAGGGCATCCTGCGCGAGGTCTTCCGCCGCTCCCCCCTCACCGCTTAAATACGCACAGAGACGAACGAGGCGTGGGTAGTCGACCGTCGGCATAAAGTCGTTCGCGGCGCCCGGCAGGTCGCCTTCACCAGGCCCCATAGTATGTCATCCCTCATCGCGTTAGGGCCGGCCCGAGCGACCCACTACATACATATCGCGCGACGACGGGATAATCCCGCGCGATTTTTCCAAGGACGGCGTTTTTGGCGTCGTACGTCGATAGGCGCGGATCTCTATCGGGCGAACGGAGCCCCGGCTGGCTGCTGCTCCAGCATCTCGGCGCGACGTGGGTGGACGCGCAGGCGCTCGGCCACGATGATGGACCGGACCTCCGCGACGGCGCGGTCGAGCTGCCCGTCGTGGTTGACCACGACGTAGTCGTAGCTCGACAGGGCGTCCATCTCTTTGTAGGCGTTGGCGACGCGCAGAGCTAAATCGGCCACTGTCTCGGTCTGGCGGGCGCGCAGACGTCCCACCAACTCGTCGATAGAGGGGGGCGCCAAGAAGATGAAGACGGCGTCGCGCACGCGGGCGCGCACCTTGGCCGCCCCCTGTACGTCGATCTTCAGCAGCAAGTCGTCGCCCTTATCCAGCCGCCGCCATATATCCGCGATAGGCGGTCCGTAGAGGTTGCCATGGACCTCCGAGTGTTCGAGGAAGCCGTCGTGGGCGGCGGTCTCCTCGAATTCCTCGCGCGATAAGAAGAAATAGTCCACGCCGTGACGCTCGTTCGGGCGGCGCGCCCGCGTCGTCGCCGTGACGACGTAGGAGAGGCCGAACTCATCGCCTTTGAGACGCGCGATCGCCACATCCTTGCCCACGCCGCTTGGCCCCGACAAAACGACCAGCAGGCCAGGACGCGTCTCGTTTGCCATCGTTCCTCCTACTCACTCACGCTATACTCAACATTATGGCTTATGACGCTGTCACTACGACAGCGGCCGTGGCGGAGATGCGCGCCCGCATCACTCACGGTCGCGTGGACAAAGTAATTCAACCCTCCGCCCTTGGCGTCGCCCTGACCCTGCGCGCGGGCGGGGCCAACCATACCCTGCTGCTCTCGGCGCACGCCCAGGACGCGCGCGCGACCCTGACCGGGGCAAGACTGGCCAAGGCGTTCGACGAGCCGAGCGCGTTCGTCATGTTGCTGCGCAAGTATCTGGAGGGCGCCGGTTTGACCGCCGTCGTCCAGGCCGAGCGCGACCGCATCGTGCGTCTGAGCTTCGAGGGGGCGGGGCGGGCGACGACGCTCGTGGCCGAGGTGATGGGCAAGCATAGCAACATTATCCTGGTTGACGACCAGGATGTCATCCTCGGCGCGGTCAAGCACATCACCCCGGCCCTTAGCCGCCAGCGCATCGTCCTGCCTCACCAGCCCTACATGCCCCCTCCGCCGCCTACGCGGAGCGGTCCGGGCGCGGGAACGCCCAAGCTCGACCCGTTTGCCAGCGACGACGCGCTCACGGAGGCGCTCGGCGCCTGGCCGGGCGATACGGTCTGCGCCGCCGCGCTCGTCGACACGCTCACGGGGTTGAGCCCGCAGGCCGCGCGCGAGGTCGTGTTTCGCCTATGCGGCGACGCCGCGGCGACGATGGACGCCATGCACCCCTTTATCGGCGCGGCGCTGGCGCTCGTGCGCTCGTTTCTGACGCACGTGGACGAGCAGCCCAGCCTCGCGCGCCGTCCCGACGGCAAGATGCTGGGCTGGGCCGCCTACACGCTGCGCCAGCACGAGGGGCAGGGCGTGGTGCTGTCGTCGTTCCCCTCGGTCGGCGCCCTGCTCGACGAGGTGTACGACGGCGCCGAGAGCGGCGACGCCCTGGGTTCGGTCAAGGGGGCGCTGCACGCCGCGGTCAAAATCCAGCGCGATCGCATGAACTCCAAAGCGCAGGCGCTGCGCCGGGCGGTCAAGCCGCCCGCGGAGATCGACCACGTGCGTCTGGAGGGAGAGATGGTGCTGGGCTTCGCCCATGAGATCGCGCCGGGAGACGTGATGCTGCGCCTCGACGATCCTCCTCTCGCCATCGCGCTCGATCCGACGCTGAGCCCGCCGGAGAACGCGCGCAAGTCGTTCACGCGCTATCGCAAGATGCGCGACGCCGCGCTGCGCAACCCGCCCTTGATCGAGGAAGCCGAGGAGGGACGGCGCTTTCTCGACGAAATGCTCGTCTTCATCGACCAGGCGGACTCGCCCGCCGTGCTCAAAGACCTGCGCGAGGAGTTGGCCACCAGCGAATTTGCTCCGCCTGGCGCGAAGAAGGCGCCCAAGAACAGCGCCAACAAAGGCGGCTCCTACCATCCCGGCGGCAAAAAGACGCCGGCGAAGGCCGCCGCTCCTTCCGCCCTACGTTTCACCACGAGCGACGGTTTACAGGTCATCGTGGGCCGGAGCGCGCGGCAGAACGAGGTCGTCACCTTCAGCCTCGCGGCGACGGGCGACCTGTGGTTCCACGCGCGCGGCCTGCCCGGTTCGCACGTCGTGCTGAAAACGGCGGGGACGCCGCCGCCCGCGCGCTCCATCGAGCAGGCGGCCGCGCTAGCTGCCTACTACAGCCGGGGACGCGAGAACACGACCACGCCGGTGGACATCGTGCCCATCCGCAACGTCAAACGCGCCAAGGGCGGCAAGCCGGGGCTCGTGCTCATCAGCGGAGAGACGACCGTGCAGGTGAAACCCCTGGCCAGGCCGGACGACGCGGCATAAGGTGCGTACCAAGGTCGTCGTCGTGAGCGTCGTCCTCCTTTTCGTAACCGACGTCACGGGCATCATTGGCTTCATCGAACCCTATGCCTCTGGTCCGTATAAGCTCTACAGCGTCGCGCAAGTCGCGGACCAGCAACGGGCCGATCCAGCATCCTGGGTTAATCGCACCGTCTACATGTATGGTCACGTGCAGCCCTCAGCATTTCCGGGAGGGCCGGGCGGGAGGTACGTTGCCGCGTACGACGTGTATGCCTCTTACCGCGGGATCAGTGCATTGAAACAGCCTGGTATGGGCTCGTATCCGCGTCCATTCGTCACGACCCTGCCTTTCATTGGATCGTGGTTTGCCGACCGCCTCTTTCCTGTCGGGCCGCACGACCAGATCTTTGAACTGCGCTTGCGCCATCCTCTCCGCAACCAGAGATTCCCATTGTCTAATGACGCGATCGGCACAGGGCGTCCGGTACACGTGTCTTAAGGCTTTGTCTAAGGAGATGGGCAGGCGGACGGCGAGGGCCTGTGTGTCGTCGACAGTTCCTCAAGGAATAAAGATGTCGGAAAGTGCGGACATGCGCTTCGATGCCGGCCCGTTTAGAGGTCACGCGGGGGCGGCCCAGAGGCTCACGCCGCGCGACCCTCCGGCGTCCAGGACGGCTTTTTGTGAACCCTCGCCGGACTGACGCCGCATTTGTTGTGACCACCACGCTAATGCTATAGTGCCTTAAGAAACGCATCATGGTTCGACGGAGTTCAATATGACGGTAAAGTGGGAGATGCAAGCTACAGGGCGACGCGCTACACGGACGCTCCTAGCGTCGTTTTTGCTGTTCGCCGTGGCCTGGCCCGTTGCTCGCCGTCCGCTGACCCCCTCTAACATCGCGGCGGCCTCGTCGTGTCCTGGCGCCCTCAGCGGACCGACTGGGCGCGGGTCGGTGGTGCAGCCCGCGGAGGGGGCCGCCGTCTCGACGACGCTCCCCCTAGCCGTGACGACGCCTCCAGCGGGCACGCAGGCCGTGCAGGTCTGCGCCGCGTACGCTTACCGCGACCCCTACGGGCGCGTGACCTACCAGTCAAACGCACCAGTGGCGACGCTCGATGGATCGAGCGGGTGGGCCGGGTCGTGGGACGTCTCGGGCTTACCTAGTCAACGTGCTGTCGCCACTACCTTCTATGCCGAAGACGGGTCGGGTACGCAGACAGTGCTCGGCTACGCGGGCGGCATAGTGATGGACGCCGTGCCGCCCGTGGTCACGCCGACCGTGCAGGGCGACCGCCAGTATAAGGCTCCCGATGGGACGCTCTATATCTCGAACGAGACCGGTGTGGCATTCGCCGCGACCGACCCTGCTCTCGACGATGGCTCCGTGGGCACGGGCGCGACCGTGCTCGACGGCGTCGACGGCGCCGCGCCCGTGACCTACGCAACTCCCTTCACCTTGAGCGGAGGCTTCAGCGGCGTTGCCGCGCATAGCATTATGTATAGTGCGGTCGACGGTGCGGGGAACAGGACGGCCCCCGCGACGCTGTCGGTCACGGTCGATGCGACGTTCCCCGTCACGTCCGTCCACATCGACCCGCCGCTGGCGCCCGATGGGACGGCGGCGGGGCCGGTCACGGTGACGCTCTCGGCGACGGACACCGGCAGCGGGATTAAGGACGTGCAGGTAGACCTCGTCGCCGGAGGAGGCAGCCCCACCCTGCGTCCGTATACACTGGGCCAACCCATCGTGGTCACCCGAACGTCGACGCTCTACTCTCAAGTGGGCGACAACGTGGGCAACGTCGCCAGCATCAAAGAGATGCCGATAACGATCGCGACGCTATCGAATGGGGCGACGCCGACGTCCTCCGCTAGCGCGCCCAGTCCAACGCCGACGGTCTATTCCCTGGCGACAGCGACCCGGACGCCGACGGCGACCCGGACGCCGACCGACACGCCGCCGCCCGCGGACACGCGTACGCCGACCGGGACTATCGCTCCCGCGAACACGCGTACGCCGACCGACACGTCTATTCCGACGATGACGCGTACGCCGACTACTACCGAGACTCCAACGCTTACGCGTACGCCGACGGATACATCTGTTCCTACGCTCACGCGTATACCAACGGACACGCGTACGCCGACCGCGACGCACACTCCCACCTCCGTCTCTACGGTGACCGAGACACATACCCCGCCTCCCACGACCATAGCGACCGAGACACATACCCCGCACCCTACGACCATGGGGACCGCGACACCCCCCCCGCCCCCTACAACCGTGGCCCCCGACACGCGCGTCCCCACTCGTACGCCGACGGCGTCGCGGCTAACCAGGCAAGTTCACGCACCAAAGGTCGCGCGCACGCCGTCTTTGGCCACGGCGACGCGCACGGCGAAGGCCGCCCATACGCTGGTAAGAGCGCACCCCACGGCGACAGTTGTCGTGGACGCCCCTCCACCGCTCCGTCGCCTTCCTCTGACCGATGGGACAGCGGTGATCCACAAGCACACATTTCCTCGGCGCTACGCGCCTGTGGTCCGTACGCGTCAGCCCGTTCATAGCCAGGGCGGCGCCACTCTCGCCCCCGCACGGGCGCCCAGATGCGGTCGCCGTAGCAGCGGTTCTATCATCTTGCACGGCGTTCGCAAGGTGATCCGCGCTTGTGGGAAGGCGACCTCATGATTGGACACCCCTGGGCGGCGCTCGCTAGAGGGGTCGAAGAGATTCCCCTGTCCGCCGTTTTACTCAAGCTGACCTATAGCCTGCGTACGCCAGAGGACGAAGGCGCGGTCGCACGCATCCTCGCGGCGGCGTTGCACGGCGCCGCGTTGTACGACCCCGCGTACGGCGTCTCGATCTACCGTCACGATCGCTCCAGCGCCGTCCTGGAGCAAATCCTGTCCGACGATCCGCTGGGACTGAACGTCGAGGTGGGCATGTCTATTGCCGCACGCGTGGTGCGGCGCGACGACCGCTTCGCGCGGGGAACGCGCGACGACGACGGGACCGGCGCCTCTTACACGGCGGCAGGCGTTCCGCTACACGACGGCGCGGACCTCGTCGGGGTCCTCGTCGTGTACCGCGCGCCACGACGTCCCTATACGGACGACGAAGACTCCTTGCTCCACATCATCGCCTTACAAGGAGCGGCGACGATCGGGCGCCTTCGTCGAGTCGCCGTGGTGGAAACGGCGCGGAACGGTCGGATCGAGAACACAGGAGTCGATCAGATGCACGCTGATTTTATCTCCACGGTGTCTCACGAGTTGCTGACGCCGCTCACGTCGATCATTGGGTTTACCGAGACGCTGCAACAGTATTGGGCGCGGTTGACCGACGAGCAGAAGAGGCAATCGATCGGGAAGATCGGCTTGTCCGGCCGCAGACTCGAACACCTCGTGCATGAAGTGTTGACCGTCTCGCAGCTCGAAGCGTGTGAGATCACGATGCACTCCGGGCCTGTGGCGCTCGACGCCGTGGCACGTACGGCGATCCACGGCGTCGAGGCACGTCACGCGGCGCTAGGCGCGCGCGAGGAGATCGTGGTCGAGAGCGTTCCCGCTGGGGTGACGGCGCTGGCCGACCGCGCCCGGCTCGAACGCGTCGTCGTCAGCCTGCTGGAAAACGCTGTGCTCTACTCGCCGCCGCAATCTCCCATCGTCGTGCGCTGTCGCCAAGAAGCCGCTCATGCCATCCTCGACGTGGTGGACCAAGGCGACGGCATCGCGCCGGACGATATGGCGCGCCTGTTCACCCGCTTCGGCAAAATTTCTACCACCGTGCGCGCGGGTCATAGCGGAACCGGACTCGGCCTTTATATCGCGCGCGGACTCGTCGAAGCGATGGGCGGGATGCTCACGGTCGACAGTACGCCGAGGCGGGGATCGACCTTTCGCGTGACCTTGCCGCTGTTTGAGACGACGGCGCCTCTCCTACTACCGCGCTGAAAGAATGCCGAGCCCGAGGGCGCCGGGACCAATATGCACGCCGACGACGGGACCGAGCGGCAGGACGCGTATCGGCTTGCCGTAGATGGGCTCGACCATCTTCTCGAACTCCTGACCTAGCGCGGGAGCGGCGGTGTGCATGATATAAAAATCCCCGATCGGCATCTCCTTCTGGACGATGTTCAGCATCTCCTGGAGGGCCTTGGCCCGCGACCGCACGCGCTGCAAGGGGACGACCGTGCCGTTCTGAAGGCCGAGGATGGGCTTGACGTTCAAGAGCGCCCCCGCGAACGCGCTGGCCCGGCCAATGCGGCCCCCGCGCTGGAGGTACGTCATCGTGTCGACCATGATGTAGACGGACACGTGGGGGATCATGGCCTGGACGGCCGCCGCGATCTCCGTGCGATCTCGTCCCTCGCGCGCGAGTTGGGCGGCACGCATGACGATTATGCCCATACCCATGCTCAGAACGCGCGAATCGATCACGGTGACCTGCGCTTCGGGGACGCCCTGCACGGCGAGCATAGCGCTGTTGTAGGTACCGCTCAACTCGGCGGCGAGCGTCAATACGACGACCTCGTGCCCCCGCGCGGCGAACGAGCGGTACATTTCTTCGAAAACGCCGACGGCGGGCTGGGCGGTGCGCGGGTGCGCCGGCTCCGTCGTGAGCATCTTATAAAAGGCGTCCGCCGTCAGGTCGCGACCGTCGACGTACGTTTTCTCGCCGAAGTGAATGGTCAGGGGAACGATGGTGATGTCCAGGTCGCGCGCGATGTCGTCGGGTAGGTCGACCGAGCTGTCGGTGACGATCTTGATCACGGGTCCCTCCTTTGTCGTCTGTCGTCGTCGATGGCGGAAAAAGCTCACCGCCGTCTAGGGCGACGTTCTCCATCGCGCCTAGGGTCGGTCCACGGCCATGATAAAGGGGTAGTGCGGCTGGCCGCCCGCCACCATTTCGATCTCCAGAGACGGGAAGCGCACGGCCGCGGCATCCGCCAACTGCTGGGCGGCGTCCGCGTCCACGTCGGAGCCGTAGTAAATCGTCGCGATCTCCGCCTCCGCGCCGCCCATACGGTCGAGCAGGTCCAGAGCGACCGCCTCGCACGAGGGACCGGAGACGACGGCTTCGCCGTCGAGTAGGCCGAGAGCCTGACCCACGCGGACGGAGACCACGTCGAGCCGCGCGTCGCGCACCGCGACCGTGACCTCGCCCGTGGATACGGTCGTCGTCGCCTCGCCCATGACGCCGGCGTTCTCTTCGAGGGCGCCGTCCTGCTTGTAGGCGAGCATCGCGGCGACGCCCTGAGGAATCGTCCGAGCAGGGACGACGATCACGGACTTCTTGGTCAGCCGCTGCGCCTGGTCCGCCGTGAGCAGCACGTTGGAGTTGTTGGGCAGCAAGACGACCTGCTCCTGCGGCAGCGCGTCGATCGCCTCCAGCAGCTCAGCTGTCGAGGGGTTCATGGTCTGCCCGCCCGACACGACACGGTCGGCGCCGAGCGACCGGAAGACCTCGGCCAGCCCCTCACCCGGCGCCACGGCGACCACACCGACCACGCCCACCGGGTAAGCCGGAATCGTCGCCACGCGGTTGGGGAGGGCAGGCTGTACGTCCTCGCGCTGCACGAACGCGTCGTGTTGGGTCTGCATGTTGTCGATCTTGATTTTGTGCAGGGCTCCAAGAGAGCCCGCGTACGAGAGCACGCGGCCAGGGTCTGCCGTGTGGACATGGACGCGCACGATGCCTTCTTCGCCGACGACGATGAGCGAATCGCCTAGCAAGGCGATCTTGTCGCGCGTGGTCATGGCGTCGAGCGACGGGCCGACCACGACGAACTCCGTGCAGTAGCCGTAACCTTCGGCGTGATCCACTTGAGCGCCGCGCAGGTGATTATGGAGCGGACCAAAGGGGGCGGCGACCGTCCCTTCGACGTGGGTGGAGAGGCCGTGCAGGGCGCGGGAGCATCCTTCGAGCACGAGGACGTAGCCCTGACCGCCAGCATCCACCACGCCGGCCTGCTTGAGCACGGGCAGTTGATCCGGGGTGCGGGCCACGGCGGCGCGCGCCTCGGCCAGGGCGGCGTCGAGCACCGCGACGAGGTGGTCGCCCCGCTCGGCGGCGGCCGCGGCGGCCGCGGCGGCGTCGCGCGCCACCGTCAAGATAGTGCCTTCGACCGGCTTCATCACGGCGCGCCCGGCGGTCTCCGCCGCCGCGGTGAAAGCGGCGGCAAGGTCGACCGGGGCAATGTCTTTCTTGCCCTTTAGGGCGCGGGAGAAACCCCGCAGGAGCTGCGAGAGAATGACGCCGGAGTTGCCGCGCGCGCCCATCAGGGCGCCGTAGGAGGCGCGCTCGGCGATCTCACCCACGGCATGTGAGGGAGAAGCGTGGGCCTCGCGCGCGGCGGCGGAGAGCGTCTGGCTCATGTTGCCGCCGGTGTCGCCATCGGGAACGGGAAAGACGTTGAGCGCGTCGACCGACGCTTTGTGGCCGTCGAGCCAGGACGCGGCGGCGGAGAGCGTCGAGAGCAGGCGGCGGCCGTCGCACGGCGTCTCGGTCGTCATCGCGCACCGCTCCGCATAACGCCGTAGAAAGAACCTCTTATTAGACTACCGCCGACGAACCTCGCCATCTTCTTCTCTTCCGCCTCGCGACCGGCCATGACGCGACGGCGCTGGAGAGCAGCAGGGGGCGGCGCCGTCCGCCCCCGTGCTCCGCTGCACGACCGGCATCCCTGTCGATGTTCTATATTTAGCCGCTAATACGTAAGCCTTGGACATTGACGTTGACGCGGATCGGCGTGGCCCCCAACGTCCGCTTCACGGCGGCGCCCACCGTGGCGATGATGTTATGCGCGACCTCTGAGATGCGCGTCCCGTACTCGACCACCACGTAGAGGTCGATGCTGACTTCGGTGCTCTCCATCGAAACGACGATGCCGCGCTCGAAGCGGTCTTCGCTCAGCATCTCGGCGCGGCCGCCTCTGATGCGTGGCGAGGCGATGCCCACGACGCCGTAGCACTGCAAAACAGCAGCGCTCACGACGCCGGCAATCGCCGACGGAGACACTTTAATACGGCCGGCGGACCGGCCAAGCTCCACGCCTTGTTCGTTCATCGTACTTTCTCAACGTCTTGCCCTGTCCCCACACCGCGACGCGGGTGCGAGAACCGGCAAGAGCAAGTATACACCAGGCACGGCCATGGAGGAGGGGACGTGATTTACCGCGGTCCGTGGGCCTGCTCTTGCAGCGTGAGGAGCGTGGAGATGCCGCCGGAGGCGAGGTCGAGCAGAGTGAGGAGGCGGTCGCGCGAGAACGGCTTGCCCTCGGCCGTTCCTTGCACCTCGACGAACTCACCGTCCTCGGTCATCACCACGTTGGCGTCGACCTCGGCGCGCGAGTCCTCGTCGTAGGCGAGGTCGAGCAACGGCGTCCCATCGACGATGCCCACGCTGACCGCGGCGACGCGGCGCTTGAGCGGGCTTGTTTTCAGTTTGCCCTGCGCGACAAGATGGTCGAGCGCCAGGACGAGGGCGCCGCACGCGCCGGTGATCGCCGCCGTGCGCGTGCCGCCGTCCGCTTGCAGGACGTCGCAGTCGACGGTCAGCGTACGTTCGCCCAGCTTCTTGAGATCGACCACGGGACGCAGCGAACGGCCGATCAGGCGCTGGATCTCGTGCGTCCTGCCGCCGGGATGGCCGCGCGTCGACTCGCGCTGCGTCCGCTGATGCGTGGCGCGCGGCAGCATGGCGTACTCGGCCGTGATCCAACCCTGGCCCTTGCCTACCAAGAAGTGCGGCACGCGCTCCTCTATAGAGACGGCGCAAGCCACGCGCGTTCCGCCCATCTCCACCAGCATCGAGCCCTCGGCATAGCCGAAGAAGCCCGGCGTCAGGCGCGCGGGACGCAGTTCATCGGCGGCGCGCCCGTCGCGGCGAAGTCGGCCCTTTGCTCCGTCGGCCATTACTCATCGTTCCTTCCGCTTTTATAGTGCGCTGCGCTGGCGCTGATCAGGCCCGACGCCTCGCCATGACGGGCGGGATCGTAGGCAGGCTCGCCATGGAGAGCGGCGCGTGTGAGGCGAAGATGAACGCCATCGTCGTCGACGCTCTCGACCGACTCAAACGGCGTCACCACGTCGTGGCCAAAAAAGCCCTTGGCGGAGACGACCAGGTAGGCAGGCAGCCCGGACTCTTTGTGGGAGAGAACATCGTCGATGCGTCCGGCCGGCCCATCCGTCGCCGTCACCGCCAAGCCGACCGTCACGTTGTCGTCCATCAGCCTCGCTCCCGCGTGATCTCAATCTCGACGGTCTTCAACACGCCCTCGACCGGCGCGCCCGGCTTGCCCACGCGCACGCGCACCGTGCTCACGCGCGGGTATCCCTCTAAAATGCGGCCCGCGATGCGCTCGGCCACTGCTTCGATAAGATGGAACGGCGGCCCCTCGACGACGCCCCGCACCTCGGTGTAGACGGCGCCATAGTCGACGGTTTGAGCGAGATCGTCCGCTCTCCCCGCCGGCTGGAGGTCGAGGCTCAGCGTAACGTCCACTGTAAAACGCTGCCCCAGCGTCGTCTCGGCGGGAGCCACGCCATGGCGGCCATAGAAGCGTAGACCACGCAGGCGGATAGTATCGGTCGCGCGCATGTGTGTAGGGTACCATGCGCGTGTGTGGACGCTCCAATGCTATGCTAAGCGGGGACCAAAACACGGCTTCTCGGGCATGACGCATGCGACCGTGGGGAAAGGGATTGATGGGAAGAAAACACGTCGCCGCTCTCGTCGCCGCCTCGGTCGTCTCCCTTATTGCCGTGCCGGTCATCGCGGGGTATGTGGCGCCGGCGGCGGGACAGCAACGGAGAGCGAACGCCCCCAGGGTCTCCTTAGAGCCCTCGCCGGCCGCGCGCGCCGGCGCGGATACGCCTCTACCAACCTCTACCCTACCTGTATCGGCGTCGCTTGGCGCCACGGTCGCCGCGTCGTCCGCAGCGGCGGTCTCCACCGTGGGCACGACTTTGTCTCCCCTCACGCCTACCGACACAACGGCGCCGAAGACGCCGCGCGCTTATCCTACCCCCACGCCGACGCCGATGACCCTTCCGGCACCCCCGACTATGCAGCCGCGTTCGACCACGACGACGCGGACGCCGGGGACGCGGACGCCAGCGCCCTCCGCCACGATCGGCGCGACGCCTCCGCCGTCCGCGAACGTCGCCATTACCCGAGTCGCGATCTCGCGGACGCGGGTCTACTGTGAAGACAGTGAGAGCTTAAACGCGGTCTTGACGAACTCAGGAAGCCCCTTGGCCGCTAACGTCGAGTTCACGATCCACGACGACGCCGGAGGCCAGACGTACCAGACCGTCCTACCGGCCGTGCGTCTAAGGCATGGGACGACGACGGTGCAAGGGCTGTTTCCCGTCATCCCCTGTATGGATCGCGGGACCTACCGGCTCAGCGTACGCGCGCTGGCCGCGAACGGGAGAGTGCTGGCCGCGCGCGGCGGCAAGCGGGCGGAGAACCAGTACGTCGTGCTCACACGCAAAGCGGCGCCGCAGCCGACGGAGACGCCGTTGCCGCCCATTCCGATCGTCGGAGCTGCCCCACGGCCCGCCACGATCGCGCCGCGGCCGTCATCGACGCCTGTCCCGACCACCACGACGCGCTTGGTGTTCCCTTTCCCCATCATGACGCCGGCGCCGTCTCCTCACGCCATGTCGAAGACGCCGACGCCTCCCGCGTCCACCGCCCTACCGGTAAGAGGGACGCCTACGGTCGTCGCGCCGGTCTCCTTATCACCCGCCGTGCTCAAGGCGGCGCGGACGGTGTCCGCGTCCCTATAGCGGTCGCGTCCGCTGCTGTCGTAGCGCCTCCCACACCCATAGCGCTGTAGACGACCACGGCGTCCACAGCGCTGAGTCTGCCTTACAAGGGGCGTCTCGCCGGGTCTACACCGACGAGAGAGCGACATCTTCTCGTTTACGGAGACGCCGCCCCTTTTTCTCGGACTGCTCCGCGCCGATACGTAGAGAGTCCATCTCGTCAGGCGTGCGCTGGTGCGTTCGCGCGTTCGCGCCCGACCGGGGATGGGCAGGGCGGCCATGCTCCCGAACGAGGTGTGGGGCTGTGCGATGGGAGAAAGCGCTGTATACTCTCGGAAGAATGTAGACACGTCGATCATGGGCGGGATCATGCCACCACTACCACGAGAGATTTCACGGCGCCGGCGGGCGCGCATTATCCGGACGCTCATCATGCTCGTTCTCGTGGCCGGCCTCGGCTTCTTTGTTTGGAACGTCGGCTTAGTCCTAGGTTTTAATGACGCCGCCACGCGGCCAGCGACGCTGGCCGCCAGTCTTACGACGATCCAACCCAGCTCAACATCGACGCCGCCCGCGTCCACCGCACCCCCGACCTCGACGCCCGCGCCCGCGGCCACGCTGACCTCGACGCCCGCGCCGGCGTATGTCGACGAACTCTACCTGGCGACGGCGACGGCGACATCTGGCCCGGATCTCGCCGCGGCGTTGGCGTCGGCGCGCATCCCCACGTCTCTTCTCTACATGGTCGGGAACCCCAGGCCTCGCGACCTCGCGCCGTCCAATGACGGCAGAGAGCGACTGGCAAAGTACGTGACCGCAAGCGAGGCCACCGCTGTGCCGACGATCGCCATCATCCCCGGTGAAACGACGCCGAGGGCGACGCCGACGACGGCGACAGCCGCCGTCATGACGCCCACGACAACGGCTGCCGCCGACACGGCGACGCCCTCGGCTTCCGCCGCCGCCACGGCGACGCCCGAGACCGCTCCGGCTCCGCCCACTCCGCCGCCGCCGCCATCGCCATCGCCATCGCCCACTCCGTTCACCTCGGTTATCTACGCGGCGGGGACAAACGTCACTATCCCTAAACTGAACATCGTCGCTCCCGTGTACGACGGGGGCGTGGGCTACGACGGGGCCCCGGTCATCGCCCAGGGCTACGCTCTCACGCGCTTTTACTGGTACGCGAAACCGGGGCAGGCAGGCAACATGGTGCTCTACGGTCACGACGACATCCAGGGCAACATCTTCGCGCACCTGCCGGACATGTCCGTGGGCGACCGCATCTACATCGACACCTCGGGCACGCGGGGAGTCCATCGCTACATCTATCAGGTCACCGGTTCGCAGATCGTCTTGCCGACAGACACTTGGGTGATGAACCCCACCACCGGCCCGACCATTACGCTGTTGAGCTGCACGCCCTATGGCGTCGATACGCACCGCATCGTCATCAAGGGAAACCTCGTCGAAGTGGACGGCCACGCCGTCCAGTTAGCCGCCGCTAAAGGGGCCGCGGCGGGCGGCTAGCGCCGGTTTAGGTCCAGCCTACGCGTGGATTATGCACGAAAACGGCGCGCCCCGCACTCGCTTGAGGCGCGGGACGCGCCGTTTCTTCAGTCAGCAATGGTCCTACCCTCTATCCCCCGTTTGTGCTGTTGCCGATCCCAGATAGGTGTTGCTATGATAGGCACGCATTTACACATCAGTGCGCTGCCACTACCACGAATGGGGGCAGCGCCGGGGTCTAGGAGGGGTGCTGTGGGAGACGCAATCAGCGTGTTGCTCGTGGACGACCATCCGATTGTCCGCCAGGGGTTGCATTCCATGCTGGAGACGGACAAGCGTTTGAACATCGTGGGAGAAGCCGAGAACGGAGAGGACGCGCTAGTCAAAGTCGAGCAGCACCTTCCTCAGGTCGTCTTGATCGACCTCCACATGCCGATTATGGACGGCTTGACGGCGACGCGCCGCATCAAGGAAAAATATCCCCAGACCTCGGTGGTCGTGCTGACCCTCTACGACAACGATCAGTACGTCATCGAAGCGGTGAAGGCGGGTGCGGCGGGGTACCTGCTTAAGAACGCGGGGCGCGACGACATCAGCCGCACGATCCGCGAGGTCAGCCAGGGCGGCTTATTGATCAACACGACGATGCTGAACCGTGCGCTCGTCGGCGCGATCGAGGGAGGGCGCTCGACCGTGCTCGACTTCCGGGGGAAGCCGTGGGGCGTCGACGCGACCTTCGAGTCGTTGAGCAACCGCGAATCCGAGGTGCTGAAGCTTGTCGTCGAGGGTATGACCAATAAGGACATTGGAGCCCGGCTCTACATCACCGAGGACACGGCCAAAAAACACGTGCAGAGCATCATCTACAAGCTGCAAGTAAACGACCGCACGCAGGCCGCCGTCAAAGCCATTCGCCTCGGCATCGTGCGCTAGCGCGGCGCCCGCGCCCTTTCCCGCCGTCTGGCGCCTCGTACGATAGAGAGGACGCTGGCGGGGGCGCTTGGCCAGACCCGCCAGGGGCTGTGAATCGCCGCTGCCCTCTCGACAAGCACCTGGCTTTAAGGAGCAGGGGCGGGCGCCCGCCAGGGTTCGTGAAAAGTCGTCCGGGGAGCGCGGGCGCTCGCTGCGCTGCTCACCCGTCCCAGACCGGACACGGGGACGGGCGGGAGGCCCGCGCTCCCAGAGTGCGCGTTTTTCCTCCCCTCGTCCTGACTTTTCACGAGCCCTGGGGCGCCCGCTCCGCCGCTTGCCCATCTAGGCGCCGCGTGGGAACACGGGCAAGCAGACGCCCACCCCATCGCCATCCTGCCCCGACGGCGTCCCTTATAACCGGGGAAGGAGCGTGGAGAAGATGGGCAGCGAGAAGAAGTGGAGGGAATCGAGCGGCCAGTAGGAGAGGAGGACGCGCCCCATGATCGCGCTTTGCGAGAGGTAGGGCGTGCGCCAAAGATGCGAATCGTAACTGGCGTTGCGGTTGTCGCCCAGCACGAAGAGGTCGCTGGACGGAACTTTACCGGGTCCCCAATCGTACGTGTGCGGCATAGTGACAAACGGTTCGTCGAGCAGCTTACCGTTGATATAGACGAGGCCATGCTTGACCTGGACGGTCTCGCCGGGCAGCCCGATCACGCGCTTGACAAAGTCTTCGTTCGCGGCCACGTCGACGGGCGGCTTGAAGATGATGATGTCGTCGCGACGCGGAGGATGGATGCGGTAAGACAGGGTGTCGACGAGGATCAACTCGTCCGTGTGCAACGTGGGGGCCATCGAGGTTCCCTTGACTTGCACGTTCTGAACGATCTGGCGGCTCACGAACAAGACGATGACGAACAAGATGGCGAAAACAAACAGTTCGCGACCGGCATGCAAGAGATGCTGGAGCAACGAGGGGTCCTCGCGCGGGGGCTTCCCGCCCCGTGTAGGCAGGGGTGGAGGCGGGATATAGACCGGCCGCGGCTGTACTGAAGGCGCGGGAGTGTAGCTAGACTGTCCCGACGCTTGGCCGGTCGGGGTCGACGGCGGCGTGGAATACCGGTACGGCGTCGGGGCGTCGTGTGCATCATCCATTGAGTGCGGGCCTTACCTCTCGCCGGCTTGCTGGCCGGATCATGATGACCGCGCGTCCGGCGACGCGTCGATCGAACGACAAACTTAAGGGTGATGAGAGCCGCGTGCCGGCGCGGCGGGACTTCCATGAATCGTGGACGGTGGGGACACCCCCGGAGACGTGTGCGCCGAGGCGACGGCGCCCCCGCCCAGGACGGCGACGGTCGCCGCGACGGCGAGCGTCGCTAGAACGGCGCGGCGCTTGCCGCCGCCTGTCCGGCGCCGACCGGGCCGCGTGCGCGCCAGGTCCACGAAGGCGCGCGTCACGTCCTCTACGGGTCCGAAGCGATGCAGCGCCTCGCGCACGCTTCGGTCGGGGTTTAGCCCCTGCATCTGGAGGTCGTGGACCGAGTCCTCGAGATGCGCGCGCATCTCCTCAACCGCCTCGTCGACCGGCAACGACGACGACGACAATCCGCTTAGGCAAACGGATGTCGCCAAGATAAAGCGATCCAGGACGGCATTGGAGTCGGACGCGACGTGACCGTCTTCCTCATCATGGGGACTGTCGGTCGGGACGATGGGCGTCATCACGCTAAGCCTCAATGATTGTAAGCAAACGCGACGCGAAGACGCGCCACTCTTCGATTGATAAAGCAAGATGATGCGCGCCAGCCGGCGTCAACGCGTAGTACTTGCGCCGTCGCTGCTCGCCGGCCAGCCGCCATTCCCCTTGGAGCAGGCCGTCGCGCTCCAGTTTATGTAAAGCGGGGTACAACGTCCCTTCCTTACAATCGAAATATCCCTCGCTGCGGCGCTCGATCTCACGGGCAATTTGATAGCCGTGCAAAGGGCCATCGCGCAGCACGGTTAAGATGATCGTCGATACGGAGCCGCGCTTCAGGTCGGTTCCCGCTGCCACTTCCCTTTATCCTTTGCATAGCGTTTCTAGGTATCACTACGATACTCCGTGAAGCTCATGCTGTCAATAGGCGTCTGGGAGAAAAAATCGGGGACGGGTGACGAGCGCGGAGGTCCATCTAGTGAAGGCCCTTAAAAATTCACGGACCGCCTCCACGCCTTTGGCCACCAAGAGGTGCGCCGCGACGATACTTCCTCGACGCGAGGCACGATCGGCTCTCCGTCCAAAATGTGCTGGGGGTTCGTCTCGAGGAGGTCGCGCGCCCTCTCATCGCCTACGAGGGCGGCGGCGGCAGCATACGCATCTTGCAGCGTCGCGCCGCCTCCGGCGCGGTGGAGGTCGCTGGCGATGACCTGTACCAGCCCCTCGCGTACGAACGACTCGGCGAGCACGCGCTGGGCGCGCCCGCGTTCGCCCGTCAGGGCGCTCGCCGTGATTTGAGCGCAGATGCCGCGCGCGACCAACCGCCGCAGCGCGGCGTGATCCTTGTGCAGCCAGGCGTAGCGCTCCGGGTGCGCCAGGAGCGGCGCGATGCCGGCGGCCTGCAACTCGAACATGGTCTGATCGAGAAAGAGCGGAGAGTAGGTCGTCGCCGTCTCGACGAGGAGCCACTGCGTACCGGCCAGCGTGGGCACGCGCCCGGCGCGCACGTCGGCCGGCAGGGTGGGCGAGAGGTACGCTTCGCCGCCCGCGTGCAGCGTCAAGGGGATGCCCGCGCGCTCGACCTCTAAGCGCAGCGCGGCGACGCGCGCGCGCACGGCGTCGGCGTCGGCGTCGGGCAGCAGCGCTCTCGTCCGGTCGTTCACGTGGGGAGTGACGACGACGGCGGACGCCCCGGACGCCACACAGGCACGGGCCAGATCGAGCGACGCGTCGAGATCGGCCGGACCATCGTCCACCGCCGGGAGCAGGTGCAGATGGACATCGATCATGACACGATCCTTTGGACTATGACGGCGCGCACCAATGGACGCGACGGACTGGGAAAAAGACGGGGTAGTGAGGAAAACATCACCACGAGTATAGCAAGGAGCGGCGCAAACGCTTATCCGCGTCCGCCGCGGCGCCGTCCCGCACCGCGTATTCCGCTGCCGCCACGTCCCTTAACCACGGCTCTAGGAACGCCCCAAGCCGGAACGTCGTCGAGTTGGAGCGACGGATGACGAAGGCTGGATATAACGCCTTGCCCAGCATCGAGTTCCACAAGCAACGGGCGATGACAGTGGGCGTATTTTCACCCACACAGGTCGTGTGTCACGCGGCCGAGTCCGCGCGGAACCGCACCTCATTACACAGGGCCAGCCAACGCCCGTTCCACGGCCTGGCGATAGAGCAGAGGCTTCCGAGGCAGGATCGTGCGTATCGGCGTAGGATCTCCAATCATATCGGCCTTCATGCCGTCCAGAAAGCCTTTGATCGCACCTTTGGGGGCCTTGGTCCTGCGTTCGACAAACGGCGCGAGCGCGCCCAGGAGCGCCCGCGGGATATGAATTTTCCTGGGATGATTGCGGCCCAAGATCTCTGCCGCCACATCAATCATTTGCTCCGTCGTCAGTACGTCGTCACTACCCACGTCGTAACACTGCCCATACGCCTGTGGATCGTTGAGGACGCCGACGAGATAGTAGCCCAGATCGTCAAGGGCGATCGTACGAAACTTTTGCCGACCGCTGCCCATCATCACAGCGGTTGACCTCTTGGCTTGACCCACCAACATATTGAAGCCTTGTCCGCCCACTCCCACGATCTGGCCGGGCCGGATGACGGTCACGTCGAGACCACTATGCAACAAAAACTGCTCTGCCTCCCAGCGCCCGCGTATCCACGCACTTGGCCCATCGGGCGCGGCCCCCAGGAACGTCACGTACACCAGGCGACGCACGCCGTTCGTCCGGCACGCCGTCACGATGTTCCGCAATCCATCCATCTCGACGTCCATGAAGCCCTGACCCGTTGTACCGGCCTGTTGGGGTGAGAGCGTATGGACGGCGATGTAGGCGGCGTCGACGGAGTCCAGGGCCTGCTGCATCGACGCGAGATCTGACATGTCGCCTTGGACGACCTCGCAGCCAAGCGTGGCCAAATCCTGGACCTTAGCCGGGTTACGTGCCGAACAGCGGACGGCGTATCCGTCTGCAAGCAGTGCTTGGGCGACATGCCTTCCGACAAAACCCGATGACCCGATAACAAGAATCTTTTTCATATGCTGCTTTGTTCTCCCTACGTGACCGCGTGTGCGGCCCCGTGATGCTCACGATAGGCGATTGACGACATGGGGCGGCTCACCAAGCCAAGCGAACTCACAAAGAGACGACCACCTTCTTGGCGGAGACGCCTTTCATTTGAGCGTCGAACCCGGCTTGTACGTACTCGAGACCCTTGCCGACGACAGAGGGTTCCGGGGCGGCGACATAGTGGCCATCGGCAAGGGCCTGGGGCAAGAAATCCACGTAAACGGCCCTGCTGACCTCGTTGTCCATGAGAGAACTGCCGAAGATGAACTTCGTGCGCACGCGCCTCATCCGGGTCTTCACCTGCAACGACGCGTTGGACGACAGAAGCTGAAGGACCAGTAGGAGAAGCCGCGGGCTCATGCCGGGGCGCTGGGCAAGGGTTTCAAAAGAGATCGCTGTGCTGGCCATGGAGACGACCTTGCTGCCCTCGCAGGCGTGGACGACGTCTGAACAAGCCTCGGCCGATCCTTTTCCGATGGCGAGTGCCCCAGCGATCGTCTTGCCCTTGAAAGCCTCAATCACGTCTTCGACGACGGTCTCACTGTTGTAGTCGAAGACCTGGCTTGCGCCGAGCTTCTTGACGTAGTCGAAATTCCGCGGGGATGACGTTGTGACGACCTCGTATCCGGCAGCGACAGCAAGCTGAATGGCATTGCTGCCCACACTCGTCGAGCCTCCCCAGACGAGCAGGGTCTTACCCGTGGATGTCGAGGACAGGGACGGATGTTGAAGCGCCAGATGATCCTTCTGAAAGAGGCCACAGGCCGCGGTGGACAGGGCCAAGGGTAGAACAGCGGCGTTTTCGTACGACAGGGTGGCGGGGATGGGCGCCGCCATGTGGGCGAGGACGACGGTGTAAGCCTGGAAGGCGCCCTCCGCCGCGCTGTTGCGCTTTTTATCCGTGCCCACGGCATGCCCGAGAACGCGGTCGCCTACTTTGAAACGCGTGACGCCTGCCCCGACCTCGACGACCTCGCCCGCGAGATCCGAGCCCAGGACGAAGGGGTATTTAATCCAGGAGAATACGAGGTTGCCGACGACCTGTATGATCCAATCGAGGGGGTTGATGGCCACTGCATGGTTCTTGACGACGATCTCGTTCGCGCGTGGGGGCGTATAGGGCGCGGACTTGACCTCGAGTTTGGCGTATTTCGCTCCTATCCAGGCAGCGGTATTTGTTGGCATGCAAGCTCATCCTTTCTTTTCGGGACCGAAGTTGTGTGAGAAGTTGCGGGTTGCCGTTCGTGCATTCGCCGCGGAAGGAGGCGACGCGCGCGACGCCGTCGGCGCTCTCTACAGCGGACTGTACGGCGCTCAGATCCTGCGGGTCGCCGCGTTGCACCTGGGCGCCCGCGGCGAGGAGAGACGGTGCGAAGGCGTCGGAGCGGGCCAATCCCACAGCCTCGTACGACGGCTGCACCGACGAAACCGGACGCGCTAAGAGCTGGGCCTCCCTGGACGCCGCTGTGCGGCCTGGAAGCTCGATGACACGTGATGTTCGAACGCTCACGCTGCGTCATCATGATCGAGGATGAACTGGCCCCCGGCGTCGGCGGCGAGTGAGGGTCCGAAGAGAGCGCCGGGCGTGTAGGCGCCCGATCGTCTCTCGTCGCGGGCGAGCCGCCCGGCGACGTCAGCGGTGACGGCAACTGTGAAGTCCATGCCATCACCGGTGCGCAGCCATCCGTCTCGGGGCGCGCCTGTGGCCCATGCTACGCGAGCGTGTGCCCAGGAGAACTCCCTCGGCCGCTCTTGCATGCGCAGCGGCACGCGGGCGAGCCGGCCCGTGGCGAGCCGACGGATCAGGGGGAGGCGTATCAGTGCGGAGAGCGCGGGCATTATCGCCCGTACAGCGAACGCGGTGGGGGCGTAGCTCGAGGCAGCGACAACCGACGCGGCGCCGCTTGCGCGCCACGCGGCCACGAGTTCGCCGCTCGGCCCCGACGCCGTGGACAGCGTGACGCCGTCAGGCGTGGTCAGGTGTTCCAGGTCGCGAGCCAGCCAGGAACGCACCATGCGGTCCCGCTCGACGCGGCGGAAGCCCGTGGCGATGCCGTTAATGATGGTCGCCGCAAGCGCTGACCCGATCACGCCCGGCTCGGTCCCGACCGATGCCAGCGCATCCACCCGCACCCGTGAAGCCGGCGGCTGACCCGCACACAGCCACAGCACCACGCTCTCGGTAGCGAGGACGCCGAATCCGGCGCCGGTCACCAAGGTCCGGTTGGCAGCGACCGCCTGCGCGTGCAGGGCGAGGACGCCGGAGACGGCATCCAGCTCGTTGGCGACGTCGACGTAGTGTGTGCCAGGAGGACACGCACGGATGACCTGGGGTGCGGTGTCCGTAAACGGTCCGATCGTGTTCACCACCACCGCGGGCGCTGCCCGCGCCAGGTGGGACAGTACAGCGTCGAGCGCGCCCACCACGATCCGCGGGTCACCCCCGAGCTCCGCCGCGATCGACTCTAGCCGGGCACGGTCCCGCCCGGCCAGCACCAGCTGGAACCCGTCCTCGCGCAGTCGTGCGGCTACCGCCCGACCCGTCCGGCCGGTGGCGCCGAGAACCCAGATCTCATCCCTCATCTCATCTCCCCTTCAAGAACAAGCGCGACACACCAGTCGCGGCGCGCATGATGACATGTCGTGCCATCACTGTACCTCATGATGACACTCCATGTCAACGCGTACGTTATAATTTGGTAAATCAGGAGGGAGGATGAGAGCATGAGCCGTTGGGAACCAGGCGCGCGGGACCGGCTCGAGAGCGCGGCGCTGGACCTCTTTCTCGAGCGCGGATTCGACCAGACGACCGTCCCCCAGATCGCCGCCCGCGCGGGACTAACCACGCGGACGTTCTTCCGCCACTTCGCCGACAAACGCGAGGTGCTCTTCGCCGGCGAGGACGAGATCCCCGCACTCGCTGCGGACCTCATCGCCCAAGCCCCCGCCTCCATGGAACCGATGGACGTGATCGCATGGGGATTCCAGACGATGGGGTCTATCCTGTTCCAGAACCGCATCGACTATCTGCGCAAACGCCGCACCGTCATCGACAGCAACGACGGACTCCGCGAACGCGAGCTGCGCAAGCTGGCGACCCTCTCCGCGGCGATCGCCCGCGCATTCCAGGCGCGCGGCAGCGACGACCTGCAGGCGACCCTCGCCGCGGAGACAACGGTCACCGTGTTCAAAGTCGCCCTCCGGCGCTGGATCGACCAGACCGAGAGCGACCTATTAGTCGTCATTGCGGAGACGATTGACGCGCTCAACGTCGTCATACCATCCCACGCTAACGCGCCAGCCACGGGCGCTCACTGAAGGCGAGCGCGGCGGGGAAGGTGCTCTCAGACTCCAGCCGCCAAAGCCAGCCGGGTCGCCTGCGTGCTGTCGCGCACAGGCGTGCGCCGATGACGCCAAGGGCGAGGGCAAGCATCCCCACGGTGGGCGTTACAACGGCGACCACGCGCAAGAGAGCGAGTCCGGCGCTTGTCGATGCTCATCCCCTTATTGTGGACCCGCACGAGCGTCAACGGCGTTCGTCCGCGTTGTCCTGACGGCGCACACGAGACCCTGAGGAGACGCGACGTGTGCTGACCGGTTCTTCTCCTCAAGCGGACGTGAGGCGTCGGATCGCCTGCACGACCTGTGCGCGGAGATCGGCCAGAGGCGGCGGCGTCCGGTCGGGGTGCATCGCCAGACCGAAGGGGAACGCGGCCGACCAAGAACTCGCGAGGGACATCACCGTCGTGACCAGGAACGCCGGGGAGAATTCTGTGTCCAGGCGGTGCTCGGCCTGCGCCTGGGCGAGCGCGGCGATCTTGGCGTCGTGGGAGGCTGCGCGGCCGTTCGGAAAATGTGTGGATTGTTCGAGCGTCGACCAGGCGACCAGTCGCATCAGATCGGGATGGGTCATCGCGAAGTCGAACACGCGGCCGGCGAAGCCGGGCAGGTCGTCCGGCGTGAACGGCTCGTCCTCGTAGACGCGGACCAGGTGCTGCTCGAGGACCACCGTGAATAGGTTCTCCTTGCTGCCGAAGTAGACGTACAGCAGATTCTTGTTGCAGCCGGCCGCGGCCGCGATCCGGTCAACACGCGCGCCAGCTACGCCACGCGTCGAGAACTCGTCTAGAGCAGCGTCCAAGATCCGCGTCTTCGTCTCGTCGGCCTTCGTCATGACGCCTCCTCTGGGGTTGCTTCAAGTGTAGCACTTGACTAACCAGTTACCTCGCGGTATCTTACTAGAAGAAGTAACCAGTTAGTCAATAAAGAAGGAGTACCAAACATGACCGTGACGCTCATCACCGGAGCCAACAAGGGACTCGGCTACGAGACCGCACGCCAGTTGATCGCGCAGGGGCACACCGTTTACATTGGGGCGCGCAGCATCGAGCGCGGAGAGGCGGCCGCGGCCGCGCTCGGCGCCCGTTTCGTGCAACTCGACGTCACCGACGACGCGTCCGTAGAGACGGCACTGCGCGTGATCGAGGAACGCGAGGGCCGTCTCGACGTCCTCGTCAACAACGCCGGCATCGCGGATGTCCGCACCGGCGTCGATGGACTCACCGGCGCGAGCGCGCTCAAGGAGTTCGACACCAATGTCATCGGCGTCGTCCGCGTCACCCAGGCCGCGCTGCCGCTGCTGCGCAAGTCCGAGAACCCGGTCGTCGTGAATGTCTCGAGCGGTCTCGGCTCGTTCTGGGCGGTCACCAACCCAGAGCGCCACGAGTCGCACAACGCCTTCATCGCCTATGGCGCGAGCAAGGCGGCCGTCTCGATGCTCACGGTCCAGTACGCCAAGGCGCTGCCGGAGATCAAGGTCAACGCAGTCGAGCCCGGCTTCACCGCGACCGACCTCACGGCCGCCAGCGGGACGGGGCAGCCGGTCGAGAAGGGCGCCGAGGTCATCGTGCGCCTCGCGACCATCGGCAAGGACGGCCCCACCGGCGCCTTCCAGGAGAAGGCGGGCGCGCTCGCCTGGTAAGGCTGCAAGACCGTCGCGCGCGGGGGCGGGGCGGCGTGTTCTGTCCGTTGATAGCTGCGGCGATCGCAAGACCGTCGCGCGCGGGGGCGGGGCGCTACGAGACGGTGGTCGCCTGCGATACATCGCGCAAGACCGTCGCGCGCGGGGGCGGGGCAGATCTCACCCCTGCGCGTGCGACCGGGCTCCGGGCGCAGCGTCGGCAAGTCTGGGTGTCGAGCAGCAGCGGATACCGTTGGCGAACGGCGCATAGCCTCCAGAGAGGGTGGACTTGTGCATCATTTTCGCGACGCAAGATCACTCACACATCGCACCAGGAGGCCCCCTGTCCTTACCCCTACGTCCCGTCCCCGTTGGTCCGATCCCGGAGGACACAGCCCACGTCGCCCGCGCTGCTTTCCCGAAGGCGACCTTTACCAAACCATGCGCGACCAAATCGGCGCGCTCGTCGATGATGAGATGTCCATTCCCCTGTTCTCACCGTGTGGCCCGCTGGCGGCAAGCCCCTGGCGCGCCTCGCCCTCGCGTACGTTCTGCTCTACAACAACATGCTGCAACGTAGGGCCAACAGTAGAAGGTCGATGCCGATGGTCATGCGCGCGCGAAAGTCCTCGCGCGTGCTCGTGTCGTGTTTGATGCCGTACGCAGTGCTAAGCAAGGTCTGGGCTACGTCGCTCGCCAGACGTCCGCGCTCGGTGGACATGTCGGCGGCAATAGCGTCCGTGACCATCGTGGCGAAACGTATGGGGTAGTCCGTGACCAGCGGGCCGAGGAGGTCCGGGTTGTTCTCGATCAAGATGGCCACGTCTTTCGTCAGCGGTCCGACGTACCGCCCGGTCCACTGGTCGAAGGCGTCAATGAGCCGATCGCGTAGTGGACGATCGGTGTCTGTGAGGGCGCGCTCGGCGGCCGCGACATCGCTATCGAGTGCATAGGTGACGGCGGCCCGAAACAGATCCTGCTTCGAGGGGAAGTAGAGGTACAGGCCCGGTCGGGAGATGTCCGCGGCTCGTGCAACATCCTCCACTGAGGCCTTCCGATAGCCGTATCGCGCAAAGATCAGCAGGGCGGCGTCCAAAACGTGCTGGCGACGACCACCCTCGTTCTCGCCCACACGGAGGATGTCGGAACTGGTAGAACCCATAAGCGACAGTATACACGACGTTTAACGTTCTTGACAATGTATGCCTATTTTGTATAGTTAGAGTAGCGCCGTACATACAACCGTTTCTTTCAGGAGGGTTTCATGACCACACCCACTGCACTCATCACGACCCGATTCGACGCCACAAGCACCGCCGCGGACGTCGTGGCTGGTCTCGACCTCACCACTGTCCGCGCCATCGTCACCGGGGCCTCGTCCGGCATCGGCCTTGAGACCGCCCGCGCTCTCGCCCGTGCGGGCGCGGACGTCACTCTCGCGGTCCGCAATCCCGACGCGGGCGCGCAGGCCGCCGCGGACATTGCGACGTCGACCGGTAACGAGCGCGTGCATGTCGCCGCCCTGGACCTCGCCAATCAAGCTTCGGTCGCTACCTTTGTCCAGAGTTGGAACGGCCCACTGCACCTGCTGATCAACAACGCGGGGGGCATTCCGAGCACGCTGTCCCGCACCGCGGAAGGGTGGGAGCTGCAGTTCGCCACCAATTACCTTGGCCACTTCGCTCTGAGCCTTGGAGTGCACGACGCCCTCGCCCTTGGCGCCCGCGACCGGGGCGAGGCACGCATCGTCTCGGTCAGCTCCACGGCGCATATGAGATCACCGATCGTGTTCGACGACATCCACTTCGAACGGCGCGCGTACGACCCGCAGGCGGCCTACGCACAATCCAAGACCGCCGACGCGTTATTCGCGGTCGAAGCCACGCGCCGCTGGGCCGCCGACGGCATCGTCGCCAACGCGGTCAACCCCGGCGGCGTGGCCACCGGGCTGCAACGAGACTTCACACAGAAACAAAGGGAGTACTTGGCCGACGCCGAGGCCGCGGGCGTCTTCGTCTACAAGACGGTCGAGCAGGGCGCCGCCACCACCCTCGTCGCGGCCGTCGCCCCCGCATTCGCCCACACCGGCGGGCACTATCTGACGGACGGCCAAGAGGCCCACACCGTGCCCAACGACGCCGACTTGTTCGCCAACGGCGACGGCGTCAAGCAGTGGGCGCTTGACCCCGACACCGCCCAGAAACTCTGGACGGTCTCGCTCGCGCTCATTGGTCAACCCGCCACGCAGAGCACGGACGCGTCGTAAGGAAGTCAACGACGCCCAGGCCGCCGCCGCCCTCGGTCGCGCCGATCTCGAGGCCTGGCTGGCCCGGCCGCCGACCAGGGCGAGACCGGCAGACGCGCCGGCGAGGTCCTGGCCCTGCGCTCCTCGCCGGCGACCTGGTCGGGATCCGAGCGGGTGCTGTCGTTGGGCTGCACGTCGATCCATTGGATCGTCCCAAGTCGTCGACCACCGCCACCGTGCGCGCGACGGCATCCCGCTCGTCGCGCTCTTAGGAGAGTGCCGCGGCGTAGTCGGCGGCAAACTGCGCGAAGGACCGCGCCGGCCAGCCGAGGATCGAGGGCACGTCGTCGGTGATGTAATCGCAGTCGCCCTGGGCCATCATGCTCACCGCTTTGGCGTTGTCCTCGGCCACGGTCTCCGGCAGACCGACGTCGAGCATCGCCTGCCTTTGCTCTTCGAACGTGATCGCATGGAAGGTGATCGGCCGACCGAGAACCCTCGACAGCACGTCCGCCACTTGTGTGCCGGAGAGCACCTCGGGCCCGGTGGGCCAATACGTCTTTCCCGCGTGCGCGACGGGTGAAGCAGCGATCTCCGCGGCAACCGCGGCGACATCGCGCGCGTCGATGTGCCCCACGCGACCGTCGCCCGTTGCGGTGCTGAAGCTGCTCGTACTGGCGATCGCGGGCGCCATCAACAGGAAATTCTGCATGTAGGCGTTGTTTCTCAGGAGCGTGTAGCCCAGCCCGGAGGCGATCAACCTGTTCTCAATGTCGGCCTGGCCGCGCCGTCGAGCGATAGGCGAGTCCGTCGAGGCTTTGCTGGTGATCTTCACGACGTGCCCGACGCCCGCGCGAACGGCGCTGTCGATGACGTTCAGTTCCTGCGCCGGCACGGCCGCGCTGACGAGCACCACGCCCGTGACGCCTTGCATCGCTGTGTTGATAGTCGCCGGAACCTCCAGATCACCCTCGACGATCTCCGCCCCCACCTCCGCCAACGCCTCCGCCTTCGTCCGGTTCCGCACTAGCACGCGGACGGGCAGCCCGCGCTGCCTGAGCAGGCGTACCGCTTCGGAACCCACTTTTCCGGCCGTCGTCACTAAAATCATCGAGCACCTCTCTTCTTCTTTTCAACGGCGCCGCGCGGACGGTCCTGGCGGCGCCCATGGTCGTATTCTCGACCGTCATCCTCACGATACGGCGCGCCCCGAAGACGGCGGCAGGTTGTGTTGCGGCGCCGCGATCGTTCGACGGACGGACGCCACATTGAGATCGCGCGGGAAAACGATCTGGGCGCCGCACACCGCTACAACCACTATAGGATGTAAGTGTCGGATGCACAAGTACGCAGTATTTTGTGCTATACTCACAAAAAAGTAACCATAGGTGATGGAGGGACGAATGAGCGACAGGGCGACGGGGAAGGACGATGGGTGCCCGAAGGGCTACGGGTGCCCGGTGGAGGCGCTCATGGAGGCGATCGGCGGCCGATGGAAACCGGTCATCCTGTATCACCTGATGGGCGGGACCCGCCGCTTCAGCGCGTTCCGCCGCCTGGCGCCAGAGGTCAGCCAACGGATGCTGACCCAACACTTGCGTGAACTGGAGCGCGACGAGCTCGTCCATCGCGAGGTGTATCGGGAGGTGCCGCCGCGGGTGGAGTACTCCCTGACCGCGCGGGGACGGACCCTGGAGCCGCTGCTGCTTCAAATGAACGAGTGGGCCGTGACGCACCTAGTCAAGGCGTCAAGGGGCGAGGCCGAGGCCGAGTCGTACGCCGCCGCGGCCACGTCCTCCTCGGGGGCCTAAGCGGGCGCGAGGGCATCATGGGGTGAGGACCGTCCTGCCGTCCCGCCATCGCACCAACAGGGACGACGACGGACGACAAGGGCGACATTTATGGGGGCCAAAGCTATTGAGCGCCGCGAGTTCAAGCAACAACGGGCCAAAGGCAGAGCTGCCGCGCATCCGCGTGTACGATCTACGCCATACCGCGACGAGCTTGATGATCGACGCCGGCGCAGACCTTAAAGGCGGCGAGCGAAGCTCTGGGACATAGTGATCCGCGCATCACGATGAAGGTCTATCGCCACGTACAGAGTAGCCAGCGCGCCCAGGCACTTGCGCTGCTCTCCGACGCGATTACGATACCAAAGGATATCGATTCTCGATCACTCGGGTAGGGGAAATGAAAACTGCTCTCCGGTCTTCCGCTCCACGATGCCAAAGCCGCCCTCCGGAAAGAACGCAAAATGAATATCCAAGTCTTGAGGCGGTGTAAGCCCTCGAGACACAAGTATCTCGTTAATTCGCGTAGGCGAAGTCCGTAGTTGTTGCTCAACCGGCTTCATGATCCTAAATATGGCGTCGGCCGTATCAAGACTTTGTTCTGAATGACCCGATGACATGAGAGAGATTAAGGGGACATATGTCCGTCCGTCGATTACTATAGCCGTGACACGATAATCCTCTCGATGTTCCTTGCGCTGCACGGTTGACATCCCTGGAACGCTAATTCCTTTGAGTTCTCCAACAATGCCGGCGTCTGGCCATTCCTCAACAATTATTCGGATTAAGTCTTCGTGATACCAACTACCATGTGGCCTAATGTCGATGAGATAGGCCTGGTTCGGCTTAAAGACAGCAAAGAGCACTGGCCCGGTTCGCGTCACCCAGCCGTCCTTCTCCTTGTTAACGGATAGGTGCAGGTGATGGAGCCCCCAGTCATTCAGCATCAGGTCGAGATCTCTACGGGTTTTCGTCTTGACCTTTTTCGCTTTCATAGCGCTGGTCGTGCTCTGCGCGGCCTCGTGTGCTAGACGTGTAGGACTCTCATACCCAATCATAATGCCTCTGCTGAGGTGTGGCCCAATATCACCGCCCACGTGGAGCGCAGCCACTATATGATCGAATGCAGACTGGTAGTTCGGATCGGTCAAATAGGAGTTGTTGTTAAGTGCTTGGGATCGATGGACTGCCCATAGAACTGGTGGCACAAACCGGCGGGTCCAGTCAAAATAGATCACAAGTAGGCTATGGGCATCCATGCCAATCAACTCAGGACGGTCTAGCGAGTTATGCGGCAGGTGTCCTATGCTGGAGTTTAGACTAAACAGGGTCAGGGCGCGACGCGCTCTGACCCCATCGGGTATCCTCGTGGTTGCAACACCTAAAAAAGGAGAACCCGATGGATAGTACCACACCCTCTGCCCTGAGAGCATAC
>JAABUX010000503.1_pt1 | contig 67176 bp, 54 predicted proteins | sample 5561851 | NCBI WGS metagenome assembly JAABUX01 (sample SAMN10711883, study PRJNA513361) | rock metagenome | isolation source: Antarctica rocks | place: Antarctica: Victoria Land, Richard Nunatak red sandstone | collected 2016-01-03
GCCTCACGGAGCTTGCGGATGATCTGCTCGGGCGAGTGGCGGATACGCTTCATCGAAAGTCCTCCTGCCCTGGTGGGCGAGAATGACTCTCATACCAGATGGACCAGTCTGGGGGGAGCAGGTCAGGCCGCCCCGATTCCGGCCGGACGGCGGCGCTGGTGGTCTTCGCTTGACCTTTACGGCGGGCGGGTCGGACGAGGGCGGCCTGGAGGAGTTGGTGGAATCCTGGTTGAGCCGGGCCTCCAGATCGGCGATCCGCTTCTCCAGGGAGGCGATGACGGCCAGGAAGGCTGCCTGGGCCTCCGGCGGCACGGTGTTCCAGAGAGATTCGGGGATCGAAGGGTGAGGGCTCATACCGCAGATTCTACGAGCCTACAGAACAAAGAGTTCGAGCCCGTGAACGGCTACCCTTGAACACCCCGGTGACGGTCTGGCACTTCAGCACGTCCATCTTCATCGTCGTCTTCAGGTGCCGGGAATTCAGCTCCACCCGCCACCCCGCCCCGTACAGTTCCGCCAACGTCTCCAGGGGTAGCCCTCGGCGTCCAAGAGGGTCGTGACGAGGGTCACCGTCCGTGTCCGGAAGCCCGGCCGACCGACGTCGTGACGGAGCTCGCGGACGGTCAACGTCCCCGGCAGCGCCTCGTACTCTTGCTCCGTCATCCACTCGGGGCGGTCCTCGGGCTTGAGCCACTCGACCACCTGATCGAGCACGCCCGGAGCCCGAAGCCGGCGCGACCGAGGCAGGCCTTTGGCCGCCGTTTTCACGCCCGGGATGGCATGCGGCCGGTCCGGTGTGAAGTCGACGATCTGTCGCTGATGCATGCGAAACACCGCGAAAATGCCGCCCTCCTTCAAGATCGCCAGGTGGGCGAATGAGCAAGACCCGCGGTCGCCGACCAGCACGTCGCCCGACCCCAGGGCCGGATGGACCCCGCCCACACTCGCCATCTCATGCGAGCGCAACGGCGTGACCATGACCTTCAGCAGCACCCCGGTCCCGGCGTGGAACAGCGCCAGGATCTTGGCCACGGGGGACCCGCATCCCGGCGCCTGCGCGCCGGGCTGGCCGAACATCGCCTGGAGTTCGTGGGTGTCGGGCATGGAGAACGCGGAGCCGTCGACCAGGAAGGTGCGATGCCCACGCCAACGCCCCTCGGCCTGGGTCCGGGGGATCAGCGCCTTGACCGGGTCGTGGAGCACGACCTGGAAGACGGCCAGCGGCAAGAGGCCGCGTGCCAGGCAGTAGGCCGCCCCGGTGAAGAGGCCGCCCCCGGGGCGTGCGACATGTTCCAGAGACGTGTTGCCGTGCAAGACCTGGATCACGAACCAGTGGACGATCGCGACGGGGTTGAGGACGCGATCGCGCCAGGAGTGCCCGGCCTCCCGGCACGCGGATCGGATCGAATCGGGGTCGAGGCGACGGCCGACGTCTTGCCGCAGCCGCTTGAGGATGGTATCAATCCGGTGGTGCATCAGGGTGCCTCCTTGTGCGATGGGGTCGTCAAGCAACGCCATCGTGCCGGGAGGCCCTTTCTTCCTCAAGTCATTTGGTCACATCGCCTTGTCGTTAACTTGACGCCATTCGGCACAGTTGAAGTTTTCTGATACATCGACCGCCCGGGAGTCGTTTCCTTCCAATCGTGTTCGGCAACGGGCTTGTAAACGGCTGCCGCCGCCCGATCCACTTTATTTGCCTCCATTCCCCGCTCCCGTCGGCGACTTGAACGACTTGATCTCGGTCGGCTCGCCCCGCTCGGAGCAGCATCGACCGCCACGCGACCTCGGCGAGGGGGGCGGTGGGATCGGATCTGGATGAAGAGCCGAGGTCCCAGCCATGCCCGAGCCCAGTTGGATTCGCGACGGGGAGTCGGACCGGACGATCGAGGAGAACTGGCTGTTCCAGCTCCGCCGCGAGCGGTTCCGCTCGACTCGATCGGGCCTGGCCCACGACTATTACGTGCTCCATCTCGCCGACGCCGTGAGCGTGGTGGCCACGACGCCGGGAGGCCAACTCCTGCTCGTCCGCCAGTTCCGCGCCGGCTCGGCCCGGGACAGCTTGGAGACGCCCGGCGGCCTGCTCAACCCGGGCGAGGACCCGCTGACAACCGGGGCGCGCGAACTCCTCGAAGAAACGGGCTATGCCGGCGACCCGCCCCGGCTCCTGGGATCGGTCTGGTCGAACCCGTCGCTGATGACTTCGCGGTACAGCACCATCGCCATCACCAACGCGCGTCCGGTCGCCCCGCCTGCGCTCGACCACGGCGAGGAGGTGGAGGTCGAGCTGGTCGATCGGGCCCGAGTCTTCGAGCTAATCCGATCCGGCCAGGTCGATCATGCGCTCGCGGTACTCAGCCTTTACGAGTGGACCTTCGAGGGCCATGACCGACGGTGAACTGGCCGTGCGTCTGCATCACTTTGACGCAACGGTGCCGTTTCTCTTGGCGAGCCAATTCGACCTGAGTCCGGGCCACCCTCGAAAATCTCGATGGTGATCCGAGATTTTTTCCCGTGGCCAACCTTCGGTGAACCGAAGCCGGAACGGGGCGGAGGTCGGAAAAGTACTCTCGTTCGGCCATTTACCCGACCGACGGCCGGCGATGAGCGGAGGAAGATCGTCCCGCGACGGCCTCTGGCACCCCATTCGCCTTGAGGGCGTTCGGGCTCGCCCCGTGCAGGCCCTCGCCCACCGGCCGGAGTTCGCGACCCTCCCCCCGTCCCGCGTACGATCCGACTCCGCCCCAAAGCCACAACCCTGCGTCGTCCTCGCGCCGCGCCTCGCGTGAGCCGGAGATTGTGCGGGCGGACCGGTCACCATGCGATTGAGGAGCTTCCCGATGGGCGAGACTGCGAACCTGGACGAATACCGAGGACGTTGGGCGGTCCTGACGTTATCTACCGTCGCGTTTACGCTGATGTTTGGCGTCTGGATGATGCTGGGCGTGCTCAACGTCACGATCCGCAAATCGATGGGGTTCAGCGAGGGCCAGATGGAATGGCTGCTCGCCGCGGCCATCTTCGCGGGGGCCTTGCCACGCCTGAACTTCGGGATCTGGGCCGACCGGTACGGGGGCCGCAAGGTCTACCTCTTCCTGCTCCTGTTCTGCGCCATCCCGACTTACCTCTTCAGCCGGGCGACCACGTATCCGCAGATGCTGGCCTGCACCCTGCTGTTCGGCCTGGCGGGGAACTCGTTCACGGCGGGGATCTCGTGGAACTCGGCCTGGTTCCCGCCCTATTTGAAGGGGTTTACGCTCGGCGTGGTGGGGGCGGGGAACGTGGGGGCCGCGGTCACGAAGGTCCTGGTCCTCCTGGTCCCGGCGATCTTGCTCTTCAACCCCGCGCTCTATCACCTCGAAGGGATCGCCCCGGCCGGCTGGCGGTTCATCCCGTTCCTGTACTCGATCCTGCTGGTCCTGATGGCCGTCGTCGTCTTCCTGTTCACGCCCCGGGTCGACAAGCTGCCCGGCAAGGGCCGGACGATGGCCGACCTGCTCGCCCCGCTGAAGCACGTGCGGGTCTGGCGGTTCTCGCTGTATTACGTGGTGGTCTTCGGCGCGTACGTGGCGCTCTCGAGCTGGCTGCCGAAGTTCTATCAGGACACGTACAAGCTCAGCCTGCACGACGCGGCGTTGCTGACGGCCCTGTTCATCTTCCCGGCCAGCCTGCTCCGGCCGCTGGGGGGATGGCTGTCGGACCTCTACGGCCCCCGCGTGGTGACCTACGCCGTCTTCATCGCCATGTCGCTGGCCCTCACGGCGCTCTCGATCCCGAGCGGTCGCTACTTCGGGTTCGACTACAACCCGGGCCCGACGCTCTTCACGACGTTGATGGTGCTCGTCGGGTGCGGCATGGGCATCGGCAAGGCCTCGGTCTACAAATACGTGCCCGACTACTTCCCGAATGACGTGGGCGCCGTCGGCGGCCTGGTCGGGGCGCTCGGGGCGCTGGGGGGATTCTTCCTGCCGCCCCTGTTCGGCACGATCGGCCGGGCCACCGGGTCCCCGCGGACGGCGTTCGTGGCGGTCCTGGCGCTCACGCTCGTCAGCCTCTCCTGGCTGCACGCCTCGGTCCTGGCGATCAAGGCCGAGGAGAAGAAGGCGCTCCGGGGCGCCATCCTCCCCGAAGGGTCGATCTCCTGATCCGACCGGCTCGACGGCTCAAGGGGCGATCGACGGCTGATAGCCGGCGTCGAGCTGGTTGCGGAGCATGACCGAGTCGGGCACCGCCGACCTCGACAGGAAGGGGTTGGCGCCCGGCTCGGCGGCGGCCGGCGCCTCGGTCCCGGCCGGGGCCTCGTCGGGCACCGCGCCCGGCGGGAGCGTCCCCTGGCGGACCCCGACGCGGTCGAGCAGGGCGCGGGTGAGCGGCTCGTCGCCGAACCAGCCGACCTTGATGGCCAGGAGTGACCGGACCCCGGTGGTCTGGACCGTGACGCGGGCCGATCGGTTATCGGCGGTGGTGGCCTCCAGCGCCGTCGCGCCGTTGGGCTCGGGCACCTGGCGGATCGAGTGCATCCCGACGTCGCCCATCGCCTGCTTCAGGTTGGGCAGGAGGCTCGCCGAGGTCGGGAACATCTGGAGCCCCCGGCCCGCGACATAGGAGGGGCCGACCGGGACGACCAGCTTCTCTCGGCCGAAGGGGTTCGTGGTCGAGCAGCCGGCGAGCGTCGCCGCCCCGAGGATCATCGCGGCCATCCTGGTCCGATCCATGTCGCCTCCTCAAGCAAGCAACGCGGCCCATCCGTCGCCCGATCACGCCCGGGGGCTCCCGGTCGGCGGGCAAGCTAGCCCCTGCCGCCCGCGCGGTCAAGGGCGATCGAGGGCGGTCGTCGCGGGCCGTGGGTGTGGCCGAGGATTCTGGCGGTGCCACGTTCTCGACCCCCCACCCCAACCCTCCCCCACGAGGGGGGAGGGAGGCTGTCGTCGGCGGCTCGGCCACGCAAGGCGGCCTCTTCCGATCTGGCCCCCTCCCCCCTGTTTGTGGGGGAGGGCTGGGGTGGGGGGGCCGCGTGACCCATCAGAAAATCGGGGCACACCCCGGGCCGGTCTCGATCCGTCGAAGGGATGCGCGGCCGGTTGACGCCGGGGTGGGGGGTCGTTAACATCGGTTTTACCTTTCGCAGCCGAGGCGGCTTCGGCCCTTCAGCCTCGCCTCTTCCCCCAGACCATTTTTGGCCATTCTAGGCCCATTGAGGTTGGTGATGGCTCATTCCCGCGTCCGTTATATCGGGAGCCGAGAGCTACACCGCGACCTGCCGAAGGTCCTGGACTCTCTCGAGGACCCCAACGCCCGGTTCGTCCTGACGATCCACAGCAAGCCGAAGGCGGTCCTGATCGGGGCCGAAGCCTTCCTCGCCTTGCTCCGCGGCCACTCCCCGGAGGACCGCCTGCTCGCGCTCCAGCTCGGGGCCCTGGTCCAGGGCCTCGAAGCCACCACGTCCCCCGACGACCTCGGCGAGGCCGACGACAAGCTCCGCGAAGACCTGGTCGTCGTCGGCGTCTGACCCGGCGACCCCCGCGTAACCCTCTCCACGAGATCGACCCGCGAGCCCATTGCGGTGGGCTTCGGGCCGATCTCGCCTCGTTTCCGGGTTGCGACGATCGGCGCGGGGCGTGCCTGCCGGGGGCCTCGCGTCGCGTGCAGTCGGCGACCGGCCGGTCCGATGGAGGACGGAGGGGGAACATGCGCCGACCTTGGAGTCGGGTCGCCGTCGTGGTACAATAGACTCAACGTCTGTTCACCACCGCAAGGTTCGGCGCGTCCGATCCTCCCCCGCCCCGAGGACTCGACCCGACCGAGGTGATTGATGTCGAGCCGGCCGTTCGTCCACCTGCACTGTCACAGCCATTACAGCCTCCTCGACGGGGCGAGCAAGGTCCCGGCCCTGGTCAAGCGGGCCAAGGCGCTGGGGATGCCCGCGCTGGCGATCACCGATCACGGCAACCTCCACGGCGCCGTGGAGTTCCTCCGCGAGGCCAAGGCGGCCGACTTCAAGCCGATCCTGGGGATGGAGGCCTACGTCGCCCCGTTCCGGCGGACCGAGCGGACCGGGGGCGGCTTCTCGGGCAACGAGCACAACTTCCACCTGACCCTGCTGGCGAAGAACTCTGAGGGGTTCCGCAACCTCCTCCGGCTCTCGTCGATGGCCTTCCTCGAAGGGTTCTACTACAAGCCGCGGATCGACAAGGAGATCCTCGAACGCCACTCCGAGGGGCTGATCTGCCTCTCGGGCTGCGTCTCCTCGGAGTTCTCCGACCACGTCCTCCACGGCAAGGCGGCCGAGGCCGAGAAGCTCTGCGCCTGGTACCAGAAGATTTTCGGGGCCGAGAACTTCTTCGTCGAGATCCAGTGCAACGGCGTCCAGATCCAGAAAGACCACGAGCAGGCCGCGACCTCGCTCGCCCGGCGGATGGGCCTCCCGCTCGTCGGGACCAGCGACGCCCACTACCTGCTCAAGGAAGACGCCGAGGTCCACGACATCCTCCTCTGCATCAACACCGGGAGGACCGTCGACGACCCGAACCGGATGAAGTTCGAGAACGACCAGTTCCACGTCCGCTCGCCCGAGGAGATGTACGCCGCCCTGCCCGGCCACGAGGAGGCACTGGCCCGGTCGGTCCAGATCGCCGAGATGGTCGAGGACAACTACAAGAGCTTCAACCTCGGCAAGCGACAGTTCCCCTCGTTCCAGCCCCCCGGCGACCTGACGCCCGAGGCCTACCTCCGCCAGCTCTGCGAGCAGGGTCTCCGCGAGCGCTACGACGGCGCGCCGTCGCGGGCCGCGATCGACCGGATGGACCACGAGCTGGGCATCATCGACGGGATGGGCTTCGCCTCGTACTTCCTGATCGTCTGGGACTTCGTCCGCTATGCCCGCGAGCAGGGCATCCCCAACTCGGCGAGGGGCTCGGCCTGCGGGGCCCTGGTCAGCTACTTGCTCTACCTCAGCCACGTCGACCCGCTGACCTACGACCTCCTCTTCGAGCGGTTCCTCGACCCGAGCCGGTCGGAGGCGCCCGACATCGACATCGACCTCTGCAAAGACCGCCGGGTCGAGGTCATCGCCTACGTCCGCGAGAAGTACGGCGCCGCCAACGTCGCCCAGATCGGCACCTTCGGCACGATGGCGGCCAAGGCCGCGCTCAAGGACGTCGGCCGGGCCCTGAACATCCCGCTGGCCCGGGTCGACCAGGTCACGAAGCTGATCCCCACCCGGCTCAACATCACGCTCGAAGAGGCGCTCTCCGAGGAGCCCGCGCTGAGGCGGCTGACGTCGGAAGACCCCGAGCTGGAGAAGCTCTACAACTTCGCGATGCGGCTCGAAGGGACCGCGCGGAACGTCGGGACCCACGCCGCGGGCGTCGTGATCGCCGACCGGCCGCTCCGCGACCTCGTCCCGCTCCAGCGGCTGCCGAACAAGGACAAGGAGAAGGAGGTCGTCAGCACCCAGTGGGAGATGGGCGACGTCGAGAAGGCCGGCCTCCTCAAGATGGACTTCCTCGGGCTGAGGAACCTCACCTCGCTCGACGCCGCCGTCCGCCTGATCAACTCCCGCCACGACGACCTCCCGCCCGACATCAACAAGCTCCCCCTCGACGACGAGGCGACCTACGCCCTCCTCCAGCGCGGCGAGGCCAAGGGCCTCTTCCAGCTCGACGGCGCCGGCATCCGCGACCTCCTGGTCAAGATGAAGCCCGACCGCTTCGCCGACCTCATCGCCATCCTCGCCCTCTACCGCCCGGGCCCCCTGAACGGCGGGATGGTCGACGAATACGTCGACGTCAAGCGGGGCCGCAAGAAGCCCACCTATCTGCACCCGGTGATGAAGGATGTCCTGGAAGAGACCTACGGGGTGATGGTCTACCAGGAACAGGTCATGCGAATCCTCAACCGCCTCGGCGGGATCGAGCTCTCGCAGGCCTACGCCTGCATCAAGGCGATCTCGAAGAAGAAGGTGGAGGTGATCGCGCAGGGGCGGAAGCAGTTCGTCGAAGGGGCGGGCGAGCGGGGTCTTGATAAGAAGAGTGCCGAGGAGATTTTCGGCCTGATCGAGTTCTTCGGCGGCTACGGCTTCAACAAGTCGCACACCTGCGCCTACGCCCTCGTCGCCTACCAGACGGCCTACCTCAAGACGCACTACCCCAGCGAGTTCATGGCCGCCCTGCTCTCGTCCGAGATGGACGGGGCCGAGCGCGAGAAGTATTTCGTCGACCACATTGAAGACTGCCGGCGGATGGGGATCGAGGTCCGCCAGCCCAGCGCGAACGCGGGCGAGCTGGGGTTCAGCGTGGCCGAGGAAGGCAAGATCGAGTTCGGCCTCGGGGCGATCAAGGGGGTCGGCTACAAGGCGGTCGAGGCGATCGTCAGGGCCCGCGAGGAGGGCGGCCCGTTCGCCGACCTCGGCGACTTCTACGAGCGGGTCTCCGCCGGCGTCGTCTCCCAGGGCTGCACCGAGACCCTCATTAAGGCCGGCGCGTTCGACTTCCTCGGCGCCCACCGGAGCCAGCTCCTGGCCATCCTCCCCCGGGCGGTCCAGGGCGGCCAGGCCCTCCAGAAGGTGAAGCTCGACACCCAGCAGTTGAACCTGTATTCGATGTTCGAGTCGTCGGCCTCGACCGCCGTCGCCGAGCCCGCCGTCGCCCGGATCGTCCTGCCCGACATCCCCGAGCTGGCCGACGCCGTCCGCCTGGCCGAGGAGAAGAAGGCCCTCGGCTTCTACATGACCAGCCACCCGCTGACCCGGCACGGCCCCATGCTCCAGGCCCTGGCGACCCACCAGGTGGCCGACCTCGCGGGCGTCGGCGAGAAGTCCGAGGTCGTCCTGGGCGGGATGGTCGTCGGCCTCCAGGTCAAGAACGTCCAGAAGAGCCGCGACGGCCTCACCCGGATGGGCAAGATGAGCTTCGAGGACCTCACCGGCTCGACCCCGGCGATGATGTGGCCCTCGGAGTACGCCAAGTTCGAGTCGATCCTCAAGGAAGACTTCATCGGGTTCGCCCGGGGCACCCTCAACCGTTCGCGCGACCCGGCCGAGTTCGTCATCAGCAAGGTGATCCCGCTCGAACGCGGCCCCGCCGAGCTCTCGCGTGGCGTCATCGTCCGGCTCCACAACGGGAGCACCAAGCCGGCCGACCTCGACCGCCTGCTCCGGACCATCCGCGCCTACCCCGGCAACCTCGACCTCTACCTGGAAATCCTCGGGCTCGCCAAGGTCCGCCGCGCGATCTACAAGGCCGGCCCGAACCTCAAAATCCGCCACGACGACCGGCTCCTGGCCGACCTCGAGACCTGCTTCGGGGTCGACAACGTCCGCCTGATGGGCCATCGCGGCACCGCCGCCCGCGACGAGGCCCGCCCCGCCCCCGCCCCCGTCGCCTACTCGGACGGCGCCGACCTCCGCGACGACGACGGCCAAGGCGACCTCTGAGCGGCCATGACCGCCGGGTACCAGGGGGCGACGATCCGAACTTTCTCGTCGTCGTCTCCCCGTCTTCATCGGATCTTAAGAAACCGACCCTATAAATGGGAGCGGCACCATCTTTGGCTTACCTCCCCGCATGTTTCGAAAGGTCCCTCTCCCCATGACCTCGCCGAAGTCCGACACCGGTCGCCGGGGGTTCACCCTGATCGAACTCCTCGTCGTCATCGCCATCATCGCCGTGCTGATCGCGCTGCTGCTGCCGGCGGTCCAGGCGGCTCGCGAGGCGGCCCGGCGCACCCAGTGCGTCAACAACCTCAAGCAACTCGGTCTTGCCCTCCACAATTACGAGAGCAGCAACGGCTGCTTCCCCCCCGGCGGCGAGTCGACCAATTTCACGACCACCCCGTCTTCGACCCAGTTCGTCGACGGCAATTACAGCACCTTGGTCCGGCTCCTCCAGTACTTGGAGGGGACGACCATCTTCAACACGATCAACTTCAATTACGAGTACAACAACTCCAGCCTGGGCAACACCACCGCCTTTACGTCCTCGCTCAACGTCTTCCTCTGCCCCAGCGCCACCCGGCAGCCGAGCGGCGGGCGAGAGGGCGCCGCGAGCACTCCCGCCACGGACCTGGAAGCCAATGCAGTCGGAGGCTACGGCGTCGGCGACTACGGCCCGACCGTCTATACCGACATCAACCCGACCGGCACGGCAACCAGCCCCAACACTGCCACGCCTTATCGCAACAAGCTCTTCCGCGCCAACGGCCTGCTCAAGCAGAGCAAGACCGCGATCGCCGAGATCACCGACGGCACCAGCAACACCGTCGCCTTCGCCGAGGATGCCGGTCGCGATGCTCGCTTCATCAGCCCCTACACGCGTGGGACTCCTCCTGCCGCCTACAAAGGTTTGAATGTGAACATCTATGGCCCGACCGACGATGGCCAGGGTCTTCGATACTGGCGCTGGGCCGAGGCTGACGGTGCGTTCGGCGTCTCGGGCCAGATCAACAACAAGTTCCGCCCTATGAGCGAGCAAAGCCCCTGGCAGGCCCCGCCGGGATCGCTCAACACCGGCGGCAATAACGCCGGCGCCAACGACGAGATCTTCAGCTACCACCCGGGCGGGGCGAACGTCCTCCTCGGCGACGGCAGCGTGAAGTTCCTCAAGGATTCGACCAGCGTGGTCGTCCTCCGCAGCCTGATCACCCTCAACGGCGGCGAAGTCGTCTCCGCCGACCAGTACTGATCAATCCGCTGACGTCCGCCCCGATCACCGACGTGGTCGGGGCGTCCCCGTAGGGTGGATGAAATCCACCGATCCTTCGAGATAGCCCGAGCCGTGGTGGATTTCATCCACCCTACGTCAGACAGATATCGATAGGTGAAACGACGGGGCCCCGCGATCATCCGATCGCGGGCCCCGTTTTTCTGGTTCCTGGACTCACATCGCCCCGAAGGTCGACCGATCAGAGCGTCTTGAGGTACTCAATCAGGTCCATCCGCTCGTCATCCGCCAGGGCGTCGCCGAAGCTGTGGCCGCCGTTGCCGAGGCCGAACCGCGACGAGTCGAACAACGAACGGACCTTCTCGATCGGAGCCAATGGGGCGGGACCATCGCCCGGCAGCTCGGCCTTCCAGCCGACGCTCGCGGTGTCGTAGTTCGCGAAGTCGGTCGAGGGGGGCCGGTAGAACCGCGCGGGGCGGGTCGACGACTTGAGGAGGGCGGCCAGCGTCGGCACCGAGCCGTTGTGGAGATAAGGGGCGGTCGCCCAGATCCCGTCGAGCGGGGGAGCTTGGTAGCCGGTCATCACCTCGTCGACCGGGGATTCCTCGCCGAACCAGGTGGTGTTGTAGTGGGCGACGAATCGCGGGGCGATCCCGAGGGCCCGGGCGGGGTCGGTCCCGATCTCTTTCAGCTCGACGATCCGATTCGGGTACTCGCCGCCCGCCCCGTACGTCCCGTGACATTTGGCGCAGATCTTGGCGAAGATCGCCCGGCCGCGATCTGCCCGGGGGGCGTCGATCGGGAACGGGTATTTGGGCGGCGTCATGCCCCGGAAGAACGCCTGGATGTCGCGGAACGTCGGTTCCAGCTCCTTGAACTCGGCCAGGGTCTTCTCGCCGAGCATGAACTGCATGTTGGTCCGGACCGAGCTGGCGTCGGTCCGCCCGTCGTAATACATGGTCGACTTCTTGCCCAAGAGCCACCAGGGCGGGACGTCCAGCTCGGGGAGGTTGGCCCCCGTGAGCAGCGGGAACTTGCGGAAGGAGAGGTCGGGGTTCCGGAGGCTGAGCAGGATGACCGAGAACATCCCGGCGTTGACCGTGCCCCGCGACGAGTTGACGGTGAAGGTGCTGGGCGGGTTGAATCGCCCCTCGGTTCGGAGCATCTCGTTGAAGAACAGCTTCATGTCGAGTTGGGTGTTGCCCAGGCCGACGTAGCTGGTCCCGCCGATCGACCCGCCGTGGCACGCCATGCAGTCGATCGCCACGCCCACTTTAGTCCCGCCGGGGCCGTTCCCGCGGCGGAGGCCCAGCGGCAGGCCGTCGTTGGGATAGGGCGCGGGGCTGAACCCGTAGCGCCGGTTGAAGGCCGCCGCGTAAGCCTCGGGCTCACGATCGGGGTCGGGTGCGGCGACGCCCCAGAGCTTGGAGACGGCCTTGTACGTCGCCTCGGCCCACGCCGGCTTGAGGTAGCCCGTCGAGGTCATCGCCACCCGGCCACGCTCGGCGGCGGCCGGGTCGACCTCCCCGCCGCTCGCCGACGGGCCATACGCCGGCGAGAGTCCCGCGGCGATCACGACCAGCAAGATTCGATTCGGCCGACCCATGATGCTCCCTTCGCGCGTCCGGAGCCCCGAGTCCCTGCCCGGGGCCTATCCTATCTTATAGGCGCCCCGGCCCGGTCCGGGAATGGCCGGCAGCGGCGGTTCAGGGCGGGTCGAAGCCGCCGGGGTTCCAGGGGTGGCAGCGGCCTAGCCGCGCCAGTCCTCGGGCGACCCCGCGGACCAGGCCGTACTTCTCGACGGCGGCGATCATGTAGCGGCTGCAAGTCGGCTCGAACCGGCACGTCGGCCCCAACAGCGGGCTCAGAGTCCACTGATACAGGCGGATGATCGCGACGAGCGTGCCGATCGCGGTCCGCTCGATCGCGCGGGCCACGCCCCGGATCATGGCGATGACTTCGCGGCGATGGGCCCGAGCCGGCGGGCCACCGCGCGGGCCAGGGCGGGGAGCGACTGCCGGGCCTGGTCGAACGTCAGGCCGGGCCCCCGGGGGACGACCACGAGGTCGACGCCCTCGGGCAGCTCGGCCTTCGAGAGCCGGAACGCCTCGCGGACCAGCCGCTTGAAGCGGTTGCGGTCGTGGGCCTTGCGGATCTTCCGCTTCGACGCCGAGATCCCCAGCCGCGGGTGGTCGAGCCCGTTCTCGACGCCGTAGACGATCAGCGACCCGTCCGACGCCGAGCGTCGCCGCTCGAAGGCCCGGCGGAAGGTGGCGGGGTCGACGATCCGTTCGTGGGGCCGGAACCGTTCCGAAGGCATGGCGATCCGATCATTCCTGGGTCCTGGGAGGCTCGGCCTTCGGGCCGACCTCGGGCAGGGAGACTTTCTTGGGGGCCGCGAGGTTCGCGCGGAGGACCCGGCCGCGGCGAATCAGGTGCCAGAGGGCCAGGAAGCCGAGGAGGGCCGAGGCGGCCAGCCCCCAACCCAGGAGCGGGATGAGGGCCCGGCCGATCCGCCGCCGATCCGCGGGCTTGAGGTCGGGGCGTTCGAGGAGGGGACGCCGGCCGCCGTCGCGATCGCGGTCGCTGGCGGGCCGATCCGGTTCAAACATCGTCACCCGGCCCGGCCTGGTCGTCGAGCGCGTCGCGGAGTTCGCCGGCCAGTCGGTCGAGCCGGGAGCGGGTGGCGTCGATCTGCTCGCGGAGGCGGAGGATGACCTCGACCCCGGCGAGGTTGATCCCCAGGTCGCGCTGGAAGGTGAGGATCGTCCAGAGCCGGCGGATCTCGGCGGGGCCGTAGCCTTCGACGTCGCCCTCGCGGACGGAGAGGACCAGCCCCCGGCCCTCGTAGCGGAGGAGGGTGGCGGTGGAGACCGAGAGTTCGCGGGCGACGTGGTCGCGGGTGAAGATGGAGGTTCTCATGGCCTTGACACGGTCCTCGCCGCGGTTCACCAGAGGCCTTCACGCGGATTCGACGGGTTCCGGGCCGCGAACTGCTCGATGAGGGCCCGGCTCTCGTCGTCGATCGGCCGGGGGACGACGACTTTGGGGACGATGTAGAGGTCGCCGACGGGGTGATCCTTCGCGGCGGGGACCCCCTGGCCGCGGAGCCGGAGTCGCTGGCCGGTGCTGGTCCCCGGCGGGATCGTCAGGGCCTTCGAGCCGTCGAGGGTCGGGACCTCGACCCTGGCCCCGAGGATCGCCTCGGCGGCGGTGATCGGCACCTCGACGGACAGGTTGCGGCCGTCGCGGGAGAAGAAGGGATGGGGGTCGACGTGGACGGTGATGATCAGGTCGGCATGGCCGGAGGCGTCGCCCTGGCCCCGGAGCCGGATCTTGGCGCCCGGTTCGAGGCCGGGGGGAATCCGGACGACCTTGGTCTCGCGTCGGCCGGGCTCGCGTTCGAGCTCGATGGTCGTCTCGCCGCCGCGGACGGAGGTCAGGAACGGGACCGAGAGCGACGCCTCGGCCGCCTCCGGGTGGCGGGCGGCGCCGCCCCGACGGCGGCCCGCCTTGTCGCCGCGCATCCGGCCGAGGATCTCGTCGAAGATCCCGCCGCCGGCCGCATCCTCGGCGGTCGCGCCACGCCCCCCGCCGCCGGCCCTGGGGCCGAAGAACGAGCTGAGGTCGACGTCCTCGTACCCCGGCACACCGCCCGCCCGGGCCGCCCACTCCGACGCCCCGCCGCGGGGTCCGAAGGGCCCGCCGCCGTCGAACGCCGCGTTGCCGAACTGGTCGAATCGGCCCTTCTTCTCGGGGTCCGAGAGGATGTCGTAGGCGTTCTGGACTTCCTTGAACTTCCCCTCGGCCGTCTTGTCGCCGGGATTGGCGTCGGGGTGATGCTTGCGGGCGAGCGATCGATACGCCTTCTTGATCTGATCGGCCGTGGCGTCGCGGGCCACCCCGAGGACTTCGTAAAAGTCGCGATCCGCCATCTCACCCCCCCAACGGACGGCCGCACCCGCTCCCGGCCCGCCCCTCGGCGGGCGGGCCCGCCCGGGCGGCCGGCGAGCCCTCATCTTAACCTCCGGGGCCGACTTGGTTCAAGGAAGGCCAACGGCCGGTACGACCCGGCCGACGGGCCGAGCGGGCTTGGGTCCGCGGCCGCCCCTCGCCGGGGCTGGGGGGGATTGATATGATGGGGGAGCACGGCGGGCGTCGCGTCGCGACCCGCGCCGAGATCGGCAAGCGGAGCCCCCGACGGCATGTCCCCGCAAGCGGTGATCATCCACGAGCGTCAGGCGAACTGGGCCCGGCAGCTCCGCCCCCGGCTCCCGGGCGCGGCAATCGACTGGACGGAGAGCCGGTCGACGGCCTCGCTGGTCGAGTCGGCCGGCCGGTCGGCCTGCCCGATCGTGGTACTCGACCTCGGCGATCGGCCGGCCCGGGGCCTGGAAGACCTTGACGCCTTCCATCGCGCCGCGCCGGTCGCGCTGTCGCTGGTGCTCGACCCGCGATCGGCGGCCGAGATCGCCCGCCTGGCCCGCGAGCTGGGCGCGACGCTGGTGCTCTCCGGCGTCGTGGTCCCGCCCGAGGTCGAGGCCCTGATCCGCCGATGGCTCCCGCTGGCCCGCCGGCGATCCGAGCAGGCGGGCTGGGCCCTCGCGACCGCCGCCGCCCCGGAACCCTGGGACCGGATCTGACCCGCCCGGCCGGTCGACCGCCCATTCCTCCCCTCAAAGCACGCCCACTCCACCGAGGACACCGTCCGATGTTCGGCAAGAAGAGTTCCGGCCTCACCGAGCAGGACGTGCTCGCCGCCCTGAAGGGGGTGAAGGACCCCGACATCCAGCGCGACCTGGTCGACCTTGGCATGATCAAGGACATCCGGATCGGCGACGGGTCGGTCACGCTCACCGTCAACCTCACCACGCCCGCCTGCCCGCTCAAGGCCAAGATCGAGGGCGACGTCCGCCAGGCCCTCACGGCCCGGCTCGGCCCCGATCTCACCTATACCATCAACATGACCGCCGACGTCCGGGGCAAGGGGATCGCCGAGAAGGGCGACATCCCCGGCGTCAAGAACGTGATCGCCGTCGGCTCGGGCAAGGGGGGCGTCGGCAAGTCGACGATGGCCGCCACCATCGCCTACGGGCTCCAGGCCTACGGCTCGAAGGTCGGCCTGATGGACGCCGACGTCTACGGGCCGTCGATCCCCCACCTCGTCGGCGCCAGGGGGCGGCCGATGGCGATGGGCGAGCGGATCATGCCGATCGAGGCCAACGGCCTCAAGCTGATGTCGATGGGCTTCCTCCTGGAGCCGGAGAAGGCCGTCATCATGCGCGGCCCGATGCTCCACGGGATCATGCAGCAGTTCCTCCATCAGGTCGAATGGGGGGAGCTGGACTACCTGGTCATCGACCTGCCCCCCGGGACCGGCGACGTGCCGCTGACCCTGGCCCAGTCGCTCCCGCTGACCGGCGCGGTGGTGGTCTGCACGCCGCAGGAGGTCGCGCTGCTCGACGCCGTCCGGGCGATCTCGATGTTCCGCCAGCTCAAGGTCCCGCTGCTCGGGATGATCGAGAACATGAGCTTCTTCGACGTCCAGGCCTACCTCCGCGAGCGCGGCGGCCCCGGCGCCCGCGACGCCGCGGCGGCCAACGCCCTCTTCGAGTCGCCCGGCGACGAACGCGTCTACATCTTCGGCCGCGGCGGCGCCCGGCGCAAGGCCGAGGCGATGGGCGTCCCCTTCCTCGGCGAGGTCCCGCTCAACATCATGCTCCGCGAGAGCGGGGACGAAGGCCGGCTCCGCGAGTCCCTCGCCGCCGGCTCCCCCTCGCGACCCTACCTCCTCGGCGTCGTCGAGCAGCTCGCCGCCCAGATCAGCATCCAGAACATCAAGTCGCCGAAGATGCCGAAGCTGGAGATCCTCAACTGAGCCGGCGGACCGATGCAGAATGGTTGATGCGAAATGGTTGATGGCTGGGGACTCGGATGGCGGATCGGGCCAGATCCAGGCACCTCGATCAGCCATCAACTATCAACGATCGCGGGGTGGCTCTCGTTCTGGCCGGTCAGCCGACCGGGCTTTCCTCGGCCAAGGTGTAGGCCAGGCAGGCCCGGATGTCGTCCTCGATCAGCTCGGGGTGGGAGCGGAGGATGTCGGCCCAGGTCCAGCCGTCGACGATCAACGAGACGACGTGGCCGACCGCGACCCACGTCCCCTTGACGACGGGCGAGATGTCCGAGACGTCGAAGTCGAAGACCAGGCGATGCTCCCAGCCGGCGGTGCCATCCCCGTCGTCGGCCGGCCGGGGCTCGGGCCCGGGCTCGGCGACGAGGTCGTCGGTCGAGGCGTCGGGCACGATCGGCCACTCGTTGGGCTGGATCTCGTCGAAGCGGGCCGGGGCGGGGCGGCAAGCCGGCCGCGACCGGACGTAGTCGAGCGACTCCAGGGCGTCGCGGACCGAGCGGGCGGCGCGGTCGGCGGCCGAGGGGGGGGGGGGTCGCTTCGGCGTCGCGTCGGCCGGGTCGCCGACCGTCGCGGCGTCGCGATCGGCCTGGCGTTCGAGCGTGGCCTTGAGCCGCCAGGCGGACTGGACGACGTGGTCGGCCATCAGGCGTTCGAGCGAGCCGCGGGGGTTGAGGTCGCGGCCGAGGTCGGCGGCGAAGGCGGCGTAGCGGTCGGCCCTCGTGACCCGATTGACCCGTCGCGAGCGGGGGTTGGTGTCGAGGTCGCGGGCCTTCGTCGTCCGGGCGGCCCGATGCTGGGCCGACTTCACCGCCCCGTAACCGCCGATCGTACGTTCCATGTCCGGGCTCCCCAGGTTGCGACCGATGCTGTCACGGCCGGGCGCCGATTCCGGCGACCGTGATCCGTGGGACGACAACATCATCGTTTCCTGGGGATTCCCCTAGCACACAATGTAGGAAAAAGGCGGCGTCGAGGAGAACGATAGGCCGCGGATTTCAGCCGCGACGCAGGGCCCGCCCCGGGGTGGCGCCGGTGGGCTCGCCGTCGAGCAGGGCGAGCACGCCGTTGACGACGACATGGCGGACCCCCTCGGCCAGCGTCCGGCCCGCCTCATAGGTCGATCGGTCGACCACGGTCTCGGGGTCGAGCAGGGCGAGGTCGGCGACGTAGCCCGGCCTGACCAGGCCGCGGTCGGTCAGGCGATAGCGGCGGGCGGCGTGGGTCGTGAGGTGGGTGACGGCCTCGGGCCAGGAGTAGTCGCCGAGGGTCCGGGTGTGATAGCCGAGGTAGCGGGCGAAGGCGCCGGTGCCCCGGGGGTGCGGGTGCGAGCCGCAGAAGATCCCGTCGGAGCCGGCCATGTGTGCGGGATGGCGGAGGATGGCCCGGACGTCGGCCTCGGTCCGGTCGTGCGCCCGGTAGTTCACGACGCCTACGGCCAGCTCCGACGCCAGGAGGATCTCGCAGATGAACCGGCCGGGCGGCATCGCGAGCTTCGCGGCGGCCTCGGTCACGCTCAGGCCCTCGGCCCATCGCCAGTCCTCGTAGGCGATCGCGGCGAGGAACATCCGCTCCAGCGGGTACTGGGTCGGCCGGGAGAACCATTCGGAATCGAGCCGCGAGCGGACGGCCGGGTCGGCCAGCCGTTCGAGCGTGGGGTCGATCCCGCCTTCCTGGACCCAGGGCGGCAACGCGACCATGCCCAGGATCGTGCTGCCGGCCAGATAAGGATAGGTGTCATAAGTGAGGTCGAGCCCGGCGGCGAGCCCCCGGTCCATCAGGGGCAGGAGGATCTCGGCCGGGCCGTTGTAGTGCGAGACGTGGGCGGCCACGCCGGAGCGGCGGGCGATCTCGCAGACCTCGTCCATCCCGATCGGGGCGTTGGCCCCGTAGGCCCGCATGTGGGTGACGTAGACGCCGTCGTCGGGGCCGATGGCCTCGCAGAGGGCGGCGATCTCGCGGGCGTCGGCGTGGCGGCTGGGGAGGTAGTCGAGCCCGGTCGAGAGGCCCACCGCGCCGGCGTCCATCCCCTTGCGGACGAGCCGCCGCATGGCCTCCAGCTCGTCGTCGGTGGCGGGCCGGGGGTCGTGGCCCATGACCTCGATCCGGACGTTGCCGTTGGGGATCAGATAAGCGACGTTGATCGCGACCCGGCGGTCGAAGCGGGCGAGGTACTCCTCGACGTCGGACCAGTCGGTCGCCACCGAAGCCGGGTTGCCGTTGAACCCGGCCGTGTACCGCCGCATGTAGTCGAGGGTGGCGGGCGAGCCGGGGGCGAAGGAGCAGCCGTCCTGGCCGATGATGTAGGTCGTGACCCCCTGCCGGAGCGCGGGGAGGTGGACCGGGTCGGCCAGGAGCATCAGGTCGCCGTGGACGTGGGCGTCGATGAAGCCGGGGACGACGTAGAGGCCGGTCGCGTCCAGGACCCGCGCCGCCGTGGAGTCGCCGAGGTGGCCGACGGCGACGATCATCGAGTCGAGCACGGCCACGTCGGCGCGGAAGGCCGGGCCGCCGGTGCCGTCGATCACCCAGCCGCCCTTCGCGATCAGGTCGAATTCCAAGGGAGGCTCACCGGGACCGGGGGTTGGATGGTCGGGGGCGGGCGGGCCTACCCCCCCTTCTTCGGGTTGTCGATCTGCTCCCAAAGGTACCACATCGCGACCGTCCGGTAAGGGCGCCAGGCCTCGGTCAGCTCGCGGCACTCGCGGGGGTCGGGGAGTTCGTCGAGGCCGTAGAACGAGCGGAGGCCGACCCGGATGCCGAGGTCGCCGACGGAGAGCACGTCCTGGCGGCCGAGGGCGAAGATCAGGAACATCTCGGCGGTCCAGGCGCCGATGCCCTTGACCGTGGTCAGGGCGGCGACGATCGCCTCGTCCTCCCAGGCGTGGATCTCGTCGAGGGGGATCGAGCCGTCGCGGATCGCCTGCGAGAGGTTGAGGACGTAGCGGGCCTTCACGCCCGAGAGGCCGACGCTCCGGAGCCCCGGCTCGCCCAGGGCCAGCAGCGGCGCGTGGTCGTGGGGCTCGCCCGCCAGCTCGCGGAGCCGGCGGTCGATCGAGGTGGCGGCCTTGGAGGAGATCTGCTGGCCGATGATCGCGCGGACGAGCGTGCCGAAGCGGTCGGGCCGCGGCCGGAGCCGGCAGGGGCCCACCGCTCCGATGATCGCCTCCCACTTCGGGTCGAGCGCCCGGAGGTGGGCGACCCCGTCGGCCCAGGGCGAGACGGGCTCGAAGGTCGTCGCGACCTCGATCAGGGGCGGCTTCGCCTTCGTGCGGGCCTTCGATCGCGATGGCGGCACCGGTTCCCTCCGGGTGCTGGGGGTTCGCCGGCTCAGGCCGGGTAAGGGTCGGTCAGGCGATGGTGCGGATGGATGGCCAGGAACGCCTCGACCCGGTCGACCCGGCCCAGTGCAACGGGCAGGAAGGCGACCGCCCGGTCGATCCGCTCGTCGGGCTCGGAGCAACTGAACCGGAGGAACCCGCGGCCGGCGTCGCCGAACGACTCGCCGCCGAGGCAGGCGACGCCGAATCTGTCGTCGGCCCCTTCCAGCAGATAGAGTGCCAGGCCGTGCGAGGTGATCTCTAGCCGGTTGCAGGCCGGGCGGACATCCGGGAAGACGTAGAAGGTGCCCGCCGGCCGGGCGACGCGGAAGCCGTCGACCTTCGCCAGGCCGTCGGCCAGCCGCTCGACCTTGCGGCGAAACCGGGCCATATATTCGTCGCGGGTGGCGGCGTCGAGCTCGAGCGCGGCGCGGGCGGCCTGCTGGACGAAGGGCGGGCTGCACGAGGCGGTGGTGTTGATGAGGTCGCCCATCGCCTTGACCACGTCGGGGTGGGCGACCGCGAAGCCGATCCGCCAGCCGCTCATGCTGTACGACTTGCTGAAGGTGAACGCCGAGACGACCTGGTCGAGCATCCCCGGCTCGGTCGCGATCGACTCGTGCCGCCCCTCCCAGACCATGTGGCAATACGGCTCATCGGAGAAGACGGTCAGGTCGGAGCCGCGGACGACGTCGGCGATCGCCCGGAGGTCGGCCCGGCTGGCGACGCCGCCGGTCGGGTTGTGGGGCGAGTTCAGGAACACCCCGCGGGGCCGGGGGTCGGTCGCCAGGAAGTGCGCGACGGCCTCCGCCCGGGGCCGGAACTGGTCCTCGGCGAGCAGGGGGGCGAGGACCATCCGGGCCCCCCGACGCTCCAGGTTCGGCCCGTACGTCGGGAAGTGCGGGCTGTAGACCAGGACGCCGTCGCCGGGTTCGAGCAGCGCCTCGGCGAAGTACTGCTCGAACGGCTTGGCCCCGGAGGCGACGACGACGTGCTCGGGGCCGACGTCGAAGCCAAACTCGGCATTCACCGCCCGGGCGGCGGCCGCGCGGAGGTCGGGCAGGCCGAGGCTCGGGCCGTAGCCGGTCTGGTCCGCCTCGATCGCCCGGAGGCCGGCCGCCTTGGCGTTGGGCGTGGTGGGGAACGGGCTGTCGCCGATCTCCAGCTCGACCACCTCCTTGCCCCGGGCCTTCAGGGCCCTGGCCATCGCCAGGACGGCGAAGGCCCCTTCCGGCTTGAGCTGGCTGGCGAGGCGGCTGATTCGCGGCATGGGGCCGGGGCCTCCCGGGGGACGCGGTTCAGGATCGCGACGCGATCGCCCGGGCGAGGGGGCGGACGATCCGCGGGACGACCTGGTTCTTCATGATCTCCTCGCCGATCTCGCGCTGGGCGTGGAACGATTCGAGGAACGAGCGGTCGGGGCCGTTGCCCCAGTACTGGCGGATCGTGAAGTAGACGCTGATCTGGTCGTCGCCGAACTCGCCGGTGCGGACCTGGAAGGCGTTGGTCCGGGTCTCGACGGAGAGGCGGCACTGGAGCCGGCACGACTCGTCGAGGGCCATCGTGATCGACGGCTCGAAGTTGAGGACCTTGGCCCGGGGGACCTCGACGAGCCCGTCGAAGGCAGTCCCCACGCCGAGGGCCTCGGCGACGACCTCGTCATGGTTGCCGTCGAAGTCGAAATCGAACCCATACATCACGTCGAGCGCCTCGCAGTCGAGCACGCTGATCGTGAGGAGGTGAGGGGCCAACTCCAGGACGAGCTTGTGCTGGGCGTAGGCATCTTCGAGGGAGTCCGGATTGACGTGGCCCGAGGTGAGCCGGCGGGGCTCGATGGCCAGGCAGCGGTACGACTCCTGCTCCTTATCCCCTTCGAGGACGAGGTCGCCCCCCTCGCGCGAGTAGAAGTTGCGGAGGTCGGGGAACCGCTTCTTCATCTGCTCGAAGAAGTGGAGCACGGTGTCGCGGCTGGTCGGCAGCTCCATCTCGGTGTTGAGGTTGACGTTGACGTAGAAGTCGTCGCACTCGGCCATGTACTTGTTCATCGCAACGACCCGCCCATCATCGAGGTCCCGGCACGCGAAAGGGGCCCGGGCGGGGGTCGGGCGACCGGCCCGCCCCGCCCCGCCCGGGGGCAGTCTCCAGGATTAATCTAGGATGCCGATCAGCTCTTGATGATCTCGCGGACCGTGCCGCCGGCCGGGATCATCGGCAGGACGTGCTCCTGGTAGGGGACCAGGACGTCGAGCACGTAGGGGCCGGGGTGGGCGATCATCTCGCGGAGGGCGGGGATCACGTCCTCCTTGTGGCGGACCTGCTTCGAGGCGATCCCGAACCCCTTGGAGATCGCGACGAAGTCGGGGTACGTCTCCTCGCGGTGGTCGCCGTCGCCGGTCCCGGTGTACTCGGGGTGGTCGACCGGCCCGAGGTAAGTATGGGCCCGGTTGCCGCCGTGGAACCGGTCTTCCCACTGGACGACCATGCCGAGGTGCTGGTTGTTGAGCACGATCACCTTGACCGGCAGGTTCTCGCACTTGACGGTGGCGAGTTCCTGGATGTTCATGACGAACGAGCCGTCGCCGTCGATGTCGACGACCAGGGCGTCGGGGAAGGCGGCCTGGACGCCCATGGCGGCGGGCAGGCCGAAGCCCATCGAGCCGAGGCCGCCGGAGGTGACCCAGGTCCGCGGCCTGTCGAACCGGGTCCACTGGGCGGCGAACATCTGGTGCTGGCCGACGCCGGTGGTCATCAGGAAGTTGCCGCGGGCGAGCTTGGAGAACTCGTCGACGACGTACTGCGGCAGGATCGCGTCGTCGCGATCGGCGTAGGTCATCGGGTCGCTCTCGCGCCAGGCGTCGAGCTGCTGGTGCCAGTCGCGGTAGTCGCCCGTTTCGACGATCGGGTTGAGGGCCTTGAGGGTCGACTTCACGTCGGAGTTGACCGCGACGTGCGCGGCCTTGTTCTTGTTGATCTCCGAGGCGTCGATGTCGACGTGGACGATCCGGCCGTGCTTGGCGAACTCGCTGAGCTTGCCGGTGACGCGGTCGTCGAAGCGGACGCCGAGGGCCAGGAGCAGGTCGGCCTCGTTGATCGCCATGTTCGAGTAGACCGTGCCGTGCATCCCGAGCATCCCCAGGGCCAGGTAGTGGTCGCTGGGGATGGCGCCGAGGCCCTGCAAGGTCATGGCGACGGGGATGCCGGTCTTGTTGACGAACTCGCGGAGTTCCTCGGAGGCGTCCGAGCCCACGGTCCCGCCGCCGCAGTAGATGATCGGCCGGCGGCTGCCCTTGATGGCGGCGGCGATCTCGCGGATCTTCTGGGGCGTGGGGGCCGGCGGGAGGCGGTAGCCGGGCAGGTCCATGGCGACGTCGTAATCGGGCTCGGGCACCAGGGTATTCTGGATGTCCTTGGGCATGTCGATCAGGACGGGGCCGGGGCGGCCGGTGCTGGCGATGTGGAACGCTTCCTTGACGATCCGGGCGATGTCGCGGGCGTCCTGCACCAGGTAATGGTGCTTGGTGATCGCCCGGCTGACCTCGACCATCGGCGTCTCCTGGAAGGCGTCGGTGCCGATGACCTTGGTCGGGACCTGGCCGGTGATCGCGATGATCGGCAGCGAGTCGAGCTTGGCATCGGCCAGGCCGGTGACGAGGTTCAGGGCCCCCGGGCCGGACGTGGCCATCACGACGCCGGGCCGGCCGGTGACCCGGGCGTATCCCTCGGCCGCGAAGATCCCGCCCTGCTCGTGGCGGGGGAGGATGGTCCGGATCTTGTGCCGATAATGGGTGAGCGCCTGGTGCATCGGCATGCTCGCCCCGCCCGGGTAGGCGAAGACGACGTCGACGCCGTGGCGGGCGAGGGACTCGACCAGCACGGTCGCCCCGGTGGTCGGCTGTCGTTTCGTCACGGTCGCGCGATCATCGATGGTAGCCACGGCAGGCGTCTCTCCGGGAGCGGGGTCGGGGCTGTGGGGGGGGAAAAGTAAGTCTACCATTGTAAACGGTCCTCCTCGTCCGAACAACCAGTGAATGGGGTTTCCGCTTGAGCCGACCGACACCCCCGCCCCCCCCCAAGTTCGCCCTGGTGACCGGGGCCTCCGCCGGCCTGGGCCGCGAGATCGTCCGCCGACTCGTCCTCGACCGCGGCATGAACGTCCTGGCCACCGCGCGACGGCTCGACCGGCTCGAAGCCCTCCGCGACGAGCTGCCCGCCGGTTCCGTCGCCGTCCTGGCCGGCGACCTGGCCGACCCCGCCTTCCGCGCCGACCTCTGGGAGTACGGCGATGCCTGGTCGATCTGGGGAGTCGATCTCCTGGTGAACAACGCGGGCCTGGGAAACTACGCCGAGTTCGCCGACCAGGATTTCGCCGCGATCCGCCGGATCATCGAGGTCAACCTCGTGGCGCTGATGGACCTGACCCAGCGAGCGGCCCGCGACATGAAAGCCCGACGGCGGGGCCAGATCCTCCAGATCTCCTCGACGGTCGGCTCCGTCGGCATGCCCTACGCCGCGGCCTACGTCGCGACCAAGCACGCCGTCAACGGCTTGGTCAAGACGCTCCGCTACGAATTGAAGGGCTCCGGCGTGCGGGTCTGGGCGGCCTGCCCCGGCCGGATCGCGACCGAGTTCCGCTCCGCCGCGCTCGGCCCCGGCCGGCCCGACCACGCCTCGGCGGGCGAGCCCGTCGCGAAGGTGGCCCGGGGCATCCTCCGCGGGCTCGATCGCCGCGGCGGCTTCCTCGCCCCCACGGCCTCGGCCCGGGCGATCCTCGGCCTGGCCCATTGGCTCCCCGGCCCGTTCGAGTGGTTCATGATGCGGTGGGCACCCGGCCACTTCGCCCGCGAGATCGGCCGGGAATCGCATTGATGGTTGTTTTGCCGGCGGCGGGATGGTCTGATGTCGCCGGGGAACGGATGCTGGCCGGACAAGGAGGAACTCGATGATACCCGCTCGCGTCTCGCTCGCCGGGCTGATGGGCTTCGTGCTGCTGACGGCCCTGGGTTTGGTCGCCTTGAAACAGGCCGACCCGCTCTGGGCGAGCCTGACATTCAGCCTGGCGGTCCTGGTCTTGAGCGCGGTGGCCCTCCATGCCATCTTCGGCCTCGGGAGGGCTCGAGCCTTCTGGATCGGCTTCGCGACGACGGGATGGATCTATCTGGTCGGGGCCTTCTTCCTGTTCGCCCCGGATGGGTTCGACTCGCCCCCGATGCTCACCCAACTCGGTCTCGACCGGCTACGGACGTTCCTGCATCCGGAGAGGGTCGTGACGACCATCGACTTTTTGCCGACCCCCATTCCTTGGTTGCCCATCTCCGCCCCGATGAGACTCGCGCCGCTTGCATCGATTCCGATCATTCCCCTTGCCGGGTCGGACCGGCTTGCACCGGTCCCGGGAACAGCGTCGGAGCCCTCAGATAGCGAGCTGACACCGACTTTGCCGTCTGTCTCGGAAATCCCCTCGCCGGCGTCGATGCCGACTCTGCCTCCGCCCCCGCCCGCTCCGCCCACTCCCATGGCCGCGGCGATGGCAACGACTTCGACCTCGACGACTTTCACCTTTTCTGCACCCGGGACGGTGGTCACGGGGAGTTCCGCGGAAGCAATCCACCTGAATCAGGTGGGCCACAGCCTGGCGGCGTTGCTCGTCGCGCAGGCCGGCGGCTATTACAGCCTGTTCCTCGCCGCGCGACGCGACCGGAGGCGGGACGAGCTTGCGGCGTCGGTCAGCCCATCATCTCCTTGAGCGACCGGACGAAGTGCATGCCCTTGCCCTTGGCCTTGAGCTCGGCGGCCCGGGCCTCGGCGGCGGGCTTGTCGGCGTAGTCGAAGGTCTGGATGGTCCGGCCGCCGATGTCGCAGACGGCCCAGACCACGCGCATCCGGGCCCGGGGCTCGGGCGGCTTGGGGCGTCGTTCCTTGGGCTCGGCCTTGGGCTTGCGTTCGGTCGGCTTGTTCAGGCCGAGGGCTTCGGCCGCCTCGTGGGCGGCCCTCAGGTCGCGTAGGTTCAGGGTTCGGCGCGCCATAAATTCGTGTCTTCGGGCGATGGGATGAGTTCGGTGCGACCCTGGCCCCGTCCGCTTCGGTGCCGGGCCCGACTTACTATCTTATGTACCAACCCGACGCCCCGACAAACAGGGCAACCGCGGCATCGCGGCCGATCAGGGGCCGGGGCGGCGATACAGGGTGGACGAGTCGACGGGCTCGAAACCGGCGGAGAGGTAGAGGCCGAGCGCGGCGAGGTTGGTCGTCCGGGTCTGGACGGCGACGATCTCGGCCCACTGGCTCTTGGCGTGGCGGAGGATCTCGGCGACGAGGAACCGGCCGTAGCCCTTGCGGCGCTCCGACTCGGCGACCTCCAGGTCGATCAGCCCGGTCCGGGCCTTGCCGTCGACGCGGCCGAAGGCGGCCATGTCCCAGGTCGAGGCGCGGGCGAGCTCGCGGTCGTCGGCCTTCGCCACGACCCGGAAGCGGGTGATCTCGGTGTGCCCGAGGGCGATCGCCTCCCACCAGTCGGCGGGCATCGCGTCCTCGACGATCTCGACCCGGGTCTGGCGGCGGAGGAATGCGCCCCGGGGGTCGCGGGCCTCGCCGTCGCCGATCGGGGCCTCCAGGAAGACCGACGAGGCGACCGGCTCGTAGCCGGCGAGCGTCGCCGCCCGGCGGAACGCGGCGTGGCCGTCGAGGATGCCGGAACACTCGCTCCCGCCGTAGATCCCCCGGTAGAACGAGCCGAGTTCGCCCTGGCCGCCGGCGTAGAAGACCCGGGCCCCGCGGCGGCGGAGATGGGCCTCGGCGGCCTCGAAGAGGCCGAGGATCAGCCCGGGGTCGTCGCGGTCGGGGTCGACGACCAGCATCGCGATCGTGCCGAGGTCGCGGTCGAGCCGGTGCGACGGGCCGGCGGACGACTCGGGGCCGAAGGAGGCGTGAGCGAAGCCGACGACCCGGCCGTCCTCCTCCTCGGCGACGATCAGCCCCTCGCGGTCGAAGACGATCCGCGCGATCACCTGGGCGTCGAATTCGTGCGGGCCCAGGGGGCGAACGGACCCGCGGCCGGGGAGTCCCCGATTCCAGAGGCTCACCAGGGCGGGGGGGTCGCCGTTGCAGAACGCTCGGAGGCGGATCACCGGGCTTTCGTCGCGCTCGAAGGGGTTTTCGACCGGTGCCGGGGCCACTCCGACCCGTCTCAGGCGACCGCGACCAGGACGTCCTGGCCCTCGACCTTGACCTCGTAGACCGGCTGCCGGAGCCGGCTGTTCAGGGTCGTCTTGCCGGTCCGGACGTCGAACTGCCAGCCGTGCCAGGGGCACATCACCAGCGACCCGTCGAGCGGGCCGTCGGCGAGGGGCCCGCCCTGGTGCGGGCAGATCCCGTCGATGGCCGAGATCACGCCGTCGACGTTGAACAAGGCATAGATCCGGCCGTCATGCTCGACCTCCTTGGCCGCCCCGGCGGGCAGCTCGTCGAGGGTCGCCATCTTCACGTAAATCGGCATGCCGACGGGCCTCTCACCGGGCGGTCGCGGGCCCTCTCCGGCCCTCCGCGATCCGTCTCGATCCAGACTAACACAATCACCGACGCGGCCAATACGCCGAAATCCGGGCCGGGGTCCCGCGATCGGCGCGAAGTCTCCGAAATTTCCTTGTGTCGGGCCATCGTTTCGATTCGAGTGGAGCCACGGATCGAGAAAGGAGGTTGTTCCAGGAATCCGAGGGTTGAAGATCGGGGAACGACCGGTCACCGCTGACGTCCTCGATGGATAACGCCGACCCCGCCCTTCGGGCGCGACCCCGCTGACCTCGATTCCGGCCGAAACACACCTCGCCCTCTCCCCGGGCTGTTCGGTCGGACCGCGAACCTCCCGCCATGCTTCGAGTTGCCCGCTCGACCCCCGGTCGAGCGACCTTCCTCCCAGCGGAACATCGCCCATGCGCCGCACGACTCCAGTGCGCACCCTGGCCCGGCTCATCCTGGTACCGGCCGCAATCCTGGCATCCTTCGCCGGCTGCGGCGGGCCGCCCGACGGACTCAACCGGCAGGCGGTCACCGGGACCGTGAGATGGAACGGCGAGCCGATGAAAGCCGGGCTGATCCAGTTCCAGCCTTCATCCCCCGGCACGGCCGCGCCCGGAGGGGCCGGCATCGCGGACGGCTCCTATTCGATCGGCCGGGCCGAAGGGCTCGTCCCCGGGAGCTACCGGGTGTCGATCACCACCGCCCCGGCCGCCGTCCAGCCCGCCGGCGCCCTGCCCGGCGACTCGGCGCCGCCACCCAAGGAGCCGATCCCGGCGAAGTATAACGCCAAGACCGACCTCCTCGCGGAAGTCAAAGGCGACGGCCCCAACAAGTTCGACTTCGAGCTCAAGGCCAAGTGATCGCGGCACCCCCGCACCCGGCGGCTGACGGCCCCGGTCTCGCCCTCGTCCCCTCCCGATCCCTACCCACCCCGAGGAAAGGAAGGCCTCCCATGACGCGTCGACGTCGAGGATTCACCCTCATCGAGCTGCTGGTCGTCATCGCCATCATCGCCGTCCTGATCGCCCTGCTCCTGCCCGCCGTCCAGGCGGCCCGCGAGGCCGCCCGACGCATCCAGTGCGTGAATAACCTGAAGCAGATCGGGATCGCCATGCACAATTATCACGACGTCATCGGCACCTTCCCGCCGGGGCATCGCGCGTCCGTCTCCGGGACCTGGCAGACCTTCGTCCTGCCGTTTATCGAGGGCACCCCCACCTACAACGCCTACAACCAGTCGGGCCGCTACTTGCTGCCCGACGGCACGAAAAACCCGGACGGGAACCTGAGATACGGCGGCGTGTGCAACACCACGGTCACCTCGACGCGATTCAACACCTTGAGCTGCCCGAGCGACACCCCGTACGCCCTGCCCGGTTCCGGCATCACCGAACATAATTACGCGGTCAACTTCGGCAACGCGGGGTTGTTCCAGGAGTTGCAGGTCAGCTCGAATTCGATCAGCTACGCGACGCCCTATTACGCCGGCGGGGCCTGGCTCGGCGCCCCCTTCTCCGACAGCGACCCCTCGAATTATCCCTCGCGCCAGAAGACCTACAACATCGCGACCATGACCGACGGGACGAGCAACACGCTGATGGCCTCCGAGGTCATCCAGAGCCACGACTCGTCCTTCCGAGGCTTCACCTGGTGGGGCGACGCCGCCTGCTTCGAGACCTGGCTGGCCCCCAACAGCCCGCTCCCCGACGTGACCCAGGGCTATTGCACGGCGCTCTTCCCGCTCATCGCCACCCCGAATCCCCCCTGCACCAACGCCACCGGGAGCCAAGGGCCCACCTACGCGGCCCGGAGCCGACACCCCGGCGGCGTCAACACCGTCTTCTGCGACGGCAGCGTCAAGTTCCTCAAGAACACGATCAGCATCAACATCTGGCGGGCCCTCAGCACGACGCAAGGGGGCGAAGTGATCAGCGCCGATGCTTTCTGAGCGGGACGAAAGCCGTCGTCGGACCCCCGGCCGCCGTACCGCTCGCCGACCCGGTCTGATTCGGTTAAAGGTGGTCCCCCCCGTCGCCCGGCGGCGCGGGGAGCCACCCCGTTGAACTTTCCCCGAGGGCCTGCCGGCCGGATACAATCCACCGGTCAGGCCCGATGGCGCCGCCGCGCGATCCGGCTCCGCCCCGCAGGGATCTCCAGATGGCCGGAAGTGATTGTTTCGACCTGATCGTCGTCGGCGGCGGGATGGGCGGCCTGGCGACGGCCGCGCTCGCCCGGCGGCAGGGGCTCCGGGTGGCGCTCCTGGAAGCCCACACCCGGCTCGGCGGCTGCGCCGGCTACTTCGGCCGGGGGCCCTACCACTTCGACGCCGGCGCCACGGCTCTGATGGGCCTGAACCCGGGCGAGCCGATCGGCGACCTCCTCGGCCTGATCGGGGTCGACTTCGCCGCGACGGTCACCCCGAGCTACCGCGTCCACCTGCCCGACCGGACCCTCGACGTCGGGCCCGACGCCCGGGCGTTCGAGGCCGCCTCCGCCGCCGCCTTCCCGGGGCACGACCGGGCCCGCCGGGCCTTTTGGCGCCTGCAAGAGGCCGTCGGCACCAAGCTCTTCCGGGTCGCATCGAGGGTCCCCAGGCTGCCGGTCCGGACGGTCGGCGACGTGGCCCACGACCTCAAGATCCTCGGCGTGGGCGGGTTGCTGGCCGCCTCGACCTGGGCCGTCACCGTCCGCGACGTCCTCCGGCTGCTCGGGCTCGACGCCGACGTCCCGTTCCGCTCGCTCGTGGCGATGCTGCTCCAGGACACCGCGCAGGCGGGGCCCGAGACCGTCCCCTTCGCCAATGCCGCGGCCTGCCTCCAGGCCTATCGGCTGGGGATGAGCCGCCCCGTCGGCGGGATGCGGGCCCTGGCCGAGGGGATCGGCGGCCGGTTCGCCTCGATGGGAGGCGACCTCCGGACCGGCACGCTCGTCGACCGGGTCGAGCCGATCGAGGGCGGTGGATTCGCGGTGACGACCCGGCGTCGCCACCGGCTCGAGGCGCGCGAGGTCGCCTTCAACCTCCCGCTCGACCTCGCCGCCCGGCTGCTCGGCCGGACGCCCGAGGGCCGGCTCCGGTCGCGCGAGGCGAAGTCGCGGGCCATCTGGAGTGCCTGCACCGCCTACCTCGCGATCGATCGCCGGGCCGTCGCCGACGACGCCCCGATGTTCCACCAGGTGTTGCAGGCCTACGACCGGCCGATCCACGACGGCAACAACGTCCTCGTCTCCCTCTCCGCGCCCGACGACCCCGGCTACGGCCCGCCCGACGTCCGGGTCGCCACCATGTCGACCCACACCGCCCCCGTCGACTGGTCGGGCCTCGGGGCCGACGCCTACGCCGCGAAGAAGGCCGACTACCGCGAACGGCTCCTCAAGGCCCTCGCCCGCGCCCTGCCCGAGGCCCCCGAGGCCCTCGTCCACTCCGAGTTCGCCACCCCCCGGAGCTTCGCCCGCTACACCCGACGCGCCGACGGCGCCGTCGGCGGTGCCCCCGTCTCGCGCCGCAACAGCACCTTCCTCGCCGTCGACGCCGACGTCCTCGGCCCCGGCCTCTGGGTCGTCGGCGACTCCGTCTTCCCCGGTCAGGGCACGATGGCCACCGTCCTCTCGGCGATCCGCGTGGTCGAGCGGATCACGGGCCGGTCGTGGGACCGGATGAGGGGGGAGGACGAGTCGGCGACGCCCGTCGCTTCCCTGCCAAATCCACCGAGAAAACGGCGCGTGGCTGCCGAATCGAATCTGCCGTCGGGTGGATGAAATCTCCGGCGTGGCTCGAACCTTGGTGGATTTCCTCCACCCGACAAGACTTCGGACTCGAAGTTTGAGGCCGGGCGAGGGGTCGCTGATCGTTGTTGCCCCGGGGCGGTCCGGCGATCAGAATGGACGCCTGCCACAAACGGACGACCGACCGACCGGGCCGGGACACCGGCGCCGAGGCTGCACCCGAGATCCACCCCATGCCGCTCCGACGTCTCGCCGCCCTGCTCGCCCTCCTCGTCGTGGGGCCGATGGCCGCCCGCCCCGCGGACGCCGACGACCTGCCGCCGATCTCGGAGCGGGCGAGGCGGGTCCACGCCTCGGGGATGCTCTTCGACGGCCACAACGACCTCCCCTGGCGGCTCCGGGCCGAGGGGGACATGGCGTTCGAGAAGCTGGACATCGCGCGGCGGCTCACCAGCGGCCAGACCGACATCCCCCGGATGCGCGAGGGGGGGCTCAAGGCGCAGTTCTGGTCGGTCTACATCCCCAGCGAGCACGCGAACCCGGCGCGCACGGTCGCCGAGCAGATCGACCTGGTCCACCGGATGGTCGAACGCTACCCCGACGACCTGGCGATGGCCTACTCGGCCGACGACGTCGAGCGGGCCGTCAAGGCCGGCAAGATCGCCTCGCTGATCGGGATCGAGGGGGGCGTCGCCATCGAGGACGACCTGGCCCAGCTCCGGATGTTCGCCAGGCTCGGCGCCCGCTACATGACCCTCACCCACAACAAGACCCTCGCCTGGGCCGACGCCGCCAACGACGAGCCCAAGCACGACGGCCTCACCCCGTTCGGCGAGCGCGTCGTCCGGGAGATGAACCGGGTCGGGATGCTCGTGGATATTTCGCACGTCTCCCCGGGCACCATGGTCGACGTCCTCCGGGTCTCGCAGGCCCCCGTCATCGCCAGCCACTCCAGCGCCCGGGCGCTCGCCGATCACCCGAGGAACGTCCCCGACGAGATCCTCCGCGAGATCCCCAGGAATGGCGGCGTGATCATGGTCAACTTCTTCTCCGGATTCATCGTGCCCGAGGCGATCCGCCAGTCGGCCGCCGCCCGCCGCGAGCTTCGCGCCAGGTATCCGGACGCCGCCGAGTTCGCCCGGGCGCTCGCCGAATACGCCAAGGCCCACCCCATGCCCCGGGGCACGGTCAAGGACGTCGCCGACCACATCGACCACATCGCCAAGGTCGCCGGGATCGACCACGTCGGGATCGGGTCGGACTTCGACGGCGTGACGTCCGTGCCCGTCGGCCTCGAAGACGTCTCCTGCTACCCCCGCTTGACCGGGGAACTCCTCGACCGGGGCTACTCCGAGGCCGACGTCCACAAGGTCCTCGGCGGCAACGTCCTCCGCGCCTTCCGCCGCTCCGACGAGGTCGCCGCCCGCCTCCGGAAGTCGACCCGGCCCGAGGTCGACCAGGTCAAGCCCGAGAAAGACTGAGCCTCCCACCCCGGCCCGGGCCCCGCGTCGACCTCATCCCCATCCTCGCAAAGGCACTCGAAGATGCTCCATCGCCTGGCCCTGACCCTCCTGCTCGGCTCCTGCTGCCCTTCGCTCGCGATGGCGCAGGCCAAGGACCCCGTCCCCAACCTGCCGATCGAGTCTTATACCCTGCCGAACGGCCTGAAGGTGGTGCTCCACCGCGACGCCTCGGTCCCCCGGGTCACGGTCTGCGTCGCCTATCACGTCGGGTCGAAGAACGAGTCGTCGGGCCGGACCGGCTTCGCGCACTTCTTCGAGCACATGATGTTCCGCGGGACCAAGAACGTCCCCAACTACGACATCCCGCTCCAGGAGACCGGCGCCCAGTCGAACGCCTTCACCACCGAGGACCTGACCGTCTACTTCGAGACGGTGCCCGCCTCGTTCCTCGACCGGGCCCTCTATCTGGAGGCCGAACGCCTGGCGTTCCTGCCGACGGCCCTCGACCAGGCCAAGTTCGACACCGAGCGCGAGGTCGTCAAGAACGAGCGCCGGCAGTCGGTCGAGAACGTCCCCTACGGCCTCGCCGACGAGTCGCTCCTGGCCGGCGTCTTCCCCGCGGGACACCCCTACTCGTGGTCGGTGATCGGGTCGATGAAGGACCTCGACGCCGCGACGCTCACGGACCTGACCCGGTTCTTCGTCGAGTTCTACCACCCGGCCAACGCCTCGCTCTGCCTGGCCGGCGACTTCGACCCGGCGCAGGCCCGGGCGGCGATCGCCAAGTATTTCGGCCCGATCCCCGCCGGGCCCGCCGTCAAGCCCGTCGTCGCCCCGGTCCCGACGGCGGCGAAATCGGTCACGTTGACCGAGACCGACAAGGTCAGCCTGCCCCGGCTCTACTGGGCCTGGCCGACCGTGGCCGACGACCACCCCGACGCCCCCGCGCTCGACCTGCTCTCCTTCGTGCTCACCGACGGCGAGGCCGCCCGGTTCCACCGCGCGCTCGTCCGCGACGCCCGGGTCGCCACCGAGGTCGACGCCTCCAGCGACACCAAGGAAGCCGCCGGCCTGTTCACCTTCGACGCCACCGCGGCCGAGGGCAAGACCCTCGACGAGGTCGCCAAGGCCGCCGACGACGTCTTCAACGGGCTCGCCAAGACCCCGCCCAACGCCGGCGAGCTGGCCCGTGCGCTCGCCAAGTTCGAGCGCCAGACGTTCAAGTCGCTCACCTCGCCGCTGGGCCGCGCCACCGTCCTCGCCGTCAACTTCGTCGAGAAGGGCGACCCCGCCGCCTACCGGGCCGACTATGCCCGCTACTACCGGGTGACCACGGCCGACCTCGACCGCGTCGCCCGCAACTACCTCACGGCCGAGAAGGTCGTGCTCACCATCTCCCCGGCGAAGCCCGGCGAGCCCAAGGGCGCGGTCGCGCAGGCCGGCCCCCCGCCCGGCCCGCCGTCCCTGGCCCCGGCGACCCCGAGGCTCCCCGGCCCGGGGCCCGACTGGTCGGCGATGCCCGGCCCCTCCGACGCCCCGGCCTGGCAGCCGCCCCGGTACGTCCGCAAGACGCTCTCGAACGGGATGGACGTCTGGATCGCCCCCTGGAAGACCCTGCCGATCGTCGAGGTCCGGCTCGCGATCCCCGTCGGGACCGCCGACGACCCGGCCGGCAAGTCCGGGCTGGCCGGCCTGACCGCGTCGCTGCTCGACAAGGGCACCAAGGCCAAGGCCGACACCGACCTGGCCGAGGAGCTGGAGGCCCTCGGCGTGACCCTCGGCGTCGGGCCGACGACCGACGCCACCCGGATCGGCTTCTCGGTCCTCGCGCGAAACTTGAAGCCGGCGCTCGCCCTGGTCGGCGAGGTCCTCACCGCGCCCCGGTTCGACCCCAAGGACTTCGACCGCGAGCGCCGGCTCCAGCTCGAATCGCTGATCCAGGGCGCCGACAGCGCCCCCTGGATCGCCCAGCGGGCCTTCCGGGCCGTCCTCAACGGCCCGGGTCACCCCTACGCCAACCCGGCCCAGGGGTACGCCGCGACCGTCAAGGGGCTCACCCTCGACGACGTCCGGGCCTTCCACGCCAGATTCGCCGCCGACCGCTCCCAGCTCGTCGTCGTCGGCGACGTCGACCCCGACGCCCTCGTCGCCACCCTGGAGGCCACCCTCGGCGCCTGGAAGACCACCGGCCCCGCGCCCGCCGCCCGGCCCAAGGTCGAGACCAGGGCCGAGCCCGGCGTGGTCTACCTGGCCGACAAGCCGGGCGCAGTCCAGAGCGTCGTCATGGTCGGCCGCCCCTGGGTCGACCGCAAGGACCCGCGCCATTTCGCCACGGTGATCGGCAACCACGTCGTCGGCGACGACTTCCTCAGCCGGCTCAACGCCAACCTCCGCGAGAAGAACGGCTACAGCTACGGCTGCAACTCGGCCTTCGGCTACCGCCGGACCGGGAGCGTCTGGCAGGTCAGCTCCAACGTCCGGGCCGACGTCACCGCCGAGGCCCTCAAGGAGATCCTCGGCGAACTCGACGGCCTGGCCAAGGGACGCCCCCTCACCGACGAGGAGATCGCCACCGCCCGCGAAGCCGAGGCCCGCTCCTTCCCCGAGTCGTTCGAGGACCCCGCCGGGATCGCCGCCGTTCTCGCCTCGATCGCCCAGTTCGACCTCCCGGCCGACTACCTCGAAACCTACCTCAAGAACCTCCGCGCCACCCCCGACGACCTGGTCCGCCGCGCCATGATCGAGGTCGTCGCCCCGGCCGACCGGACCGCCCTCGTCGTCGGCGACCGGGCCACCGCCGTCCCCAAGCTCCAGGCCCTCGGCGCCCGCGAAGTCCGGATCGTCGATCAAGACGGCAAGCCGACGGTACACTGAGTGCATGGATTGACCGAGGCTGAATGTCCGGATGACTCGCGACCCGGAGAAATCGCCGCCCATCCTTCGCCCCGATCCGGCGATAATCTGGGGGACGGATAATGTCCGTCCCCTCAGTCCAAGCCACTTTGGGTTCGTTTTTGCCCGACCGCGAAGCGTCCCTTAGGGTGGATGAAATCCACCAAGCCATCGGCCCGGCCCGAGCCAACGCACCTGTCGGTGGGTTTCGGCGAAAACGAATCGTTCCTCGAATTGGCCCAAACCCGGTGGATTTCATCCACCCTATTTAAGAGGCCGCTATCCCAAATTGTCGAGAAATCTGGGGGACCGAAGTGAGACGACAGGGATCGCCCTATCATTTCGGTTGGCACGGTCGCAAGGACGGATGGCGTTAGGCCGATAGAGACAGGCATCGTTGGGTTCGTTTTTCCCGAGGCTTCCCGGCCGGCGATGCGAGGCGAGCCGATCGCGCGGCCGTGAGTCACCCTTGATCCGGAGGTTCGAATGCGTCTTCCCGCCAGGAAGTGGCGATGGATCGGCCTGGTGCTGGTCGGCTTCGCCGCGGCGTTCGGCGTGATCCGGACCTGGGTGATCCCGGCGGTCCTGGTCTCGGAGATCCAGAAGCGCTATCACGGCAAGGTGGTCGTCCGCGACTGGTGGTTCGGGATGTCGTCGGCCGGGATCTCCGGCGTCGAACTGGGCGAGACGACCGCGGCAGACGCCCCCGTCTGGTTCTCGGCCGACCGGATCTCCACCGACGTCTCGATCGGCCGCCTGCTCCGAGGGCGGATGATGCCGACCCGGATCGAGATCGACCGGCCCAAGGTCGCCTTCCACCTCGACGCCAAGGGCCAGCCGACGACCAAGATCCCCGTCGCCCCCGACCCGGCGGGCCCGACGGCCCCGGCCAAGCCGGTCCCCCTGCCCGAGATCGTGGCCCGGGACGGCGAGATCACCCTCCAGCAGGCCGGCCGCAAGCCGATGACGATCGCCCACGTCGACGCCCGGCTCGTCGCGAAGGATGGTCGCGAGCAGCTCGAGGTCAAGACCGACGACCCGACCTGGGGCCGGGTCACGGTCGCCGGCCACTTCGACCCCACCTTCAAGAACGGCGAGCTGGAGATCGATTCCAGCCCCGGCTTCGTGGCCGAGCCCGATAAGATCGAGCGAATCCCGTTCATCCCCGCCGAGGTCTGGGCCAACCTCGAACCGCGGGGGCCGGTCGACGCCAAGGTCAAGATCACCCTGGCGGCCGACGCCCCCAAGCCCGTCCGCGTCTACACCGACCTCACCCTCAAGGGGACCGCCGCCAAGCTCTCCACGCTCCAGGTGGAGTCGACCGGGACGACCGGGCACGTCGTCGTCGACGACGCGATCGTCAAGGTCGACGACTTGAGGGGAAAGACCCTCGACGGCACCATCGCCGCCGGGGGCGTGCTCGACTTCTCCCAGGTCCCGCCCCGGTTCGACCTCGGGCTCCGGCTCCGCGACATCGACGTGACCAAGGCCCCGGCCGCATGGCAGCTCGGCGAGCTGGGGGCGACGGGCAAGCTCACCGGCAAGGTCGACCTCCGCGTCGCCCTGCCCCCCGCCGGCGTCGACCTCACGGGGACCGCGGGCGAGGCGGTGATCGAGAACGGCAGCTTCCAGGGCATCCCGATCAAGTCGCTGAGCGTCACCATGAAGGCCAGCGGCGGCGACCTCCAGTTCGAGACCTTGCCCGAAGGCGCCCTCGACAAGAAGGCCCTCGAATCCGCCCCGACCGCCCCCGAGGTCGCCGACCGACTCGCCCGGACCGACGCGGCCCGGTCCCGGTCGGCCGATCCGGGCCGCCCGGGGGCCGATAGGGCCCGGGGCGACGGATCGGCATCGGCCGGCGCGACCGGCGGCGCCAGGGCGGGAGGGCGGCCCGGGGCGGCCGGGCTCCCGGGGGTCAAGGTCTCGGAGGCGGTCCTGGAGGCGCTGCCCTTGATCCGGATCGCGACCCATGACCGGGGGTTGCTCGGCTGGTCGGCCTATCTCGCCTCGGAGGCCGTCGCGTACCAGGCCAGGGACACCACCGCCAAGGCCGGGGCGGGCGGCCTCCGGCTCCCGAAGTCGATCACGACCAAGATCGAGCTGGAGGACGTCGAGCTCCAGACGGTCCTGACCAAGGCCGAGAAGTTCGGGATCAAGATCCCCGTGCCGATCGCCGGCAGGTTCTCGATCAAGGCCACCGCGACGATCCCGCTCGGCTCGCTCCGCGAGATCAAGGCCTACGGATTCCACGGCGACGCCACGCTCAAGTCGGCCTCGATCGACCACGTCGACCTCGGCCAGCTCGCGGCGCACCTCGACCTGGCCGACGGCGTGCTCGACCTCTCCGACTTCCGGGGTCAGTTCGTCGACCATCCGGCCGGCAACGTCCAGGCCCCGCCCGCCGCCACCGCGGTCCCGCCCCGGACGGGCGACCTCCCCCGCGGCGGCTTCCGGGGCGCCCTCCGGGCCGAGATCGCCCCCCGAGGCGCCGCGACGGCCCGGATCGAGGGCCGCCAGTTGCCGCTCGGCGAGGTCTTCGCCCCGTTCCTGCCGGTGCCGACCCCGCTGGCGGGCGAGGTCACCCTCAACGCCTCGGCCAAGGTCGACCTCGCCCGGCTCGCCGACCCCAAGGCTTACGCCCTCGAAGGGCTGGTCGAGAGCCAGCGGATTCGCTACCAGGCGGCCGTGCTCGACCGGATCGGGACCCGGTTCGAGATCAAGGCGGGTCGCCTGGAGCTGAACGACTTCTCCGCCCGGCTCGCCAACCAGCCGCTCACCGCCCAGGGCGCGGTCGACATCGCGCCACCGTATGCTTATTCGGGCAAGTTCAGCGTCGCCGGCTGGGAGCTGGCCCGAGTCCTCGCCTTCATCCCGGGGATACCCCGCCCGGCGCCCGCCTCGGGCATCCTCGGCGCCGAGGGCGAGGCGACCGGGACCGGACAGCCGTTCGCCGTCCGGACCAACGGCTCGGCCCGGCTGGTCAGGGCCCGCGCCGGCCAGGCCCGGCTGGGCGACGTCGCGTTCCGCTGGGTCACCGACCGCGACACCGTCTCGATCACCGGCCTGGAGGCGGCCGTCTTCGGCGGCAAGGTCACCGGCGACGCCCGGATTCCCACCACGCCCGGCCGCCCGCTCGACGTCTCGACCACCCTCAAGGGGATCGACACCGCGCGGCTCTCGGCCGCGTTGCCGGGCAAGTCGGTCAAGCTCTCGGGCGTGGCGGACGGGCGGCTCAAGGTCGTCATGCCGCTCGATGCCTCGGTCATCGACGCCGAGGCCCATCTGAACGCCCCCGACCTCCACATCCGCCAGGGGACGTCCGAGGGGATTCGCGTCCAGTCGCTCAAGTTCACCGCCAAGGCGGTCCACAAGCTGATCAACTACGAGGCGACCGCCGACAGCCTCGGCGGCAAGATCCGCTTCCACGGCTCGGCCCCGATCGGCGAGGCACTGTCCCGGACGATCGCCTCGGCCGAGCTTCAGGCGGCCGGGTTCCGGCTCAACGAGGCCTGGCGTGGCCTGGGGATCGCCGGCGGCCTGGCCGAACTCGAAGGCGTCGGCGCCATCGACGCCAACATCCGGGCCGCCGTCTCGCCGTTCCAGCTCTGGACCCGCGGCGTCTTCGAGCTTCGCGAGCTGCGTTACGGCAGCCATCTCCCCCTCGGCGGCCTCCGGGGCCTCGTCACCGCCACCCCGACCACCTGGCGGCTCGATGAGGTCCAAGGCGACCTCCTGGGCGGCATCGCCAGCGGCCTGGCGCACGGCGATTCGCGGCCGAACGGGGCCAGGCGGGCCGCGTTCGCCTTCCGGGTCGACCGGGCCTCGCTCGCCAAGATGATGGCGATCGTGCCGCACCTCAGCCGCAAGGTCGAGGGCTACGGCTCGCTCACCATGACCGGCCAGCTCGACGAGACGCTCCGCGCCAGCATCGACGTCTCGGTCCCGCGGGCCCGCGTGCTCGGCCTGCCGATCTCCGACGTCCGCTTCCCGGGCCAGCTCGACCTCAGCCCGGCCTCCGGGGTCGGCACCTTCCACGCCCGCCACTGGACCGGCCGCCTGGCCGGCGGCTCGGTGATGGGCAACGGCTGGCTCCGGCTCGGCGAGGACCGCTCGTTCCAGTCCGAGGTCCGGCTCCACGACGTCGACCTCGAAGTCCTCAACCGGCTCGAATCCGACGGCAAGCGCAAGGCCTCCGGCAAGCTCACGGGCAAGATCACCCTGAACGGCCCGGACCCGAGCCACATCGCCAAGATCCGCGGCCGGGTCGACGTCGACCTCGACGACGCCTCGCTCATCGAGCTGCCCGTGGTCCGCGAGCTCGACAAGTTCCTCGGCGCCGCGCGGGGCGGCGGCCTCTTCGAGGACGGCGACCTCCACGGCAACATCTCCAACCGGACCCTCTTCGTCGAGGCACTCACGCTCGAGGGCAAGCTCGTCCAGGTCCACGCCTCCGGGACCGTCACCTTCGACGGTGGCCTGAACCTCGAAGTCCTGATCAACACCAACCAGACCGTCTCCCAGTCCGGCCTGGCCCTGGTCAACCTGATCCCCGGCCTCGGCGACGTGATCGGCCGGAGCGAGGAGGTCATCCTCCGAGTGGGCAGCTTCCTCGCCAGCCGCCTGCTCAAGTTCCGCGTGACCGGCACCATCAAGAGCCCCAGCGTCGCCCTCGACGCCGGGATCGGCGTCGGCGACTCGGCCGTCGGCTTCTTCTCCAACGTCTTCAAGCTCCCCGGGGCCGGCGGCAACAAGCAGTGATCGCGGGCGGAACCCCGGCCTCGTCGAATATCCTCACCAAATCGATATTCAATCTTATTCAGACGTGACTGTGACTCGTTTCTTCGGACGTCGAATGAGACGGGCCGGGCGGGGTCGACCAAGGTGACTTGGTGGGCCCCGCCCGGCCCTTCTCGTTCAGCCTGCCTTTCCCGCCTGCCACATCCAGGCCGGTAACGTGCTCTTGTAGGGTGGATGAAATCCACCGATCCTCCAGCGCGGTCCGGCAGTGGTGGATTTCATCCACCCTACAAGAAGGACCATACAGAAAATGGTTGATTTGTAGTATCTCTATCACACGTTAAGTATGATAACAACTCATAAAACCCCGATGGCCGGCGAATCCCGCCGCTTTGCCCCGGCGTCGACGCGAAAGATCCGCGTCCCGACCCCTCTCGGTGGGAGAGGGGGCGGGACGCGGATCGGGCCGGGGTCGTCGGTTCGGCGAGGTCGAGAAACCTCGGCCTCAGCGACGTTTGGTGTCGGCCTCGGCGTTGTCGGCGACCATCTGCGGGCGGCCGGGCGAGGCGTTCGGCTTCTTGACCTGGACCACGAGGTCGCGGAAGCTCTGGCGGGTGGCCGGGTCGATCTGGCCGCTCTTGAGGACCACCGAGCAGGCCCAGCTCGGGTAGTTCTCGACCAGCCGGCCCATCAGCGAGACGAACCAGCCGGCCTCCTTGACTTGATCCTCCAGGACCTTCTCGAGCAGCGGCCGGACGGTCTTGGCCAGGGCCTTCCAGCCTTTGGAGTCGACCTTCACGAACGCCTCGACGTCGTGCTGAATCCACGGCTCGCCGTTCACCTCGCGGTAGAAGCCGGAGTGGACGATCAGGACGATCCGGCCGTTGAGCTTCGCCGCGCCCCGGGGGCTGACGTAATCGAGGTCGCTGAGGAGGACATGGAGCTTGGGGGATCGATAGACATATTCCCAGGTCGCCGTGGTCCCGGCGCCGTCGGTCCCCTGGTAGCGGTTGGCGTCGATCCGGCGGAGCTTCACGGGCGAGGTCGCCAGGTCTTGCCAGAGCGCCAGGGTCACGGAGGGCTCGTTGAGCAGGCTGAGGTAGACCTTGGAGTTGCAGGGGAAGGTGTCGGCGGAGGCCTTGCGGTGCATCGTGTGGTCGCGGATGACCTCGACGACGGCGTCGCGATGCTGGGCGGGGATCTTATCGAGGGGGACCACGAGGGCCGGGTCGATCGCGCGGGTCCCGGCGGGCGCGGGGGCCGGGGGCGCCGAGGCGGCCCCGAACCCGACGAGGCCGAGGACGAGACTCGCCAGCCGGCGGCGGGTCGGTCGGGATGTCATGAGCGCTCCCTGGAAGAATCGGCGTCCCATCCTCCCGGCCCGGGGAACTCCGCCCCGGGACCGTCGAGGTCCGCTCCCCTATGATCGGCCTTGACGCGGCCTTTCCTGACCCGCGAGCGGCCGATCGGCCCGATTCTCGGGGCGATTCCGGATCGGCCGGGGCGACCGGGCCGATTGCGCGGGCAAGTGGGCTTGCCGCCGGTCGCCCCCGGATTATGATGTCGCCCCGTAGCCCTGGGGGCAGACTGGACTTCGCACGGAGGCAACCATGACTGGCCGACAGAAGATCACGGTCGCGATCGCCGGGAGCGTGGCGCTCGCGATGGGCGGGGGACTGGCCTGGAGGCTGATCCCCGCGCGGGGCGGCGAGAAGGCCTCGGGCGTGTCGGCGGCGGCGACGCCGAAGTCGACGATGCGGGCCCTGGCCGAAGGGCTCAGCAGGGGCGACGCCCGATCCCTGGCCTCGCTCTGCGAGCGGGTCCTGGCCGGGGCCGAGAAGCCCGCGGCCGTCACGGAGTCCGAGGCCGGCGACCTGATCGCCGTCCTGGACGGGCTCCGGGTCGGGTTCCTCCGATATGCCCCGGTCGGCCGGGCCTCGGCGATCGCGGCGGCCACCCACATCCTCGACCGCTTCCGCGTCGAGCCGGCCCCGACCCCCTGGTTCGGCACCCTCAAGCCGGTCCACGACATGATCCTCGCCGGCCTGGCCGACCCCAACGTCGACGTCCGGTCCACCGCCCTCGACGAGGTCGGGCGGCACTGGAACTGGCTCCCGGGCCGGCCGATGACCCCCGCCGAGGAAGGCGAGCTCGCCGGCTGGAAGGACGCATTCCACCAGCCCGCCGTCCGCTGCCTCGGCGACCGCGAGCCGAAGTCGAGGGCCGCCGCCGTGGTCTGCCTGGGCAGCGCCTCGATCGACTCGATGGCCGCCCCGGCCGCGCATTACGTGGACGACCCGGACAACGGCGGGGTCCGCTACAAGGCCCTGATGACCTTCGCGGGCCGCCCGAACCTGCTCACCGAGGACGCGATCCTCAAGCGGCTCCACGACCCCGAGCCGGGGCTGCCCGAGCTGGCCGAGCTGATCCTCAAGAACCGCGGCCTGAGCAAGGAGCAGATCTTCCTCGGCCGCCAGATGTACGACGCCCGCCCCGAGGTCCGCGCCTCGGTGATCCCCCATCTCCGCGAGCGGACCGACGTCGACCCCGTGGTCTGGCTGCTCCAGCTCTCGCACGACGCCGACGAGACGGTCCGCGCCAAGGCCATCGAGGCCCTCGCCGACCGCGAGTCGCCCGAGGTCGACCGGCGGCTCCGCGAGATGGCCTCGTCCGACGCCTCCGCCACCGTCCGCGCCGCCGCCGTCAAGCTCGTCGCCCGGCTGACCGGCCGGTCCACCGCCTCGCTCCCCCCCCTGCCCGGCTCGGCGAGCCTCAACCCCAAGGCCAACTGACCCTCGGGCGGTCGGCGACGGAGAATCAGCGGGCCGACGACCGGGATTCGGTCGCCGGCCCGATTCGTCGCGCCGATCGGCGGCCGGGGCTCAATGAAGGAAGGTCTCGGATTGCGCCCCGTCGTCGCCGTCCCGCCGGGCTCGCGCCTGATCCGCCGGCAGATGGCCGGCGCCTCGGAGGAAGAAGAGGCTGCCCAGCGCCAGGACCGGGACGACGGCCAGCATCCCGACCGTCAGGTTGGTCGGCCCGTTGGGCGAGGGGGTCGCGACCGCCCCGATCGAGTTGAGCAGCTCGCCGACCCTCGAACCGGCCACCAGCGGCTTGCCGAAGAGGTCGGAGATGTAGCCGATCAGGAGCGGCGAGGTGATGTCGCCGAAGAGGTGGATCAGGAAGATGCACATCGCATAGCCGGCCGCCCGCCGGTTCGCCGGGACGACGTTGGCCGTCACCGTGTTGCTCGGCCCGAGCACCGACGCCATCAGGATCGAGGCCAGGAACAGGAGCACGAGCGAGGTCTGCCGGTTCGGGTCGAGGATCGCGAAGAAGACCGCCGGCACGGCGACCGCGACGGCGATCCCCGGCCAGAGCATGTAGGCCCGCCTCGTCACCTTGAGCAGGGCGTCGGCCGCCCAGGTCCCCAGGACGATCCCGATCAGGCCGGCCAGGGCGGTGAGCCCGCCGATCCAGACGCCGGCCTGGACCTCGTCCATCCCCCGGACGCGCTGGTAGAACGTCGCCGCCCAGACGGCGTAGGCGCCGATGACGAAGGTGACGGCCGCCTGGCCCGCGGTGTTGGCGACGAAGCTGGGCGTCCGGAGGATCGAAAGATAATCGGCCAGCCGGGGCCGATCGGCCTTGCCGATGGTCTTTCCCTCGGACGCACCCCGCCCCGGGTCGTGCATGAGGAGCCCGGCCAGGGCGGCGACGAGGCCGGGGATGCCCACGAGCCAGAAGGCATGCCGCCAGTCGTCGTGCTTGGCGAACCAGCCGCCGATCCCGTAGCCGATCGCCCCGCCCAGCGACAGGGCCAGGTAATACAGGCCCATGACCCGGCCGCGATGCCGGGGCGGGAACAGGTCGGCCAGCAGGGTCGGGGCGATGACGCCGTAGCTCGCCTCGCCGATCCCCAGCAACGCCCGCCAGAAGAACATATCCCAGAACCCGCCCGCGAACGCCGTCCCCACCGTGGCCACGCTCCAGAGGGCCACGCCGAAGGCGAGTAGGCGGCGGCGGTTGTAGCGATCCCCCAGCACGCCCATCAGTGGCAGGACGATCGTGTACACCACCATGAACGACACGCTCAGGATGGCGAACTGCGTGTCGCTGAACCGAAGCTCCTTGGAGATCCGCGGGCCCGTCGAGTAGAAGACGTAGCGGTCGATGTAGTTCAGCAGGTTCATGCTGAACAGGACGGCCAGGGCGAAGAACGGGCTCCGGAAGAAGGGCGACAGGCGACGCCCGGGGCCCGAGGCGAGCGCGGGACCGGAATCGGGAGGCGGCATGAGGCGGATCTCGGCACGATGGGCAGGTCCGGACGCTCCCGGCCTTTATACACGCCGAGCCGGCCGATGACGAGCCCTCGCCGCGGTCCGCCGCCCGCTCAGGAGGCCCGATCGCGCGGCTTCCGGCCGGCGATCTCGGCGTTGATGACCACCAGGAGTTCGGTCCCGGTGGGGACGGTCCCGGGGATTTTCAGATTGAGGAATCCCCCCTTGTCCTGCAAGATGCCGGGCTGAATCCCGGTCGAGATGATCAGGGCCTGGCCCAGCGGCCAGTTCCGGATCGGCTGGTTGAGCCGCGTCTCGGAGACCTCGGGCACGTCGATCGCGACCTCGCCGGTGCCGATCTCCCGAGGGCCGAGCACCTTGACCTGGTGGAGCTTGCGGACCAGGTTGGTCGAGAGTTCGACCGCCGCGTCGAGGGTGTCGCCGTCGTAGCCGAGCAGGGGGCTGAACCGGAGGACGACGCCTTCGTCGAGGTTCTCGACCTTGGGCTGGAACCCCAGCCCCACGGCGCCGTCGCGCTGGACGCTGCCGACGAAGGCCCTCTTCTGGATGTTGTCGAACCGGAGCGTCTGGCCGTTGAGGACCTCGACTTTCTTGTCGCCGAGGGCCTTGAATCCCTGCCAGATCTGCATCTGGTTGATGACCGACTCGGTGTCGGCGATGCTCCCCAGCCAGATCTGCTGCCCCTGCGGGCCGTTGCCGATCGCGGTCAGGCGCGGGAGGACCGAGTACCGCCACCGCGAGTCGGACGCGGCCAGGAACCGGACGCGGATCGAGAGCACGTCGGCCTGGGCCTCGACGAACTGGTCGACGACCTCGGCGACCTGCTTGAGGATCTTGGGGCTGTTGTAGGCCCGGATCTGAGTCCGGCTGGCACAGAGAACGGCCACCTTGTCGCCGTGCCAGGGCGCGGTCGTGGTCCGGCGGAAGACCCAGTCGAGGATCGCCGTCTGCGGGCTCGCCGCGTTGGGATCGAGCGAGGTATAGGCGGAGATCGGGAAGCTCTTCCACTCGAACCCCGCCTGATTGGGGAAGTTCGCGGGGATGCTCTCGCCGTGGCCCGACTCCGGCCCGCCGTCGGGGGCCGTCGACTCGACGTCCTCCGGATTCGCCCTGGCCCGCCTGGGCTTCGCCGGCTCGTCGTCCCCGTCCGAGACCCGCCGGCCCTTCGCCGTCGACGACCTCGTCCGTCGCGGCGAGTCCTGGCCGAAGAGCCGCCCGGGGAACGCGAGCAATGAGAGCAGGAGCATCGAGCGGCGTTTCATGCCAGGGGCCTCCTTGCCGGGCTGGCGGTGTGGTCCTCCAGATCCATTGGCCCGAATACTTAGCAGCTTCCGGAGAAACCCTCAAGCCCAGGTCGAGGCCCGACCGGTCGCCGGATCGAGTCGTCCCACGTCGGGTGGATGAAATCCACCAATCCATGAACGTAAACTTGGCGGTGGTGGATTTCATCCACCCTACAAGGAGGGCGAACCCGACCACATGTTTCCGTTGGGGTGGATAAATTGCGGAGGTCAATAGCCGGGCAGGCTCGGATCGACGTCCTCGATCCAGCCGAGGATGCCCCCGGTCAGGTTCGTGAGCTTCGAGAAGCCGGCCCCCTTCAGCAGGGCGATCGCCTTGGCGCTCCTCGCCCCGCTCTTGCAGTGGACGACCATCGGGACGGCCGGGTCAAGTTCCCCCAGCCGGCTCGCCAGCTCGGGCAGCGGGATCACCGTCGACCCGCTGATCCGGCAGATGGCGATCTCCTCCGGGTTCCGGACGTCGAGGAGGAAGGGCCGCTCGCCCCGGTCGTACCCGGCCTTGAGCTCGAGCGGGGTGATCGCCTCGCCGTCGTCGGGCGTGGCGCCGGCTGGGGAGGACTCGGCGCCCCGGACGCCGCAGAACTGGTCGTAGTCGATCAGGGCGGTGATCGTCGGGTTCGGCCCGCAGATCGGGCATTTGGGATTCTTGCGGACCTTCATCTCGCGGAAGGCCATGTCGAGGGCGTCGTAGAGCAGGAGCCGGCCGATGAGCGGGCGGCCCGCGCCCAGGAGGAGCTTGATCGTCTCCGTCGCCTGGATCACGCCGATCACGCCGGGCAAGATCCCCAGGACGCCCCCCTCGGCGCAGTTGGGCACGAGGTCGGGCGGCGGCGGCTCGGGGTAGAGGCAGCGGTAGCACGGCCCGTGCGGCGGGAAGAAGACCGAGGCCTGGCCGTCGAACCGGAAGATCGAGCCGTAGACGTTCGGCTTGCCCAGGAGCACGCAGGCGTCGTTGACCAGGTAGCGGGTCGGGAAGTTGTCGGTCCCGTCGACGATCACGTCGTAATCGGCGAAGATCCCCGGCGCGTTCTCGCTGCTGATCGGATACTCGTAGCGGCGGACGACGAGGTCGGGGTTCAGCGCGGTGAGCTTCTCCTGGGCGCTGTCGATCTTGGGCCGGCCGACGTCGGGGGTGGCGTGAATGATCTGGCGCTGGAGGTTGGAGACGTCGACGACGTCGAAGTCGACCAGACCGATCGTGCCGACCCCGGCCGCGGCGAGGTAGAGGGTCAGGGGAGAGCCGAGCCCGCCGGCGCCGATGCAGAGGACCCGCGAGGCCTTCAGGCGGGCCTGGCCGGACATGGCCACCTCGGGCATGATGAGGTGGCGGGCGTATCGCCGGATCTCGGCCGGGGAGAGCGGCGCGGCGGGGGGCCGGCCGGCCAGGAGGTCGAAGGGGAGCGGTCTCATCGGTTGCGGTCCCGGGGGAGCGGAAAGGAGCGGCCGGACGAGGCCGGCGGCTTCGATTCGAGCCGGCCTCGATCCGAGCGGCGGCAGGGGGCCCGTCTCAACGGGTCGGGCCGTTGTAGCGGCCGATCAGGAGGCTGGCGTTGTGGCCGCCGAAGCCGAAGCTGTTCGACATGACGTGGTCGACCCGGACTTCGCGGGCGACGTTGGGGATGTAGTCGAGGTCGCACTCGGGGTCGGGGTTTTCCAGGTTGATCGTCGGCGGCAGGACCCCGTCGCGGATCGCCAGGGCCGACGCGATCAGCTCGACGCCGCCGGAGGCCCCGAGCAGGTGCCCGAGCTGACTCTTGGTGCTGGAGACCATCATCTTCCGGGCGTTGGGCCCGAACACCGACTTGATCGCCTTGGTCTCGGCCAGGTCGCCCAGGCCGGTGCTGGTCCCGTGCATGTTGATGTAATCGACCGAGTCGGCCGGACATCGGGCGTCGGCCAGGCAGAGTTCCATCGCCCGCTGCGCCCCCCGCCCGTGCTCGTCGGGCGCGGTGATATGGGTCCCGTCGGCCGACATCCCGTATCCGAGCAACTCGGCGTAGATCCGGGCGCCTCGGGCCCGCGCGATCTCCTCGGCCTCGATGATGAGGATGCCCGCCCCTTCGGCGAGGACGAAGCCGTCGCGGTCGCGGTCGAAGGGCCGGCTGGCCCGGGTCGGGTCGTCGTTCCGGGTCGAGAGGGCCCGCATCGCGGCGAACCCGCCGAGGCCCATCCGGGTGATGGCCGCCTCGCTCCCGCCGGTGACCATGATGTCGGCGTGGCCGAGCTGGATGTGCTTGAAGGCGTCGCCGATCGCGTTGTTCGAGGAGGCGCAGGCGGTGGCGACGGCGGAATTGATCCCCCTCAGGCCCCAGCGGATCGAGACCTGGCCGCTGCCGGCGTTGACCATCAGCTTGGGGATGGTGAAGGGGCTGATCCGCGACGGGCCTTTGGTGAGCATCGTCTCGTGCTGGGTCTCGAACTCGTTGAGCCCGCCGATCCCCGAGCCGATGATCACGCCGCAATTCTCGGCCGGATAGGCGGAGAAGTCGATCCCCGAATCGGAGACCGCCGACACGGCCGCCGCCATCGCGAATTGCGCGAAGCGGTCGAGCCGGCGGGCCTCCTTGACGCCGAACCGGGCGTCGCCGTCCCAGCCGTGGATCTGGCCGCCGAAGTGGACCTTGAAGTGCGTGGTGTCGAAGAGGTCCAGGTTGGCGACCCCGCTCCGGCCCTCGCACAGGCCCGACCAGAATCGGTCTACGGTGTCGCCCAGGGCCGTGACCAGGCCCAGGCCCGTGATGACGACTCGGCGTGGCATTACTTGCTATGTTCCTCGATGTAGCTGATCGCCTGCCCGACCGTCTGGATCTTCTCCGCCTCCTCGTCGGGGATGGTGATGTCGAATTCCTCTTCGAACTCCATCACCAGCTCGACGGTGTCGAGCGAGTCGGCCCCGAGGTCGTTGACGAAGGAGGTGTCGCGGGTCACCTGGTCCTTGGCCACACCCATCTGCTCGCTGACGATTTCGATGACGCGTTCTTCCACAGACACGGGCGAACCTCCTGACACGGCCACCGTCGGGGCCGGGCCGCGACCCGTCGGGTCGGATGGTCCCGGCGATCGGCCCCTCGTGGACCCGCGACGGCTATGATCGATCGGGCCAATCCGTCGCGACGCCCGCCGGCCCGAGCCGGCGACGCACGCGGAAATCTTCGGGACTAAATTCAATCGGTCGGACGATTCGCCCCGCGACATTAACTCGACCGCGGAGGGACGATCGCGAAGGGCTCAACTTATCACCCTGGCGGCGAATTGTCTACCGACTCCCCCGCCGAAACCCCCTCGCTCCCCGGGCCCGATTCAGGCGGTCATCCCGCCGTCGACGGCGATGACCTGGCCGGTGATGTAGCCCGCCGAGGGGCTCGCCAGGTAGGCCACGAGGTCGGCGATGTCCTCGGGCTCGCCGAGGCGGCGGACCGGGACCCGTTCCTTGACCTCGACCTTGATCTTCTCGGGCAGGACGTTGGTCATGTCGGTCGTGATGAACCCCGGGGCGACGGCGTTGACCGTGATCCCGCGCGAGGCCAGCTCGCGGGCGATGGTCTTGGTGAAGCCGATGACCCCGGCCTTGCTCGCCGAATAGTTGGCCTGGCCGGGGTTGCCCATGATCCCCGAGACGCTCGTGATGTTCACGATCCGGCCGTAGCGCTGCCGCATCATGATCGCGCCCAGCGACCGACAGAAGAGGAAGGTGCCCTTGAGGTTGGTGTCGATCACCTCCTGCCAGGCGTCGTCGTCCATCCGGAGCATCAGGCCGTCGCGGGTGACGCCCGCGTTGTTGACGAGGATCTGGATCTTGGGGAACTTGGCCTCGATCTCCTCGATCACCCGGGCGACGTCGGCCGTGTTGCCCACGTTGGCGGCGAAGCCTTCGGCGGTCCCGCCGGCCTCGCGGATCGCGGCGAGCGTGCCCGCGAGCCCTTCCACGGTCCGGGCGACGCCCGCGACGGTCGCGCCGCAACGGGAGAGGTGGAGGGCGATCGCCCGGCCGATCCCGCGCGAGGCGCCGGTGACCAGGGCGACCTGGCCGGTCAGGTCCACGCGAACGCCCTGGGCCTGGGGTGGGGTCTTCTCGGCGTCGGCCATGATCTGTGCGTCCTCTGCGGGCGGGCTGGTCGCGCGCCCCGGTCGGTCGTCGGGGGAGGGGGCGAGGCGGATCGGGTCCGATCCGGACCCTTATAATCCCGCCCCGCTCCGGCGGGCAACCGCAATCGCGGGCGACTTCAGCGGGCCGGGACGCTGGTGCAGGGCACCTTGCGGTCGATCCGCTTGAGCAGGCCGGTGAGGACCCGCCCGGGCCCGATCTCGTAGAACGCGTCGAAGCCGTCGGCCCGCATCCGGCGGATCGAGTCGTCCCAGCGGACGCCCTGGATCACCTGGGCCACCAGCGTCTTGCGGAGCTGGTCGGGACTGTCGTGCGTCTCGGCGTCGACGTTCGAGTAGACGGGGATGCGGGGTGGGGCGAGGTCGAAGGCGGCCAGGATCCGGGCGAGCTGGTCGTCGGCCGGGTGCATCAGCGGGCAATGGAACGCCCCCGCGACCTTCAAGGCCACCACCCGCCCGGCCCCGAGACCCGAGGCCACCGCCTCGACGTGCGCGAGCGACGCCGACTCGCCCGAGACGACGATGTTGCCCGGCCCGAGCAGGTTGGCCTTCCAGAGCCGGCCGTGGGGCTCGACCCGGCGGCAAAGCTCGTCGATGGCCGCCTCGTCGAGGCCGATCACGCTGGTCATCCCGCTCGGCGTGGCCCGGGCGGCGGCCTGCATCGCCTCGCCCCGGCGGCGGACGACCTTCAGGCCGGTCTCGAAGTCGAACGAGCCGGCGAACGCCAGCGCCGTGTATTCCCCCAGGCTCAGGCCGGCCGCCCCCTCGCAGGCGTCGACAACCTCGGGATGGGCCACCTTCAGCCCCTCCAGCGCCGCCAGGCTGGCGACGTAGATCGCCGGCTGGCTGACGTCGGTCGCCTCCAGCGCCTCGGCCGGGCCGTCGAAGCAGACCGCCTTGAGGTCGAACCCGAGGATCTCCCCCGCGCGGTCGAACAGGGCCCGGGCGGCGGGGACCTCGTCGTAGAGGCCGCGGCCCATGCCGACGACCTGGGCACCCTGGCCGGGGAAGAGGAAGGCGATCTTGGGCATCGGCTGGGGGTCTTCGTCGGGTTTCGAAACGGGATCGGGGCCGGGCCGACCGGGACGGCCCGCCCAATCGGCTCCCATCGTAGCGAACCCTCAAGGCCCCGGCAACTCGCCCAGCGTGGCGGTCAACTGGGTGACGAACTGGGCGTTGACCCGCTCCTCGGCCATCGTCCCGGCCACCCGGAGGGCGTTGCGGATCGCCCGGGCCCCCGACGACCCGTGGCAGATGATGCACGCGCCCCGGAGGCCGAGCAGCGGGCCGCCGCCGAATTCTTGGTACTCGAACCGGGTCTTCAGGTCCTTGAACGACCGGGCCAGCTTGTGCCCGGCCTCGGCCCCCAGCTCGGGCAGGAGCTTGCCGAGTTCCTGCTTCAACGCGGCGAAGAGGAACTCGACCGCCCCCTCGCCCACCTTGAGCAGGACGTTGCCCACGAACCCCTCGCAGACGATCACCCGGGCGTGGCCCTCGTAGATGTCGCGCCCCTCGACGTTGCCCACGAAGCGATGGGCGAGCGGGCCGTCCTGGAACAGCGACCGGGTCGTCCGGATGATGTCGGTGCCCTTGTCGTCCTCGGAGCCGACGTTCATCAGGGCGATCTTCGGGTCCTCGATCCCCAGGACGTTCTCGGCGTAGATCGCCCCCATGATCCCGTACTGGTACAGGTCTTCGGCCTTGGGGTTCATGTTGGCGCCGACGTCGATGATGACGATCGGGCCCCGGTGCGACGGGAAGATGGCGGCGATCCCGGGCCGGCGGACGCCCGGCAGGAACATCTTGGCATTCAGGAGCGCGGAGGCCACCATCGCCCCGGTGTGCCCGGCCGAGACCACGGCGTTGGCCTCGCCCGCGGCGAGCAGGCCCCAGCATTTCGAGATCGAGTTGTCGCGCTTGCGGCGGAGGGCCTCGACCGGCTTGTCCTCCATCGCGATGACCTGGCTGGCATGGACGATCGGCAGCCGGGGGCGGTCGGCATCGGGGAAGTGGGCCAGCTCGGCCTCGACTCGTGCCTCGTCGCCGACCAGCAGGACGGTCAGGTCCGGACGGTCGCGGACGGCCTCCACGGCGCCGGCGACGATCGGGCCGGGAGCGTGATCCCCGCCCATGGCGTCCAGGGCAATCCGCATAGCGTCGTTTCTCCGAAATCGGGCGGAAGGTCGACCGGGAGGCCGATCCGGCCCCCGGCGCGGCCTGGGAAAGTTCGCCCGGGAGGCCCGGGGAGAGGGCATCCTAGGAAATTGCCCGGATCGCTGTCAAGCGCGGGCGAGCCTCGGCCCGCGTTTTCGCAAGTCGTTCGCGAAACGGACGTAACGGAGCATGGGGCGGTTCAGGCGCACTCCGCGTCGGCGTCGTCCGATCGGCGGCGGATCGGCCCGTATTCGACCCGGATCAGGGCCGTCGGGTCGATGTTCTTGCGGGCCGCCTTGCGGACCTGGCGCGGGGTGACCCGGGCGATCCGATCGGGCCAGTGGAGCGGCTCGTCGAGCGGTAGGCCCCACTTCTCCAGCTCGAGGAGCCGCTCGGCCCGCTGCTCGACGGTCTGGTAATCGAAGACCCAGGAGCCGGCGAGATACTGGCGGGCCCGGTCGACCTCGTCGTCGCTGAAGCCGCCCTCGTGGATGATCCGGACCTGCTCCAGGGCGGCGGCGATCGCGCGGTCGGCCTCGTCGGGGCCGGTCCCGAGGTAGATCCGGAAGGCGCCGGGCTCGACCTCGGCGGAGTCGGTCATCCCGCCTCCGACCGAGTAGGCCAGGCCCATCTCGTCGCGGATGACCTGGCTGAGCCGGTCGGTGAAGCCGGGGCCGCTGCCGAGGATGTGGTCGGCGACCGCCATCGCCTCGAAGTCGGGGTGGTTCCGCGCGATCCCGAGATGGCCGAGCAGGACGTGGACCTGTTCTCCCGGATACGCAATCCGGCGGACGCGAGGCCGGGCCGAGCGGACCAGGCGGGGGAGCGGGGGCGGCGGGGCGCCGACGGCGTCCCACTTGCCGAAGCCGGCCTTGACCAGGCTCGACAGCTTCTTCGAGTCGAAATCGCCGACGGCGACCAGGAAGCAGTTGGACGGCGAGAAGTAGCGGTTGTGGTGGTCGACGACGTCGTCGTGGGTGAGCTTGCCGATCTCGCGGGCCGTCCCCCGGGGGTCGCGGGAATAGGGATGTTCGCCGAAGACGAGCCCCCGGAAGATCAGGTCGGCGCGGAAGGCCGGATCGTCGCGGTCGGACTGGAGTTCGGCCGCGACCTTGCGGCGGGCCCAGTTGAAGGCGTCGACGGGCAGCGACGGCCGGATCGTGAGGTCGGCGAGCCATTCGATGGCCATCGGCAGGTCTTCGGCGCGGACTTGGAGCGAGGCCCCGGTGGAGCTGACGACCCAGGTACCGCCGACGTCCTCGATCGACTCCGCCATCGCCTCGGCCGACCGGCCCGAGGCCCCTTCTTCGAGCATCCGGCCGGTCAAGTAGGCCAGGCCCGGCTTCGCCTCGCGGAGCAGGCCGGAGTCGACGAAGAGTTCGAGGGCGACCACCCCGGTCCCGGGTCGATACTCGGTCAGGAGCCGCATCCCGTTGGCGAGCGTCACCTTCCGGGGCGAGTAATCGGCCAGCTTGGTCGGGCCGCCGGGCATCTCCAACTGGATCGGCCGCGGGGCGGGTGGTGGGGAGGTGGGCCGGGCCTCGCGGGTCGACAGTTCGGCCGGGATGTGGACGCTCTCGGGGCGGCCCGCCTTCGGGACGGACCAGCCGACGGTGAGGTTCCCCTCGGTCAGGTAGGTCGAGGCGACGCGGCGGACGTCGTCGGCCTGGACGGCCAGGGCCGACCGGTGCTCGGCCTGCCAGGACCGCCAGTCGCCGTTGAGGGCGAACTGGCCGAGGCCGGCGGCGAGCCCGGCGAGGTCTTCTTGCTCCCAGCGCCAGGCCGCTTCGAGCCGGTTCCGCGACCGCTCCAGCTCGGCGGCCGTCGGCCCCTGATCGGCGAGGTCGGCGAAGATCTCGGCGATGGCGCGGCCGATCTTCGCCGGGGCGCCGCCGGGGACGGCCTCGATCTGGAGGAGGAACTGGCCGGCCCGCTTGGCCCCTTCCTGCCCGGTCTCGACCCAGGTGGCCAGCCGGTCGCGCTCGACCAGGGCATCCCACAAGCGGGATCGTCGGCCGCAGGTCAGGAGGTCGGAGAGGACGTCGAGGGCCGGGCCGTCGGGGTGCCCGAGGGGCACCGTATGCCAGCCGAAGAGGCCGCGAGGGACGGATTCGGCCTCGACGACCTCGAAATGACGGCGGCCGATCTGCCTCGGCTCGTGGACGGCGGGGGCCGGCCTCCGGGGCCCGTCGGCCGGGAGCAACGCGAACCGGGCCTCGCAGGCGTCGAGCGCGCGATCGGCGTCGACGTCGCCCACCACCACGAGCACGGCGCCGTCGGGCCGGTAGTGGCGGCGGTAGAACGACTTGAGGTCGGCGACCTCGATCCGCTCCAGGTCGTCTGGCCAGCCGAGGATCGGGTTGCGATAAGGATGGCGGATGTAGCTGGCGGCGAGGTGGGCCTGGTCGAGCCGGCCGAAGGGCGACTCCTGCTCGCGGGCCCGCTCCTCGGCGATCACCTGGCGTTCGGCCGCGATCTCGACGGGGTCGAAGGTCGCCCCGAGCATCCGGTCGGACTCGATCGCCAGCGCCAATTCCCAGCGATCGGAGGGGAAGGCGAACCAGTAATGCGTCGAGTCCTCGCCCGTCTCGGCGTTGGACTGGCCCGCCGCGACGAAGGCTAGGCGGTCGATCTGCCCCTTGGGGTACCGCTCGGTACCCTTGAACAGCATGTGCTCGACGAAGTGGGCCAAGCCCGTCTTGCCGGCCGGCTCGTCGAACGACCCGACCGGATAGTAGAGGTCGCAGACGACCACCGGGGCATGCCGGCGGGGCAGGACCAGCGTCTTGAGCCCGTTGGCCAGGGTCCGCTCGTAGACCGGGAGGTCTCCCACCCAGGCGGGGGACGGGCGGGCGGTCAAGCGTCGGGCCATGGCTGCCCCTTGTTCGAGGAGATCGGGAGCGCCGCCCGGGATCGGAGCCGGCCCGACTGGCCCCGAGGGTGCTGATGGGTCGCCGTCGAGCCCGTCCGGAGACGTCGCGACGGTCCCGACGGTAGTTTACCACCCGGAGATCGACCGTCGACCCACTTCCGGGGATTCGGGCGAAGTCGAGGCGACCGGAGGACATTCGCCGGGCGGACTGGCCTTGCAGGTCCGAGGCCGTTTGCCGAGAATGACCGCTATCGGCCGGATGCCCGATCGCGGGGTCCGGGGTGAGCCGGGGGGGACCCGGGCAATGAGGGCTTGCGAACCTGGTCAGGGCGGGAACGCAGCAGCCATAAGCATCGCCTCCATGTGCCCGGGAGCACCTCCCCGGCTCTCCCCGGCCCCCGCCTTTTCCTCCCAAGGCCCGACGGAGCGTGCCTCGTGTCCCGACCCCGAGGGGCCAACCCGACCTCGCCCGAGCCCGAGGCCGGCGGCTACACCGTGGTCGCCCGCCGCTACCGGCCCCAGCGGTTCGAGGACGTGGTCGGCCAGGACCACGTCGTCCAGGCCCTCCGCAACGCGATCCGGCTCAATCGGGTCACCCACGCCTACCTCTTCAGCGGCACCCGGGGGGTCGGCAAGACGTCGATCGCCCGGATCTTCGCCAAGTGCCTGAATTGCGTGCACGGGCCGACGGATGAGCCCGACCAGACCTGCGACATCTGCCAGGCGATCGCCGTCGGCCAGGACGTCGACGTCATCGAGATCGACGGGGCCAGCAACAACGGCGTCGAGCAGGTCCGCGAGCTGAGGCAGAACGCCGGGCTCCGGCCGAGCCGCGCCCGGTTCAAGATCTATTACATCGACGAAGTCCACATGCTCTCCACCGGCGCCTTCAACGCCCTGCTGAAGACGCTGGAGGAGCCGCCGGCGCACGTCAAGTTCTTCTTCGCCACGACCGAGCCGAACAAGATCCCCGTCACCGTCCTCTCGCGGTGCCAGCGGTACGATTTCGCGGGAATCAGCCCCGACCAGATCGTCGCCACCCTGGGCGAGATCTGCGCCAGCGAGCAGATCGTGGCCGACCCCGAGGCCCTGGGCGTGATCGCCCGCCGCGCCGGCGGCTCGATGCGCGACGCCCAGTCGCTCCTGGAACAGCTCCTCTCGTTCGGCGGCGAGCGGCTGACGGTCGAGCTGGTCCAGCAGCAGCTCGGGATCGCCAGCGACGACCGGACGCTCGACCTGCTCGACGCCCTCTCGCGGCGCGACGCGGCCGGCTCGATCCGGATCGTCGACCAGACGAGTTCGGCCGGGGTCCAGCCGACCGAGTTGCTGGCCGGTGCAATGGAGTTCCTCCGCGACGCGATGATGATCGCGGTCAAGGCCGAGGTCCCCTTCCTGGCCGCGACCCCCCGCCAGAAGCCCCGGCTCCAGGCGATCGCCGACCGTTGGCCGCTCGACACCCTCCTCGCGGCGCTCCAGATCCTGGCCGAGGCCCGGGGCCGGCTCCGGGGGAGCCCGCACGGCCGGACCCTCGTCGAGATCGCCCTGATGCGGGTGGCCCTGCTCGACAACCTCGGCGAGCTGGGCGAGGTCGTCGCCCGCCTGGCCGCCCTGGAGTCGGGCGCCCCCCCGGTCGCCCCCCTCGAAAAAAAAAAGCTGACGGCCGCTGAGCCGATCCCCGTGCCGTTGGGGCCCGAGCCCACATCGCTCCCAACCCCGGGAGACGGGCCGGCGGGGCCCGAGATCGAACCCGAGCCGAGCCGGCCCGTCCCGATGGGCTGGGACCTCGCCGCGATCGCCGCCGCCTGGCCCGGCTGGGCGACGTCGCTCCCGGCCGAACTCTCGTCGAAGCTGGCCTGGCTCCGGCCGGCGTCGCTCCCCGCGGCGGATGTGCTCGTCATCGAGCCGGTGGCCGGCTACAATTGGGTCGTCGACGCCTGCGAGCGGCCCGACCTCCGGTCCAAGATCGAGTCGGCCCTCCGCCAGTGGCTCGACCGGGCCTTGGAGATCCGGTTCGTCCGGCCGGCGGAGGCCAAGGCCCCGACGCCCGCCCGACACCCGGCGGCGGCCGCCCGGGACGACGGCCTGCGGGACGAGCCGATCGTGAAGCTCGTCATGGAGCTCTTCGAGGCCCGGGCCGTCCGGGTCGAGGCCGAGGAAGAAGCGGGCGGCGCCGGGGGGTGATCGGGTCGCACGGCCCCTCCCCTCGGGGCCGCGACCCCAGCCAATCCGAGGAGGACGAACGCCGTGTTCAACAACCTGGGCAACATCGCCGACCTGATGCGCAACGCCGGCAAGATCCGCGAGAGCGTGGAGAAGGCGACCGAGGCCCTCGGGCAACTCCAGGTCGAGGGGACGGCGGGCGGCGGGGCGGTGACGGCCAAGGTCAACGGCAAGATGGAGCTGCTCGCGGTCCGGATCGACCCCAAGCTCCTCGCCGACGGCGACGCCGAACTCCTCGAAGACTTGGTCGCCGCCGCCGTGAACCAGGCCCTGACCAAGGCCCGCGAGGCGGCCGCGCAGTCGATCAGCTCGCTCGCGGGCGGGATGCCGATCCCGGGACTCTCCGACTTCTTCGGCCCCGGCTCGGGAGGGGCCTGACCGATGAGCAGCGGCTCCGCGGGCGCGGTGGATCGCCTGATCGACGCCTTCGGGCGGCTCCCGGGGCTCGGCGCCAAGTCGGCCGAGCGGCTGGCCTACCACCTCCTCAAGGCCCCGGCCGAGGAGGCCCTGGCGCTCGCCGAGGCGATCCGGGCCGTCAAGGAGAGCGTCCGCCACTGCCAGACCTGCTTCCACCTGACCGAGGCCGACGTCCCGCTCTGCTCGATCTGCCGCGACCCCCGCCGCGACCCCACCGTCGTCTGCGTCGTCGAGCAGTCGCGCGACCTCCTGGCCCTGGAGAAGTCCGCCACCTTCGGCGGGGTCTATCATGTCCTGCTCGGCCGGCTCGCCCCGGCCCAGGGGGTCGGCCCCGAACAGCTCACGCTCGACGCCCTCGAGCGTCGGGTCCGCGAGGGCACGATCCGCGAGCTGATCATGGCCACCAACCCGACCCTCGAAGGCGACGGCACCGCCCTCCTCGTCGCCAACCGGCTCGCCGACACCGGCGTCGCCGTCACCCGACTGGCCCGCGGCCTCGCCTCGGGCAGCGTGCTCGAATTCGCCAACAAGGAGATGCTGGCCGACGCGATCAACGGCCGGCAGCGATTCTGAGCCGAGACCCCTTGCCCTCCGGACGCATTCGTGGCATAGTTTTTGCAGAGCGTGGCTCGACCGAACGGCCCCCGACCTCCGAGGTCGACGCCACGGCCGACCGCCGACCCGGCCCCGATCGCGAGGGCCGGCCAGGATCGCGTCGTGGTTGACGTCACGGCGATGTGCCCGAAGCACCTCCCTTCCCGCGGCGGAAAATAGGACCATGCGTCTCGACACCTCTCAGCATCAGCGGATGGACATGCGACTCCGCATGGCGCCCCGCATGATCCAGTCGATGGAGATCCTCCAGTTGCCGATGATGGCCCTGCAGGAGCGGATCGACCAGGAGTTGATCGAGAACCCGATCCTGGTCGACCTCCGCGAGCCCTCGACCCCCTCCGAGGCCGAGGCCGAGGCCGAGGCCCCGGCGACGCCCGTCGAGGAGACCCCGACGCCGGAGTTCGAGGAGGACTGGTCCGACTCCTACGGCGAGACCCATCGGCTGAGCCGGGCCGCCCTCAGCGAGGAGGCCGACCGCAAGCACGACGCGATGCAGAACATGGCCTCGCGGCCCGAGTCGCTCCACGACGACCTCGCCCATCAGCTCGGCTTCCTCGAATGCGAGCCGCCGGTCCGCTCGCTCGCCGAATACCTGATCTATAACCTCGACGACAACGGCTTCCTCAATCTTGAGCTGCGCGACTTGGTCCGCGACTACGGCGGCGACGTCACCTACGCCCAGGCCGAGGAGGCGCTCGACCTGGTCCAGAAGCTCGACCCGCCCGGCGTCGGGGCCCGGAACCTCCGCGAGTGCCTGCTGTTGCAGCTCACGCCCGACGTCCCGTGCCGCGAAGTCCTCCAGATCCTGATCGCGAACCACCTCGACGACATCCAGCAGAACCGGCTGCCGACGATCGAGAAGCGGACGGGCATCCCGATCGAGGACGTCAAAGAGGCGATCGACCACCTCCGCCGCCTCAACCCCCGGCCGGGCGCCCGCTACATGGCCACGAGCACGCAGTACGTCGTCCCCGACCTCGTGGTCGAGGCCAACGACCAGGGCGAGTACGAGGTCAGGCTGGCCGACGACCACACGCCGCAACTGGCGATCTCGCGGCAATACCAGCGGATGCTCAAGAACAAGCAGTCCGACCCCGTCACCCGCGAATTCATCCAGAAGAAGATCCAGTCGGCCCGATGGCTCATCGAGTCGATCGAGCAGCGGCGGAGCACCCTGCTCAAGGTCGCCAAGGCGATCATCGCCCACCAGAAGAACTTCCTCGACAAGGGGCCCGAGTCGATCGAGCCCCTGAAGATGCAGGAGATCGCCGACCGCGTCGAGGTCCACGTCACGACCGTCAGCCGGGCCGTCGACGACAAGTGGGTCCAGACCCCGCGGGGGATCTTCGCCCTCAAGCGCTTCTTCGGGGGCGGGACCACCGCCGCCAACGGCGAGGAAGTCGCCTGGGAGACGATCAAGCAGAAGCTCCTGGAGATCATCGCCAAGGAAGACAAGCAGAATCCGCTCTCCGACGAGGAGATCGTCGAGGAGCTGGGCCGCTCCGGCTTCCCCGTCGCCCGGCGGACGGTCACCAAGTACCGCAAGGCCCTCCGGATCCCTTCGAGCCGCCAGCGCAAGGAATTCTGAGGCGGGCCGAGCCTCGCTCGAAGAAAGAGGCCCGGGTCGTCGCGATGATGACCCGGGCCTCTCGTCGTCCGGGGCGGGCTCGGGCTCAGGCGGAGTTGACGCGCCCCGAGGTTGACATCGGCGTGGCGGCGGGTCGTGCGGCCGGCTCGTTCATCGGGGTGACGATCGGCTTGGCCTCCAGGAGCCGGTGCGCGGCGATGTCATAGCCGATGATCCGCGTGCTCTGGAGGATGTGGATCGCCTCCATCGGCCCGATTTCGCGGGCCAAGCGGAGGAGCATCGTCTCGAGTTCGTTGGTCGACTCCTTGGGGAGCATCGGGTCGGCGTCGAGGGCGTCGTCGGCCAGGTAGTCGAGCGAGACGTTGACGGCCTTGGCCAGCGAGATCGCGTTCTCCAGCCCGGGAAGCGACTTCCCGTTCATGATCCGCGAGATCTCGGAGTCGCTGACGTCGGATTTGCGCGCCAGCTTCTGGCCGTTGAGGCCGAGCTGTAATATCTTCTGGCCCAGCTTCTCGCTGAAGCGGTTGCAATTCTTCCAGGTCTTCTCGGCCATGATCGCTCCTCCCGAGTGGGGTCTTCCCGGATTATACAACACGCCCGGAATCTTCGGAATCGGAAGTTCCTAAATCCGCAAGATAATCCCGGATCATCGGGTTTGTCTCCCCGAACGGCTCGGCCTGGCGGGATTTCGTTCGAGGGATCGGGGCCGGATTATGTCCCGGGCGGGCGATCCGTGCAATTGTCGGCCCGGGAGATTATCCTGGTCGGTCGCCCAGGGCCAGCGGACGGACGACGGCCGGGCTCCCCGCGACCCGAAACGGTGGCGAAATGGCCTTCGTCGATCAAGCGACGCTCGACATCCTCGGGCATGATGGGGACGCCCGCGAGGTCGTGCTCCGGGCCACCGTGGCGGGCCGGCTGGCGGAGAATCCCCCGCCGAGGATGGACGACCACGTCGTCGCGACCTACTTCTTCGCCTTCCGGTCGACCGGCTTGGCGGACGCGGTCGAGGAGATCGCCTACCACGCGACGAGCGGGATCAAGCACCCGCCCGAAGGCTCGCTCCTGGCCGCCTGCACCGCGACCCGGGCCGGCGTCGACGCGTTCGACGCCGGCGGCAAGGTGGGCCTGCTCCACGTCGCCTTCCCACTCAAGGGGATGCTCCAGGCCGACGGCCATCTCACCTCGTGCGACCTGCTCCATACGGTCGCCGGGGCGATCATCTTCGACGTCTTCGAGAACCAGGATGCACGCCTGGTCGCCCTCCAGATCCCGGATCCGGTCGTCCGGACCTTCCCCGGGCCCGCCTACGGCCCGCTCGGCGCCCGCAAGCTTGCCGGGTTCGCCGACGACCAGCCCGCCTTCGGGACGATCCTCAAGCCGACGGCCGGGATCACTCCCGACGACGTCGACCGCCTCGTCGGCGAGGTCGCCGGCAGCCGGCTCCTGATGTTCGTCAAGGAAGACGAGGATCTCTATCCGAACCTCGACTACTCCCCTGTGGGCGAGCGGACCCGCCGGGCCGTCCGGGCGATCGAGCGGGCCCGCGACTCCCGCGGGGGCCTCGGCCTGATCTACGCCCCGCACATCAGCGGCGCCCCGCACGAGATCCTCGACACCCTCCACGCCGTCCTCGAGGCCGGGGCCAACGGCGTCATGTTCAGCGAGACCTTCGCCGGCGGGGCCGTCCGGATGGTCCGCGAGGCCACCCGGTACCTCGACCGCCCCCCGGCCATCTACGGCCACAACGCCGGGATCGGCACCCGGACCAACCGCGCGATCTTCCGCGAGGTCGTCGACCTCCTGGCCCGCCTCGACGGCGTCGACTTCCGCCAGACCGCGCCGGTCCGCCCCGGGGCCCCGTTCATCCGCCCCTACGGCGCGGAGTGGCTTGCCTCCGAGGACGCCCTGACCCGCCCGCTCCCCGGGATCAACCCGACGATGATCGCCCGCGCCGGGGCGCTGGATCAGGGCAACCTGATCCCCAACCTGATGGACGCCGAGGCCCGGGGGATCGTCCCCAACGTCCTGTTCCTGGCGGGCTCGGCCATCAACACGATCAAGGACGCCCGGGGCAATCCCGACCCCGCGCTCGGGACCGAGGCGATGCTCCAGGCGCTCGAAGTCCACCGCTCCGGGCAGCTCCGCGACGTCCCGATCGCCGAGCACCTCGACGCCTTGGCCGCGCTCGCCGCCCGCGAGAAGCTCGCCAGCCTCCTCGAAGCCCTCCGCCAGCGCTACCCCGGGAGGGTCGCCTGATGGAGACCGCGCGGATCGCCCGGATCATCGCCGAGATGGGCACGCTCCTCGAAGTCCGGGGCGAGAACGCCTTCCGGGTCCGGGCCTACCACAACGCGTCGCAGGCGCTGAAGGGCCTCCCGTCCGACCTCTCGGAGATGCTCGCCGACGGCAGCCTGGCCGAGGTCCCCGGGATCGGCGCGACCATGCTCGCCAAGATCACCCAGCTCGCGACGACCGGGCACCTCCCGTCGTTCGAAGACCTCAAGCGCGACACCCCGCCCGGCCTGGTCGCCCTGCTTCGGGTCCCCGGCCTGGGCCCGAAGAAGATCCGGCTGCTCCACGACGAGCTGAAGGTCGAGAGCCTGGCCGACCTCCGCGCCGCGGGCGCCTCGGGCCGGATCGCCGCCCTGAAAGGGTTCGGCACCAAGACCGAGGCCAAGATCCTCGAAGGGATCGAGTTCCTCGAATCCGTCGGCGACCGGATCTTGCAGAGCACGGCCCGCCGGCTGATCGCGCCGATCCTCGCCGCGGTCCGCGACCATCCCGGCGTGATCCGGGCCGAGGCGTGCGGCAGCCTGAGGCGACGGGCCGAGACCATCGGCGACCTCGACATCCTGTTCAGCTCGGCCGACCCCGCGCCGGTCCTGGACCACTTCGCCGGCCTGCCCGACGTCGCCAAGGTCCTCGCCCACGGCCCGAGCAAGGCCAGCGTCCGCCTGGCCGACGGCGTCCAGTGCGACCTCCGCGGCGTCAACGACGGCCAGTTCCCCTTCGCCCTCCATTATTTCACCGGTTCGAAGGCGCACAACATCGCCATGAGGCGGCGGGCGATCGACCGCGGGCTCAAGCTCAGCGAGTACGCCCTGGAGGGGCCCGGCGGCCCGATCCCGTGCACGACCGAGGCCGAGCTGTTCGCCGCGCTCGGCCTGGCCTTCATCCCGCCCGAGCTGCGCGAGGACGTCGGCGAGCTCGACCTGGCCGGGGCCGGCCCCCTGCCCCGGCTCGTCGAGCTGGCCGACCTGACCGGGACCTTCCACTGCCACACCGACTGGAGCGACGGCGGCGCGACCCTCGCCGAGATGGTCGCCGCGGCGCGGGTCGCGGGGCTTCGTTACCTCGGGATCGCCGACCACTCGCGATCGGCGGCCTATGCCGGGGGCCTCTCCGTCGACCGCGTCCGCCGCCAGTGGGAGGCGATCGACGCCCTGAACGAGACCCTCGGCGATGCGTTCCGGGTCTTCAAGGGGACCGAGTGCGACATCCTCGTCGACGGCTCGCTCGACTATCCCGACGACCTCCTGGCCGGCTTCGACTACGTCGTCGCCAGCGTCCATTCCGGGTTCGGCATCGATCGCGCGGCCATGACCGACCGGATCGTCCGGGCGGTGGGCAACCCGCGCGTGACAATGCTGGGCCATCCCACCGGGCGGCTCCTCCTGGCGCGCGACAGCTACGCGGTCGACCTCGACGCGGTGCTCGGGGCGGCGGCGGAGGCGGGCACGATGATTGAGATCAACGCCAACCCCCACCGCCTCGACCTCGACTCGGTGCATGCCCGCCGGGCCAAGGCCCTCGGCATCCCGATTGCGATCAACCCCGACGCCCACGCGACGGGCGGGTTCGCCGACCTCGACTACGGGGTCGGCGTCGCCCGGCGGGCGGGGCTCGGGCCGGGCGACGTCTTCAACGCCGCCGACCCCCGGCACGTCGCGAAGGTCCTGGCCGATCGACGCCGGGGCCCGGCCTGACCGGAAACGCCGACCGGGGTCGATGGCCGCCCTTGCGGGGGTCCGCCGCCGTCCTATAATGATACCGTGAAGAAAGGTTGGGAGGCCGATTCGCGCCATCATCGGAGGTCGGCAAGATGCCCGACGGCCCCGATCGGCGGAAGATCGGGCCCGGCCGGCCCCCGAAGCATCATCCGCCGGCGTCGAGACGCGGCCTCGCTCACCGGAGCCTCGACCCTCCTTCGACAAGGACAATCCCCATGGCCATGTCTCATCCCGTCGAGGCGAAGCCCAAGTATTTCAGCGTCGAGGACGCGAACAAGGCGCTGCCCCTGGTCAAAATGATCGTCGGCGACATCGTCCGCCAGTTCGAAGCCGTCAACGATCTCAAGCAGCGCCTCTCGTCGGTCCAGGGCGAGCGACGTCGCCAGACGAACGACCCTTACGCCGAGGAGACGGCCCAGAGTCGGGCCGAACTCGAGGCCGAGGAGTCGAAGCTCGGCACCTTCGTCGAGGAACTCGGCAAGCTCGGCGTGATGCTCAAAGGCCCCGACGGCCTCTGCGACTTCCCCAGCCTCCGCGACGGGCGCGAGGTCTGCCTCTGCTGGAAGCTCGGCGAGCCGCAGGTCACCCACTGGCATGAGAAGAACGCGGGCTTCGACGGCCGGCAGCCGCTCGACCGGCCTTCCAAATCCGGCAACCGCTCGGTTTGAGCCGACTCGCCTCCGCCCCCGAATCCGGGAACCCTCGCCCGCCGCACTGATCTCGATCATCCCGACGGCCCGCCCTCGAAACGACTTCGAGGGCGGGCCGCTCGCATGCTCGACCCGCCCCGTTCGCGAACCGCCCTCGGCCTTTTCCCGACGACGGGCGACGACCGATGTTGGACCGGGGCTTCCCCGCGCGATAGACTCGTCGGGCTTGATCCGCGGCGGGCGAGGAGCGAGGGATGTCGACGTTGCGCGTGATCACGATCGACGGCCCGGCCGGGGCGGGCAAGAGCACGGTGGCCCGGCTCCTGGCCGCCCGCCTCGGTTGGCGGCTCCTCGACACCGGCGCCATGTATCGGGCGGTCACCCTCGCCGCGCTCCGCTCTCGGGTCGACCTCCGATCCGAAGCCGACCTCGGCCGGCTCGTCGAGCGGATCGAAGTCCACCTGCCGCCCGGCCGGGTCCTGCTCGACGGCGAGGACATCACGGCCTTCGTCCGTGACGTCGAGGTCACCCAGGCCACCCGCCATGCGGCCGACAGCCCGAGCGTCCGCCGCCGGCTCGTCGGCTGGCAACGCTCCTTCGCCGAGGCGGAGCGGGACGTGGTCACCGAAGGGCGGGACCAGGGGACGATCGTCTTCCCCGACGCGTTCCGCAAGTACTTCCTCACGGCCAGCGACCTCGAACGGGCCCGGAGGCGGCACGCCGAGCACCAAGCCCGGGGAGACGCGATCCCGCCCGAGGAAGTCCTCCGCGACCTCCGCGAGCGGGACGCCCAGGACGCCGGCCGCTCGATCGCGCCGATGAGGCCCGCCGCCGACGCGATGGTCATCGACAGCACCGGGCTCGACCTGGAACGGGTCGTGGAGATGATCGAGCAGGACATCCTCCAGACCGCGTCGGGCTCGACGCCTTCGCCCGGCTGACCGCGGTCGGTGTCGGGCCGAAGTCACCACTTCCGGGGCCGAGGCCGCGGAGTCTCCCAGGATCGCAGCCCGAGATGCCCGACGAATCGACCGCACCACCCGCGACCGGCACCCAACTCAAGCCCCCGGCGTCTCGGGGCGACGACGGCCCCGGCTCGGCCGATCGATCGGCCGCGGCGCGGGCCTGGTACCGGATGGTTCAGGGCTTCTTCAGCACGATCCTGGCCTCGACCTGCGGCCTCCGCGCATCGGGACGGGAGAATATCCCGAAATCGGGACCACTCCTGCTGGTCTCCAACCACCTGAGCCACTTCGACTCGCTCGTGCTCGGCATCCTGCTCGCCCGCCCGCTCAACTACATGGCCCGTTCGACCTTGTTCCGCCCGCCGCTCGGCGCGTTCATTCGGTCGCTGGGCGCCTTCCCGATCAACCGCGAAGGGATGGGGGCCGAAGGATTCAAGGAGACGCTCCGACGGCTCCAGGCTGGTGGGATCGTAATCCTGTTCCCGGAAGGGACCCGGACCTCCGACGGCGACCTCGCCGAGCTGAAGCCGGGGATCGCCCGGCTGGTCGTCAAGGCGAGGGTGCCGATCGTCCCCGCCGCGATCGCCGGGACGTTCGAGGCCTGGCCCCGGAGCCGGTCCTACCCGGTCGCCCACCCGCTCCGGGTCCATTTCGGCCCGCCGATCTCGCTCGAAGAGATCGCCGCGCTCGATGCCGACGGCCTCACCCTGCTCATCCGCCGGCGAATCCTTGAATGCCAGGCCGTCGCCCGCGAGGGGCTGGCACGCGACCTCGGGGCCGGGGCCTGAAGCCGGCAAACTGAGGTTGGCCGATCGCGGGGCTTCGGTTAGATTCCGCCCGCCCGGGTACCGGTCCGTCCCGCCGCCGCGATCCCGCGGGGGCCCCCCGGACCGCGCAACGCTCGTCGCATTCATCACCCGAGTTGTTGGGCCAACCCCGGCCGCGTCGGTCCCATCGACGTCGGACGGCCCATTAGTCGCGGCAAGAGGAGGATCGCCATGAAACCCGCCCCATCTCGTCGCGGAGCGATCTGGATCGTCGTGGCGGCCATCGCCGCCGCGTCCGGCTGCACCCACAATCATTATTACGGGGGCGTGCCCGGCTGCCCGCCGGGCGCCCAATCGGTGACCACCCAGTACGGCCAGGTCTGCGAGGTGCCCGCCGGACAGCCCCTCATCAGCTCCTACGGCGGCCTGAGTTCGGGCGTGGTCGTGCAGTCCAACCCGACCCCGACCAGCCCGCTGGTGTCGATCCCCGCGAACCCGCAGAAGGTCGTGATCAGCCAGCCCGCCTACGGGCCGTCGATCGGCCGGAGCGTCAGCCGCCTCAAGTGGCGTCGGCCCGACCCCGACGAAGGCCTCGCGACGATCCGGACCGAGGGCGGGCTCGGCGACGACGGCACCGTCCAGAGATGAACGGCGAGAGCGATCGGCTGCCCCGGGGAGTCATCCGGCCCGCTCGCCGCAGGCTCGGAGCCCGGGCCGCCCGGTTGCTCCCCCACCGTCCTCCGAATTAGAATGCGACGGTCGGAAGCTTGGGCGATTAGCTCAGTTGGTAGAGCGCCTGCTTTACACGCAGGATGTCGGGGGTTCGAGTCCCTCATCGCCCACTTTTAAGTGCTTGTCCTGAAGGTCTTTAGGCCATGTGGACAGCGTTGAGAGAGTTTGCGGGGCCTGGGCTATCGCATCAGGATCATCACCGATGCCAAATGAACAAACGATAAGAAGTTGCGCTTTGTCTTTTCGTGCCGCGTTGCCACTCGT
>JAABUX010000504.1_pt1 | contig 67060 bp, 62 predicted proteins | sample 5561851 | NCBI WGS metagenome assembly JAABUX01 (sample SAMN10711883, study PRJNA513361) | rock metagenome | isolation source: Antarctica rocks | place: Antarctica: Victoria Land, Richard Nunatak red sandstone | collected 2016-01-03
GAGCAGATGCAGGAGCCAGCGCGGCCGCAGCCGATTCCATTCGAGCGGGGTAGCCGGCCAAAGAGCGCGTTTGCCTGGCAGCAAGGGAGGGACGAGGTTGCAGGCGACGGGGCAGATGGCACGGTCGACCTGGCCGCGTCTGCCTTGGCGGAGGTGGACGAGCGCCGCTCGGCGTTGATGGCGGCGGTTGCGGAGGCGCGCACTCTGGTCAGCAATCTTGATCCGGTCGGGGTTGCTGCGCGGGATCTCAAGGAGTGCCTTCTGATTCAGATTGCAGCGCAGCGCGACGAGGCTCAAATGACGTTGCGACGGCGCCGGGGCATTCCCGACGAGCAGATGCGTGACGTGTTTACTGTAGCCTGCCATATCGTGACGAACTGCCTTCCGCTGCTGCAGAAGAAAGATATGCGCGAGCTGACGCGTAGCTGCGGCCGTACCCCGGAGGAGGTGCAGGCAGCGGTGGAGTACATCCGCACGCTCGACCCCCGGCCGGGGCAGCGCTTCAATGAGTGCACCACGCGCCTGATCGAGCCCGATGTCGCCTTTGTGAAGCGGGAGGACCAGTATGTTGTGCTGATGAACGAGGAGGACCTCCCCACGCTTCGGCTGAACCAGGACTATCGGAAGATGCTGGGGCAGAAGCAGACGGAAAAGCAGGTCAAGGAGTACGTGAAGGAGCGGTATAAGTCCGCGATTCAGCTTTTGCGCAATATCGAGCAGCGCAAGAACACCATCGTCCGGACGTGCGACGTGATCGTCCGGCGGCAGGTGGATTTTCTCGAGCACGGTGTTGAGGCGCTGCACCCGATGATGATCAAAGACGTTGCCGAGGAGATCGGCGTTCATCCTTCGACGGTGAGCAGGGCGGTGGCGAACAAGTACGTCCATACGCCGCAGGGGGTTTTTGAGCTCCGCTTCTTTTTCTCGGAGGGTGTGAACGGCCCTGAGGGCGGAGATCTGCCGCTGGTGCTGTTGAAGCGCAAGGTCAAGAAGCTAATCGAGGAAGAGGACGAGCGCAAGCCCCTGACTGACGACCAGCTAGCCGCGGAGCTGCAGCGGCAGGGCATTCAAGTGACGCGGCGGACGGTGGCGAAGTATCGCGAGGATATGCAGATTCCGAGCACGCATCAACGTCGCGTTCGGTAGCGGCATCGAACTTGGGCTAGGATGGATGTCCTAGTGAGGTGCACACGGATGAATATTGAGTACACGGGCCGGCAGACGACGGTCACACCCAAGCACAAGCAGCAGGTAGAAGAAGGGATCTCGAGAATCGCGAAGATTTCGGGAGACTCCGGCAATGTCCACGTCATTTTGACGGTGGACAAGTACCGGCAGATCGCTGAGGTCACTCTGAAGGCGAAGGTCTACGAGTTTGTCGCGACCGCTGAGAATGCCGAGATGGATGTCGCGCTCCATGATGTGCTCGGCAAGCTGGAGCAGCAGGCGATCCGGCATAAGCAGAGGCACACGACCATCAAGCGCCACCCGAAAGAGGATGTGAAGGTGCCCGCGCCGGAGCTTCTGGATGGAGAGGCACCGGACGCCTGAGGCGATGCTTGGCGTGGAGGCATCGATGCGCTGTGAAGTGCTAGGATGCCTCCATGCCGGGCGCACGAAAGTCAGCAAAGAAACAGGCAAAGCAGACCGGCGCCGAAAGCGGCGAGCTTGTGATCCTGACGGGGATGTCGGGCTCGGGAAAACTTTCCGCGCTGAAGGCGTTTGAGGACCTCGGATACTACTCGGTCGATAACCTTCCGCTGGAGCTGATTCCGCAGTTTGCCGAGCTTGTCCGGCAGTCCACCCAGATTGAACGTGCCGCGCTGGTCATTGACGTTCGCGAGGGCATGCGACTGGATGAGTTTCCAGCGATTCTCAAGAAGGTACGGCGTGTTCTGCCGACGCGGGTCGTGTTTCTCGAGGCGTCGGAAGAGGCGCTGATCCGCCGTTTTTCGGAGACGCGGCGGCCTCATCCGCTGGGCCGGAGCGAGGCCGTCGTCGACTCAATTCGGGCGGAGCGAAAGCGGCTCGATCCTATTCGCAACGTTGCCGATATCCTTCTGGACACCACCAGGTTTAACGTCCACGAGCTGAGAGCACACATTAATGCCCAGTTCGAACGAACAGACCAGGGCGGCCAGCCGAATCTGACGGTCTCTTGCATAAGCTTCGGGTTTAAGAACGGCGTGCCCACTGACGCGGACCTCGTCTTTGACGTTCGATTTCTGCCGAACCCCCACTTCATTCCCGAATTTCGCAAACTGACCGGCCGACACCCAAAGGTCGCCCGGTACGTGCGGCACTTTCCGCAGACGGCTGAGTTCCTGGACAAGATCACCGACTTGCTCAACTTCCTTCTGCCGCACTACATCAAGGAAGGAAAGAGCTACCTGACGGTTGCGTTCGGATGCACGGGCGGCCAGCACCGGTCGGTGTTTATCGCAGAGGAGATCAAAAAGCGGCTCTCTGGCGAAGGGTACAGGGTGAAGACGGCGCACCGGGATATGCCGCGATAGGGCATGGGTGCGCGGAGCCGGCGGCTACAATAAACGGATGTACGGCGATGCGAACAGGGTGTGGAGTGGTCTGGAGTGAGGCGCATCTACAGGCTCCTCGCGTACGCGCGGCCGTACCTCCTCTACTCGCTGGGATCGGTTGTGCTGATGGCCGCGGTGGGCGCGATGGCCGCGTTCCGCGTGCTTCTGGTGAAGCCGATCTTCGACAAGGTGCTGTCGCCCGAGTCGCAGGCCAGGGACATCCTGGTCTTTCGCGTGGCGCACTTTGCCCATCCGCTTGATCTTCGTTTCCTGGTTCCGAGCCATCTCCACAACGCGTGGAACGTGATTGCGTATGCGCTGGTGATGTCCGCACTGGTGAAGTCGGCGTGCGATTACGTGGGCACGTATCTGGTGAACTATGCGGGCTTCGGTATGATCACCGACCTGCGCAACGACCTTTACGAGGCGGTGCTCCGCCGATCGGTCGCGTTTTTTCAGAAGCACTCGACTGGGACGCTGCTTTCGACGCTGATCAACGATATTGAAAAGGTGCAGTTTGCGCTTTCGAGCGTGCTTGGCGACTTTCTGCAGCAGACGTTTACGCTGGTGTTCCTGACCGTAGTAGTGATTCTGTATGGCGGAAGGATGGCCTGGTTGCTGCTGCTGTTTGTGCCGGTGGTGATCTCTTCGGCGCGCCGCATCGGCAAAAGGGTGCGGCAGACGACGCGCAAGGGTCAGGACAAGCTGGCCGAGATCCAGAATATTCTGCATGAGACGATTACGGGCAATCGCATTGTGAAGGCGTTCGGCATGGAGTTGTGGGAGATGACCCGCTTCCGAACGGCGGCACGGCGGCTGTTTCGGGCCAATCTCCGGTCGGTCAGCGTACAGGCGATCAGCTCGCCGCTGATGGACGCGTTGGGCGCGGTCGCAATTGCGCTTCTGCTGCGCATCGGTCGGGAGCGGATCCTGCACCATGCCATGACGACTGGATCATTTATTGCGTTTCTGGTGGCTGTGTTTACGCTGTACGACCCGGTGCGGAAGTTCGCGCTGTTCTACAACAGCTTCCAACAGGCGCTGGGGGCAAGCGAAGAGATCTTCCACTTTATGGATGCGCAGGACGATGTTCGCGAGAAGAAGCGTGCGTTCGTTCTGGAAGAGTTTCGCGAGCAGATTCGCTTCGAGGACGTAGGGTTTGCGTATGCGGAGGAGGGTGAGACGAAGCAGGCGCTGGAGGGGATCAACCTCCTCGTCTCGCGAGGCGAGATCATTGCGTTTGTGGGGCCGAGCGGAGCAGGGAAGTCGACGCTGGTCAATCTCATTCCACGATTCTTCGATGTGAACCAGGGGCGGATCCTGATCGACGGGCACGACCTCCGCGATGTCACGATTGCCTCCCTGCGCAGGCAGATCGGCAAGGTGACGCAGGAGACGGTGCTGTTCAACGATACGGTGCGAAACAACATTGCGTATGGCAGACCGGACGTGCCCGCAGCGAAGGTGGAGGAGGCCGCACGGATGGCGCTGGCGCACGAGTTCATCGCCCGGCTGCCGGACAGGTACAACACGGTAATCGGCGAGAAGGGCGCGAGGCTGAGTGGAGGAGAGCGGCAGCGCATTGCGATTGCGCGTGCCATTCTCAAGAACGCACCCATCCTGATTCTGGACGAAGCGACCTCCGCTCTGGACGTCGAGAGTGAAAGGTATGTGCAGGCAGCGCTGGCGAATCTTATGCAGGGCCGCACGGTGTTCGTGATTGCTCATCGTCTCTCGACCGTGCGCCGCGCAAGCCGAATCGCCGTCATTGAAGCTGGGCGCATGACGGAGATCGGAACGCACGAGGAGTTGATGCGCCACTCCGGCACATACCAGCGGCTCTACAATCTGCAGTTCGAAGGCACCGCCGCCGCGGAGACCGGAAGTTCTGATCTCCCTGCACTGGTGATGGAGGGCACGTCGTGAATCCCATCTATTCCATGACCGGCTTCGCTTCGCTACAAGGGTCAACGCCGGGAGGTCGCGGCTTTACGTTGTCGGCGAAGAGCGTCAACCATCGCTTCCTCGATCTGCAGTTCCGTTTGCCCGCGGGTCTGGATGCGCTCGAGATGAGGCTGCGACAGATGCTCAAGGAACGTTTGCGTCGCGGGCATGTGGATGTCTCCCTCGGCCTGGATCGGTCGGGCGAGGGAGAGCTGCGGGTGAACGACGGGCTGCTGAACACGGCGCTTGAAGCATTCGGGACGGCCGCCTCGAAGCACGGTCTCCGAGGCGAGCCGGACCTCAACGTTCTTTTGCGGCTTTCGGGTGTCATGACGGTGCAGCATGACGGTCTGGCGAAGGATGTGCCTGGGATCGAGCTTGCTGTCCTCGAATGTGCGGCTCAACTGGTGGATGCATTGCAGCAGGCGCGGGCGGAGGAGGGTGCGGCGCTGGCTGCGGAGCTTGGCGCCTCCATGGACCGGCTGCGTGCATTATCGGCCGAGGTTGGCCAGCTTCGCGCCGGTGTCCGCGATACGCAGTTTGAGCGGTTGCGGAGCCGGCTTGCCAAGCTCCTGGAGGGCGTGGAGGTGGATGGCGACCGGCTGCTTACGGAGGCGGCCGTGCTCGCCGAACGTAGCGACATTGAAGAGGAGAACGTCCGTTTGATGACGCATGTGGAGCGGTTCACGGCGATGCTGGAGGAGGGCGGCGAGCTGGGAAAGCGCCTCGACTTTCTGCTTCAGGAGCTGAACCGCGAGGCCAACACCATGCTTTCAAAAACAGGAGGCGCCGCTGGGGAACCGGGCCACCGCATCACGGAGATCGGTCTGGCGCTGAAGATGGAGCTGGAACGGGCGCGCGAGCAGGTGCAGAACATCGAGTGAGTGGATCTGTGGTGAACGCCCCGGCACACACAGCGACACACGACCGGCGGACAAGAGCAGGGGCACGAAAGCAACACGGAAGGAGCGCATGGCGGGCATACTCTTCATCATCTCGGCGCCCTCGGGCTCGGGGAAATCGACGCTGGTAAACCAGCTGCGCACGCTGGTGGAGGGACTAGACTTTTCTATCTCCTACACGACGCGTGCACCCCGGGGATCGGAGGAGGACGGCCGCGAGTACCACTTCACCACCCGAGCGGAGTTCGAGCGCATGATCGCGCACGGCGAGTTTCTGGAATGGGCTGAGGTCTTTGGCAACTACTACGGCACGGCGGTCTCTGCGCTAGAACATGCGCGCTCACTCGGCAAGGATCTATTGCTGGATATCGACGTGCAAGGCGCTCTGCAAGTGATGCAGAAGCTGCCGCCTGCGGTGTCGATCTTTATTCTGCCGCCGGGCCCGGAGGTTTTGGAGATGCGCCTGCGGAACCGGAGCGAGGCGGAGAACATGACGTCCGAGACCGTGATCGAGCGACGGCTTTCCCAGGCCAGAAACGAGCTCAGGCAGATTTGGGACTACCGCTACGCGCTGATCAACGATGTGCTCGATCACGCGGTGAGCGAGATGAAGGCAATCGTGCTGAGTGAGCGCGGAGCCGGGGACGGGGCGGCCGAGACGGCGCAGAGCTGCCGTACGGACGTGGCATCGGAGAGGTTGCGCGCGGTACTTGAGGCCTTTGGGCAGCGTTGAACGGCCAGAGGCGACCGAGGCTCTTGGTGAAGCGCCCGGGCTGCGGTAGAGTCGAAGGCGAGAGGTGACCTATGACGATGGAAGATGCTCTGCAGAACAAGTACAGCCTGGTGAAGGGCGCGGCGCGGCGAGCGCGGCAGCTGCAAAACGGGGCTGCGCCGACCATTGTAGCCAAGTCGATGAAGGCATGCCGGGTGGCGCAGGACGAGATCCGGCAAGGGCACGTCACCTACTCGCTGGCTGTCTCGAAAGCAAAGCCGGCCGGAGAGCCCTCGCCAGAATAGGGGTGTGACGTCTGATGTCGATCGATCCAGCGCAGCTGCGCGCCTATATTGATTATTTTCACGACCTCGGGGTGTATGACTTCTATCGCAGCGCGGGGTCGGGCGCTCCTCTCGAGATGGACCAAGAGCTTGGTTCGCCGCCTGAGCTGGATGCGGCGACTGCTGGCGCGGCTGAGGCGAATGCGCCTCTCCCTTCGGCGCTGGTTGTCCCTGCCCCAACTATCTCTCACGCTCTGGAGCCTCCCATCGCGAAGCTGATCTCGTTCAACGATCGAGCCGCCTTGCCGGAGGTACGTGTTGCACCTGCTGACAAGGCTGCTGCGCTCCGTGCGCTCCAAGAAGAAATTGGAGACTGCACACGTTGCCCGCTGGCCTACGCCGGTCGACGCACTATCGTCTTCGGCGACGGCGATCCCAATGCCCGGCTGATGTTTGTGGGCGAGGGTCCGGGAGCCGACGAGGACGTTTCCGGGGAGCCGTTCGTCGGCAAGGCGGGGCAGCTGCTGAACAACATGATCGCGGCGATGGGGCTCAAGCGCGAGGAGGTCTACATCGCGAACATCGTGAAGTGCCGGCCGCCGCAGAACCGCGTTCCGGAGCCGGTGGAGGCGAACACCTGCTCGCAGTTTCTGCTGCGGCAGATGGACATTGTTCAGCCGGAGGTGGTAGTGGCGCTTGGATCGACTGCGGCGACGTACCTGCTGGGCGCCAAGCAATCGTTATCGTCACTACGCGGCCGCTGGCACGAGGTTCGCGGTGCGAAGCTGGCCGTTACCTACCACCCTGCGTTTCTTTTGCGAGATCCGAGGCAGAAGGGCGAGGCCTGGGCGGATCTGCAGATGGCAATGCGGGAGCTCGGCCTTACGGCGCCTCGAAAGAGCTGAGGCGGGCTGCGCGGAAGTTATGACGCTCCGGGCTATGGCGCTGCGGGAGGCGGGATCCGCACTGAGTTCGCGCGGCACGATCGCACCTGCTGGCAGGCGACTGGATGGAGATCCATTCCCAGGCAGACCTCGACGGCGGTCAGGTAGTTGTTGCCGCAGCTCAGGGCGAGGCTCTCGCGTCCCAGCGAGGGATTTGCCGCCGTGAACAGGCTCAGGATCGCGTCCGGCGACATGGAGGTCTGGTGGTCGAGGCCGCTGAGCTGCTGGGGGATGCGTACCTCCTGTACGGCCTGGCGTGCCGTCTCGAAATAGCGTTCTGGAGCGAGGCCGGAGCAGGTGCCATGCGTCTGCCACTCGTGCCGCAGGAGACCCGCATCCGGGTAGAGATCGCGAAAGTCCGCGGGGTTCGAAGGAGGTGGATCTTCGCTGCAGTGCTGCGGGTAGGTGCCGTCGGCGTTTTGCGGCCAAAGCCCGTGGAGCACAAAGCCGAGGTGCCGGGCACACTCCGGCTGCGTGGGATGGGTGACGCAGAACTCGGGGGACCAGGAGAGATTGAGTAGATAGAAGTCAAAGCCCGCGCGACTGTCCGCGGCCCCTCTTGGATGTCGCTCCTCCGAACGCCTGCCGCGGGCGGACTGCGAAGGCCTGGACTCGAAGGAAGGATCCGCTTGTTGGGACGGAGGACGGCTTCCCTGCGGCGGAGTGCAGGCGACCAGCATGAGGCACAGAGATGTCGTGAACAGGCGAAAGGGGAATGGCATAGGTCTGGGATGCGGGAGGAGAGGTAGGCTTTCGCCATTGATCAGTGACCTACGCACAGCAGAAGGCTGTTTATTTAGCGAGGACGTTAGGCCGATGTTACGCGGGAGCGGGGCTGCAGAACTTCGTGGACCTTGCTGACGAACACTTCGGGGCTTGCGAGCGACCACACCGTGCCGTCGAAGGGATGGGAGGTGGGTCGCGGAGCAAGCTCTGTGGTGAAGCCGATCAAGGCAGGCGACGCAGACATCCCTCGTGCTGCCTCGACCAGCAGATCCGCCTCCTGGGTGGTGAGCGTGTGGCAGGCGATGATGACGTCGGGAGGGGAGCTCAGTAGCATGTCGACGGCGTCCGTCGGCGCGACCTGCGAGACGCGAAAGCCCTGCTTTTCGAGAATATGCTGCCGTGTATAAAGAAGCACCTCATCGCTTCCTACGAGGAGGGCGCTGCTCAACCGGGTTGGCGTTGAAGTGTGTTGTTCCATGATTCCGTACCAGCGGCCGAGAAAAACGTCTGCAGGTTGAGGCGAGTATGCCAGCCCGGGGAAAGCATCGTCAATCCTTCCCTTAGGGCATTTCAAGCATCTCACCTCCTTTTGGAGTTATTGTGGACATGTACGACCACACAGAATGTGAAGAACGGCTCGCCTGGGTTCACGAGGCGCTAATTCGATCCGAGCAGCTGGCGCTGGCCGGGCGTTTTGCCGGGGGCGTGATGCACGAGGTGAACAATCCGCTCGAGGCGCTAGGGAATCTGGTTTATCTCGCCAGCCACTCGACTGAGAGTCCAGATGAGGTTCGCCGATATCTCTCCATGGCGGAGGAGCAGCTTGGGCATGTCCAGCAGATCGCACGCCGCACGCTTTCTTTTTACCGTCCGTGCTCCGGGCACGAGCATATCGATCTTATTGAGGTCCTCGATTCCGCACTGCACATGCAGCGGCCGCAGATCCTGACCAAGGATATCGATATCTGCCGGGATCACCCGAAGTCGGCTCGGATCAAGGCAAATGCCGGTGAACTTCTCCAGGTGTTTACCAACCTGATCGCAAATGCGGTACAGGCGCTTCATGATCAGGGTGTTCTCCAGGTACGAGTTTCGCGCTCCCACGACCACCTTCACATCCTGATCGCCGACAACGGCTGCGGCATACCGCCCGAACAACGGGAGCGTCTCTTCCAACCCTTCTCGACCAGCAACAAGGAAAAGGGCACAGGTTTGGGCCTGTGGATGTCGAAGACGCTTGTGGAACGGCACCATGGCCGCATACGGCACCGCAGCAGCACTGTCCCGGAACGCCGGGGGACTGCCTTCCGGGTATCCCTGCCCAGCTAGCCAAGCTGCCGTCGCCCATTCGTATCTAGAGACGATAAGCTGGGTTTGTGGCCCAGTTCTGCGATGTCGCGCTTCCAGTTCCCCTGGATCAGACCTTCACCTATCGGATTGGGGCGGAACTCCCGGCCATCGGGGGAAGGGTGCTTGTGCCGTTTAGCGGCCAGCGGCTGATGGGGGTGGTCGTTCGCCTCCACGACAAGGAGTTGCCGGCGGGGGTGGAGGCCAAGCCGGTTCAGGTGGTCCTCGACCGCGATGCCCTTCTGCCCGCAGATCTGATGCAGCTTGCCTCCTGGATCGCGCAGTACTACGTCGCGCCCCTGGGGGAGGTGCTGCGCGGCATGCTGCCGCTGAGCGCCGAGGTGAGGCGGCAGTTCGTGTATCGCATCTCCGAGTCTGGCCGGAAAGTACTATATGAGGGTGCGGCGAAGGGGTCGTCGCGGCGCTCGCGGCTGACAGCCGAGGAACAGAATCGCGAGTATGCGGTGTTGAACTACATGGAAGATGGCGAGACCGCCAAGGCGAGTGCGCTGCGCAGTGCGACCGGGGCAGGGAAGGGGCTGCTGGACGGCATGGTCCGGAAGCGCTGGCTGGTTCGGGAGGCGGTCGCCGAACAGAGGGATGCACGCCGCCTGGAGCAACTCGTGGTGCTCGTCGACGATGCACGGCTGCCGAAGCTCAACGACAACCAGACGGCGATTCTGGCCGAGCTGGCTGCTGCCGGCGGGCGCATGCCGATGCGTGAGCTGCAGCGGCGACTTCGGAACGGAGGCATACCCGAATCCACGGTGAAGACGCTTCTGCGGCGCACTCTGCTGCGGTTGGAGCAGGTGCAGGAGAGCTTTGCGCTCGGCGGCGTAGGTACGGGGGGCGGGAAGAAGAACGCGCACGAGCATGCGCTGAACGAGGCGCAGACGGATGCTCTTGCGACGATCGTTGCTTCGATGGAGCGCGGCGGCTTCCAACCGCACCTGCTCTACGGTGTGACCGGCTCCGGAAAGACGGCAGTGTATGTCGCGGCAATGCAACGCGCTCTGGCGGTGGGGCGGAGCGCGCTTCTGCTAGTGCCGGAGATCGGGCTGACACCGGCGATGGCAGGGCAGATGCATGCGGCCTTTGCGGGCGATGTCGCGCTGCTTCACTCGCAGCTCACCCCGGATGAACGCGCCGAGCAGTGGCACCGGATTCGGCGCGGTGAGGCTCGCGTCGTCATTGGAACCCGATCGGCCGTGTTTGCGCCTTTGCCGGAGCTCGGCCTGCTGATCGTGGATGAGGAGCACGACTCGAGCTATAAGCAGGAGGAGACGCCGCGCTACCACGGGCGGGATGTTGCCGTGATGCGCGCCAAGCTGAATGGGGCTGTTGTGCTGCTAGGATCGGCGACGCCGTCACTGGAGAGTTGGCAGAACGCCGAACGCGGGAGGTATGGCCGGATCGAGATGCTGGCACGCGTTGCCGACCGGCCGCTGCCTGAGGTTGACCTCATCGATATGCGTGCGGAGTTCCGCGAGGTTGGCAGGGAGGAGATCTTTTCGCGCCGGCTGGTCGAGGAGACGCAGGGGACGCTGGATCGCGGCGAGCAGGCGATCATCCTGCTGAATCGCCGCGGATATAGCTTTGTGGTGCTGTGCCGGAGCTGTGGGGAGAAGATCGAGTGCGAGAACTGCGCGATCTCGATGACGTTTCACAAGCCGGTGAGCGGAACGGATCTCCAGGCGCAGCCGGGGCAGCGGCTCGAGTGCCACTACTGCGGCTTCCGGCGGGGTGTTCCGGCACGATGCCCGAAGTGCGAGGGCGAGCACCTCTATTATTTGGGGGCCGGATCGCAGCAGGGCGAGGAGCGGCTTCAGGAGCTGTTTCCCAACGGTCGAATCGGGCGCATGGACCGCGACACGGTGCGGGGGCGGAGCGATATGGAGCGGTTGCTCACGCGGCTGCATGCCGGCGAGATCAACCTTCTGGTCGGGACGCAGATGATCGCCAAGGGCCATGACATCCACGGCGTCACGCTGGTGGGCGTGGTGGGTGCAGACTTTGCGCTCGGTCTGCCGGACTTCCGGGCAGCGGAGCGGGTGTTTCAGCTGCTGACGCAGGTCTCTGGCCGGGCTGGCCGGGGCGATCTGCCCGGGCGGGTGCTGGTGCAGACCTACCACCCCGACCATTACGCGATCCAGTTTGCGCAGAGGCACGACTACTCCGGCTTTGTGGCGAAGGAGATGCGATATCGCCGGTGGATGCACTACCCGCCGTTCACGGTGCTGGCCAATGTGGTGGTGCAGAGCGAGCGCATGGAAGAGGCGGCCGGATGGGCGGCGACTCTGGGCGGCTGGTTCGGAAGTTCATCGCTCGGAGGTGTTCGCGTGCTGGGGCCGGCGGCGGCGCCCATCGTCCGTCTGAAGCGGATCTATCGCTTCCACTTCGTCCTGAAGTCGGAGGAGCGGAGGCTATTGGGTGAGACGCTACGGCGTCTTCTGGTATTTGCAGAGGCGGAGCGGATCCCGCGTCGCAACCTCATCCTTGATGTGGATGCGGTTCACCTGATGTAGATATTTGCGGGATCTGGGAGGCGCACAGTGAGAAGCGGCTGACCTGGCCACCGCCGGGCTGGCATCGCCCTGCAATTTTAGGTGAGGAGGTGAAGCTCTTTGCCGGGCTTGAAGCGGACTGCCTTTCCGGGGGCGATCGAGACCTCGGCCCCGGTCCGCGGATTGCGTCCGATACCTGTTTTGCGTGGCTTTACGGTGAAAACACCGAAGCCGCGTAACTCGATCCGGTCGCCCGCGACAAGGGACTGCTTCATGCTTTCGAAGATCGCGTCCACGGCGGACTCAGCCTTGGTCCTGGGCAGACCGGTTCGCTCCACAACCCGTTGAATGAGATCTTGCTTGATCATCTGAGCGATTCCTTGTGTGAGTCCTGCAGGGGAGGCGAAGCGGTCGTCTGGTAGGGTGATGGTATGAACTAACGCCCTGATTGTCAACGAAAGAACTGTACCGTAAGATTGTCAAAAATAAAGGCGAAAAAGATCAGACAGACCGCTTGCCTTTCCGCCTCACGGGTGGTCTGCGGTGGCCAGGTTTTGGCACTTAGAAGGGTTAACCGTGGCTATTAAGAGCGACCGGTGGATACGGGAACAGGCTGTCGAGCACGGCATGATCACACCATTCAGCGAGAAGCAGGTCAGGGAGGGCGTGATCTCCTATGGGCTCTCCTCTTACGGATATGATCTGCGCGTTTCGGACGAGTTCAAGATCTTCACCAACGTCAACAGCGCTATCATCGATCCGAAGGCGTTCGACGAACGATCCTTTGTCACTGTGCAGGCGCCCAGCGTTATTGTTCCCCCCAACTCCTTTGCTTTGGCACGCTCGATCGAGTACTTCAAGATCCCGCGCGATGTATTGACCATCTGCGTCGGTAAATCGACATATGCACGTTGCGGGATTATTGTGAATGTCACTCCGTTCGAGCCGGAGTGGGAGGGTTTCGTCACGCTCGAGATCTCCAACACAACGCCGCTGCCGGCACGCATTTACGCCAACGAAGGGCTTTGCCAGATCCTGTTCTTTCAATCCGACGAAGTATGCGAGATCAGCTATGCGGATCGTCAGGGCAAGTACCAGAAGCAGCAGGGAATCGTCCTGCCGAAGCTGTAGAGGCACGTGCAGCACTGCGGTTCCGGGGTTTGCGCGCGACAAGTACAGCTGAGGAGGACGCGACGTGGAGACGGACAAGGTCATACAGAAGATGCGTTTCGGCATGGTGGCGGCCGACCCGTTGCGCATGCTCGGGCTTGAGACCATTTTCGAGGAATCGAAATCTGTCGAACTCGTTCCTCTCACCGGACAGGGAGCGCTCAACTCTTCGTCGCTGGACCTTATTTTTGTGGACGCCTCATGCACGGATCATCTTTTTGAATTGTTAGCGGCTTTTCAGCGCTCCCGCCCGCGGGTCAAGGTCATCGTGATCGGCCTCGAAGAGGATCAGGAGCATGTACAAAGGGTGATCGGAGCCGGAGTCAAGGGCTATCTCACGCATGGCTCTACCCCGGGCGAAATCCGCATGGCGGTTGAGATCGTCCTGGATGGCTCAGTATGGGCACCCCGCAAGGTGATGGCGCGTCTACTGGACGCGAGCCGGCGTGCGGATGTGAAGGCTGCGGCGGCTCCGCCCCGGTTTACGCCGCGGGAACAAGATGTGCTTCGACTTTTGGTAGCTGGCAGGTCGAACCGGGAGATAGCTCTGGCGCTGGCCGTGGATGAGGCTACGGTCAAGGCGCATGTGGGACGTCTTCTACGGAAGGTCGGCGTCGAAAACCGGACCGCGCTCACCATGGCGACGATGCAACGGCATCTTCTAACCCAGGAGCCCCGGGGAAGCACGTAGACCGAAAAGGTCTACATCCTTGCGTAATGTTGCAGACTGCTGTGTCTTGTTGCAACCTCAATTCAAGCAACACAGACCTGGGAGAGGGGTCGTGGCGTTGGTATCCCAGCGGATATGACGACACGGCCCCTATTTTTTGCATGTCGGTTGGAAACGTTCCGGGGACAACTTTCCCGTGCCTAAGCCCATCAGAATGAATGTTACGCGAATTGTGTGAGTACGCGTCGCATTTCAATCTATGTCGAAAGGCACCAAAATGAATTGGATCAAGACTGTTATTTGTGGAGTGACGCTGGCTGCCATGGCGCTCCCGGCGTTTGGAGATACGGATAAGGCCAAGGTACAGGAGCGGCTCACAAATGCCCAGGCTGTCCTTAATGAGATTATGGCGACTCCGGATAAGGGTATTCCGCAGTCCATCCTCGCTGGCGCATCTTGCGTTGTTGTCATCCCCGGCTTTAAAAAGGGCGCGTTCTTGGTCGGTGCGCAATACGGTCAGGGTGCAGCGACCTGCAAGACTTCGAAAGGGTGGAGTGCGCCTGTGTTTGTGCAGCTGACAGGGGGGAGTTTCGGCTTACAGGCAGGTGCTCAGTCCACAGATCTGGTCCTCGTGGCGATGAACCAAAACGGCCTACAGGACATGCTGAAGTCGAAGTTCAAGATCGGCGCGGATGCTGCAGCGGCTGCGGGCCCGGTTGGCCGTAATGCCCAGGCAGGGACCGACTGGAAGCTGAATGCAGAGTTCCTCTCCTACTCTCGCAGCAAAGGGCTATTTGCGGGTATCAACCTTGATGGAACGGTTCTCTCACAAAACCAAGATGATATGCGAGCCTTTTACGGATCGGATCTCCCTTTTGAGCAGGTTTTGAAGGGCAGCCAGCCTGTTCCGCCAGAGGCACGTCCATTCGTCCGTACTGTTGCGAAGTACTTTGTAGTTGCCAAGAATAGCTAAAGAATTTCGGCTGAAGAAGCAGATACACCTTGGACCTAAAGAAGAAGGCAGCCATACCCTGGCTGCCTTTTCTTCTTGTGTCTACCCCGCAAGTACAATAGATTCTTGAGCCTGAATATTACAAAGGGCATCTCCGGCCTCGAACCTATGTCGCCAAAGCTCGCCTACCGTACGCGAGTTGAGTTCTGGTTGGCATGGACTGTGATTAAGGTGCTCGGAGGTATGCCTCGACGGCTTGCGCGCGCCATCGGCGGATTCATCGGCGACCTTGCCTTCTTTTCTCTCAAGCGGCTCCGGGATGTCGGCCGCCTAAATCTACAGCGTGCCCTGCCGGAGATCTCCGTCGCCGCCCAAACCGGTGTTCTTCGACGTGTCTATCGCCATCTCGGCCTGCAACTTGCCGAGTTCTGCCAGATGCCCAGCTACTCCGCCGAGTTTGCGAGCCGCTTCATTCGATATGACGGTCTGCAGCATTATCTTGGGGCCAGGGCTAAGGGCAAGGGCGTCTTGGTGCTGACAGGTCACTTGGGAGCCTGGGAGCTTTCGAGCTTTTACCACTCTCTCATGGGTTATCCGATGGGCATGGTGATCCGCCGCCTCGACAACCCTCGGGTGGACGCGCTCGTGAACCGAATCCGCTGTCTCCATGGCAACAAAGTTCTTCATAAAGACGACTTTGCGAGGAGTCTGCTCGCCGAGATGCGCGCCGGAGCAACGGTCGGTATTTTGATGGATACGAACATGACACCGCCCCAGGGAGTCTTTGTTCCTTTCTTCGGAACTCTCGCCTGTACCGCCTCCGGTCTGGCCCGGGTGGCGCGCAAGACAGGCGCCGCGGTTCTGCCGGGTTTCCTCTTTTGGGAAGAGGCGGAGCACCGGTACATCCTTCATTTCGGTGAAGAGTTGCCGATCAACAGTACCGGGGATGAGAATCATGATGCCTGGACCAACACCGCACGATTTACGTCGGTGATCGAGCAGTACGTCCGGCGGTATCCCGATCAGTGGCTCTGGATGCACCGTCGCTGGAAGACACGCCCTGCCGGGGAAGAAGGCATCTACTAATGGTGAAGCTTTCTACGATCGCGGGCTGGGTGGGCGCCGAGGCACCGGAGGCCGAGGTGGAGATCGACGGCGTATCGGGCATCGAGGACGCGACCCCGAGTTCGGTCGTCTTTGCCACTGAACCGAGGCTACTGACACAGGCGCTCGGCTCCTCCGCAGGCGCCATTCTGTCTGATCGGCGGCAAAGGCGTGATGTCCCGGATCGCCGGGTGCTCTGGGTCGATGATCCGAAGCTTGCCTTTGCCCAAATCGCGCACCGCCTGCGCGCTCCTTCCGACACTCCTGCAATCCACCCAACAGCTCTGATCGAGGATGGAGCAAGGGTCGGTGAAGGAAGCAGGATTGGCCCGGGAGCCATTGTCAGCAGAGGAGTGACGATGGGAGCCGATTGCGAGATCCTGGCCAACGTCACTGTTTACCCAGGAACGAGTCTCGGCGACCGAGTTGTGGTGCAGTCGGGAGCGGTTCTGGGCTCGACCGGCTTTGGCTACGTCCGCGACTCGGCCAGTGGCAGCTACATTGCTTTTCCGCAGCAGGGAACGCTTTCCATTGAGGACGATGTCGAGATCGGCGCGAACACGACGATCGATCGGGGTGCGCTGGGAGAGACGCGTATCGGCCGAGGCACCAAGATCGACAATCTGGTGCATATCGGTCACAACTGCATTGTCGGAGAGGATGTCATCATTGCCGCGCAGACGGGCATCTCAGGCTCCACGACCATCGGCCGTGGCGCGGTTATCGGTGGGCAGGTCGGCATCGGCGACCACGCAGTTATCGGGGAGCAGGTGATCCTCGGCTCCGGCAGCGGTGTCCTCAGCCAGAAGAAGCTTCGCGGTCCGGGGGAGGTCTTCTGGGGAATTCCCGCGCAGCCCCTGAAGCAGTACCTACGCGATCTCGCCCGTGTGCGACGAGGGCGGTAGTGGCACGAATCAGTGATAAGGAGGAGGTGCACCATGGCAGTTGTGGTCGTCGGCGGACACACTCGGAATATCGGCAAAACAAGCGTTGTCGCTGGTCTCATTGCGGCGTTACGCGATATGCAGTGGACGGCCATTAAGATCACCCAGTTTGGGCATGGCATCTGTTCAGCGGACGGAAAACCCTGCGACTGTGAGACTGCCGACCATACGATCGGCATCAGCGAAGAGCGCGAAGCAAACCACACAGATTCAGGAAGATACGTTGCCGCGGGTGCAGAACGCTCGCTTTGGGTGAGAACCCAGCAGGGTCAGCTGATCGATGCAATTCCACGCATCAAACGAGAGATGGAGCAATCGCAGAACACTGTCATAGAATCCAACAGCATCCTTAGGTTTCTAAAGCCCGATCTTTACCTCAGTGTCCTTGATCCTGCGGTAGCCGATTTCAAGGACTCTGCCCGCAGATATTTGGATCGGGCTGACGCGATTTTTGTACCGGAAGGAGCGACGCTGCAGGGAGCGATCTGGAAGGAAGTCTCCCAACGGCTTTACCGTGACGCCACTGTCTTTCGCATGGGCGGAACCGCATATATCGCCCCGGATATCGTCGAGTTTGTGAGGTCGCGCTTGGCACCGTCCCAGGCTGCGGAGATACGTGCCCATCTAAGTTAATGGGCCAAGCGTTCTAGATAAGAGCCCTTTGTAATGCTGCTGTTCTGTCGTGCTCAACCCAGGAGGGAATGTTTGTCGACCGAATCCTCTTGCCATAGGCCGCCGCAACGTTGCCCCAAATTCATGTGCTGCATGGGGGGGCAGGTTTGATGCAGGTTTATACCCTTCTGACGATCAATGCGCTGCTCTTTCTTTTGTATGCGGCCGTGATCTTTATCAGCGCGCGGATCTATGGTGGCACACGAGCAGGCACCTGGTTTGCGGGTGGAAACCTGGCATGGGCGATCGCCCTCGGTTTGCGTCTCTCTACTCACTACATTTCCACTTCGATCGCGTCGGCCGGATCGGCAACTCTGATGATCGCGGGCTTGGTGATGCTGCACCGCAGCTTTGCCGAGCTACTCGACCGCGGAAAGCTGCTATGGCGGCTCCAAGGCGTTCTTTTGGTGATCGCCCTGGTTGGATCCCTTTACTTCGCCAATGCCCCCACCGCTTACCCGGCTGCCTCGCTGCTTGTGGACGCCATTCTCGGTGTGCAGACGGCTCTGATTGCCTCATCCCTGTTCAGCTTTGCCGGAGAAGGTGTCCGCACAGCCGGCTGGTTTACCGGCGTGGCGATGTCCCTTTACGCGGTCATTAACCTCCTTCGCGTCGCGGTGACGCTGCGTTATGGCAGCTCCGGATACCTCCATGCCGATCGTGATGCGGAGATCGTATGGCTTTGCGGCATGCTGTTTGCAAGCGCTGCGACGGCCTTCGGATTTCTGCTCATCGCCACTGGAAAGCTGCGGCTGGAGCTGCTATGGCGTGCCCAGATCGACGAGCTCACCGGACTTCTGAACCGCTGGGCCTTCAAGCGGATCGCTGTGAAGGAGACATTCCGCTCGATGCGGCTCCGGGGTCGCCTGTCGGTAATCTCGATGGACCTGGACGGCATGAAGCGTGTAAACGATCAACTCGGGCACGGCGGGGGAGATGCCGTGCTGCAGGCGATCTCCGCCTCTCTTCAGGAGGCCGTCCGGGATCGCGACTCGATCGCCAGAATGGGCGGAGACGAGTTCTGTATCCTGCTCCCGGACACCGAGATGCCGGAGGCGCTCACCGTGGCGGAGCGCTTACGGTCGCAGATAGAGGCGTTGGCGATTCGTTACCGAGGGGAGACGATCCATGTGCGTGCAAGCTTCGGCGTCTCCTCCTCGGAGGAGTGTGGCTGGAACTGGCAGAATTTGCTGGATGAGAGCGATGCGGCTCTCTACGAGGCCAAGCGTAGCGGCCACAACAAGGTCGTCGCCGCGCTTCCAACCGAGGCAGGAGTCGTGCCTCTTCCGGACCTTCCGTTGCAACCGATCGTCAGTGAGCGGCGTAGGCGCTGACGAGAGTTGTTCAGATCCACTCGCGGAAGACGTAGGGGATGATTCGGGCAACCTCGCTGACCTAGCCGGATGTCAGCAGACGAGACAATAAGAGGCGTGCGACTCAGGACTTGAGTCGCACGCCTTTTTGAAGCGCTTCGAAGTCGAAGCGAGTCGACTATTTGATGGTTCCGTTGAGACCGGCGGGGAAGAAGACTCCCTTGAACGGGCTGACGGGGGTTCCCCCGCCAGCGGCGTTGCCGCCCGTGACGATGTTGAGGACCTGCGTTGTGTTGCGGCTGAAGGCGACGACGTTGGCATCTGCATCCACGATGGTCGTCGCCGGGGCTGCGGTTGCACCAGCCAGAACGACATTTTGGGAGCCGACGCCGATGTCATCCGGGCTGGGGGCAGTGGAAAGTGCTGCCTTGGAGAGAGTGGCACGCAGGAGGGAAACCTTCTGCGTGAGTCCCTGATAGCCGACGGAACCAGTCGGATCAAGGTTGTTGATGGTGGTACGGATCAGGCCGGCGTGGTATGCCTCGACCGCAAGGATGCCGGCGGCTGCACCGAGGTAGGCTTTGCCGGTCGTGGTGGTGGTGAACAGCGGCGCCGCGTCGTGGTAAGCGGTTACGCCGACATCCTCAAAGACGTACGCGCCGATAAGGAAGTCGGCGTCGCTGTCGAAGGGGGTAAAGCTGGAACCGATCTTCGCTGCGCTCGCGAGCGTGTTCCAAGCTGCGTTGAGATCGATTGCCGGCTGCGCGACTGCAGCCGATCCGAGCGTCGTGCGAAGGAATCCGACGTGCTTTCCCTCTTCGACCGCAGTCTCGACGGCGTAGGATCCGACGGCGATTCTTTGAAACGGAACCTTAGGATTAGCCGGGTAGCTGACCGTGCCCGCAGTTCCGGTACCGGTGATGCCCTGGACACCGGCCTTGGCGGCCATGGAAGCAGGGTTGGCGACGTCGATGGTGGTGCCGAAGGCGGCCAGGTAGTAGAAGTTCGCCTCAAGATACTCGAGGTTGAGAGCGAAGTTGAGGATATCGTTGTCGCTGATGGTGGCGGCTTGGGCCTTTGCGGTTCCTGCAAGGGCGAGGCCGGCGAGGGCGGTTCCGCCGAGCATCATCATCGCGCGACGGCTGGATATGATCTCGTCGACTTTTTGTGTCTCTGTCGTTGCCATGGTGATCTGTCCTTTAGGAAGCGGTTACTTTGATGGTGCCGTTCAGGCCGTTGGGGAAGAAGCCGCCCTTGGCTACGCCCGTGGTGCCGCCGGTGCCGTAGACGATGTGGAGGACCTGGTCGGTCGAGCGAGCGAAGGCAATTGCGTTTGTGCCGTCGGCCGCGACGATGCTGCTGGGCGTGCTTATTGAGGTAGGCACAACCAGGGGAGTCTCGTTGCCGCCGCCGAGCGTTCCGCGAAGGGTCGAGATCATGTTCGCGAAGCCGAGGTAGGGATAGGCGGTGGCTGGTGACGCAGCAGCCGCGGCAATAGCGGAACCCGTAAGGGCCGTGCGGACGTAGGCGGCATGGTAGGCTTCGACCGCGAGGATGCCGGCCGCGGCCGCCAGAATACCCGATTGGACGCCGGCTGCGCTGATAAGACCTGCTGCACCGTGGTAGGCGGTGACACCGACATCTTCAAAGACGAATGCGCCAACGAGGAAGCTGTTGAAGTCATTGAAGGGATTGAAGGTGACGCCGGTGATGCCGGCCGCGGTGGCCAGTGTGGGAAACGAGGAGGTGAAATCGATGACGGGGCGATCGACAGGAGTGGCGCCGGCGCCCGCGATGGCCTTACGCAGGAACTGCACGTGTGACTGCTCGTCGTAGGCGATCTCGTTGAGGATCTGCTGTTGTGGGGGGGTGAGATTCTGAACCTGGGCGCCGCCGGTGACCGCTCCGGGGTTGGTGCCGATATCGGCCGTCGCGAGACCTTTGCCAGTGGCAGCGCGAAGATAGAACTCCGCCTCCAGATACTCGAGGTTGAGAGCAAAGTTCAGGATGTCCGCATCGGTGACGCCGGTTGTCGGCGGGATAGTCGTTACCTGGCCGTTGTCACTGCAACCCGCGATGAGGGCGGCTGCGCCTACAGCGCCTGCACCAGCCAGAAAACTTCTTCGGGAGGGATTCAGCTGAAACTCTTCGATTTTCTTTTCCACAATCAAACCTCTCTTACCTTGTTGAAGCTACGGGGTTGGGGAGTTACGAGAACATATCGTCTACGCTGCACCGCGACGATCGGTTTGCGCGACGGAGCAACTTTCTCCGTTGCAGTAACGTGCCTTTATCGCACCTATCGGGTGATGGCGGGTATACCCCATCTGTGGGATAGACGGTTTTCGACGGTCGTTTAGATGGACTGCACGGGCAGCTTCATCACATCGTCCACCAGAGCTACCTCTTTTTGTACGAAGGGCTCGGCATAGCGGACACCTGCCAGCAGGCCGTAGTGCCGTGCCGTGGCAAACGTCCGCTCGCGGATGTCGGTCTCCGGCACGAACAGACCTCCGCCCTGCGGCTGGTCGGCATACTGGGACCGGTAGGCCAGCAACGCTTGGAGACGCTCCTCGATAAAGGGCGAGATATCGACGACAAAGGTCGGGCGGACGTCCGCATAGAGCGACGCGTACAGGATTTTGTAGGGGCGATGCGACTGTTCATCTTCGCCGGTCGCGACACGGGAAAGTCCGCTCACGAAGCATGCCTCGTAGCCCAGCGTGGCCGAGATGTAGTGATCGGGGTGCCGGCCCTGCCAGTAGGGAAGGATGACCACCCGGGGCCGCAGACGGCGGAGGGCACCCGCCAGCTTCAGCCTGTTCTCATAGGTGTTCTGCACGTTGCCGTCCGGGAGGTCGAGCGCCTCGCGGTGCGAGACCTTGAGGATTGCCGCAGCAGCCAGCGCCTCCGCTTCGCGCTCGGCCGCCGTGCCGCGAGTCCCGGCCTCCCCGCGCGTCAGGTCGACGATGCCGGTTCGCCACCCAAGCGCTTGCATGGACAGCAGCGTTCCGCCGCAGGTCTGCTCGACATCATCCCTGTGAGCTGCGATGGCAAGGATGTCGACTCCGACGCCGGGCGGGGTCTGCATTTGTCCGCTAGTCCGCGGCGTTGGTCAGCGCGTCCATGTAGGCCACGTCGAGCGCCGTGCCCTGCACAGTGATGTTGTAGTTGTTGATCTCGGAGCCGTCGGCTGTATTGAACGCGTGCACCTGCCCTCCGTACGCCGTGTAGACCTTATGAAGGTTCTGCACCCAGCAGAGCCCGGTGAGGTCGCCGTAGTAGAAGAGGTTGCCGTTCTCGTTCGGATAGGGCACATTGACCGGGCCGGATGCGGACTGGCTCACGGCAGGCACGATCGAAGCCGCCTTCGCGCCCAGATCGAAGCGCGTGAGGCAGTTATAGTTTGCTGCCTGGCTCGTGTCGCCGGCGGCGAATCGTTTGGCACGCTCGCCCGTCGCGCAGAACTGTGAGCCTACCCAGAGCGTGTTGTCGTCAGCGAAGAGCAGTCTGGTGTGGTTGCCGTCCGAGATGGAGTACTGCCCCGTGATGACGTTGCTGGCGAGGCTGTAGGTGGACAGGAAGCCGGCAAACAGACCGTCGGGTTGCAACTGCTGACCTGCGAGATAGAGGGTGCTGCCGTCGGAGACGGCGACGGTGGCGCCTCCAGGTACCGGGACGGTCGTGACCTGCGGGGAGGGGTAGGGAAGCGACGCCGGAATGACGTTGGTGTTGAGCGGTGCCTGCTGGATGAGCGTTACACCTGACGTCGTTCCACCGCACTCCTGCCCGCAGTTCAGGATGTACGCGGAGGCGCCGTCGAGGGAGAAATAGGCTCCGATGGGACGATCATAGGTGCCGGGCACGGGAACGACGCAGTAGACCGGCAGATTGTAGGGCTGGCAGTCGACTGCGCCCGGGGGAGACGGCTGGTTGGAGTTGAGCTTGACCAGACGGTAGAGGGTATTGGAATTCTGCACCATTGCCAGCACAACGGTGTTGCCCTGGTTTACGGCGACTCGGTACACGTTGGGCAGATTGAGTGCATAGGTACGTGACGTTGTGTTGTCGAGAACGACCAGCCGACTGGCGGTTTGCTGGGCGGAGTAGGTGTTGGCAAAGCTCGTCGGGACGGCGACCGAGGTGGACCGCGCACCCAGCGTGCCGGCGGGTCCGGAGGACGACTCCGTGCTGTAGTTGATGGTGCTGAGGCTACCGTCCGAATCCGAGTAGACGTATCCGCGGACCTGCTCCGGGAAGTTCAGGATCAGGGTCGGCAGACCGCTCGCATACCCACTGATCGAAAACTGCCGAATCGTATCCTGCACGTTGTTGCGGATGTCGCGGAGCGCGTCGAGTATCTGCAGGTTGCCGGAAGAGCCGTTGGCGCTTACAGAGACCATAACCCGGTTCGCAAGCTGGCTGGGCGGAATGGGCCGGCCCGCAAACGTGTATTGCGGGAACCGGTAGAACTGCTGACCACAGGAGCTAAGACCAAGCGTTGCGAGGGCGATTAGGATGCCGGTGAAGCACTGCGCGCGGAAGGACTTGGCGAACGGACGACGATTCTTCAACGTGAACAGCTCCAACCTCGGCTCTGCAAGGTGCTTTTCCCTTAAGGGGCGAACAGACCTAAGTATACCAAAGCAGAGCCTTCCTTCCGTGTCTCCCGGCGGGTTCTCCGTCGTGTTTGGAGCGCACACGGACGGTGCCCTAAGATGGAACGACAGAGAGCAGCAGCTGAGGGATCGAGCAAGCGTGAGCACGACGGCCATGGAGGATGTTGCGCAGAAGAGACGGACCGGCGCGCGCGATCTGTTTGCGCGCCGAACGGTTCTCTGCGACGGCGCCATGGGCACGATGCTGTACGCGCGGGGCATCTTCATCAATCGTTCCTACGACGAGCTCAATCTTTCGCAGCCCGAACTCGTCCGCGCGATCCACGAGGAGTACCTCCAAGCGGGCGCGCAGATTATCGAAACCAACACCTTTGGCGGCAATCGATACCGCCTCGATCACCACGGCCTCCGCGACAAGCTCCGCGAGATTAATGGCGCCGGCGTTCGCCTCGCCCGCGCCTGTGTCGCCGAGATCCACTCCAAGCAGTCGGCCGACGCGTTTATTGCCGGCGCGATTGGTCCCCTGGGCCTTCGCATCGGACCCGGGCACGCCGTCACCGAGACCGAGGCGGAAGACACTTTTGCCGAACAGATCCGCGCCCTGGCCGAAGGGGGACCAGGCGTCGGGGCCGACCTCCTCATCGCCGAGACCCTGCAATCGCTTATTGAAGCTGAAGCGGTGGTTCGCGCGGCGCGGGCAGTCGCGCCGGATCTGCCGCTTGTCGTCATGGTCACCGTCGATGCGGAAGGGAACCTGCTCGACGGCTCCACTCCCGAGCAGGTCGCTACGCGGCTCACGTCCATGGACGTTGACGCTCTCGGCTGCAACTGCAGCGACGGCCCTCAGACGGTGCTCAGCGCGATCGAACGCATGCGCGCGGTCACGGCACTCCCGCTGGCGGCGATGCCCAATGCCGGCATCCCCAAGGCCGTCGAAGGCCGCGCGATTTACATGACCTCTCCGGAGTATATGGGCAGCTTCGCCAGGAAGGCCTTGCGTGCCGGGGCCTCCTTTGTTGGCGGTTGCTGCGGCACGACACCCGCGCACATCCGCGCCATGCGTGGAGCGCTTCGCGCCATGGAGGCCCAGGAGGCGGGGGAGGATGCTGTTCAGAAGCAGGGAGGCACCGGCGTCATCAGCGACATCCAACCGCCTGCCTTGGCGGAGCGCTCGCGTATCGGAGCCATGATCGCCGCGGGCGAGTTCTGCACTCTGGTCGAGATCGTGCCGCCGCGCGGCATCGATTGCAACAAGGAGATCGAGGGTGCCGCCTCCCTCTACCGGCTTGGCGTGCACGCGATCAATGTACCCGACAGTCCCCGCGCCAGCACACGCATGAGTGCGCAAAGCCTGTGCGTGCAGATCCAGCAGCATGTCGGCATCGAGACCGTCCTGCACTATACCTGCCGCGACCGCAACCTGCTGAGCATCCAGAGCGATCTGCTGGGCGCGTCTTCGATCGGCCTCAAGAACATACTTTGCCTTACGGGCGACCCGCCCAAGATGGGCAATTACCCGAATGCCACAGCGGTCTTCGATGTGGACGCGATCGGCCTCGTCAAAGTCGTACAAGGCATGAACCACGGCCTGGATATCGGCAGCAATCCGATCGGCGCGTCGACCGGTTTTACGGTCTCGGTAGCGGCCAATCCCGGAGTCGCTGACATCGAGCAGGAGATCCGCCGCTTCGAGCTCAAGGTGGAGGCCGGAGCGGAGTTCTGCATCACGCAGCCGGTCTTCGATCTTCGCCTGCTGGAGCTCTTTCTCCGCCGGATCGAGCCGTTTCGGATCCCTGTCGTGGCCGGTATCTGGCCGCTCACCAGCTTCAAAAACGCGCAGTTTATGAAGAACGATCTGGGCGTCAGCATGCCCGATGAGATCCTTGCGCGCATGTCGGCGATCGAAACGCCCGAGGAGTCGCGCGCGGAAGGGATCCTGATTGCACAGGAGATGCTGCGGCACACGCGAGCGCATGTGCAGGGGGTACAGGTAAGCGCTCCCTTTGGCAAGTACACCGCTGCCGCACAGGTGCTGGAGGTCCTGCTTCCCGGCCCTGAAGGAGACGCGCACGATGGCGAGCTTTGAGGAACAGCTGACCGCCCTGGAGTCGGTGGTCGAGCAGCTGGAGCGTGGCGAGTTGACGTTGGAAGAGTCCGTGAGCCTTTTTGAGGAGGGAGTGCGTCTTTCCCAAGCGTGCAAGCAGGAGCTCGATGCTGCTGAAGGCCGAATCGAACTGCTGGTGGAAAGCTCGACGGGCAAGATGCAAGCCGCACCAATGGATGTCACCGAGGAAGAGACTGAGGACGACGACTAGACGATAGTCACTGCATCAGCGGTCTCGTCGGCTCCGTCGCTGCACAAGCGTCACACCTTCTCGTCCATACAGCCGCAGCTCAGAATACTGCTGATAACGGCGATCAGCACACCGGTAAGAAGAAAGATGGAAGCCGCTTCCGTTTTGCCGGTGAGGTGGGGCGCAACGCAGACCAGAATTCCTGCATAGGTGAGAATGGTAAAGATGATGCGGAGCGTTCTCTTATCCATGGAACGGCCCTCCTGCTTTTGGCTCTGGATTTTACTCCGGGGGAAGGCATCCTTGTCTAGAGCCTGTCTAGAGCTTGAAGCAGTCGCGATGGCACCGGTTGATCTGTGCCGGCTAGATGAACTTAGCGGTCGCGGGTGGTGACAAACCCTGGCATCCACAGCAGGGCTCGCTTGGCCTGCGACTCCGGCAGATCGCCGATGGAGAGTCGCGCCGCCTCGGCATACGCGCACGCCGTATCCATGGCGTACTCGATCGAGCCGTGCCGCTCCAGGATCTCGAGGATCTGCCCGTGCGAGACGCGTGTGAAGCTCCGGTCCGCGAGTACCGTCCGGATCGCCTCGCGATCGGCTCCCGTCCCGCGCTCAAGCGCATGAATCACAGCCAGCGTCGCCTTACCCTCGCGGAGGTCGCTCGCTACCGGCTTGCCGAGTACATTTTCGGCCGCTGTCAGGTCCAGCACATCGTCCACGATCTGAAACGCCAGGCCAAGGTTGCGACCGTACTCGCCCATCTGCGATTCGATCGCATCGCTCGCTCCCGAAAGTGCCGAGCCGAGCTGCATGGATACTTTGAACAGGCAGGCCGTCTTGCGGTAGATCAGATCGAAGTACTCTTCCTCGTTGATCAGGTGACCGAGCTTCTGGATCTGGAGCAACTCGCCCTCGACCATCTGCTGTGTCAGCGAGATGAGGAGGTCGAGTACGTGGAAGTTGCGCTCCTCAAGCGCGAGCGAGAACGACTGCATGTAGAGCCAGTCGCCCGCGAGCACGCACTTGGCATTGCCCCAGGTGGTGTTTGAGGACGGACGTCCTCGGCGGATGTCGGCCTCATCGATGATGTCGTCGTGAACAAGCGTGGCCGTGTGCAACATCTCGACCACGGCTCCCAGGCGGATGCAGGCGTCCGAACTGTTGCCCAGCGCCTTTGCCGACAGCAGCAGAAGCATGGGGCGGATGCGCTTGCCGCCGCCCGACATCAGGTAGGTGGCGATGTCGGTGACGACCTCGACCGCTGATGTGGACTGCGCGGCAAACTCGCGCTCGACCGCGCTCAGGTCTTCGCGAAGCAGGTCGAAGACCTCCTTTGCGCTCGAGATGGACAGGGAACTCACTCGTTCTTTGAGAGTATCAGGACCCCCGCAGTGATTCGGACAGGGAAGAACTTTCCGTTACGGCGGCTACATCGCCGCAACTCTGCGGCATTTTAGAAGTGGAGCGCATAGCTGGGCGATGAGCGATGATGCTCTAGTTCGAGCGTAGGTTGGTGAACTGGAGATCTACGCCGAGATCCTTGCCGCGCAGCAGAGTCATGATGTCCTGCAGTACATCGCGATCCTTGCTGACGACCCGGACGGTGTCGCCCTGGATGGAGGCCTGCACCTTCTTCTTGGAGTCCTTGATCAGCGCTACGATCTGCTTGGCCTTGTCGGACGGAATGCCTTGTTGGAGTTTGATCTTCTGGCGCACCGACGAGTTCGTCGCGGGTTCGATCTTCTCGTAGCTGAGATTCTTGAGCGACACGCCGCGCTTGACTAGCTTCTGGCCCAGGATCTCGATGACCGCTTTCAGGGTGTACTCGTCCTGGCTCGCCAACTGGATCGCGTCGATGCCCTCGACGTCGATCTTGGACTTGGAGTCTTTGAGATCGAAGCGCGCATTAACCTCCTTGGTCGCCTGATCGACTGCGTTTTTGACCTCCTGGAGATCGACCTTGCTGACTACATCGAAGCTGTTATCGGCTGCCATATCTACGGGTGTCCTTGTCCTGTTTGGGTGCGGTCCTATTATGTCAGGAGCGTGTGGTTGGGAAGAGCGCGAAGAAGTTCGCCGTCGTGGTCGCGCCGAGTTCCTCGGGTGGGATGCCGCGAAGGCTTGCCAGGGCGTCTGCGGTCAGGCGTACCAGCGCCGATTCATTCCGTTCGCCCCGGTGCGGGATGGGGGCCAGGAAGGGCGCGTCCGTTTCGACCAGCAGCCGGTCGAGCGGAACTACCATGGCTGCATCGCGAATCGTCTGTGCCTTCGGGTAGGTGATATTTCCAGCAAAAGAGATGTAAAAGCCCGCCGCGACCGAGCGCTGCGCCTGCTCCGGCGTGCCGGAGAAGCAGTGCATGATCCCCGGCAGCCCGGTCGGTTGCCAGACCTCTGCCATAAGGGAGAGGAGGTCTTCCCAAGCATCGGCCTCACCGAATCGCGCCTTGGCCTCGGGTGTCGCCAGCTCGGAGGTCCGGCAGTGAAGGATGATGGGCTTCTGCGCGGCTGCCGCGATCCGCATCTGCGCCTCAAACGCCTCGCGCTGGACGGCGGGCTCGGGGTTTTCGACGTGGTAGTAGTCCAGACCGATCTCCCCTACCGCGACACACAGAGGATCGGCAAGGAGCCGGGCCAAGCGCTCGAGCGCAGCCGGAGTCGCCTTTGCGGCCTGGTCCGGGTGGATGCCGGCGGTTGCAAAGATACGCGGAAGAGAGATCTCCGGGGCAAGCGCCGCGGCGGTCGCGATCTCAAGCGCGCGCCCCATCGTGTCCGGGCCATCCCCGATCCCGATGGCGAGAATGGTGCGGACACCCGCGTCGGCGGCACGGGCAAGAACCGCGGCGCGGTCCTCTTCATACAGATCGAGGTGTGCGTGTGAGTCGACGAGAATCATGGGTCTCTTTTCAGGGTACAAGCATCGGCGCCCGGCGTACGACGCTCGCCACGACGTGGCAGACTTACTTGAGGCGCGCGCCGACCTCGACCTCGTCCGCGTCGGCAAAGGTCGCCAGCGCCGGCTTGCCGTTCTCACCAGTGGAGGCGGCCAGAAGCATGCCGTGGGACTCCAGCCCACGCATCTTGCGCGGCGCAAGGTTGGTGATGACGACAATCTTTCGCCCCAGCAGATCCTCCGGCGTGTACCACTCCGCGATCCCCGAAAGGATCTGCCGCCGTTCATAGCCGAGGTCGACCTCGAGCCGCAGCAGCTTGTCTGCCTTCGGAATCCGCTCGCAGATCAGGATTTTTGCCACGCGCAGCTCAACCTTGGCAAAGTCGTCGATCGCAATCTGCGGAGATGCGTTTGCCGGCTGCGCATTGACCGGCACGATCGACGCTTGCGTCGCGAACGGGCCCGAGGTGGGCGCCTCGCTGTGCGAGGGCGTCTTGTGCAGCGATGTGGTCAGCGAGGACGATCCGGCGACCTGCGCGATCGGATGCGCCTCTTGGATACCGGAGGTGCGCGGCCCGGCCGCCGGGTGCGTTGGGTCGAGAGGAGCGGGGGCCGCAGCCGAGGTCAGCTCGTTGCTCAGCTTCGAAGGCGCGGGCACGCCCGGGTAGGGTCCATCGGTCGCCTCGGGCGCAAGCGGTGTGTCGCCGCTGACGGAGCTCAGCGGCGCTTCGGCGAACTCGGTCTCGGTGGAGGTCTGCGCGTCCGCCTGCACGGTGAAGCCGCTCAGGTTCTGTGGTGTGCTGTTCTGTTCCATGTCTGCCATGATCTGGGCCAGTCCTTTGTCTGCGCGGGGGAAGATGGGAGCGAGCGGGCCAAGCTTTGTGCCGGGCTGCAGACCGCCCCATTGGAGATCTTTGAGCTCGCCGCGATGTGCAGCCTCTTCGATGGAGCCCAGGCCGAGTTGCGCCCATACCTTTGCTGTGGCGTGAGGGAGGATGGGGTAGAGCAGGGCGGTGATGATGCGGATGGATTCGGCGGCACATGTCAAGATCAATGAGCGTCGGGCTCCAATTTCACGATCAGACAGGCCCGCGGGGTTTCTCCAGGGCGCTTGGCCAGCCAAAAAGATGTCGATATCTGTAATTGCCCGCCAGGCGCGTTCGAGACCGGTGTTGAAGCCATTATTTCCGAAGAGCTCTCTTGACTCACTAGCTTTTCGAGTCGTACCAACCTCAAGCTCCGCGCACTTCTCCAGAGTGAACTGCAGTTCATTATCTCGACGCGCTCGAAGCTCTCGAGTAACTCCTATGCGATCTGGAAAAATACTTTCAAAGCCACTTTGGAGCTGTTTCAGGGTACGGCTGACCACATTTCCATAACCACTAGCGAGGTCTGTATCGTATCGCCCAAGCATCGCCTCAAATGAAAAGCTTCCATCTTGCCCAAACGGAATCTCTCGCAACAAAAAGTAGCGCAGAACATCCGTTGCAAAGAGATCGCGCTCCCGCTTCGTCGACTCCGGAAACTGTTTCGCGTAGACGTGCTCGCCGAAGCCGTCGAGGATGGTCTCTGTGCGGACTATGTTGCCGCGGGATTTCGACATCTTCGATTCTTCAAACAGGAGCCAGCCGTGCGCCGTGATGGCCTTCGGCGTCGGGAGGCCGGCAGCTAGCAGGAAGGCGGGCCAGTAGACGCAGTGGAACCGGATGATCTCCTTGCCGACAAGATGCAGGTTCGCCGGCCAGAACCGCTGAAACTTCTCCCGATCGGCGGGCGAGTCGGACCCATACCCGATAGCGGTCATGTAGTTCGCCAACGCGTCCAGCCACACGTAGATCACGTGCGCCTCATCGCCTGTCACGGGAACGCCCCAATGAAAGCTGGTCCGCGAGATCGAGAGATCCTTGAGGCCCGAGCGCAGGAAGCTTAAGACCTCGTTGCGTCGCGACTCCGGCTGAATGGACATCTGCCCGGACTCGATCAGGTCGATGACTGGCTGCTGAAAGGCCGACAGCCGAAAGTAGTAGTTCGACTCCGAGACTGTCTCTGTGATGCGTCCGCAGTCTGGACAGCGCACACCGGGCGGACCGTCCACGTAAGCTTCGTCCGAGACGCAGTACTGCCCCGTGTACGTGCTCAGGTAAATGTGTCCGCGGTCCTGGAGTAGCCGAAAGAGCTTCTGCACACCTCGTTTATGCCGCGGCTCCGTCGTGCGGATGTAGTCGTCGTAGGTGATGCCCATGCGGTCCCAGAGCTGCTGGAAGCTCGCCGAGACTTTGTCTGCAAACTGCTGTGGAGGAATGCCGGCCGCAGCCGCCGAGCGCTCGATCTTCTGCCCATGCTCATCGGTGCCGGTCAGGAAAAAGGTGTCATCGCCCAGCAGTCGATGACGCCGCGCCAGCACATCCGCGACGATCGTTGTGTAGGCGTGCCCGATGTGCGGATGCGCGTTGACGTAGTAGATGGGCGTCGTAAGGAAGAACTTCTGGGCGCTGGGAGGCATTGGGGGTGATCGAATGACAGTTTAGCAGGGGTTAGGTAGCTGCACGGAGATGAAACTAGCGGATCGCGATCCCCGGGCCTTACCTCGCCGCTCCGGATGAGGCGGCGGACGTGCTCGACAACCTGCATCGTCAGCTGGCTGTGTCCCGCTCCGGTCTGCTGTGCCTGTCGCTTCAAGCTGCGGCTCACGTCCAAATTTGGAAAAGGTAACACGGCTCCGAAGCCGGAGGCGACGCTTCTGACAGCGCGCGGTTCGCCTCGCAACGTCGCTCGCGCTAGACTTCGGTCGGCACCCCAAGCCGCGGCACCAGTCTGTCGAAGATGAGCAGGGCAAGCACGTAGGCCAGCGATCCAGTGAGAAAGATCAGATATGGATGCGAGGTCCAGACCGCGCCCGTAAACTTGGTAAACACCGCCCCGCCCAGGGCACCGGCCGCGCCGCCGATGCCGACAACGGTACTGATGGCAGTCGACGGAAACATATCCGTAGGCGTCGAGAACAGGTTCGCCGACCAACCCTGATGGGCCGCAGTCGCGAGCGAGAGAAGCGCCACTGCCGGCCACACGTTGCCGCCGAAGATCGTGTGCGCATATGGCACCAGCATCACGGGCAGCGCCAGCAGCGCGCACACCAGCATCGCGAACTTCCGGCCGTAGTTGACCGTGTGGCCCCGCTTCATCTGTATCCCGGAGAGCGCTCCGCCGAGGATGGACCCGAAGCTCGAGCAGAAGTACACGATGATGATCGGCGGACCGAGATGCTTCAAGTCGAGGTTGTAGGTCTCGTGGAAGTACTTCGGCAACCAAAAGAGATAGAACCACCAGATCGGATCCGTCATCGCCTTTGCGATCGCGAAGGCGTACATCCCGCGCTGCCTGCTCAAGCGCCCAAATAGCTCGAAGAAGCCGCTCTGCTCGCCCTTGCCGGCGAGCACCGCGTTCCGGCGATCCTGGGTTTTGGTCGCCCCGCGACGCAGCCGGTTGTACGGAAACAGCAGCCAGATCGCCAGCCACACTAGGCCCATCGACCCGGTCGTCAGGAACGCCGCATGCCAGCCGTATTTGATCGTCACTATCGGGATCAGCCACGGTGCGACCAGCGACGCCGCGTTGGCCCCGGAGTTGAAGAGCCCGGTCGCCAACGCGCGCTCCTCGGACGGAAACCACTCCGTGATCGCCTTAATCGCGGCAGGGAAGTTGCCCGACTCCCCCAGACCCAGCATGAACCGGGCCATACAGAAGCCCGCCACCGAGCTGACCAGCGCGTGTCCCATCGAGGACAGTGCCCAGACGGTAATCGCGAGCGCGTACCCGACCTTGGTCCCCAGCTTGTCGATAAACCTTCCTGCGGTCAGGAGGCCGATCCCATACGCGATCTGAAAAAAGGTCAGGATCGTGCTGAAGTGATCGTTGAATACCTGCTGGTGCGCTGTGTCCTGTGTGTGATCCCAACCCATAAAGGGCAGATCGTGCAGCGCGGGCTCGATCAGTGACAGCACGGACCGGTCCATATAGTTGATCGTCGTCGCCAGAAAGAGCAGGCCACAGACAAACCAGCGCGTGCTTGAGCTCGGCGGTGCGGTACTGGTGAACCCGGTCCTGGACGCGCCAACGGCGTTTGTCACCATAGAAACTGTTCAACTCCCTGGTTATCTCATAGGATCCGTGCAACCGTGCGCTAAGCGGACAGACAGGATCGCATTCCGCAAGGTGAAGGATGAGCATAGATGTACACGGACAGCTCCTGTCAAGCAGCGTCCGAAGTCGGCGGATGGGCCCAAAGCTGCCGACGCAGCCCTGCTCTCGGATCCGCTCCTGCCGCTATCATCAACATTAAGGTCCGATTGCTTGTGGGAGCGCTTCTGCCTAGAGTTCCTTTTAGGAGGTAAACCGCTGAAGCTATTTGTTTTGGATCCCTGTGGCGTGAACGCCTCCTTTGTTCTTGCCGATACGCGCTCACCGTCTTATGCCCTCATGACGCTCGAAGGCCGAAGTGCGTCCGAGCGGCTGCTCCCGGAGCTTCGGGCGGCCCTCGACATTCAAGGCTGGATGCTGCACGATCTTGCAGCCGTCGGTGTCGTCTCCGGACCTGGATCCTTTACCGGCGCCCGCGTTGGCCTGGCAGCAGCCAAAGGTTTGTGTGAGGCTGCGGTTCTTCCGTTAGTCATGGTCTCCCGCCTGGCCGTGCTCGCCCACAAGGCTGGCGCGGACCAGCCCGAGACCGTCCATGCCCTCCTCAGTGCCGGTCGCGGCGAGTTTTTCTATCGCCGATCCGCACCCGCCAAGTCGCCCATCGAAGCTTTGCTCAGCCGCGATGCCGTTCTCGCGGCCACAGTCGCTGGCGTCGTCGTTGCCTGCGAACCAAAGATCCGGCAGGAGTTTCCGGAACGCAACGTACTTCTCACTCTACCTCTGACCGCCTCCGATGCACTTCCGCTCGTGCTCTCGCGCTTCCGGGAGCAGACCTTCGATGACATCGCGTCCGCTGACGCCAACTACCTCCGCCGGACCGAACTTGAAGTTTTGGAAGAGCTCCGCCGCCGGGCAGGAACAGCATGAACCATGCGAACTTTACGATTCGCAGGACGCTCCCGGCGGATCTCGACGCAAACCTTCTTGACGACCTGCTTCTTTTGGAGCGCGGCATTGCCGAAGCGCCGCATTGGCCCCGTAGCGTCTATGAGGCCATCCTCTCCCGCTCAGCCCAGAACGATTCTGTTGGCCGGCAGATCTTCGTCGCCTCAGCCGGCCAGGCCCTTGTCGGTTTCAGTGTCACCTCCCTCAGCGTGACCGCCCCTGAACTCCCCGGCTCAGGATGCTGCTCACTGGCAGAGCTGGAGACCGTTGTCGTCGCACCTTCGGCCCGGCGTCGGGGCGTTGGCCGGACGCTCTGCCAAGCCGTCCTCGACTGGTGCCGCGATCTCGGCGCTGCGGAGATCATGCTCGAAGTGCGCTCAGCCAGCTCGGCCCCGATCGCACTTTACAGCTCGCTTGGTTTCGAGCTCACGGGTTGCCGACCCGGCTACTACGCCGATCCGCCTGATGCTGCGCTTGGGATGCGCCTGCAGCTCCGGCCTCGTTCCACGTAAGCCGACCCGGAGCAGGCAGATCCACATGGTCAGGCAGGGCTCTCCATAGAACTGCTTGCGCTCTATAATGGAAGGACTTATGGTGCGAGATGGTCTCCTATATGCGTTAGCCTTGGGTGTTGTTGCTGCGCTCATATGGGTGCTGACGCACCTCATTTTTCTAGCAGTGCTTCCCCTCCTGCTGGCGGCGTTCTTTCTATGGTTCTTCCGTGATCCCAACCGTGTGATCCCATCCGCTCCCGGGCAGATTGTCTCGCCCGCTGATGGCGTCGTCACTGCCGCGGAGTGGATGGAGATGCCGAGCGGCAGCCGTCTCCGGCTCAGCATCTTTCTCAACGTCTTCGACGTCCACGTCAATCGCGCGCCCGTGTCGGGCGTGGTCAAACTGTACGAGTTCCGCAAAGGTCAGTTCATGAATGCCATGAACGCCGAGTCGGTCCTCCATAATGAGCAGACGCTCGTGTTGATCGACGCGGGTGGATACGAGGTCGGCTTCAAGCAGATCGCCGGCCTGCTCGCCCGCCGCATCGTCTGCCGTGTGCGGGTCGGGGACCGCGTCGAGCGCGGGCAACGTATCGGCTTGATCAAGTTCGGCTCGCGGGTGGATGTCCTCATGCCGGCCGAAGCGGACCTCAAGGTCAAGACCGGGACCCGCGTCAAAGGCGGATCGACGGTGCTGGGCGTGATCCCGCCGCATCTCCTGCCCAAGGCCGCACCTGCAGCACGCGCGGAGGTTTGATGGAAGCGCAGGAGGCCATCCGAGCCGAAGAGACTCGGCTCCGACGTAGGCCAAGCCGCGGGATGTATGTGCTGCCGTCTCTGTTTACGGCAGGCAACATCGGCGCCGGATACTATGCCATTACCCAGAGCATTCAGGGCTCGGCGGCTGACCCTTCGTTCTTCGATCGCGCCGCCCTCGCCATCGGCTTCGCCATCCTCTTCGACGGTGTCGATGGCCGCATCGCGCGCATGACTCGCACCACCAGCGACTTCGGCAAGGAACTCGACTCGCTTGCCGACGTCATCACCTTTGGTGTCGCGCCCAGCATTCTTGCCTACATCTGGGGCTTCCGCATGCTTCCGTTTTCGAGCCATCCCGCTATCCGCGATCAGATCATCCACTTCGGCGTCTTTGCCTGCTTTGTCTTTTTGATCTGCGGCGCCAGCCGCCTCGCGCGCTTCAATATCAGCGTCAACCCGCAGCCCCGCAACCCTGGCCGGGCCGACCGCAAGTACTTCGTCGGCATGCCCATTCCCGCCGGTGCGGGCGTGCTCGCGGCGGTCGTCCACTGCTTTAACGGCTCGCCCATCCACAATCCTTGGATCGCCCTTGTATGGCTCTTCCTGATTCTTTTTACCGGCTTCTTGATGGTCAGCACATGGCGCTTTTGGAGCGGAAAGGAGCTGAACCTCAGCTCCCGGCACCCCTTTCAGCTTGTCGCGTTTTTGGCGTTCCTCGGAGCTGTTATTGTGCGCTTCTCGGAGTACGCCTTGATCGTCGTCGCGCTCGGCTATCTCGTCTCCGGCGTGCTCGCCCGCTTGGCATACTCGTGGGAGCGATCCCGCCGGCATTCTCTCTCCTCCGGGTGCTAGTCGCGCGGAGCTCTCGCATCGCAAGTCTCAAGATCTGTGGGGTAGTCGTCATGGCAGCAAAATTACAGCGCATTGGTCTGGTCGGAGCGTCCTCTCTTCTCGGAAAGGAGCTCAATGATGAGCTTGCGGAGTCCACCCTGTCGGCCGCTGAACTCATCCTGCTTGACGCCGAGGAGGCCGCCGGGCAGCTTGTCTCTGCCGGCGATGAGGCCTCCTTTATTCAGCGGCTCACCACCGCCTCCTTCGAAGGTCTCGACTTTGTCTTCTTCGCCGCCGGGACTGAGGTGACGCTGGAGCACTGGCAGGCGGCTCGTCGTGCCGGCGCCACCATCGTCGACCTTTCCGGGGCGCTTGAGAACGAGCCCGGTGTCCTTGTGCGAGCTCCGTGGATGCGATCCATTGTTTCCGACGCATCAACCGGATCCGCGGTGACGGTTAAGGGAGCCGGGCTCCCCGACCTCAACACCGCGGCCGTGGTCGCAGCAGATCCCGCTTCGGTCATGCTGGCGCTGGTCGCCGCCCGCATTCACAGCAAGCTGCCGGTCCAGAGCATCGTCGCCACTCTGATGGAGCCGGCCTCCGAGTTCGGACGCGCCGCCATGGACGAGCTTCATCAGCAGACCGTCAGCCTGCTCTCCTTTCACGACCTCCCGCGCGAACAGTACGACGCGCAGGTTGCCTTCAATCTGCTCCCGGACCTCGGCCACGATGCCAAGGTCTCTCTCAGCCGGGCCCAGCAGCGCATCGAGCAGCACTACGCTACGATCTCCGGCGGCGTTCTCCCGCGTATCGATCTCCAGGTGATCCATGCCCCCGTCTTTCACGGCCACACGGCCTCCGTTCTCGTGGAGCTTCGCGATCCAGCGGCCATCACACAAGTGGAGGAGGCGGTCGCCGGTGAGCACGTTGAACTCGTCACTGAAGAGTCCGATCCACCCAGCAATCTCAGTGCCTCCGGCTCGCGCGGCGTGCTCACCCGTGTGCGTCCGGCCGGCGGGGAGAGCGGCGGCCGCCGCTACTGGCTGTGGCTCGCCACCGACAATCTCAAGCTCGCCGCCGCCAACGCCATCGCCTGCGCCATCGAACTACGCCGCTTCCGCCCCCAGGGCAAGGTTCAGTAGCTCAGAAACGTCGGTTATCCCCTGGGCGGGGGAGGGTTTACGTCAACAGGAGAGAAGAGCCCGGAACCAACTCGCCCTCATACCTTTGCGTCCCATGAAGAAGATTCTTTGACGAAGTCCAAGGAGTAATGACCGACACCCAAAACCGCACCAGTGGCCAGAGTCCGTGGCGGGAACGTCTGCACGCCCTGCGGAATATGCCTCCTGTGCTCGGTATCCTTTGGGCCTCGGGCCGTGCCACCGTCACCTGGGGTATCCTGCTGCGGCTCGTCGTCGCCTCTCTCCCCTTTGTCGTCGCCAAGGTCGCGCAATACATCATTAATGGCATCGCCGACGTCCTGCGCGGCCGCCCTCTCTCGCCGCTCTTCTGGAAGCTTGTCATCGCGGAGGTCGTCCTCAACGTCTTCCTCGGCCTCGTCACCCGCGCCATCGACTACTCCGACTCGCTGCTCGCCAACAGCTACACCCAGTACGTCAGCGTCAAAGTGATGCATCAGGCTGCCCGACTCGATCTCACAACCTACGAGAACCCGGTCTTCTACGACCGGCTTGAGCGCGCCCGCGTCCAGGCTACCGACCGCCTGGCCATGATTCAGCAGATGGGCCGCCTTCTGCAGCAGGTCATCACTACAGTCATCTTTTCGGTCGCACTCGCCTGGGCCTCGCCCTGGCTTATCGTCCTTCTTGCGCTCGGCGTGCTTCCGTCGTTCCTCGGCGAAACGCACTACGCCTTTCTCGGCTACGCCAAGAACTTCCGCCAGACACCCGCCAAGCGCCAGATGGACTACCTCCGTCAGGTCGCGGGTAGTCGCGAAGGAGCCAAAGAGATCAAGCTCTTCGGCCTCAGCAGCTTCTTCACCGACCGCTTCAAGATCCTCGCCGATCAGGTCTACCGCGAAGACGTTGCCCTTTCCCGCGCCAAGCTCATCGTCGGTGGCCTACTCGGCATCATCGGCACGCTCGGCTACTACGGCGCCTATGTCTACGTTATCTGGCGCACCATCCACGGCGGCTATGACATTGGCCAGTTCACCTTTCTGACGACCGCCATCCAGCAGGCCAGCTCAAACCTCCAGCAGGTCTTCTCGACCGCGTCCGGCATCGCCGACCAGGCACTCTTCCTCACCGACCTCATCGCTTTCTTTGAGATGAAGCCGACGGTCCAGTCCAAGCCCAATGGCCTGCCCACACCGCAGCCGATCCAGCGCGGCTTTGAGTTTCGCAACGTCTCCTTCACCTACCCGGGCACCAACCGCACGGTGCTCCGCAACTTCACCTTTACGCTCTCGCCCGGCGAGCGCGTCGCCCTCATCGGCGAGAATGGCCAGGGCAAGACCACGGTCGTTAAGCTGATCACGCGCCTCTATGATCCGACCGAGGGCCAGATCCTGCTCGACGGTGTCGATCTTCGTGACTACAAGCTCGAGGATCTCCATCGCGAGATCGGCGTCATCTTTCAGGACTTCGTCCGCTACGAGATGACCGCCCGTGACAACATCGCTGTCGGCCGGGTTGACCGACCGCATCAGCAGTCGGAGATCGAGTTCGCTGCTCACAAGAGCCTTGCCGACTCCGTCGTAAAGAAGCTCGAGCATGGCTACGACCAGATGTTAGGTCGGCGTTTCGAGGGGGGCGTCGAACTCTCCGGAGGCGAGTGGCAGCGAATGGCGCTCGCCCGTGCCTACCTCCGCGACGCGCAGCTGCTGATACTCGATGAGCCTACGGCCGCGCTCGACGCGAAAAGCGAGCTTGAGGTCTTTGAACGCTTCGCGGAGCTCACGCTCGGCAAGATGGCGCTGCTCATCTCGCATCGCTTCTCCACCGTGCGCATGGCGGACCGCATCGTCGTCCTCTCCGGCGGCCGTCTAATTGAAGAAGGGAACCACCAGCAGCTCATCAGCTCCGGCGGCCTCTACGCGGAGATGTTTGAGATGCAGGCCGCCAGTTATCGCTAACACCTGGGTTCATTTGCATTACTTGTCACTCTGCTGAAACCGCCCACCTAAGACCCGTAAGGACGCACCATGGCAGAGATCAACGAATACTCGACGCAGGAAGGGACCGTACCGCTTACGGCTCCGGTCGTCGAGACGCAAGCCGGTACGCTGCCCGAAGCGCCTTCGGTTCCGGAGGAGGTTCTGCGATCGCACGCCGCGTCGCTGGCTCTCCAGTGGAATCCTGTCACCCCGGAGAAAAAGGCCGATTCGGATCTCGAGTCCCGGCTCACCAGCCTTGGTCTTCGCCTTAGAGAACGTCTCCGCGCCTGCCGCGCCATTGCCTCCACGAACGAACTTACACCGCAGCTCGAGCTGCTCGAAAGCACGCGCGCCCTCGAAGGTGTGCTCACCGGCGTCAAAGCCTCCGTACCCAAGTTCACGCCGCTGCCGCACGTCAAGGTCGCCGACGGTCGCACCATCCCGCGCGTGATGAATCTCGGCGAGGGTTACCTCTCCGCGGCCGGCGGCATCTGGTCGCCCGATTCCATAGCCGCGTACGTCGGCGCTGTCCAGAGACACGACACGCTTCTTCTCGGCGAGATTCTTCTGCTTCCCGCGGCGCTCAAAGTGGCTCAGCTCGAGTTCATCCTGGATGGCGCCGACGAGGCCTTTGCTGCCGGCCTGTTGCCACCGATCGAGCGCTCTCCCTTTTCCGCGCCGCTCCACAGCCTCCGCCGCCTGAACCAGTTCGAGTGGCACACCGTCCTTGAACCGCTCGTGCCCTTTCAACCCATCCTTGCGAGCGATCCGGACAACACCTTTCTTCGCATGGAGGAAGAGAACCGCGACGCCTATCGCCTACGCATCGCCGAACTCGCCCGGCACGCGGATGCCTCCGAGATGGAGACCGCGCAGGCCGCGCTGGACCTCGCCCGTGAGGCCGCGTCCAAACACCACGCCGACCCTCGCTATGCCCGTCGCGTCTCTCACATCGGCTACTACCTCTTCGAAGAAGGCTTCACCGAGCTTGGGCGTCTCATCGGCTACCACCCCCCCTTCATGGCCCGCCTCCGCGCCGCCATCTTCACGCATAACGAAGACGTGTACATCCTCGGCATCTTCCTGATCTCCGTCTTCCTGATCGTCGCGCTGATCGCTCCCCTTGTTCCGCACAACACGTTTATCTGGGTCATCGCCGCGCTCTTCCTTGCACTTCTGCCCGCGACGCAGGGTGCCGCCGACCTCGTCAACAACGCCGTCACCGCCCTCCTCCATGCCACGTCGCTCCCCAAGCTCGACTTCTCCGAGGGCCTCCCGTCCGAGGTCGCAACGCTTGTTGTCATTCCTACGCTTCTGCTCAACGAGGTGCAGGTTCGCGAGATCTTTGACGATCTTGAAGCCCGCTATCTCTCGAATCAAGACCCCAACCTGCACTTCGGCCTGCTGACGGATCTCCCCGACTCACAGCTACGCCCGCTGCCCGGCGACCGCGATGTCCTCGTCGACCTCGCCGTCAGGATTACCGACGAGCTCAACGCCAAGTACGCGCAGGAGCGCGGCGGCTCTTTCGTTCTGCTCCATCGGCATCGCGTCTTCAACGCACGGCAGGGTGTGTGGATGGGCTGGGAGCGCAAGCGCGGAAAGCTCCTCGATCTCAACAAGCTCCTCCTCCGCGAGTACGACAGCTTCCCCGTTAAGGCCGGACCGACCCACGCGCTCAACAGCGTGCGCTATGTGATTACGCTGGACTCCGACACGCAGCTCCCACGCGGCACCGCTGCCCGCATGATCGGCACCATAGCTCACCCGCTCAACCAGGCTATCGTCAACCCGCGCTCCCGCATCGTCACCGCCGGCTACGGCATCCTGCAGCCGCGGGTTGGCGTCAGCGTAGCCTCCGCCTCGCGGTCCCGCCTGGCCGCACTCTACTCCGGCGAGACCGGCTTCGACATCTACACGCGCGCCGTCTCCGACGTCTACCAGGACCTCTTCGGCGAGGGCATCTTTACCGGCAAGGGCATCTACGAGGTCTCGATCCTCCATCAGGTGCTGGACCGCCGCTTCCCCCGCAACGCCCTCCTCTCGCACGACCTCATCGAAGGCGCCTACGCCCGGGCCGGCCTCGTCACCGACATCGAGGTGGTCGACGACTACCCCTCGCACCACTCCGCGCACACCCGTCGCAAGCACCGCTGGGTCCGCGGCGACTGGCAGATCACGCAGTGGCTCACTGGCCGCGTCCCCGACGAGTCTGGCCGCATGGTCGAGAATCCCATCAGCACCATCTCGCGCTGGAAGATCTTCGACAATCTCCGCCGCAGCCTTGTTGAACCTGTCACCTTTCTCCTCCTCGTCTGCGGCTGGTTCTTTCTGCCCGGCGGCGCCCTCTACTGGACGGTCGTCACCCTCACGTTGCTCATCCTTCCCGTTCTCGTGCAACTCGCCTTCAACCTCGGCCGCGCCATTCTCAAGCTCAGCCCTACGGCAGCCGCCGAGGGCTTTAAGACCTTCCTCACCTCGCTTGGCTTCAGCCTCCTCAACTTCGCCTTTCTGCCTCATCAAATGCTGCTTTCGGTGGATGCCATCCTCCGTTCGCTGATCCGCAAATTTGTAACTGGAAAGCGTCTGCTCGAGTGGGAGACGGCCGCCCAGTCCGAGGTCGGCCGCAGGAAGACCTCGCTCGACCGCTACCTTCAGCTCTCGCCCGTGCTGTCGCTGGTCGTCGCCGGCCTGCTCTATCTTGTTAGCCCGCGCAACCTGCTCGTTGCTGCGCCCGTGCTGCTCCTGTGGTCGCTCGCCCCGGCCATCGCAGCATGGCTCAACTCTCCTCCGCGCCGCGAGGCCGGCCCCCTGGCTGATGCCGACCGCACCTTTCTCGAGGATCAGGCGCTTCGCATCTGGCGTTATTTCTCCGAGTTTGGCGGCGAAGAGAACCACTGGCTGATCCCCGACAACGTCGAAGAGAAGAACCTGCTGGAGGTCCGCAAGCTCTCCCCGACCAACCTCGGCATGCTCTTCAACACGCGCCAGGCCGCGCTCGAGCTCGGCTTTCTCACCCTCCCCGAGTACGCCCACGCCACCCTCTCCACCTTTTCCACCTATGACCGCCTCGAAAAGCAGCGCGGCCACATCTACAACTGGTACGACATCGAAACGCTCAAGGCCATCCCGCCACTGACCGTCTCCGCCGTCGACAGCGGCAACCTCCTTGCCTCGCTTTACACCGTGCATGGCGGCGCCCTCGACCTCCTCTCCCGCCCCGTTGTCGAACCCGCTCTCTTTACCGCTTTGCGCCTGCTCTGGAACGTCAGAAACGCTCACACCGCCGGCGGCAGCGGCGAGCCTGAAGTGAGCGAGTTTCGCCGTGAAGCGCGGTGGGTAGCGGAACTTCCCACCCGCGAGAGCAACTCGGCTGGCAACAACTCCGAGGCGTTCGACTGGCTACACCAGGAAGCCGCCACGCGACGCGAGGCTGTACTCAGCTTTCTCGGGGACTACGCCCCCTGGCTTCTCCCGCGGTTCCAGGTCGTCTTCGATCACGCCCCCTTCCGTCATCCAGCGGACGACGCAATCCCATCCCTGAAGGACGCCGCCGCGTACGTGCGTGATCTCTCTGTAAGACTTGACGGCCTCCTCCATGCCGCAGCCGGAGCCTCGGACGAGTACAAGCAGGCCCGCGAGCTCCGTGACCGGCTTGGCCCTGCCATCGATCGTCTCCAAACCCTTGCCGACGATATCGGCCACGTCGCCGATGCCGCCGAGTACCACGCCAACGTTATGGAGTTCGGCTTCCTTCTCGTCAAGTCGCGCCAGCTCCTCTCCGTCGGCTACGACGGACCCACCGGCGAGCTGCACTCCGCCTGCTACGACCTCCTCGCCTCCGAGGCCCGCATCGCCTCCTTCCTCGCCGTCGCCAAGGGTGACATTCCACAGCAGTCCTGGTTTCGCCTCGACCGATCGCACGTACTCGTCCACGGCCGCGCTTCGCTGCTCTCCTGGACCGGCACCATGTTCGAGTACCTCATGCCCGCGCTCTGGATGCGCAACTACCCGGATACGCTGATCGCGCGCACTATCGAGTCTGTCATCGCCACGCAACGCGAACACGTCCGCAATATGCCCTGGGGCATCTCGGAGTCGGGCTTCGCCAGGATGGATCCCCAGGGACGCTACGGCTATCAGGCGTGGGGCATTCCCAAACTCGCGCTCAAATACGGTGCTGAAGACGGTCCCGTCGTCTCGCCCTACTCCACATTTCTTACCCTTCCCTTCGCCCGTCGCGAAGCGCTCAGCAATCTCCGCCGCATGGCTTCTCTCGGCTGGATCGGCGACTATGGCTTCTATGAGGCAGTCGACTACACCGGCGGAACGACGCCCTCGCTCGTCCGGTCCTGGATGGCCCACCATCAAGGCATGTCCCTGCTGGCGCTCACAAATCTGCTTCGCGGCAATGTCTTTCAGCGTTGGTTTCACGCCAACCCGCGCGTCCGTGCTGCCGAACTCCTCCTCCACGAACGCCCCCTCGCCAAGGAGACCCTCAAGGCCCTAGCAAAACAACCCACTTCCGCGGCAAAGGAGGCCTGAGCTTAAATGGCTACGGAGAGCAGGGAAGTGAAGTCCACACCCGTCCAACTACGCCATCTGAAGCAAGCAGTGGATGCTTCTCTCCACAGCCTATGAAATACTGAGACCGCAACTCGCGTGGGTTAGCAGCCCACGCATAAACGAGAAGCACCCAAGCCGGGATGGCGGAACTGGCAGACGCAGCGGACTCAAAATCCGCCGAGGGTAACCTCGTGGGGGTTCGACCCCCCCTCCCGGCACCAAGATAAGTTGCTAAAAATGAATAGGTTAGGACAAGCGAAGCCTCTCGACGCGAGAGGCTTTGCTTACGCCTGAATTCCTTGGTGCCGGTTTTGGTGCCGGTTCGTACCCAGTTTGCTATGTTGGATTAACGAGGGTTGAGCCATGCCGAGAAAGGTCACTAAGAAGGAGAAGGGCATTTTCGAGAAGGAACCAGGGTCGGACATCTGGTGGGTCCGCTACTACATTGATGGCCGGGAGCGCCGCGAGAAGGTTGGCCGCCGAGGCGACGCGCTCAAACTCTATAAAGTTCGCAAGGCGGATGCCCTGCGTGGTGCGAAACTGCCTGAGAACATGAAGAACAAAGGCCTCAAGTTCGAGACCATCGGCGGGCAAGCTGTTGAGTGGTACATCGAGCATGGTCGCAAGGATGTCCGCAGCTTCCGGATTCGGATGAACATCATTTTGAAGGATTTCGGTAATTCTGTCGCCGATGAGATCAAGCCGTCGGAGATCGACAGTTGGCTGAAGGCTCATCAAAACTGGGCACCGGCAACCAAGAATCGCTATAAGAACGTCTTTGGCAAGACGTTCAAGATCGCCCTAGCGGACGGAAAGGTGAGCGGCAATCCAGCACGCCTCGTCGAGCAGCGGCCTGAGAAGAACGGACGCATACGCTTTCTCTCAGCTGAAGAAGAGATGCAGTTGCGGAAGGCGATTGTGCAACGCTGCCCTCACCACATGCCGGAACTGGACATCGCTCTCAACACTGGGATGCGAAAAGGAGAGCAATACAGTCTGGAGTGGCTTCAAGTCTCGTTCAAGCGGAAGCGTATCCAATTGGAGGAGACGAAAAACGGGAGTGGGCGGGAGATCCCGATGAACAAGTCTTGCCTTTCTGCGATGGAGGCGCTCTACGAAGATCGGCCTCACGACGGTCGGGTATGTCAATCCAAGTTCGGACGAGATTTGAACGACTCCCGGGCCTGGTTTGATCGGTGCGTAGCCGACGCTAAGATCGCGAACTTCACTTGGCACTGCCTCAGACATACCTTCATCAGCCGTTTGGTTATGGCAGGAGTTGACCTCAGGACCGCCCAGGAGCTGGCGGGACACAAGACTATTGCGATGACGGTACGCTACGCGCACCTTGCCCCTGAACATAATCAGGCAGCCATTGAGAAGTTGGACCGAGTGCCCCTCCACACGGCATCCTGAAGTTCAGACGTGGGTGAGTAATAGCTTTCGCGGAGCGTACTGCCGAACGCAGAGGTTTGCACCGTCTCGCACAGGAAAACACTATCGCCAGTTGCAAGCCAAGTTACGGAAGTTCTACAAAGAGCTCCCTCGACTTGACCGACAGCGCCGCCGCAAGCTTCACGATGTTCTCAAGGGCGATGTTGCGTTCGCCGCGCTCCACCCCTCCCACATAGTTCCGGTGTAGGCCGGCACGCTCAGCAAGTTCTTCCTGCGATAAGCCTAGTTCGTCGCGGAGCCGGCGGACCGACGACCCGAACCGCAGCTTGATGGACGAAGTAGGCACTCCTCCATCGTTGGTTCTTGACCACTATGAGTCTACACACGATGAGTGTGATACTCATTGTGGGACGTTGCTCAACCGGAATCTACCTTTTTCACCGCTGGCCGATAGCCGTCCTATGGGCTTTCCCGCATAATGGCACAGGCTGCGGGACTCTAAGCAACAGTCCGGTCTGACGTGAAGAGGTAAGGCATGACGGAAGACTTCATCGAATGTTCAGAACTCGCCGGAAAGACCATACAAACGCTCCGCGTATTCAAGGACACAGGGGACGGTAATGAACTGCAGATTGAGCTGACGGATGGAACCAGCTTCAACATTTGCTTCGCGGCTAAGACGAACATTGAGGCGAGCGTAATTCGCGCCGGTGTTGGCGTACCCGAGACGCTGCACAGATACGAGTTCGACTAGCCTTTTCGCGACCTAATAGATCTTTTCTTTGTTGCTGGTATTCCGTATAGGAATAGTGGAATCCTGCACAGGCATTGGACGCGGCTCTCGCCGAGTTTTACGTTTGCGCCATACCCGACGAACGAAAGTCGGATGGAGGTGCAAACATGCAGACAATCAACTGTGGAACCCGGTCGATGCGGCGCAGGATTAACCGCCCCGCCTGGAAATCCTTTCCGTTCACAAAGCAGCAACTCGCTCATAACATCCGCGTGGGGGCGCCCACCTTCATGGCGCTGACATTAGCCAGCATCGCTCACGCGCAAGGCACGATCGACTTTACCGGGGCTCAGGGGGTGATGAGCTCGTTCAAAACCTTCGCCCTCTACGCAGGCGCGATCATCTGCTTCGGCGGCCTGATCTTCGCTGGTATTCGGATGATGAGCGGCCGATTCCAGGATGCCATCCCCGGTCTGTTCGGCGCGCTCTTCGGCGCTGGCGTGCTTGGTTGGGGCGCAGGTTGGATCGGCTCTCTTACCGGACAGCAGCAGTAGGCCATGCCCATGACCAAACGAGGAGAGCCGTTACCGATCAACCAGGCACTGAACCGCCCGAGAGCCAAGCTGGGTCTTGAGTTGGGAACGTGGATGATCATCGTCTTCGTCTCGGTGACGGCTTTCATTGTCGGTTTCCGTTTATTCGCCATCCTGAGTTTCCCAACGCTGGCCTTCGGCGCTTGGTTCATCGTTCGGAAGCACCCCAAGATGTTCCAACTTTATTCACTCTCGTGGAGCCAACACAACTACTATGACCCGCGCAAAGATTGACCACAAACACCTGCAATGGCTGGCGACTGCCGGTTCCGCAGCCAGCATCATTCCGATCGCTCGATTCGTTGGACCAAGCACCTTCGCTTTGAAAGGAGGCGGTTATGGCCGCCTCCTTTCCCTCCAAGGGATTGACGAAGAAGGCCTGACCGACCAGGAACTTGAGTCCCGCGTGCGCGGGATCGAGGGCTCATTGCGCGGCTTGCCTGCGGGATCATGCCTTTATCAATACGCGCGAGTGATGTCCGGCTTCGACCTTCCCCGTCAGGACACCTACAGCGATGCGGCCACCGAGGGTTTCGTGCACGACCGGCTGGCATTCCTGAAAGAAACAGCGGCCTTCCGTCGCATCGACCTTTTCTGGTGCCTCACCATGGAACCAGGCACAGCAAACCCGTTCCAGCGCAAGCCCAGGGAACAGGCTGACGAGAACTCGCGGATGCTGACCGACCTTGAGAAGACGGCCACCACCCTGCTTTCAAATCTCGGCAGCGCCATTGGCCTGAAGCCGCTCGGCAAGGAAGAAACATTCCAGTTCTTTTCCTACCTCTTCAATCTTGAGGAATGGGCAGGAGACGACCAACTCCGCCAAGACACCGGCGTAGATCGCCAGATCGTAAAGAACCCTGTCGGATTCCACGACGACCAGCTGCGTGTCGGCAAGCGGCACGTCCAGATGTTTTCGCTGATGACGACGCCCGAGTCCTCCAGGCCATGCCTCTTCTCAGGCCTGCTCGGACTTGATTGCGACACGGTTGTGTGTTCGACGTGGCGGCCCAAGTCGGCCTCAGCAGCCCGCAAGGAGGTTGAGCACCAGGAGAAGTTCACGTCTTTCTTCAAGGTTGGCGTCGCAACTCGGTTGATGAGCGGACGTGACTTCACTTCCATGGACAAGACCGCCGGAGGCCGGGCCGCCGACAAGGGCGTGGACGACCTCAGCGAGGTGATCCGCGCCCTCGACAAGAAGGCCCATGGCGAGTATTCGCTGAGGGTCCTGCTTGCGGCCAAAGACGCCGACCAGCTTCGGCAGGCCACCCCCGCCGCGCATCGCTCGTTCGTGGACGCACGCGCTCAGGCGATGGAAGAGAGTGTTGGCAACCTCTCGGCTTTTTACGCGATGTTTCCAGGAAACGCCAAGTTCAACGTCTTTCCGATGTGGCTTTCGGAGGATCATTACGCGCGGCTTTCCTTCATTGACGCGCCGAACCTCGGACACCAGCACTCGGAAGACCTTGACGCGGAATATCTGAACGTCTTCGAGACCAGGAGCGGAACGCCTTTCTTCCAGGACAGCTATGTCAACGGGGTAAGGGTGCAGCTCATCATCGGGCCGACCGGTAGCGGCAAGTCTGTGCACGGCAATCTCGCCATCGCCCATGAGCAGAAATACGGCGGTTTCACCTTCATCTTCGACGTGGGCGGCAGCTACGAAAGCGTGGTCGAGCTATACGGAGGCAAAGTCGATCGGGTCGGAAAGGATGGTCCGCGCGTCAACCCCTTCGCTCTGGAGCCGACCGAGAGCAACATCAAATTTCTTTACAGCTTCGTTAAGCTCCTCCTCAGCAATGGCAGCGCAGAACTGGAGCCAGAAGACGACGAGGTTGTGTTCAAGGCCGTGCAGGATATGTACCTGCTCGACCCTGAGAACCGTCGTCTCTCGAATATCTATCTGCCCAAGAAGCTCGACCGCTATCTGTCGAAGTGGGTTGGCAAGGGGATATACAACGCAGTCTTCGACAATGTAGAGGATTCGCTGTCGCTTTCGCGGCTGCAGTGCTTCGACTTCCAGGGCGTGAACACCAAGCAGTACGCCGACCTGATCGAGCCCTTGATGGTATGGCTCCTGCGACGGATCGACGATGTTCTCTACGACCCAAAGAATCTTGGAGTGCCAAAGCATGTCCTCATCGAGGAAATCTTCTCCTCCATGAAGAACAAGCAACTGCTCGAAGGAGCATTGGCCTCGATCAAGACGGTGCGGAAGAATCTCGGCGGCGTGACCCTCATCGGTCAGTCCGCCGACGACCTGGGCGAGAACGCTGATTCGATCGTGAACTCCTGCACGTCTTTCCTGTTTCTGCCCGACGCTACGTTCAACCGCGCGAGGTACGGCGAACTCTTCAAAATGACGGACCAGCAGCTCAATCTATTCGAGAGCTTGCGAGAGCGCGAAGGTCTGTACATGCGGCGCGATGGGCTGACCAAGGTCGTCACCCTGAACCTGGATAGCCGCAGCTACGCGAAGTTTTCGACCAAGCCCAAAGACAGAGTGCGCCGGGCCAAGCTGGTCGACAAGTACGGCCTTCACGAAGGCATCGAGAGATTCGCTCAAGGCGAAGCTGTATGACCAGACACAAACCAAACTTGAAAGGACCGGCCATGATAACAACTCATCTTTCGTCCTCCATCTGCATCCTTGCGCTTGCCGCAACAAGCGCAACGGGCTTTGCCGCGCCGTCCGACGATCATCACCTGCTCCCGAACGTACCGCGAACTGTTGTGGTCAGAGAGACCGAGACCCCGCCCGTCATCCGCGCCGGCCTGCTGCAATCGACCCTCATCCTGCTTCCGCCCGAGGAGAAGGTAGCTACCGTTTTCGGCGGCGATACGGTCGATTGGGTATTCGACGGCGGCCACGTCGCCAGCCGCTTCATAAGCATCAAGCCCAAGCTGGCAAACAGCACTACCGACGTTCACATCGTTTCTGACCACGGCAACGAGTACACCTTACAACTCCGCGAGATTTCGGGTGACGGAGATCCCCACTTCGATTCCAAAGTATTCATCACTCCCGGCGATCAGGCCGGAAAGGACAAATTGGCACAGATGCCGGTCTTCGTACCCGCCGCTGAACTGGACAAGGTGAAGCTGGAAGCCGCTACCGCGCAAGCCAAAGCCGCCCTCGACGAGAAGGCTGCGGCGACCGAGGCAGAAGAGTACCGGAGCCGGTATCCCGGCCAGCTTCACTTCGACTATAGCTGGGACAAGAAGAAAGCTGCGGCGTTGGGCCTCCAGCAGATTTGGCGGGACAACAAGTTCACGTACCTGCGTGGGCAGTTCCAAGAGTCACCAGCTCTCTATGAGTTGAAGGACGGCAAGGGCTCGCTCATCAACTTCGACTTCGCGAACGGCCTCTACACCGTGCCAAAGACAGTGCTCGTCGGCTATCTCGCGATTGGCAAACAGCGGGTGGACTTCCATCGCGAAGGGGAAGGAAAGTAGCCATGCCGGAGACCAACGACAGGCCCGCGACCGTTCCAGCCCAGCCAGAAGTGACCGGACCGATGAGGAAGAAGACACCGCTTGTGCTGGTGCTGGTTGGGATCGTGCTTCTCATCGGCATCATCAATCTTGCCGGCTTGCTTTCCGGCAGCAAGAAGGACGCCCCGAAGAGTAGCCTCCCTGGACGACCCGCTGCGGCAAATCCTCAGCAGGTCAACAGCTTCGAGACCCAGCAGAACAACCAGGCGCGGCAGGACGCTGAGGACCGCGCCCGCCAGCAACAGCTCGCCGAGCAAATGGCCGCACTTCAAGCCCAGGGTGCAGTCCCCGGCCCTGAGTCGCCGAACGCCGCGCCCATGACTCCGGCTCAGCGGCAGGCGATCTACGGCAGCAGCCCGAACGCGCCGCAGAAGACCTCCACCGTCTCTCAGGCCAACGCCGCAGCCAAGCAGAAGGCTTTAGACAGACAGAAGCAGCACCAGGAAGCCGTCAACAGCGACACCGTAGCGATCGACTTCGCGCACGGGAACGGCTCCGAAGTGGCAAAGGTCGATGCCGAGCGCGTGTCCGCAACGACGACCGAGCAAGGAACCGATCTTGCGGGCAACGCGGCTCCCTCACGTCCCGGTAACTTGCAACCTGCTTCAGAGCAGAGTGCGAAGACCGGAGCGAAAGCGAATCCGATGGCTGCATATGACTTCGACGAATACCAGGGCAGGCTCTACCGCGTTTTCGAGGGCACTGTTCTTGAAGGCGTCGTCACGAACCACATCGACGGCGGCTTCGCCGGCCCGATCCTTGTCATGCTGACGACCGACTATTACTCCCACGATCACCAGGAACTTCTCATGCCGCAAGGAACGAGGCTAATAGGAGACGTAAGCAGTGTCGGAGGCGGTCAGCAGCGCAAGCTCTTCGTTTCCTTTCACCGTGCCGTCTGCCCCGATGGGTTCTCCCTTGACCTTGACAAGTACATCGGCCTTGACCCAATCGGGACGACCGGCCTTGCGACGAACGTCAACCACGGCTACCTCACGGCATTCGGAGCAGCGGCAGCGATCGGCGGTCTCGGGGGATTAGCGCAGGTTGGAAATAGCGGCACGGTCCTCGATTCATCAACACAGATTCGCAACGGCATTTCAGCGCAGACCAGCCAGGAGGGGGAGCAGGTTCTGAACCACTTCCTGAACCGCCTGCCCGTTATCACGCTGAAAGAAGGGTCACGCGCCCGTGTCTACATAGGGCGTGACATTCTCATTCCTTCCTACGCAGAACACCGCGTAGACTCCTCACTCTAACCGCTGCTTCACAGGAGACTTATGATGATCAGCAAGAAATCCCGCCGTAACCTGGTGATCGGAGGCGTGCTGATAGCTGCGACCGCTACTCCTAGCTTCGCTTTGTTCGGTCTGGGCGATATCGTTTTCGACCCTTCGAGCTGGGGCGAACTCGTAGCCCAGGCCGCAACCGCCGAAAGCCAGCTCCAAACCATCAAGAACAACCTCACGCACTTTTCGTTCAAGCACCTCTGGCAAACCAGCCAGACCGCGATAAAACAGGCCAGCGTTCAGAACCATTTCGGCGAGACCAACGGCATGACCACAGCACTCAACACGAATTCGCCCAGCGCCGCGAACATGGCATGGAGGAGTGCCACCGTGCCGATGAGCAGCAGCACATTGACGTACCTTGCAGGTCAGCCCCAAGGAAGTGCCCAGATGTCGCAAATGGCCCTGATCGAGGCGTCGGACTCGACATCGCCGGACTGCTTCAACGCGGTAGGGGCCTACCGGGCCGCACGGACAAGTGACGCCGCCGCCGAAGCTGCCCTGCAACAGCAGCAACTCGACGATAGCGATTCCACCAACAGCGAAGTGCAGCAGCTCAACTTGCTCAACGCTTCCCAAGCCCAGCACATGACCGAGCTGCAGGCGCAAGGCGTGCTCCACGCCTGCCTTGCTTCGCAGATGGCGGTCGCCAATATGCAGCAGCGGAACGCCGCTGCTGACGACCTCAATACGGCGGCGTTCGTGAAACAGGACCAAGCCACTAACCCCACGTTCAACGGGAATGGGTCGCAGACCTGGACGACCTTCATACCGTAAGGAGAGCCGAGTGCTCAAGGCAATCAACACGAAGATCCTTCTCTCAATCCTGGCGGCCCTCATAGCGATAGGGGGCTTCCTGGCCTACCGCAACCACGTAGCAGAGCAGGCCGCAGCCGATGCCGCCAAGACCCGGATACTGCTTGAACAGCAAAGAAGAGAAGCAGACCAGCAGAAGCAGGACGACGAAGAGTTCCGCCGGAAGGTTGAAGCAGAAAAGCACAAGAGCAAGGCGTTCAACCGGGGCGGCTCCTACCCTGCCCAACCCTAACGCGCCAGGAACAGCGAGAGCAGCGACGATATGATTTATGCGATTACCCCTTACGTTTCGGTCCTTGCGCAAGCACTGCCTGCGCCGAATCCGACTCTCGACTGGCTCTACCAGTTCTCCGCAAACCTCAACAATCTCACCACGCAGAATGGGGGCGCTCTGACTCAGCTAGGAATGGCCGAGCTGAGTTTTGTGTCCCTCATGGTGCTTGTCGGCATCGTGATCAACATGAATGTTTCCACCATGGCGCTGACCCTGCACCGGCAGCCGATGCACATCGGGGACCTGGTGCAGTTCCTGCTACGCCTGATCTTCTGCCTGCTGCTGGAGAACTATTGGAACAATCCGCTACCGGGTGCCAGCTTCGGCTTCAGCCATATGTTCTCTTTCTTCGCGCAGCAGATCGTCCAGGCGCTTGACAACAACTCTCTCAGCACGCTGCAGAACCTGATCGCGACGGCTGGGCAGAACACGGCGATGCCGACCCTGATTGCGCCAATGAAGATCGTCTGCTACGTCCTCGTGCAGATCGATCTAGCTGTGATTTCAGCGATCATCTTCTTGGTCACCGCGAGCGGATACATCTTCTATGGCGTCACCGCTCTGTTCGGACCCGTCTTCATTCCCCTGTACATGACCAAGACCTTCCGTGGGAAGTTTCTTCACTTTGTCGATGTGCTGCTCAGCTTTGCCATGATCCGTGCAGTGGCGACGGCGTTTATTTTCGTGTGGTCAGGCTTTCTGAACGGCTTCATTCAGCAGACGTTCAACAACGACTATTCACTTGAAAAATGGCTAGCGAACCTCATCCCTGTGAGCGCAGTGATGCTGGCCTTTGACCTGAATATGCTGTTCGTGCCCGCAATCACACAAACCATCTTTGGTGGGGGCGCTGGACTCGCCAGCAAAGCTGAGGAGCAATTCTCGCGCCTAGCAATCCTCGCAGGAAGAGGTGCCTAAATGTTCATTCTTTGGTTTCTTCACAGCGCAATTCGATGGCGTCTTTTGCGTGCTCTGATCATCGCGCTGATCGCCAGCAGCGTTGTCGCCGGCGTGGTCTACACCTTAATTCTTTTCACCATCATTCTTCCAAGGACACACCCACATGGCAACGCAGATCGCAGACACCACACTCACGCCCAGCCAAGCCCTGCTCATTGACGAAGTGGGCAACGAAGTCTACTCATCCCACTACGCCGAACGGAAGCTAAGCCGGTTTGTTATCGGGACCATGGGCGTTATTTTGCTCGCCTCCTTTGGGCTGAATTACTCGCTGGCCCATCGCCCGATTCAGAACCGGTATGTTCGCATCGATGAGATGGGCCGTGCTCAGGCGATCCAGTACACCGACTTGAACTACAGCCCGCGCGAAGGTGAAGTGCGCACGTACCTGACAGACTGGGCGAACTACCGCTACACCATCAACCGGGAGACCGTAGCGAAGAAGTACCCGCTCAACTACTACTTTCTCTCGCAATCCCTCAGTTCGAGGCTGATGAACGAGGACAACGCCAACCACCTCGTCTCGCAGGTGATTGCCGGCCAGATCGAGCAGAGCGAGGTCGAAGTTCGGAACGTGACGATCACTTCGATGGCGGAGGAGATGGTTGCCGGAGCCAGGATGTCGCGCGGCACGGCCTTGGTGAACATCGACCGGCTTTACTCCCCCACAAACTCCCGCGAGCCCCGCACGGAGCATTGGCTACTCTCCGTGACCTACTACCTTGATCCGAGACAGGTGAACGAAGAGGCTCGCATCTTCCCGCAGTTCGAGACGATCAACCCCTTGGGTATGACCATCACGGAGTTTCACGAGAACCGGATGTCGGTGGAGCCTTTGCAGCCGGGACCGGGGCAAAGGACGCCAGGTGTTCCCACCAATTCAAACATCCCCAACACGCCGGGAAAGATCGTAGGAGTGCCCCGGTGAGCTACGAACTTATCCTTCCATTCTTCCCTGAGGAACTACGGGCATTGCTGCGTGACCCGTCCATCTCGGACTTGATGATCAACGGCACAATGGGCGTCTACGCCGACAAGGGCGGCATCTTGCAGGAGATCCCGCTCTCGCAGCCCTATACGAGCGACAAGCTCCAGCAGGCCATCCAGCGCATTGCGAGGCTTCTCGGACAAGACTTGACGACACAGAACCCGATCCTGAACACCCGCTTGCCGGACGGTTCGCGCGTTGCGGTAGTCGGCGCTCCGTCTTCAATCAATGGCCCGTCGCTCACCATCCGGAAGTTCAATCGCTGGTTTACTTCGGACGAATTGATCGAATCCGGAAGCATGCCCAGGGAGGTGAGAGACACCATTGTTCGTTTCATGGGCGAGCGCAAGAACGGCATCATAAGTGGCGGAACAGGGTCGGGCAAGACCACTCTGATGAAGGCACTCCTTGACCACATACCGGCGCACGAAAGGCTGGTTATCATCGAGCAACCGGCCGAGCTGAAGGTGTCGCACCCAAATGCCGTTCGCTGGGAAGCAGTCGAAGCTATTCCCGGCCAAGTAGCGATCACTCCCAGCGAATTGCTTGCCGCCGCGCTCCGTCATCGACCCGACCGCATCATCTTCGGAGAGATTCGGAACGAGTCGGGCTATGACTTGCTCCAAGCGATGAACACCGGACACAGCGGAACGCTTTCGACGATCCATGCGAAGTCGGCGTGGGATGCGTTGAGTCGGCTCTCCAATCTGGCCCTGAGTGCGCGGCCTAATCTCAATCATGCCTTCATGCGCTCTGAGACGGCAGAGGCGATCGACTTTGTTCTGTATTGTGAGCGGGATCACATGGGCCGGCGGCGTGTCCGAGAGCTGATCCAAGTCAACGGCTACGACCACGCGGAGCAGAGCTTCCAGACCGAGGACATCTACCGAGCTTCCGCAGACTAACCAGCAAGAGAACCGAACCCAGATCGAGGTCACTTCCATGCACCATCATGCCGCCCTTCCCGGCTGCACAGCCCAACTCGTCCCCAAAGCGCCCAGCATGCCGAATCCGAGCAGCGAAACGAGCAACGGACCACGCTCGAAGCCGTCTTCTAACGGAGCCCATGCCAGCCGCGTTGAGCTGCGGTTTGGGCGAACTTCTGCCCGCCGAGGAACTGAGGCTGACTTCGGTCCAGTGGATCTCTGCCGTCCCGTTTCCCGTCCTCTACTCGGTTCACGCTTCGGGGCCAAAACCGGCGCCCTGCGGCACGGCGCTCTTCTGCTTCGGCTATGCCGCCCTACGGGTTACGGTTTCCAGCTTCGCCGGACCCTCCGCAAATGCAGAGCTTGGCACTTGGGAGCCGGGCCCTCTCGCTGGCTTCGCCAGGTGTAACCCGAGCAGGATACGGGAAATCAACGAAACGGAGAACACCACCATGTATCAGAACAAAGTCACCCTCATCGGCTTCCTCGGCAACGACGCAGAAGTTCGCACCAACGACAACCGCAGCTTCACCACGATGTCGCTGGCAACCAAGAGCTCCTACAAGAAGGACGGAAAGTACATCTCGCACACGGAATGGCACCGTTGCATCGTCTTCGGCAAGCTCGGAGAGTTCGCCGGCACGCTAACAAAGGGCGCTCATCTCCAGGTTGAGGGTGACTTGCGTAGCCGCGAGTACGAAACCCAAAAGGTCGGCAAGAAGGCAGCCCAGAAGAAGACCATCTGGGAGATCCGGGTGAACTCGATTCTCAAGTTGGACCGAGCCGCGAAAGCGAGCTCGGAGGACTCGGAGCACGAGGACGCTCCGCAGGAGGAAGTGGCCGAATAAGCCGCTTCCTTATCTCTCAACCGGGAGCTCGGGTCATACCGGGCTTCCATCTTCCTCTGAGGTTTGCGATGAGCATACAGATTGCCCGCGAGTTCCTGACCCGTTGCTTCCGTCCAGAAGACACGATCGCTTTGCTTTTGCGCCGTGAAGAACCCGTGATGGTGATGCAGCGGATCGTCTCGCTTGAGACAGTGCTGGCGTCCAGGTATCTCAGCTGGCTTGCCTACGAGAACTCCAGCGGCATGAACATCTACGTCGCGGCCAATCCACTGCTGTCCGGTAGCCGGAAGCGGACCAAGAAGAGCATCGCCGAAGTTCGTCATCTGTACCTCGATATCGACTTCGACGGAGATGTCCGGCTAACCGCGCTGAGGGCCTCTGTTGATGTGCCTACCCCGACCGCAATACTCGGCACATCGCCCGGCAAATATCAGGTTCTCTGGCGTGTCCACGGCTTCGACTTCGGGCAGCAGGAAGCGATGCTCAAGCAGCTCGCCATCGCCTTCGGCGGCGATCCTGCCTGTACCGATCGCAACCGCGTTCTTCGGCTGCCCGGCTTCCATAATCGCAAGTACGTTCCGGCTCATGCCGTCACGGTTGAGTACCCGTGCGATGCGCTGTGGGGTCGCGGCGACTTTCGTCTTGATATGGAGGTGCTTTCTCCACGCCCAAAGATGTCAGTAATCAGGACCGCGAAGCAAACGCATTCGGAGCAGGATTGGGCTTGGGTTCTGGCTGAGCTTACGAGCGGGCAAGACGCGAACGAGACGACACGGACGCTTGCTTCGCGCCGCTCTGACAAGCCCAACCCGCTCTACTACGCGCAGCGCACGGTGGACATCGCTTCCGCTCGCCTCTGGCTGACGGAGGGTACGGCGATCGAGGATGTGATTGCCGAGCTCGAAGATCGCCGCCGCTCAGAGATCACCGCGACACTTTAGCTCCGCCCGTGCCCGCGAGATCGCTGCGACAGCACAGCAGATGATCGCGCGCAAACAGTTTGCTTAACCCACTACCAGAAGGAGAACACTATGCCCCTACTTGAAGTCGTCCAGACCAAACAGATCAGCGCTTCGATTCGGCTGACCGACACGACCGCAATCCAGGTCGATCAGTACGCCCACTTCATTCGCGCATGCGCCGACGATGTCGTCGAACAAGCGCTTGCTTATGTCTTCTCTAAAGATCGCGATTTCCAGGACTTCCTCAAGACACCGGAAGCCCGGCAAGTCGCCTCTACGCTTCGCGTGCGAAAGGCTCCGGCCACCGAGGCCCCTGAGCCTTCAGCTCAGAGACCTGCTCCGGCCCCACCTCCCGTAGCTTCGTCGTCGGCAAAGGGCGCATGATCCTCCATCTACTCCGGGGCAGGGCCACAACGGTGCTGCGCACCGGAAGAATGGTGACACTTCACCCCTGAAAGGGTGGTGTGAAGTGCTGACAGGTTCCTGGTTAGGAACCTATTACAAACATGGAGCTTAGCTGCATTTAGTTCCTAGTTGGGAACCTCTGGTTCCCAACTAGGAACGGGTCTGACGTAGGAGAGGAGGGCAAATTGTCAGCTATCAAATTAGGGGTTCAGCCAGGATTGAACAGAGGGAGAATCGCGTCGAGGCGTTCGCAGAGTCTTGGGACCAAGCTCACGATTTCTGAGGAAAAAGAAGTGGCCCAAGCTGCGGAAGCCGAGGGCAAATCCGCGAGCGAGTGGGCGCGCGAGGTGCTTCTGCGCGAGGCACGCGGGTGCAGGACTGACGTTCTTCTCACGGAGATCGTAGCAATGCGCATGATGCTCAACAGCTTGCTTCGCCCGCTCTCCTGCGGCGAGACCATCACGCCCGACGACTTCACTGCCCACATGATGACCATTCGCACAACAAAACAACGGGTTACGCAGGAAATCCTACAGCAGTACGCGGCGACGACCGCAAAGGAGCACTGAAATGGCAACGCAATGGGGTAGGAAAGAGACGATCGTTTGGCCGCCGCAATCGCCGATCTATACCTATACGGCTGTAATGTCTGCATTCCTATGCTTGTGCTTTTTCGGGCTGCAGCAGCTCCGCTCACTGCCGACACTGCAGCGGTCATACATCACCGAGTATCTCCGTTCCGGGATCGGGGCGCAGTTCAAGCAATCTGGAAAATACTCTCTCATCTATGTTAACGGAATAAAGCAGAAGCCCAGACTGGCATTGCCAGCTGACTTCGCTCCAGGCGAGATGACCTTGCCAGACGGCAGGGTCATCTCCGCACAATTTTCCCACTTGGCAGTCGGGCACGGTTTCCAGGATTCCCGCCGTGGGAAGGAGCAAACCTACAATGACGCTTCGCTCTCCAGGTGGCTCCGGGATGCGATCTTCGACGGCAAAGGCTTCGTGGAGACCTTCCGAGCAGCCCTCATGGAGGGAGCCTTCGTCGTGATGCTTTTCCTTGGGTTTGCGATCCCCGGTGATGTCGCTCACTTCAAGCAACTGAAGTATGGACGACGGCTTCGGGGACCAATCCTCGTCACGCCACAGCAGTTCAACAAGACGCTCAAAGGTGACGGGCTAGGTATCCAAACGGACCGCAAAGGTACCGTGCTGCGCATCCCGCTCCGCTCGGAAGCGAAGCACATTCAAATCATGGGCGATACCGGAACCGGGAAGTCCACGCTGCTCATGCAGATCCTCCAGCAGATCGAACAGCGGGGCGAAACCGCCATCGTCTACGACCCGGCTGGCGAGTTCACGGAACGGTTTTACAGCCCCGATCGGGGCGACTGGATTCTTAATCCGCTCGACTCCCGTTCGCCCTACTGGACACCGGCGAGTGAACTGCGCAACCCAGCCGAGGCCCGAACGATAGCAACCTCGCTTTACCAGCCGACTAACGACAAGAAGGGGGAGTTCTTTACCGAGACGCCGCAGAAGATTTTTGCCCACCTGCTCAAATACCGTCCTTCTCCGCAGGAGCTTGTGCAATGGATGTCGAACGAGGATGAGATCGACAGGCGCGTCGAGGGAACGGAACTGGCGCAGATGATCGCCAAGGGAGCACAGCAGCAACGCAGTGGCGTCCTCGGCTCCCTTGGCTTAATCGCAGACAGCCTTCGTCTCCTGCCAACAAGAGACCAGGCGAACGGCCGGGAGTGGAGCGCGAACGAATGGTCCAAGAAGCGGCAGGGATGGATCTTTCTCACGTCTACGGAGAACACCCAGGAAGCGCTTCGGCCACTGCACTCCCTATGGATCGACTCGCTCATTCTGCGGTTACTTGCGCTTCAGCAGCCCGGCCAAAAGCGGGCATGGTTCGTGATCGACGAGCTTGCAAGCCTGCAACGGTTGCCACAGTTCCACACGGCCCTGACCAAGGGCCGGAAGAGCAACAACCCGATCATCTTCGGCTATCAGGGCAAGGCGCAACTTGAGGTGATCTACGGCCATCTCGCCGAGGTTATGCTATCCCAGCCTTCAACCAAGTTCGTTCTGAAAACCGCAGAGCCGAAAGCCGCGAAGTGGGCGTCAGAACTCATCGGTGAGATTGAGATCGAGCGTGTCCGGGAGACCGTCGCAGACGGCATGCGTGCGGGCAAGAGCTTCATGATGGACCGGCAGATCGAACCGCTGGTGATGAGTTCGGAGATCGAGGGATTGGACGACCTGCACTCATTTGTGAAGCTCGGAAACTACGTCTCCCGGTTCTCGTTTCCGCCCATGGAGATGAAGAAGATTGCCGAGGGTTTGCTGCCTCGCGTTGTTCCAGAGTCCAATCTTTGGTTCGATCCTCTTCACCAAAAAAACTCGGAAAGCGATGAGACTGAGGCGCAAACTACGCCAGCTACCAATGAACGAAACGTACTCGCCCTCACCCCCCGAAAAGGTCAGCCGACGCCATCTGCGCTGCGCTCGATCCCAGACGGCGGCTCACTCGGCAACGACCACAGCAACGTACTGTAGGTGTCTTATGCTTCGTATCTCGCGCGAACCCCTCAGCTCTTCTCAGGCGAAGACATATCACAAGATGGACTACACGTCCGAGGCGCAGAGCTACTACAAACAGGAAGGCGCTTTGCAGGGACAGTGGCAGGGCCAGCTCGCCGAGGAGTACAGACTCAAAGGCGTGGTGACCGCCGAAGAGTTCTCCTTGCTCGCCGATGGCAAGCACCCGCAGACGGGAGATCAGCTTGTCAAGCATGGGAATGGGCAGGAATACACGAACGCCGATGGGACTACGACCAAACCGGTCGAGCATCGGGCAGGTTGGGATGCCACGTTCTCCCCTGCAAAGTCCGTCTCACTCACCGCCCTCGTCGGCGGAGATGAGCGTGTCCGGGATGCCCACAACGCTGCTGTGACTGTGGCATTGTCAGAACTCGAAAGGTACACGCAAGCACGCATCGGCGGCAATCATCCAGCGGAAACGACTGGCAGATTCATAGCGGCGACCTTCGAGCACGATACCGCTCGGCCCGTCGATGGCTATGCTGCGCCGCAGCTCCATACCCACGCAGTCATCTTCAATGTCACCGAGCGTGACGATGGTACGACTCGTGCTCTGCAATCGAAGAGTTTCTACGACTCTCAATCCTACGTGACCGCCGTTTACCAAGCGGAGTTGACCCACCGGCTGAGCAGGCTAGGGTATGAATTCGAGACCGGAAGGAGTGGTGTTCCTGAAATTAAGGGCTACAGCGAAGAGTATCTTGCCGCTTCGAGTCTTCGCTCAGAACAGATCCGCCTCCACATGGAAAGGAGCGGCCAGAGCGGACCCGCAGCCGCACAGATTGCGGCGCTCGCGACAAGAGACCGTAAGCAGACCCTTTCCAGGGAGGAAGTCTTGGCCGCTCATAAAGAAGTGGCAGCAGAGTACGGGAACCAAGCGCATCGGGTGATTGCCGAAGCTCGCGTCCGCGCGCGAGGCCATGAGCAACTGCCGGACGGTATTGCGGCAGCGCGGCAAGCGGTGACTTACACCCGCGCCAGCAACTACGAACGTGAGGCCGTCATCGATGAGCGAGTCCTGATGCGCGATGCCTTGCGGCGTGGCATGGGCGAGGCGACCTTTGCTCAGGTGCGGGTCGAGTTCGAGGCGCGCACCGAACGCGGAGAGTTCCGCCAGCTCACCGGCTCCAAGCACGCGACCGGTCGCAGTTTCACCACGCCGGAAACCATTGCCCACGAACGCGCCAACGTCGCGCATGTGCTCAGCGGCCGCAATGCGTTTCAGCCTATTGCAACGGAGGAAAAGGCAAAGGAGCAGGCGGGCAGCAGACCGTTTCTGAACGAAGCTCAAAGCACCGTGATCCACGAGGTTCTGACCAGCCGGGACCGCGTTCACGGCTTGCAGGGGCTCGCAGGAACTGGGAAGACCACGACCCTTGAAGCCATACGCGAGGGCGCGGAAAAGAACGGCTACGCGGTCGAGGGCTTCGCTCCCACGTCCCGAGCTGCTGGGCAGCTACGAGAGGCCGGAGTGAACGCCACCACGCTTCAAAGTTTTCTCATTCGAGGTGGCCAGGGCCAGAACACAGGTGATCCGAACAGCCGTCACCTTTACCTGCTAGATGAGTCCAGTCTTGCCAGCACCCAGCAGATGAAAGCGTTTCTCGATAAGATTCAGCCGCAGGACCGGGTACTCGTCATCGGCGACACACAGCAGCATCAAGGCGTCGAAGCCGGCAAGCCTTTCCAGCAAATGCAGGACGGCGGGATGAGGACCGCGCAGCTCAACCAGATCATGCGGCAGAAAGACCCCGAGTTGCTGAAAGCCGTCGAGCATCTCGCCAAGAACGAGACCGCCGCAGGCGTCAAGATGCTTGCCGAGCAAGGACGCGTTACCGAGCTGTCCAACGCTCAGGAGCGCATCGCGGCCATCGCTAAGGACTATGCCGCCAAACCCGAGAACACCATCATCGTGTCGCCCGACAACCGCAGCCGCCAGCAGATCAACCAAGCGGTTCGGACCGAGTTGCAGGCCAAAGGGACCCTTGCCGCCGAGAGCCTGAAGTTCGATACCCTTACCCACCGTTCCGATATCACCGGAGCGGACCGGACCTGGGCCGTTCGTTACCAGCCGGGCAATGTGGTCGAGTACACCACCGGCAGCAAAGACCTTGGCCTTAAACGCGGCAGCTCGGCAACCGTTCTTTCTACAGATGCTCGGCAGAACACCGTCACGATTCAAAGAGAAGACGGCCAAACCGTGACTTACAATCCCACCCGGCTCCGCGGCGTCAACGTCTACCAAGTCACAGAGCGGGAGTTCGCCAGCGGGGATCGGCTTCAGTTCACGTCTCCTGACAAGAAGCTCGGGATCGTTCGACGTGACCTCGGCACCGTTATGAAGGTTGAAGCGAAGGAAATCACCGTGCGGATGAATGGCAAAGACGAGCGGACCATCACCTTCGACCCGACAAAGTTCCGGGCGTTTGATCATGGCTACGCGATCACTTCCTACAGCGCCCAAGGGCTTACAGCGGGGCGCGTCATCGCCAACATAGATACCGATGGCCCACGTGGACTCATCAACAACCGGCTTGCCTACGTCGCGATCTCGCGAGCATCGGAGGAGGTCCACATTTATACGAATGACGCCGCTACCCTTGGAGCGAAACTTGCAACCGAACACAGCAAGACTTCCGCCGTTGAATTCCGGCAGCCTCCTTCGCCAAAGGTCCAGGAACAACAGACTCGCGTCCACGAGTACGCGCACCCGGAGCATCGTTTGGCTGCCGTCGCCCGTGACTACGCGGCTAGGCCGGACCGAGCCGTTGTCATCGCTCCCGACGCGACCGAGCGCCGTGAGCTTACCCAGCTCATTCGCGTGGACCTCCAGGCACAGGGGAGGATTGCAGCAGATTCTCGCTCCGTACCGGTGCTCATCGAGCAGCACATCGGCAACTCGAAGGTTGCGGCAAATTACAGCCCCGGTGACCAGATTCACTACCGGGCCGGCAGCCCCGAGCTGTATGGCCTCCCCCACAACGGCAGCACAACCGTCGTCTCTGTCCATCCCAAGAAAAACACTCTCACGGTAGAAACCTGCGCTGGAGAGCGCGTCTCCTACGACCCGTCGCAGCTCCGGGTCCAGACCGCCCAGAGCAAGGTCTACCGCGAGGAAACCCGTGAGCTTGCCGTAGGCGACCGCATTCGGCTCACAACGCCCAACCGCGAGCAGCGCATCCGCTCCGGCGAGTTCGCCACGGTCGAACGCATCGGGCAGGACAACTCCATAGCCGCACGCCTCGACTTAGGTAGAGCAGTCGAATTGAACCCCGACGAGGCCAAGCACATCGAGTACGGCTATGCGGTCGATACAGACCAGCGCGTCTCTGCCACTCGCGTTCTAGCTACTGGCGAAAGAATAGACCCCAAAGCTCTCGCGGATATCCCGCCTGCAACCCGTGAAGTTGCCCTCTACACCTCTGACGGCTCCAACCCGCAGAAGCAGCACACCCAATCGCCTAACAACGAAGTATCCCAGAAACAAACGCCTCCCACGCAGCAACAAAACCAAGGCTACGGCCTTGGACTCGGCCTCTAAACCTTGCCGGCTTCACCGAGCCCAACAGTCCAGAAAGTGTCCCACCATGCGTCCACAGCCGACCGTTGCCCTTTCGCGGTCTACCCCTACCTTGAGTGTCGCATTGACCTCCTTGACTTGAGACAGCTGTTGGTGCATAAGCAGAAAAGAATTTTGTTGCGACTCGTTTGGGGGTTTTCTGTGACGCCGCAATGAGGTATACGCGCGGAGGATTCATGGTGTTTGGTGCTGTGACCCCGGCTTCATCGCCTCGATCTTGGCCACTGAAACCGGTGGGTTCGCTTGCGGTGCAGCGGCCACTAGTATGTCTACCCAGTGCGCGACATTCGCCTATACCCGTTGCTAGCAGCTCCCGGAACGAGGTGATGCGCGACATGGACCAAAGCATGCCCGCCACCCCAAGGGATAAAGCTGGTACCCGAGCCGCTGAATCAGCCTGAAGCTCTCCTGCATCCCCCGTGCGAGCACCATTGACTCGCCCCAGGACGCACCGCCTCCGCGCCGCATTCCCGCGACCGATACGCTTTCGAAACCTACGCACAGGGGAACGTGGCAGCGAAGCCAGAGGAGCATGTTGGGTTCGAGGACAGCCGGTAGGCCGGCGGCGATAAAGAGATCTACCCAGCGCTGATCGTTCATCTTGGACTTCTGACCGCCGGCACCGATGGTGGCGTTGAGTTGGCCGTTCTGGTCGATGCTGGCCTGCACGAAAGGCATGCCAAAGCGACAGCGCTCCACGCCAATTGCATCGCGCAGCCGCTCCGGGTCAAAGTTGTTGAACATGAACTGGACGCATTTGGCGGCACTACGCTGTAACGCCGGCAGCACTGCATCGACTTGATGAGCGAGCAGGGTGACGATAACCAGGTCGTAGGAGATCTCCTCGTCCAACGTATCTGCGACGCGCACATCCGCACGCTCGTCCCTAGTATTGACGATTCCATTATCGCGCTGCAGCTGTTGAAGGCGCACGGATCGTGGGCGTGCAATGGCGGTTACATCATGATGGCCGGTGCGGGCCAGCTGAAAGTCAAACGTGCTACCGATACTGCCGACACCGATGACGGCGATGCGCAGAGGGGAAGAGGCCATGCCGGATTCCGTGCTCATTCTGAGTCCTAGTTATGAACCACACTGTTATCTTCCATTAAGTTCTCTTCCGTGTGGCAAAGCTCTCGCACCTTCGGAGCTGAGTATTTCTACAGTTTGGGGGTCGACATCCTCACCAACTGCCCGAGCATGAATTTGGGGGCGACCCGGCTCATCAACTTCAGCACATTGCTGAGTCCCGGACGAATCTCCAGCTTGCCAGCCTCGATGCCAGTAATGGCTTTCTTGACAAGCAAAGAAACATCCATACCTTTCTGACCGTTCATCTCGGCCTCAAACTCACCGCGAAACAAAGGTGTTTCCGTTCCTGGCGGGGCCAGTTCAACAGCGCTTACCCTTGTTCCCTTGAGGTGTACGCGCAGGGACTGCGTGTAGGAGTGGATCGCTGCTTTAGTCGCGCTGTAAATCGGTGACACAGGCAGTGGGATGAAGGCCAGCCCGGAAGACACATTCACAATGAGAGCTTCCTTGCGGCTCTTGAGATGTGGCAGAAACTGCTGCACCATACGCACAGGTCCACTCAGGTTTACCTCGATCTCGCGGGTGACATCTTCCAAGTCACGACTGTCGTTCAGCTTGAGATTCCGCATGATACCGGCATTGTTGATGAGGATATCGAGCGCAGGAAAGCGTGCGACTACTTCGGCTTCCAATGCTTTGATCGCCGCGGGATCGCTCACGTCACTCTTGACGATGTGCAGAGACGGAAGTGCTCTCTTCGCCTGGTCGAGCTTAGATTGATCGCGCCCTGTGACGATGACCACATTGTCTCGGGTAAGAAGCTGCTTTGCCATTTCCAGACCGATACCGCTGGTGCCACCTGTAATCAGGATCGTGCGTTTAGTCAATTTCATACGATGTTCCTTCTAGCGCGCCAGAGCAGCGCTGGTTAAGAGTGCAGCGAAGAGGCCGATGATCACTCGGGGTTGCGGGTATTCGACAGAGAGAAGACAGATGACGAGCCACAAGGCTGCGCCACTGAATGCGATGGCGAAGCCGGGCCAGTGGCTGATCGCTGAGGTCCCGCTACGCAGCATGAGCAAGGCCAGAAGCGAAACCAGAACCTGCCCAAGGGCATATGCGGAGTTCAATCCGTAGTAAAGCGTTGTCTCCGGACCAGGCAACCGCTTGCCGCGCAGATGTTGCGAGAGCACATCGATTGTGAAGTGGACGACACCCGAAAAGAGAAGCCAGCCGTAAGCCGCATATAGAAATTTGGTGCGCATTATGCCTCCACTTCTGTGAAGATAGGAGGCGTGCTCTCTTTCCGCAAGAAGGCACTTGAAATATCTATAGGCACCAAAAGGAGAGCACGGCAAATGGTTGAGCTTGCGTCTAAAGAAGCCGCCCGGGTGGAGCCATTCACATCCCGGAACGAACCCGACGGACTCGATCCCAGAGTCGACGCACTGGTTACCGATCTCATCGGCCGGGTTGCCGACAAGTGGACGATGCTGATTCTGGAAGTGCTCGTTGAACGCGGAGAACTACGCTTTACCCGGCTGAGGGATCTGGTTGCTGGTATCAGTCAGAAGATGCTGACGCAAACGCTCCGAGGGATGGAGCGTGATGGGCTCTTGACACGCAAGGTCCATGCGGTCGTCCCACCCAAGGTCGAGTACAAGCTCACAGAACTTGGATTTGAGTTAAGTGGTGCCTTTTGCGGTGTCTGGGTCTGGGCAGAAAAATATCTGGGGCAGGTCGAGAAAGCACGCTCAGAGTTCGATGGAAATAGCCTGTAACGCTTCAGTCCGGGCTTGTCAGAAAACGACAACAGAACACGCTAAAGGTTTGTGGAGGCCGGAATCCACCTATAAAGCGTCGGCACCGAGACTCCGAGATTGCTTGCTACGTCCTTTGGCGGAACGCCACTGGCCAGAAGCTTTTTTGCAGACTTGATCTTGCTTTCGGTCATCTGCCGTTTCCGGCCGCCTACTCGCCCGAGCTGGCGGGCGACTTCCAGCCCAGCGCGGGTGCGTTCGATGGTGAGCGTTCGTGAGAATATCAGAGCACCTTCGGAGAATCGCCTCTCCTGAGAAACGGCATATCTTACGCCGCGATAGGGTATACCGGGCTTTATGGTCCTCAAGATGAGTAACTAACGGATCGCTCATTGAACACCTGCCTGCATGCCAATCTTAGCCAGCGAGAATAATCGGCAGCGTCGGTGTCTGCGAACCGCCCTCATTCTCGATCGTCACCGCGAATCCCTTCGCCGGCACCGCTCTCGGAAACTGCCCATATACGACGCTCGCGTTACCTCGCTCATCCGGCGCAAACGTGCCTGCCGGAACCGGATTAGAGCCATCTGCGGGCATGATCCAAAGTTGATACACCTTGTTCGGCTTCAAAGGAGCCAGATTGCTCGCCAGAAACACCAGCGTGCCCCGGCTCGCCACATAGGTAGCTCGCCCCGTCGGAGCCGCGCTCGTCTTCGGCTTGGTCAGCGTGACCCGCAGCGCCCCTGGGTCGGTCAGGGCCTCCAGCACCTGCCGTGCCTTCGTCGCATCCGTCGTCAACCGTGCCATCTGGTCCGCTTGTGCTGCTACCGTCCCTCGCAGCACATCCCGCTCCCGCATCGCATTCGCCGCTACCTCAGTCTGCTCTCCCGACTTGGCGGTCTCTTCGTTCAGCTTTGCCGTCTGGCCAGCAGCCGTGGTCCGCAGATTTGCCGTCTCACTCTTCGCTCTCGTTGCCTCCATTCGGAGCGCCTCAAGCTCTTTGGCCTGCTCCGC
>JAABUX010000506.1_pt1 | contig 66883 bp, 62 predicted proteins | sample 5561851 | NCBI WGS metagenome assembly JAABUX01 (sample SAMN10711883, study PRJNA513361) | rock metagenome | isolation source: Antarctica rocks | place: Antarctica: Victoria Land, Richard Nunatak red sandstone | collected 2016-01-03
ACTCCCACTGCGCCTCGGTCAACAACTCGAACCGCTTCTTGCTCATGCAACAAGATCATCAGAGAACCCGCCTCATGCAAAAGTACACAGCTTGAGGCCGAACCTATTTATGAAACAAGCTCTAGCAACTATTATGGCAGGCCTATTTTGTAGCAATATTGTCATCTGGCTAAGGCATAAGTCGGATTTGGCGTCCGGCATCGAAGCCGATGAAACGCAGGTTAGAATTAAGTTGCTGCCCATCTCAAGAACTGCTGATGTAAGTAAGCTCACGAAATTGAACGTACTCTTGGGGACAACAACTTTAAAACACAGGTTGTTCGCCTACAAAGGGTTGATCGCATCTTTAGCTGGCTAGTTCAATGCACACTTGTCACAGCTTTCTTATATCGAACACTTTTTTACAAACTAATATCATGATTTACTTGACACAAATTATCCAGCAATCAACCCGAAGCACGACGTTTAAATCGGCAATATCCTATACCGCCTCGTATTGGACAAGACGAATGAAGCCGTAACACCATTCGGGTGAAAAGTGTTTATCTCGCGATTTAGCTACAGCGGCGTAATGATTCCTCCCACCGGCATGCGCTCCGGCAGCTTCGCCTCCGTTTCCGGACGTTTTAGCCCCATCGCCTCAGCCGTTAGGTCGGTGTATTTCAAGCCCGCGCCGGTGTTGAACAGCACCACGCGATCCTCCTTCTTGAGAAAACCCGACGCGAGCAGGTGATCGTACGCGGCCGTCGCGGCTGCGCCCTCCGGCGAGAGCAGCAGCCCTTCGTGCTTGGCCCAGTCGAGCAGGGAGCGCAGGATTTCCTCGTCGGGGAAGTCAAGCACCAGTCCTTCGGACTCACGCGCGATCTCAAGAATGATGGAGTCGCCGTAAGGTTTGGGCACGCGCAGGCCGCTGGCGAAGGTTGCCGCGTCTTCCCACATCTTTGAGGCTGGCTCATGCTCCTTGAAGGCGCGCGCCACCGGGGCACAGCCGGAGCTCTGCACGGCGATCATTTTAGGCCGTTTCCCGCGCACCCAGCCCAATTGCTCCATCTCCTCGAACGCCTTCCACATCCCGATCAGGCCCACGCCGCCGCCCGTCGGGTAGAACACAGCGTCCGGATACTCCCAGCCGAGCTGCTCGACGAGCTCGTAGCCCATCGTCTTTTTGCCTTCAACACGGTAGGGTTCCTTCACGGTTGAGATATCGAACCAGCCCTCGGCCGCTTTGCGCTCGTTCACGATGCGGGCGCAGTCGGAGATGAGGCCGTCGACCAGCGTGGTGTGGGCGCCGTAGGCTATGCATTCGAGGTAGTTGGCGAACGGCACATCACGGGGCATGAAGATATGGGCCTCGATGCCGGCGGCAGCGGCGTAGGCGGCCAGCGCGCCTGCGGCATTGCCAGCCGAGGGCACCGCGAGTTTTTTCAGGCCGTAGTGCCGGGCCATCGTGACGGCCATTGAAAGCCCCCGCGCCTTGAAGGTTCCGGTGGGGTTGGTCGCTTCTTCCTTGAGCCACACGCCCCCGTTTTGCCCGGTCCTGTGGCGACGGCTCTCGAGCAGCGGCGTCCAGCCCTCGCCGAGGGTGACCGGCTCGACCGCAGGCAGCACGTCGCGGTAGCGCCACATGCTGTCATCCAGTTGACGCTCTCGGTTTGTTTTGGAAAAAAACTCAGGCTTGCGAGCCGTCTCACGCAGTTCATCCATGTTGTAGCGCACATACAGGATGCCCGCGCAATGGGGACAAACGGTTTGCGGACCGTCGGCGGAGATGTGACGTTGGCAGCGGGAGCACTGGAGCGAGGCGATGGCGGGCATAGATACAGGGTAAATCTCCGGGTGCATTCCCTTTCCGGGACAGAACGACATTACCGAAGATTCGCCATTTGTTCTCTCCGCTGCATGTAGTTCATGGGCCGGACGATACACTGAGCACAATGATTGATCGATCCCAAAGCCTGCCGCCGGTCGCGCTTGTCGCTTTCGACATCGACGGAACCCTGATGCCGTCGATTGGTACGTGCATGAGCGAGCGTACGATGACAACGCTGCGAGAGGCCGTGGCGGCCGGCGTCGAGGTGGTGATCGCGACCGGGCGACGTGCCGCCTATGCCATGCCGTTGCTGGAGCCCATCGGGCTGTCGCCGGAGACGGTGCTGATCTCTTCAAACGGTGCGTCGACACGCGATTTTGCGGGCAACTTAATGGACCGCTTTTACCTAGAGCTCGATACCGCCCGCGCCTTGTGCGCCGAACTGCGGCCGTTTGGCGGGACCATGGTGTTCACCTTTGACAAGGACGGGCCTGGCGAACTGGTGCTCGAGTCGCTTGATCGTCTGCACGATCGCATTGCCCTCTGGGTCGACGCAAACCTGCCCTATATTGAGCAGGTGGACCCGTTGGAGCGCGTGTTCGATCGCGGCGAGCAGCCTATTCAGGGCATGATTTGCGGCAATGTCGACCAGATGAATGCGGCGGAACAGCACCTGCTGACAACCCCGTTCGCCTCGCAGATCGAGATGCATCGGACTGAATATGCGGAACGGGATTTGAGCATTCTGGACGTTTTACCGCTGGGCTGCAACAAGGGCGTGGCTCTTGCCAGGCTCGCCGAGCGGCGCGGAATTCCGCGCGAGGCGGTCATGGCGGTGGGCGACAACTGGAACGATTTGGAGATGCTGCGCTGGGCCGGGCAACCCGTGCTGATGCGCAATGCGAGCCCTGCGCTGCGTAAGGAAGCCTTGCGATCCGGATGGCAGATCACCTCCGCGACGAACGATGAAGATGGAGCAGTGCTGGCGCTGGCGCAGACCCTGCAAATGCGAGCCAGCGCCGCTGTACCGCAGGAAGCCTGGCGATGACGGTAGCGCAAAAGTTCAGAGACATGCGCGAGCGCCGTGGTAGATTGGGCGCAATGCTTCGGCGTATTTTCAGGTTTCGACACTCTCCCTTTCAGGCTGCGCTTGCCGTCATGGCTCTCTTTCAAGCCGGGCAGGCGCTTGGGGCGGAGCATGTTACGTTGCGAAACGGGTTTGACATGGTCTGCGATCATCGGGAGGCGGCCGGAGACAAGACACGTCTTTATCTGAACCCGGCCTCGACCAACTACGTCGAGGTACAAAGTGACGCGATCATAGCCGACGAACTGCTGCCGGAAAACCTGACCCGTGACGCCAATACCGCAGCGCAAACGAAGTCGACGCCAACCCCAGAGTTGCTCTCTCCCGCCGAACTGCACGAAGTTCTCGCAGGCGCGGGCAAGACACACGACCTGGACGTGGACCTGCTCGCAAGCGTGGTGCATGCTGAAAGCAACAGTCATGTACACGCCCGAAGCCGAGCCGGCGCACAGGGGTTAATGCAGCTGATGCCCGCGACAGCAGTGACGCTCGGCGTCCACGATGCGTTTTCTCCCATCGAGAATGTGGGGGGAGGCGCAACCTATCTGGATGCGCTGCTCAAGCGATATCACAACAACGTGGCGGTTGCGCTGGCTGCATACAATGCGGGACCAGGAGCCGTGGACCACTGGCACGGAATACCGCCCTATCGAGAAACACGCGCCTACGTGGCTCGCATCGTCCACGAGTTCAATCAGCGTTATGCCGCGCGCCAGGCAGCATCGCTCGCCATGAGCCTATCCGCATCGGAAAAGCCCTGACGATTTTTGTAGCACACAGGTAACAGGTAAAGGAGAAGCACTGCTTTGAAGAAGAACCGCACAGCTCTATGGATTGGCGTGCTCATCGTGCTCGCCGTAGCGGTATGGCTCCTGAGGGGCCGCATCCATTTTGACTGGCGAACATTCGCTACACAACTCCAGCACGCGGACTGGAAGCTGTTCGGAGTCGGGGTCCTGCTGATCTATCTGGCCTATTGTGTCCGAGCCGTCCGCTGGGCGCTGTTTCTCGAGCCTACCAAAAAAGTATCGGCTGCCTCACTTATCGGCACACAGGTGATTGGTTTTACAGCCGTTGCCCTTCTGGGGCGCCCCGCAGATCCGGTTCGTCCCTACTTGGTAGCTCGTCGCACGGGTCTGCCGCTTAGCGGGCAATTTGCGGTATACGCCGTGGAGCGCATCTTCGATTTCGGTTCGAATGGGATCATTTTCGCCGCGATTCTTCTACTCTCTCCCGACCGCAAAACCGTTCCCCATCCAGAGCTCGTCAACAAGCTGGCCGTGGCGGTCCTTCTTGCCGCGATTTGTCTCGGGCTTTTCGCCTTCTTTGTCCGCAAGGCAGGGCACAAGGTTGCTGACTTCTTCGGCAGGAGCTTCGGCGCGCTCTCTCCAAAGCTGGGCGAAGTTGCTCGCGAGAAAATTCTTGATTTTCGCGACGGACTAAACGCCGTCAACTCGCTCCGTGCGTTTACTCAGGCGACGATCCTCTCACTCATAATGTGGATGATGATTGTGTACGCCTACCTTGAAACAGTGCGCGCCTTCACGGCCTCCCCGCCGCTGGCAAGCATGACACTTGCACGCTGCACCATACTCATGGCAGCCAGCCAGGCAGCTTCCACGGTGCAACTTCCGATCATCGGCTGGTTTACACAAATCGGCATCGTCGCCAAGACGATTCAATCCTACTTCGGGGCGGCGCCTGAGCCCTCGCTCGGCGCAGCAACCATGTTGCTGCTTGTGACGTTCCTCAGCGTTATCCCGGCAGGTCTCATCTGGTCGCGTTTCGAGCATGTTTCGCTAAAAAAGCTAACCGAGGAAAGCGAGCATGCTGGCGAAGCGATGATTGCTCAGCCGAGCAAAACCGACCACAAGTTCGTCCCTGAGGCCTGATATTATTTCCAGTTAACAGCGGCTCCTAGGAGGGGTCGCTTTCAGGTTACAGTCGCAAAGGCCGGAGCAAGCATTCTTGGTAAGAGCCGTAGTTTCGTACAGCTCGAAGTACCTCGTCCGCCCTTCAGGTCCAGCCTTCGCAACCTAATTCTTACGATGGCCCAAGTCCACCCGGGCGTTGCCAGGCGCGAGCAAGCGCAAGCTGGGGTAGACGCATCCCACCTCGTTATGGCTGATCGTTCAACACCTGATTCCCTGCCTCGTTCCGTCCCGCTTACCAAGGCTCTCCTTGCCGGTCTGGCCGGGGGCCTTGCCGGCTCCGCTGCCAAAGTCGTCGGAGAAAAGCTCCTCCCGCCGCGCACGCTGGGGCAGCCGCCTCCGCCGAAGCTGGTTGTTGAGCAAGCCTCGGCGGCCGCCGACGTGCACCTGCCTCCGCCCGCGAAGAAAGCCGCTACCGAGGGCATTCACTGGGTTTTCGGCACACTCACCGGCGGCGTTTACGGCGTGGTGGCCGAGTTTCAGCCGCATGCCACTGCCTGGCGCGGAGCAGCGTTTGGTTTGACGCTGAACCGTCTTATGCATGAGGGTGTACTGCCTGGGGCGGGCCTGGTCGAGCCAGTCGGCGAGCAGCCGGCGCAGGAGCGAGTCAACGAGTGGGTCACGCATGTGATGTACGGCGTCGTCACGGAAACAGTACGGCGGGTCATGCGGAAACGGCTGTGACGCAAGTACGGTGAATCTTGATTAGAGAACAGAATCGCGAGGCGCACCGCCAAAGCATTTCTGCCGCTGCGATGCACCATGCAGATTTGCAACATCTGGCTTTTTTGGTGGAAAAGCCGTGCCAAGTAACGTGTTTTCGATCTACGCCTAAGGGAGAAATGCTTTAGAATTGCGGCATTCCCTATGAAATGTCCTTTCTGCGGCTTTGCCCAGGACCGTGTTGTCGATTCCCGCGAGATTGAAGAGTCCGCCGCAGTACGGCGACGGCGCGAGTGCGACCGCTGCAGCAAACGTTTCACGACCTACGAGCGCATCGACGAGATCCCGTACATGGTGGTCAAGAAAGACGGGCGCCGCGAGAGATTTGACCGGCAGAAGATTCTGACCGGCCTGCAGCATGCCTGCGAGAAGCGGCCCATCGCAATGCGACAGCTCGATGAATTGGTCGATGCCGCGGAAATATATCTGAACGACGCGCCTGACCGCGAACGCTCGACCGCCGAGCTGGGCGAGCTCATCATGGATGGACTCAAGAAGCTGGACCCGGTCGCATATATTCGCTTTGCCAGCGTGTACCGCGACTTCAAGGATGCAGCCGAGTTTCAGAACGAGCTCAAGCGCGTTCTAGAAGTAAGAACGCAAGCAGGAGCGCAAACAACGTCGCAAGCGCTCACTCAAGCCGCCCATACTTCCGAAAGCGAGGCAGTCCTACCGACCTTATGAGCACACACACGATCACCCTGATTCCCGGCGATGGCATCGGTCCTGAAGTGACCGATGCGACAGTTCGAATTCTCGAAACAGCGGGTAAGCAGACCGGTACGGAGTTTGTCTGGGAACGCTACGACGCCGGGGCCGACGCGTTCGTGAAAACCGGCGAGTATATTCCGAAAGCGCTGTACGAGTCTGTCCGTCGCACGGAGGTCGCTCTGAAAGGCCCGGTCACAACGCCCATCGGGGAAGGTTTTAAATCGATCAACGTCACGTTGCGCAAGCAGTTCGATCTCTTCGCTAACTTCCGGCCGATCAAGAACCTGCCCGGCCTCAAGACCAAGTACCCGGATGTCGACCTGATCATCGTGCGTGAGAATACCGAAGGCCTCTATGTAGGGCTCGAGCAGGAGATCGTGCCCGGCGTCTGCACCTCGCTCAAGGTCATCACGGAGAAGGGCTCGACTCGCATCGCGAAGTTCGCGTTTGAGTATGCGGTGAAGCATGGCCGCAAAAAGGTGCATGCCATTCACAAGGCCAACATCATGAAGCTGACCGATGGCCTGTTTCTGCGCTGCGCGCGCGACGTCGCCTCGGCTTACCCTGAAATCCCCTACGCTGAACATATTGTCGACAACACCTGCATGCAGCTCGTCACTAACCCCTATCAGTACGACGTGATGGTGATGGAGAATCTGTATGGGGATATCCTGAGCGATCTGTGTTCAGGTTTCGTGGGTGGGCTCGGCCTGGTGCCGGGTGCGAACCTGGGCGAGAATGCTGCTATTTTCGAAGCGGTGCACGGGTCAGCGCCTGACATCGCGGGGCAGGACAAGGCCAACCCCACCGCGCTGCTTCAGTCCGCCGTGCTGATGCTGCGGCACATCGACGAGCACATGCTGGCCGACAAGATACAAAGCGCTATCGAAAAGGTATATGCCGAAGGAAAGACACTTACCCGCGATGTTGGCGGCCAGTCCGGCACACGCGCCTTTGCCGATGCAGTGATCGCGGCGCTCGATTAGTTCGCCGTTGCCCGCAGAAGGAGTTGTCTCAGTTGAAACTGCATGGTTGGAAGCATGTTGTCCTGACCGTTAGCACTGGAATGTGTTTTGCCTCGCTCACAGCGTGTAAGGCGGGCTCGCTCGGACCGACGAAGCAATATGCGCAGATCGACTATGCCCACGGCGGCACGGTGACGGGCGTGGTGCACTTCTCCAAGCCTGCCCCGCCGCCGGTCGAAATCGACATGGCCCAGGATCCTGCCTGCGCCATGAGCGGAGGCAACATGATGACCAGCGATTATGTCGTGAACCGTGGCGGCCTTGCGAACGTACTCGTCTACATTCAGAGCGGCCTGGGCAGTAAGGCGTTCCCCATCCCGCGTACCCCTGTCGTAATTGACCAGAAAGGCTGCCGGTTCGAGCCCCACGTCTCGGCTGCGATGGTCGGCCAGGAGGTTGAGTTCACCAACTCCGACCCCACCCAGCACAACGTGCACATGGCCCCCACGGTCGCTGGCAACAGCGCCATGGACGTGACGCAGCGAGCCGGGGCAAATCCGATTTCGCGCTACTTCCGGGCGCCGGAGCTGATGATCGCGATCCGCTGCAATAACCACCCCTGGATGCACAGCTATCTCAACGTTGTTGCCAATCCCTTTTCCGCGGTCACCGACGCCAACGGCAACTTCACCATTAAAGGCCTGCCGCCCGGAACCTACACGCTCACTGCCGTGCACGAGCAGGCCGGCAAGCGCTCGGCAACGGTCACGGTCGCGGCCAATGGTACAGTGCAGTCATCGTTCAGCTTTTGAAACGTCACTGCTTCGTTTGACTCAGCATGGCGCTGACAGAACCGCTGGCAATTTTGACCATCAGGTTGGGGGCGATGCGACTGCCTAGCCTGATCACCTTGCTCATGCCTGGAAGAATTTCCCGGCGGTTACCCGACAGTCCCCGGATGAAATCCTCCACGACTTTACTGACCTTCATCATGGGGACACCTTTCAGGTCAACGGAATCAAAGGCTCCATTTAGAGGTGTATCGGTGGATGGAGGCGCGAGTTCAATCACGCGGACGTTCGTGTTCTGGAGCTGAACCCGCAAAGCTGTGGTGAAGGCATGTAACCCGGCTTTCGCGGCGCTGTAAATGGGCGAGATAGGAAAAGGACTAAACGCGATGCCGGAAGATACGTTCACAATCGCGGCTTCCGACTGTTGCTTCAACTGAGGCAGGAACTGTTTCACCATCCAGACCGGTCCCATGAGATTAGTTTCAATCTCGCGGCTGATGTCCTTCAGGTCGGCTCCCCTATCCTGAAGATTGATTTTGCGCATGATACCGGCATTGTTGATCAAAATGTTCAGCGCTGGAAATTCGCGACTAACGCGCTCCTGCAGGGAAGCTACTGCCAGCGGGTCGCTACCGTCGCTACGGATGGCGTGGATGAGCGGGTGATCCTTCCCGATTCGCTCGAGTTTGGACTGGTCCCGCCCTGTGATGATCACTGTATTCCCAAGCGCCTGCAGCTGGATTGCAAGCTCGAGACCGATGCCGGAAGTGCCGCCGGTGATCAAAACTGTATTTGAAGTGATTCTCATCTGTACCTCGTCGATCGTGTATAGGGTTGCCGTGCGCGCCCTCCGATCTATTTCCAATGTGCACGATGACAACAATGTTGTCAATGGAAACATTATTTGGCGGGTATTGTCACACGTTCGACACATGTAAGACTAGGGACGTGAAACAGACAAAACGGCCCTATCATCACGGGGATCTTCGCTCCGCCTTACTCGAAGCGGCGGAGCGAATGCTCGAAGCACGCGGCACGGAGGAATTGTCGTTACGTGAGCTCAGCCGAGAACTGGGAGTGAGCAATACGGCTCCTCGCCGTCACTTCGCAAACAAGCAGGCACTGCTTGATGCCCTTGCGCTGGAAGGTTTCAAGCGCCTAGGAGTAACCCTGGATCGCGCGATCGCAGCCAGGAGGGATCCATTCGACGCTCGGATCGTGAAGCTGGCCCGGGCACACGTGCGATTCTCTATGAGGCATCCCGCACTGTTGCGGCTGATGTTCGCAGCCAAGTTCCACCCAGAGGCGACCTCAGCGCTGCTTGAGGCAAGCCATCAAGCTCTTGCCGCAGCACCGCTAACCATCGTGGAAGGTCAGGCAGCCGGCGCAGTCGTTCCGGGTGACCCGGATCGCCTGGCTCTGGCGGTTTTTGCCTCGGTCGAGGGGCTTGTCACGCTTTCGATCAACGGTGAGTTTGGCGGAGTCCCCATCGACAAGCTTGCGGTGGAGATCGTCGGGCAGATTATCCTCGGCTTGCGCCCACGCGCGTCAAGCGACAGGTAACGCTTCCAGCGGACCCGTCCTGTGACACCGCTTCCCTGCAGTCCACATAATCTTCAGTCGGGCTACCAAACCCGCCTCACGCCAAACTGATCCAGTTGCAAATCCCGACTCAACAGCACCATCCCTTCACTCTCCGCTGCGCCGCCAGAAAGCGATCGAACGGGTCGCGATGCACCGCCAAATACGAACCCGCACGCACTGCATGCTCGCTTGATACGTCAAGCAGAGCAAAGCCGAGTCTGCGAACCCATCCGGAGAAGTCGCGCACCAGCGGCTCGGCTTCCGGCAGCTTGCCAATCCGGTATTTAGTCGCCAGTTCAACCCGCTTACAGCTGAAGCGAAACAGCTGTTCTCATCAATCAAGTCTCGAAGGCGCATAGGAACCTTGTCCGACGCGCCCTGAGCCGTCCACAAGAGAAGATGCGTGTCGACGAGGCAATTCAAATCTCACTCTCCTCCCAGGCCCGCAGTTCTTCCTCCGGCAGCGGTTCGAACAGGTCCGACGTAATCGGTGGCATGATGTCCTTCATCAACCCGAATTGAATCCCGCCCTTACGCTCCACGGGCACCAGTTTTGCCACCGGCTTCTTTTCCCGCCCGGAGGTAATCACAACCTCCTCCCTGGCGCGCGTCATCGCGCGAGTAGCTTCGAAAACTGCGTCTTCGTCTGCAATGTCGTGAACTCCATGGAACTCCTCATTGCTTTCATATTGACTAACTATCTTAGTCTAGCGAAAGACGAAGCCGGACGTGAGCGTTTCCTTTGGAGATCCGTCGCTCCACATCCAGCCATCGCGACATGTGCCGCTCAGTCTACGCCCCACTCGCAGCACAATGCGACAAAGCCGTTACACTTACGGGAACGCCGCAGGAGTGAGCGTACAGGAGCACCCAGCATCCGCATGCAACCGGTCGAAATCGGCATACTTGGCGCAACCGGCACCGTCGGCCAGCGCTTTCTTGAACTGCTCGCCCATCATCCGTGGTTCGATGTCACGTGGCTCGCGGCGAGCGACCGCTCCAGCGGCAAACTGTATGGCGAAGCCGTCCGCTGGAGGCTTGCGACACCGCTCCCGGAACGCTTCGCGCACATCCCGCTCTCGCCCGCGTTGCCCGATGCGACGACGCCGCGCGTGATTTTTGCTGCGCTGGATACCGACATTGCGCTCGAACTCGAACCGCGTTTTGCCGGCGCTGGGTGCGCGGTGATTTCCAACTCTTCGGCGTTTCGCATGGACGCGAACACGCCGCTCGTCATGCCCGAGGTGAACGCCGAACATCTCGCGCTGCTGAAAAACCAGAGCTGGCCGAAGGGCGGCTACATGGTAACCAACCCGAACTGCTCTGCCATGGGCCTGGTGCTCGCGCTCAAACCGCTGGAGCAGCGGTTTGGTATCGAAAGTCTGTTTGTCACGACCATGCAGGCGGTTTCCGGCGCGGGCTACCCGGGCGTTCCCTCGCTCGACATCCTCGGCAACGTCGTGCCATTCATTCGCAACGAAGAAGAAAAGATGGTAGCCGAAACAGGGAAGCTGCTCGGAACCTACGCCGATGGCGGTGTGCGACCGTTGCAGTTCCAGATGACCGCCCACTGCAACCGCGTTCCCGTCGAGGATGGACACACTGAATCGGTGAGCATAAAGCTGCGCAGCCCGGCGACGCGCGAGCAGATCCTGAGCGCCTGGCGTGAGTTCAGGCCGCTGGCCGGTTATGGGCTTCCGACCGCTCCGTCGCAGCCGGTCGAATATGTAAACGCCGAAGATCGACCGCAGCCGCGGCTCGACCGCATGCGCGGCAACGGGATGGCGGCGGTCGTGGGCCGGCTGCGCCCATGTACGTTGCTTGACTGGAAGTTCACCGTGCTCTCGCACAACACTATACGGGGCGCGGCCGGCGCGGCCCTGCTCAACGCTGAGCTGCTACACAGCCAGGGCCGGCTCGTGCCCCAGTCCGGCGCGCGCGGGCTTCAGTCATGAAGTACGTCGTTATGAAGTTCGGCGGCACTTCGGTCGAAGACGCAACGGCCATGGCGCGCACGGCCGGGATCGTGGCGGGCCGGCGCGCGCACGGTGTTCAGCCGATCGTCGTGGTCAGCGCGATGGCAAAGGTCACCGACCAGTTGCTGCTCGCCGCATCGACCGCCGCGCGTGGCGAGCGGGAGGCGGCGCTCGCTATCTCCGAGCGTCTGCTCACGCGTCATATTGCTGTTGCGGCCGAGCTCGGCCTTGCGGGCGAAGGAGGTTGGCTGCCGGCGGAATTCGCGGCGCTCGATGAAATCCTGCGTGGCCTGGCCGCTGTCGGCGAGCTGACGCCACGTATCAGCGACATGATCGTGTCGTACGGCGAGCGGCTGTCGAGCCGTGTAATCGCCGAAGCGTTCTCGTTGCGCGGTCTCGACGGGGTGCACGTGGATGCGCGCAAATGCATCATCACGGACGCCACCCATACGCGCGCTATCCCGGATGACGCGCGTATTGAGGAGCAGCTGCGCAAGTTTGTGCTGCCGCATGCCGACGGGGGCAGGACGGTGGTGATGGGCGGCTTTATCGGCTCAACCGAGGCGGGCGCGACGACGACGCTTGGCCGCGGCGGATCGGACTTTACGGCGGCGCTGGTTGGCGCTGGTGTGGGTGCGGAGGCGATCGAGATCTGGACCGACGTGAACGGCATTATGACGACGGACCCGCGTGTGGTGCCGGGGGCGCTGCGGGTACGGTCTATTTCGTTTGAGGAGGCGGCCGAGCTCGCCTACTTCGGCGCGAAGGTGCTGCACCCGGCGACGATCCTGCCTGCCGTTCGCAAAAACATCCCGGTGCTGGTGCTCAATTCGCGGAATCCGGCGAACGAAGGCACGCGTATCCAGGCACTCGCGCCGCCTTGCCGGAATCCGGTCAAGAGCATCGCCGCTAAGAAACGGCTGACCATTGTGGACGTGGTCGCGAGTCGTATGCTGATGACCCACGGATATCTCAAGGCGATTTTCGATATTTTCGACAAGCACCGGTGTGCGGTCGATATGGTGTCTACTTCGGAAGTGAGCGTTTCGCTTACCGTCGATTCGAATGAAGCGCTACCGGCGATCGCGGCCGACCTGAGCAAGCTGGCGGACGTAAAGTATGAGGGCCGCAAGGCACTGGTGTGCCTGGTGGGCGAGAATATTCGGGGGCATTCGGGGGTGGCGGCGCGGCTGTTTGGCGCGATTCGCCATGTGAACGTACGGATGATTTCGCAGGGTGCGAGCGAGATCAATATGAGTTTTATGATTGATGAGGATGATGTGGAGGAGGCGATTCGTTCGCTGCATGCTGAGTTTTTCGCGGACCCCGACCCGGCGATCTTCGATGTGGAGAGCCACAGTTAACGAGATATGCCTTTTAGAAGAACCCGCCACGAAGTGGCCGCCAGCCGCGCAGGCGGTTTTGCCGTTGTAGTTGGAGAAGATAAGTGGCAAATCTACTAATCCTGGGGCGAGGCAAAACTGGAAGCGCAGTCGCTGAGATCGCGCGAGATCGCGGCCATGACGTACAGGTGCTCGGCTCTGCTGAAAATCCCGAAGCTTGCGCGCTTACACCGGCGTTGCTCGCGCAGATCGACGTCGTTCTAGACTTCACTACGCCCGCTGCCGTGCTCGTCAACCTCCGCGCGCTGCTGCCGCTCGGCGCATGTGTCGTGGCTGGCACAACGGGCTGGCATGCTGCCCTGCCGGCGATGAAAGAGCTTGCCGAGCAGCACGAGGCTTCCCTGCTCCACGGAACGAATTTCTCGCTCGGCGTGCAAGCATTCTTTCGTGCCGCCCGCGAGCTCGCCCAATCTCTCCCCGGCTACGAGCTGCGCATCGAGGAAACGCACCACATCACCAAGCGAGACGCACCTTCCGGCACCGCGCTCACCCTCAAGCAGGTCGTCGAACAAGTGTCACAGGAACAGACACAAATCATCTCCCACCGCGAAGGTGATGCCTCTGGACTGCACGTTCTAACGCTCAGTTCGCCCGAAGAAACCCTCACACTCCAACACGAAAGCTTCTCCCGCCTCGGCTTCGCCACCGGCGCCGTGCGCGCCGCCGAATGGCTTCTTGCTCAGTTAGCGCCGGGCGTGTGGGAGTTCGGGGAAGTCGCGCCGCTGCTTCGCTAGCACCGCCTACGAGTCATCGTCCGATAGACCTACTTATCGTCAGTTTGTTTTAAAATTCATCGCAGCTACCGAGCTGAAGGTAATTCGTACAGGTTTAGCTGATTCGGATTTCCCACAGCAAAGAATTGTCCATTCGGGGAGAATGCGGTCCATGATTGTCGCTCCGGCATATCTCTGGTCGAAATCGACGCCAATGGAACTGCAGAACTGGCGTCATAAATGAAGAACTGCTCATAGATCAAGGATGCAGGATCCCCTATTGCCTCAGACGCTTGCAGCGCGAAGCGCGTACCGCTTTGGTTCACGCCAGCAAAGCTATACGCGTCCTCAGTATCTCGTCTCGTAGCCACGACCGTACCGGCGTTGTCGAAAATGCGGATCGAGCCACATCCGTCAGACAGAATTCGAGCAGACGCGAGGAACTGCGGCCGGCCACCGCATTCACCGTGGAAAATCAGCTTGCTACCTTGCGCATCAGTTCGAGTGATAAAAGCGTGATCCCTGGGGTAAGCTTTGGGCCAGCTCATGTTATCGTTCAGCATCGCCTGCCGGCTTACAGAAGTTGGTACTGATACTGGCAGGGTCACTAACGGTTTAAAGTTGGTTGCATCGAGCAGGGTAGTGCCGGGGCTAGTCTCCCATGCGAGCGTGGTGCCGTCCGGAGAGATACTATTCACTCGGCCACGATTGGGTGCAAACGATATGCCGGTGGGTTCGAGATTTGGTTTGAGCAACTGCAAAGTGCCGTTCGCTAGGATTACCCGGCCTTCAGTTGTCGCAAACAAGTAGGGCATTGAGCCCCAGTGTCCGATGAAATCCATCTGGTTCTTTACCTCCCCCGTGGCCCTATCCAGAGAAAGCACCCTATATCGCGACATTGGCTGGTTATCCTGAGAAGGCACATTCCCGGAGTCAAAAGCTATCACGACACGATCACCGGCAAATACCATCTGACGAGTTGCTGCGAATTCTGACCCCGTGTTCATAGCCTGCCAAATTCCCTTTTGAGGAACAATTGACCATATTTTTCGCGGCTCGGGCGGTAGTTTTTGTGCGAAAGTTAGGTGACTGACCCACGGTGCGAACAGAAGGACTAACGCGGCACACTGAACTGCCATTGCAGTTCCCCTTCGAAGAAGCCTGCGAGATGAGAGCAGCCTTTCAGCGATCAAAACGAAAACCGCACTTTCAGCAGCCCAGCGCACGCCCAATTCTCGATCGAATTGGGACCGAGGCCAGAAGAAGCAAACGAGCAGCATGATTGAAGCAAAGTATCCCCATTGCCAGCAGGAAAACCATCTTGCGCGGAGGGCAAATCCTGCCATGAAGGCAGATGGAATCACCCAAAGCAAGATGATTCCGAACAGAGTAAGACGCGCTATCGGTTGAAGAATCAGAGAGGGAGCGATGTTGAGGTGAAGAACTGAAGCTAATCCAAAGGTTAGTCTTTCTAGCAGAGGCAACAACTCCAGCAGGATAGCGGCAGCCAATGTACTTAAAGCGAACGTAAGCAACAGCAGCAACCACTTCGAAATCGTCCGCCAACCTTTTTTCATAAATCTAAGTTTATCCCTCGTGTTCAATGTTCATCGATAACCCTCCGGCACCGCCCCCCGCTCGCGCTCCTTCACCTTCTTCGCCGGTACCCCGGCGTAAATCCCGAACGGCTCCAGATCTTTCGTCGCAATCGATCCCAGCCCCAGAATCGCCCCATTCCCCACATTCACCCCGGGCGACACGATCGCTCGCGCGCACACCCAGGAGTACGCGCCCAGCCGCATGGGCGCGGAAACCAAGGGAAAATCTGGATCGTTGTAGGTGTGGGTTGCGCCGCACACATACGCCCCTTGCGACACGATGGCATGCGAGCCCAAGAAGAACGGCGACGGGTTGTATAGCTCGGCATCGTCGGCGAGCGACACGCGGTCCTCGCAGACCAGGTTCCACGGGGCCCAGATGCGGCCCTTGGCGTAGAAGTGGCACTTGGGCCCCAGCTTCGCGCCGAACAGGCGCAGTAGCATCGCGCGCCAGGCATGGAACGGCCGCGGTGAAGTCCGGTACAGCAGCACGTACGTGATGCCCCACAACAGCCGTGCCAACCGGTTCCCGAGCGAGTAGGCCGGACGCAGGGTTGGGTCGGCCGCTGTCGCCTGCGTGTCGAAGCTCTCCCCATTGTTCATTCCGCTCACTTTCTCACGCCCTCTTCCCTGTCATCGAACGCCCGCTCTCCGGTCCCGCTCTCATGCAGCGACGCTCGCTGCATCGCGGCCCGGCTCTCGCGCAGCTCCGCGGTTTTCAACACGATCAGCCATTCGTAGAACGCCTGCAGCGTGGAGTACACAAACCCCGCGCTCCCATCCAGAATCCCGCGCCGGTAAAGCATGAGGTACGCCCAGCGCATCAGCGGCCTTCCGGGCAGGCTGTAGAACACGGCCTTGCGCGCGGCGTGTTTCTCATTGAAGTCCTTCGCGAAGAGTGCTTTTTTCCACGAGACTTCCCCGGCGAACGCGCTTTCGGCGACGATCACCGCCTCGGCGCTCGAGTAGCTGTTGTGCTTCGCGACCCAGTGGGTGAGGCCTTTTGAAAAAGGGTAGTGATCGAAGTAGGCATTGTCTAAATCGACGATTGCGCCGTCGACCTCGACGACTTCGTTGATTTCGCGGCGAAAGCGGGCTTTGCCCAGCCGCAGCACGCGTATGTAGAAGGGCGTGGTCTGCGCATGCCGGAGCCAGCGACCCAGAAAGTGGTCGCGCCTCCTGAGGCGAAATGCGTCTACATCCCTGGCAGCCGAAGCCGTGCGCTCGGCGACGATCCTGGCCATTGCGGGGTTGGCGCGTTCGTCCGCGTCGAGGATCAGCAGCCACGGATATTTGTAGGGGATGCCCGCAAGCGCCGCGTTACGCTGCCCCGCGTAGCTGTCGAACACGCGCCGGTGCACCTGCGCGCCATGCGCCTCGGCGACCTCGACGGTACGGTCCGTGCTGAACGAGTCATACACGTGCACATCGTCCGACCAGGCGACGGACCCGAGACAGCCGGGCAGGTCGAGCTCCTCGTTCTTTGTGATGATCAGCACAGACAGCATAGGCGGCGGTACGGTCTCCCTGGCGTTGACGAGGCTGGTTTGCTCTCGGCCAACGCCAGTGTACCGTCGCCTCTCGCTACGCCCGCGCTCCAGGCGCGAGATCGCCGCGTAACAGGTCACCAGTCCGCTCGGCGGCGAGTTGGCCGCTGGCCAGCAGTTCGCGCGTCTTGAGCACGATCTGCCACTCATACATGGCCTGCAGCGTGGCATAGACCACCCCGGCCTTGCCGTCGAGCACGCCGCCCCGCGCGAACATCAGGTAGACCCAGCGCAGCAGCGGGCGGCCCGGGAGCATGTAGAAGATCGCTTTTTGCGCACGTCGCCGCGTGTGGAAGTCCTTGTGGAACAGGGCCGTGCGCAGGTCCGCGTCGCTCATGAAGCTCCGCTCCGCGACGATCTTCGCCTCCATCGTCGAGTACAGGTTGTGCTTGTCGAACCAGCGGTCGAGGCCTTTCGAAAAAGACCAGTGGTCGAACCGGTTGCGCAGCTGCCGGGTTTCCCCATCGACCACGAGGAACTCATTGATATCCCGCGTGTATCGCACATGGCCCACCTTCACAAGCCGCGTGTACAGGGCCATCATCTGCGCGTGGCGCAGGTGGTGGCCCAGGAAGTGGTCATCCCGCCGAATGCGAAACGCATGCACCTCGTCGGGCGCCCCGGTCGTCGCTTCCACGGCCTCCGCCCACACCACAGGGTTCAGGCGCTCATCGCAGTCCAGAATAAACACCCAGCGGTGCTTGAACGCGATCGTGTCGAGTGCCGCATTGCGCTGCGCCGCGTAGGAGTCGAATGGGCGTTGATGCACATGCGCGCCCATCCCGCGCGCCACCTCCACGGTCCGGTCCGTACTGTAGGAGTCGTACACGTGCACGTCATCGCAAAAGGAAACGGACTGGAGGCAGCCGGAGATGTCATGCTCCTCATTCTTGGTCAGAATCACTACGGAGATCATTGGATGGGCCCTCGCCTTTTCGCGCTGGGACCGGCTTGGCCATCCCTTTACGCTCTTGTTCTCCTCTATCGGCGAGCGAGGCCCGGGCATGAGCGAGGTGCTTCATGGCGCACAGGATGAGGTTCAAAACGGGAAGGCGCCCCTCTTCAAATGGAGCGGTATAGACTCGTGAAGGTATGAAATTAGTTGGGTGCGGAACAGCGCTGGTGACACCTTTTCGCGCGGACGGCGCGGTAGACGAGCCGGCCCTGCGAGCGCTGGTGGACTGGCAGATCGGCGCATCTCCCAATCCGGAAGACGAGCCGGAAACGGCGCCGACCCCGGAAGGTATTGACTGGCTGGTTGCCTGCGGCACTACCGGCGAAACGCCCACACTCTCCTACGTAGAGTGGGAGCTCGTAATTCGCACCGTCGCGGCGCAGGCGGCAGGGCGTGTGCCGGTGTGGGCGGGTGCAACAAGCAACTCCACGCGAGAGGCGGTGGAGCGCGGGCAGGCGGCTGCGGGCATCCCGGGCATTACCGCGATCCTGTCTGCGAATCCCCCCTACAACAAACCCGGGCAGGAGGGGCAATTCCAGCATTTCCAGGCGATTGCTCGAGCGGTCGCGCCTTTCCCGGTCGTGCTCTACAACATCCCTGGGCGCACCGGGGTGAATCTCGAACCCGCCACCGTCGCCCGCCTGGCGGATGCCTGCGACAACATTGTCGCGATCAAAGAGTCGAGCGGCAACCTGGCCCAGATCACCGAACTGCTGACGCTGGTTCCTCGCACTTTTTCGGTATATGCGGGCGACGATGCTATGGCGCTGGGCGTGCTTGGCGCGGGTGGGGCGGGGCTGGTTTCCGTTGCGTCCAACGTGATTCCGCAGGAGATGGCGGCGATGGTGCGGGCCGCGCTCGCAAACGACTGGGCTACGGCCCGGCGGCTTAATCACACCTATTTTCCGCTTATGCTGGCCAACTTTCTTGAGCCTAATCCCGGACCCGTGAAGGCGCTGCTCGCTATGATGGGGCGCGTGCATGAAACCTATCGCCTGCCCATGATGCCGGTGAGTGCAGCCACACGCGAGCGTTTGCACTCACTTGCAAACAGGCTCGGGCTGCTTGAAAGTACACCGGCTGCACGCGCCTGAGCCTTGCAGCGTTCAAACAACACCCTGAAAGAGAGCAGAGAACCATGCTTGGACGCCAGACCACGGCGCAGCACGCCGATTTGGAGCAGCAAATTGAAGCCGCCTTTACGGCAGGCGCAGGCGCGGCCGATGAGCCGTTTGCACTCGCGGCTTTCCTTGCATTGCGGGACGCCCTTGAAGCCGGAACCCTGCGCGCGGCCGAGCCGGACACGGCTTCCCCCTCCGGCTGGCGCGTCAATGCCTGGGTTAAACGAGGCATCCTGCTGGGCTTTCGCCTGGGCCGGCTCGAGGGCGACGCGTCGCCCTCAGCGCAGGGAGCAGCTGCATCGCAGCGATTTCCTTATATGGATAAGCACACCTACCCGGCCCGCACCTGGACGCCGGAGGACGGGGTCCGCATCGTCCCCGGCGGGTCTGCCGTACGCGCCGGAGCATATCTTGCGCCGGGGGTCGTCTGCATGCCGCCCATGTATGTCAACGTAGGCGCATACGTCGATGCCGGCACCATGGTCGACTCGCATGCGCTGGTCGGCTCCTGCGCCCAGATAGGTAAGCGCGTGCACCTGAGCGCGGCGGCGCAGATCGGCGGCGTGCTCGAGCCGGTCAACGCGTCCCCCGTCATCCTCGAGGACGACGTGCTGGTGGGCGGCAACTGCGGCGTGTACGAGGGCACGCTCGTGCGCAAGGGCGCCGTGCTGGCCGCTGGAACCATTCTCACCCGCGGCACCCCGGTCTACGACGTCGTCCACGGGACAGTGATCCGCGCCGAAGGCGACCTGCCGCTGATCATCCCGGAGAACGCGGTGGTCGTCCCCGGCGCACGCGCTGTGTCGAAGGGCAAAGCTGCCGAGTGGGGCTTAAGCGTTTACACACCGTTGATTGTGAAATATCGCGACGCGAAGACAGAGCTTAGCCTCGCGCTGGAAGAATTGCTGCGTTAGCTTCGCGGCAAGATCTACATTAAATATTTCGCATGTACCCGGAAACGAGTAGGATTTTCTTGCTTGCGTACTCCACTTGAGCTAACTTTGCGGTGACCTGCTCGAGAACAATCGCAACCGCGATCTCGGAGCAGGATCCAGTATCCAGTATCACAGAGTCCAGTATCACAGAGTCCAGGACCGGCGTCCTGCGTTACCTCCATGACGCATTCAAGCCGGAAGCGAAAAGCTCTGGGCCCAAGGACGACGAGACTTTGGAGGCCTGCCTATGAATGAGGCGATGAAAGTTCGGATCCGCCAGCTTGCATCGAGACCTGCCCTGCAAGGTTTGTGGTTGAATCTTTCCAAACTGTCCTACGCAGGCATGAACTACGGCGGGGGGCAGATGGTGCATGACAGCGGGGAACTGGAGGCGCTGGCCTTCGCTTTGAAGGCCGTCAAGTCCTCAGAGTCGTTTGTTGTTTTCGATGTCGGAGCGAACACGGGATCCTATCTGGAGCTGGCTCTTCCGCTGCTGGGCGACAAAGCCAAAGCGTACTGTTTTGAACCACAACCCATCAACGCTCGGATTTTGGAGGCGCGGTTTGCGCAAGACCCGCGCGTGATTCTGAGAGAAGCTGCGCTTGGTCGGGAGGTGAAAACGGCTGACCTGTTTTTCTCCACTGAGGGCGAGCCGACGGCTTCGTTCCATGGGAACGGAAATTCGGCGGGGGCACAATCCATCAACGTACCGGTAACAACCGTGGATCAGGTCTCCGATGAGACATCCATCGCTCGCATCGACATGCTGAAGATAGACGCGGAAGGTCACGAGATGGACGTGCTGCTCGGAGCCACGCGGATGATGCAGGGTGACCGGATATCTTCGATCCAGTTCGAATTCGGCGAGACCTTCGTGCAGACCAACTATCACTTCCGCGACGTATACGACCTTCTATCCTCCCGCTACCGCATTTACCGCATACTGCGGCGAGGTTTGCTGGAACTGCGGAGTTACTCATACGATCTCGAGGTGTATAAGTTGGCGAATTTCCTTTGTGTGCATAAGAGCTTCGAGATCCCCGGTTAGAGCACTTACGGGTACAGCCGTACCCTCTCCCAGCTGTCCCCTGTTCGAGTAAACCTGATCCGGTCATGCAGCCGGTCCGGCCCGTCCATCCAGAACTCCACCCGCCTTGCCTCCACACAGTACCCACGCCAGTAACCCGGCCTCGGGATATTGCCCGGATGCTCGTCGATGAACTGCTTTACCTGGTGCTCCAGGTCCTCGCGGCTGGCGAGTGGACGGCTTTGTTGCGATACTGCCGCGCCGGTCTGGCTTCCGCGCGACCGGCTATGAAAATACTCGTCCACCTCGGCGTCTGCCAGGGGCGTTACCGGCCCGGCGACCCGCACCTGCCGGCGCAGAGTTTTCCAGTGGAAGCACAGCGCAGCCTGCGGATTCTCAGACAGCTCGCAGCCTTTTTGACTTTCCGCGTTCGTAAAGAAGCAGAAGCCGCGATGGTCGGTGCGCTTGACCAGCACCATCCGAACGCTGGGCTCGCCGGCGACGTTTGCCGTCGCAAGCGCCGCTGCATTCGGGTCGTTGGGCTCGCTCGCCGTTGCTTCCCGCAGCCATCGCTCAAACAGCTCCAATGGCTGCGCAGCTTCCAGGGGATCGTCACTGTTCATACCGCGATGGTAGTCCAGCGTCGATCCACTTCCTTTCCAGTACACTCAACCCGAGATGTCGAGCGACCAAAATACTGGAGATACAGGCGAGCTCTCCGGCGCTGAACCGGAGCTCGCCGACCAACTCGACCGCTCACCCGAAGGAGCCGGAGCAGCGCCTGAAGGCCCACGCCGCGCGGCCGCCCTGTTCATCTTCTTCACCGTGGCGCTCGATATGCTCGCCCTCGGCATGATCGCTCCGGTGCTGCCACGGCTTATCCAGAACCTGATGCACGGCAGCCCGTCACATGCTTCGCAGATGCTCGGCATATTTGCGACGGTTTTCGCCGGCATGCAGTTTGTATTTTCCCCCGTGATTGGCTCGCTCTCCGACCGCTGGGGTCGCCGGCCGGTCGTGCTGCTTTCGAACTTCGGCCTTGGCTTCGACTATCTGCTGATGGCCTGGGCGCCGACTATTGGCTGGCTGCTGCTGGGCCGCATCGTTTCCGGCCTTACTACCTCCAGCATTCCCACGGCGCAGGCCTACATCGCCGACGTTACGCCGCCGGAAAAGCGCGCCGGCGCCTACGGACTGCTCTCAGCGGCCTTTGCAATGGGCTTTGTGCTGGGCCCGGCTGTGGGCGGCCTGCTCGGGACGGTGAACCCGCGCCTGCCTTTCTGGGCGTCGGCCGGATTGAGCCTGCTCAACGGTGTTTACGGGCTCTTTGTTTTGCCGGAGTCGCTGAAACGCGAAAACCACAGCCCGTTTTCCTGGCGCCGCGCCAATCCGGTCGGCTCGCTCAAAATGCTCGGCCGCTCGCGCCTGTTGCTCAACGTGTCCGCCCTGCTGTTGCTCGCTTACATCGCGCAGCAGTCGCTCATGAATGTGTATGTGCTGTATGCCGATTACCGTTTTCACTGGACCGACCGCACCGTCGGCCTGTCGCTCGCAGCGGTCGGCCTGTTCTCCGGACTGTACGGCGGTTTGCTGGTCAAGCGCGTAGTCAAGGCCGGGGGCGAGCGCGGGTCCATTCTGTTCGGACTGCTGCTCGGAATTGTCGGCTTTATCATGTTCGGCCTGTCCAAAACAGGCCTGCTGCTCTGGCTTGGCATCCCGCTGATGAACGGCATGGCTTTTGTATGGCCGGCCGCGCAGAGCATGATGACGCGCGGGGCGGCTGCAAACGAACAAGGGCAGCTTCAGGGAGCGATCCATAGTCTACGCGGCATCTCCGGGCTGATCGGCCCTGGTATTTTTACCTATGTTTTTTCCAAATCGATCGGCGCCGACGCGGGTATCCACATGCCCGGATCGCCTTTCTTCCTGGCAGCCGCGCTCCTGGCTCTGGCAGTGCTCACAGCCTTGCTGGTCCGTATGCCCGAGCCTGTTTCAGCCCTGTGACGGAGGCGGCGGCAGGTGGTGAGGCATGGGTTTGCCTTGTAACACCGCGGCCAGGCGAAAGCGGAACAGGGCCATGCTGGTCGGCTTGTGCAGGCTGAACCACACAACCAGAAGCACCAGGAACGCCACGTGCGAAGCGGCAAACAGCAGTCCGGCAATCCTCAGGGCTCGTTCGGCCGACTCAGGCCAGGAATCAACATGCATACCCTATAGATACACCCTTGCCGACCCCATGAACCGTGCCCCGTTGCCATGGAATCAATAGGGGGGCTGTATGTCGCGAGCGCCGGAGTTCCGCACCCTCTCCCGCAACTCCCAAGGGAGAGGTCACTCCTGCTACCATTGAAAATTCCGATGGCAGAAGAAAACGTAAAACTAATCCCTCTAGGCGGCCTTGGCGAGTTCGGCATGAACTGCATGGCCGTCCGCTATAAAGACGACATCCTGGTCATCGACGCCGGCCTCATGTTTCCCGAGTCCGAACTGCTTGGCGTCGATATCGTCGTCCCCGATATTACTTACCTTGTCGAAAACAAGTCCATGGTCCGCGGCATCCTGCTGACGCACGGGCACGAAGACCACATCGGCGGCCTGCCTTGGATCCTCTCCGAGATCAACGTCCCGGTCTACGGCACCGAGTTCACCCTGGCCTACGTTGAAGGCAAGCTCGAAGAGCACAAGATGCTCGATCAGACTGAACTGATTGAGATCGCGCCGAACAACAAGTTCACCATCGGCCCGTTCACGGTCGAGCCTATCCGCGTCACGCATTCGCTGGTGGACTGCGTCGCGCTTGCGATCGAAACTCCGGTCGGCGTGATTGTGCACACCGGCGACTTCAAGATCGACCTCTCGCCGCCCGACGGCAAGGCTTTCGACCTCCACAAGTTCGCCGAGTATGGGCAAAAGGGCGTTCTGGCCCTGCTCCAGGACTCGACCAATGTGGACCGCCCCGGCTACACGCCCAGCGAGTGGGCCGTGAAACCGCGCCTCGACGAGGTTTTCCAACGCACGAAGAAGAAGCTTTTCTTCTCATGCTTCTCGTCCTCGATTTACAGAATCCAGATCGCTCTCGACCTGGCGAAAAAGCACGGCCGCAAAGTAGCGGTTGTCGGCCGGTCGATGATGGAATCGAGCGAGATCGCGCAAGACCTTGGGTATCTCAACCTGCCGCCGGGTCTCATGATTCACCCCGGTCAGATCGGCGACCACGCGCCTGAAAACGTTATGATCCTGATCTCCGGCACGCAGGGCGAGCCGATGAGCGCGCTTTCAAGGGCCGCGGTCGACAACCACAAGCATGCTCGTATCTCGCCGGGCGATACCGTCCTGCTGAGCTCGCGCGTCATTCCGGGCAATGAGAAGAGCATCTACCGCGTCATCGATCACCTTTACCGCCGGGAGGCCGAAATCCTCTACGACGACGGCACCATGGGTCTCATTCACGTATCTGGCCACGCCTCGCAGGAAGAGCAGCGTCTGCTTATTAACCTTTTGCGGCCGAAGTTCTTCATCCCCATCCACGGCGACTTCCGCCACTTGAAAAAGCACACGGAGCTCGCGAAGTCCACGGGAATCATCGGCGAAGCCATTCTCATCGAGGACGGCGACATCCTGGAACTGACCCCAACCAAGGCCCGCAAAGCCGGCAAGGTCACGGCAGGCCGCGTCTGCATCGACTCCGGGTCGACAGCCGACGTTGTGGGCGATCTGGTCATCCGCGACCGCCGCAATCTCTCCGAGGACGGCATCGTGCTGCCGATCCTTACGATCAACAAACTGACCGGCAAAGTCGAGCGAGCCCCCGAGGTCGTGACGCGAGGCTTTGTCGGCGCCGACGCCGCCATCCTGGGTGAAGCCAGAAACGTCATCCAGCAAACCCTCGACACTTCGAGCGCGGAAGAAAAGGCCGACGCCGGCGTCATGAAGGAAAAGATCCGTATCGACCTAAAGCGGTATATCCAGAGGCATACCAGCCGCAGGCCGTTGATCATGCCAGTGATCCTCGAGGTCTAAACGCTGTCCGGTTGGGACGAGGGCGGCTCGGAGCCTGCCTTCTCCCAGCCGGGTATCTGCTCCAAACTTTCCAGCTCCTATTCCTGGAATTTTCATTGAGATCATGAAGTCTGTAGCCGTGGACCGCGGGGCGTACTACGCTCGGACCGCATCAGATGCGTTTGTTCTAACTCAAAGTTGCTGGTCAGCTAGGGCGAGCAAAAGCTTTGAGTATCCAGATCCCTGCCAGGAGCCTCCCTCATGAAATCCCTTTACGGCAAACTCAGTATCATCGCGCTGATCACTCTCACGCCGGCTGCTCTCCTCGCACAGGCTCGTTCGATTGTTTACGGACGAACAACCGTCACTTTTACGCCAGCTTTTGTGCAGGCACTCGCCTCGAACGGTGCCACATTGACAGATCTTTCGCAGAACCCGCTGCAGAATGGCGTGAATACGCTCACGGCACTCGAAGGGGTGATCGATCTGCAAACTTCGTTCAGCGACGTGCTCTTTTCGGGCGGCTACCAGGTAACAGTCGCGGGACAGACGATCCGCGTGCAGGACCTGGCTTTTGAAGCCACCACCCCGACCACGTCCTTCATTTCAGGAATTTTTATCGTCAATGGCATGGAAATTGGAGGCCGCCAACCTATTTTCGCGGTCAACGCACGCCCAACGTTTACCTTGCCGCTTCAACCGCAGAATGGGACCATCACCCTAAGCGGATTGAGCCTTGGTCTTACACCGGCTTTTGTAAACATCGTGAGCACTGCCACCGGCCAGGCAGCATTCACACCCGGCACGCAGGTTGGAACAGCCGAGGCATATGCTGTCCTTTCCGCAACCAATTAAAGGTAGAAGAGACAAGAGACCTGGAGCCTGCACCTCATCTTTGAGGTGCGGGCTTTCATCTTCTCGCAATAACCACTTCCCGTCCACCATCCCCTCCCATGTACCGTCCCAAAACGCACCACTGGCTCATGTGCTCCACCTTCTAAGCTGCTATAACCGGAACACCCGCGCGGTCAAGACCCCCACCGAACCGCCCAGAGGAACAGCACATGCACCGCTTTCCCATGTTCAGCGCCACTCTGGCGCTATGCGCGCTTTCGTTGCCCGCGGCTTGCTCCCGCCACGTCGCCGCCACCCAGCCGCCCCCCAAACCCGCGCTCAAACCCGCGCTCAAACCCGCGCTCAAACCCGCGCTCAAACCCGCGCTCAAACCCGCGCTCAAACCCGCGCTCAAACCCGCGCTCAAACCCGCGCTGAAGGTCGCACCTCCCACGCCCCTCGCTGAAAAGAAGGAGGAGCTCGGTACGCAGACCTGGAATCCTTCCTGGGACCGCTACATCGAGGAGGCGCTTCCGCCCGAAATGCTCGCCGCGCGCGCTACCCGCGCCGTGCGGCCCTACTGCCCCCGCTTCGCCGAGCTGTCCCCGGCCGACAAGCGCGCCTTCTGGGCCTACCTTTTCCAGGCCATGGCCGGCGCCGAAGCCGGACTGACTCCCACAACCGACGTCCGCCACACCGAGCCCGCCATTGCAAAGCGCGATACCGTAACCCATCGCATGATCCGCAGCGAAGGCCTGCTGCAACTCACGTATATGGACGCCGACCGCTACGGATGTGACTTTAACTGGCGGCGAGACAAGACTCTTCCCGAGAAAGACCCTGCCCGCACCATTCTCCAGCCTAAAAACAATCTCACCTGCGGTGTCCGGATCCTCGACAATCAGCTCTTTTCGCTCGGCAAACCCCTGCTCAGCCGTTCCAGCTATTGGTCTACCCTGCAGCCGGGCACGCGCTCCTTCCGCGTCTTCAACAAACAAATGGCCAATGTTCCCCCCGTGTGCCGGACCGGCGCCGAACCGCCCGACCACCGGTCCGCCACACCCAACGCTCCCCAAGCGTCTGGAAAGCGCAGGAACGGAAAACCGGGCCGCACACATCACGCCGGCTTTTGAGATGAGCCTGGGTGCACATTCCGGGAACCGGGACTCGACCTTTCCCTTCCTAGATGCGGCGAAGCCTTTCCGGCGCGGCGCCGGGCTGCCGTCCGGCGCGTTCTATGCATCTCCATTTCCGAGCCTTTTACGCGGCCGCCGCCCTATGTCGCTCTGACAGAGTGCGCGGGGCGCACGGTAATTGCAGCATATTCAGAACAGGAGAAACAGAATGAAGTTACGCGCAGGAGCTCTAGCATTTGCCAGCTTGTTACCGAGTGCGGCATTCGCCGCAGGAGATGACGCTTCCACGAAGTTGAACGACCGCCTCGCGGCAGCGACGACGCTGCTCCACCAACTGCAGGCAGTACCGGACAAAGGTATTCCGGACCAGATTGCACGCAAGGCGCGCTGTGTGGTAGTCGTTCCCGGCTTTAAAAAGGGCGCCTTTCTCGGCGGAGTGCAGTATGGGCAGGGTATGGCCACCTGCTTTGTCGCCAACAAGGGCTGGAGCGCTCCGGCGTTCATACAAATGGCGGGTGTGAGCTTCGGCTTGCAGGCCGGCGGCCAGTCGACCGATCTCGTGCTTGTAGGCGTGACCAAAAAGAGCGGCGACGACCTGCTCAAAGCTAAAGTGAAGCTGGGCGGCGATGTCTCCGCGGCGGCCGGCCCGGTAGGTCGGGATTCCCAGGCCGATACGACGGAACTCGCCAGTGCCGAGTTTCTGACCTACTCGCGGAACAAGGGCCTGTTCGCGGGCATCGACCTTACCGGCGATGAGGTCAACCAGAACACGAAGGACACGCAGGCGTTTTACGGCAAGGACATTCCCTATCAGACGATCCTGAACGGCGCCACGCCAACACCGGTCGCGGCGAAGCCGTTTGTGCAGGAGGTAACGCGCGTCTTCGGCGGGGTAGCAAAGCATAAATCGTAGCGCCCCTGCTTTCCGGGGCGGCGCTCACGGTCGGGCAGACTGCGTAAGTCGGGGTACTCGCGCCGAAAGCCGGGTACCCCATCTCGCGGCGGGCACGGATGCCGCACATCTTCCCCCTGAGTTAAGGTCGCCACGCAAGCGCTCCTCGTTCGCGCGCTCGGGCCGGTAGGCTAAACTCTTCGAGTGAGGCTCCCGATGATCGAGGTTTCCGCTGATGCCCACCCACTCACAACCTTTCATGACAACTCCGCCGAAATCCTGCATCAGCTTAAAGAAACACAACGCCCATAGTGCTGAATATTGACGGCAAACCCGAAGCCATTCTCCAGGACCTCAAAACCTACGGACGCCTCCTCGACCTGGCCGCCCTTGCCGGCGAGGCGGATGGCATCCTTCAAGGCGAGGAAGACTTCCGCATGGACGTTCGCAGCCCGCGCAAGAGGCTCTAGAGGAGATCAGGATCGCGAGTGGCATACAGAGTTGAGGTCCAGGCCCGAGCCAAGCGCGACCTCCTTGCGATCGCCTCCTTCATCCAGACGAATGACTCGGCCCACGCGCGTTCCTGGTTCATTGATCTCATGGATCTTATCCTTTCTTATCCTTAGCCTCAGTGAACTGCCGGAGCGAGGATCGCACGTCGAAAACTGCCTGCCCCATCGACAAGTCCTTTACGGAAGCGGGGCCGGTGTCTACCGAATCATCGATCGACTTCTAAAGAGGAACAAATCGTCAATGTTGTCCATGTATGTCACGGCGCTCGCATAGGGTCCGGCGTTCAGAGCAGGTGGTATATCTGAGGTTTTTCCGGAGCACACAAGAAAGCTCGTCCACCACCCGGACGCTCACAGCAACTGATCGTGCCTTGCTCCTGATACTCACGCTCTACGGTGCTCTCGCGCTCCTCGCGCTTGCACTCGTCCCGCACTATTTCCTTCCCGCCGAAGATGCGGTCATCCTGTTCCAGTACAGCCGCAACCTCGCCGAGCACGGAGCTATCACCTTTCTCGCCGGGGGCCCGCACGTCGAGGGCGCTACTGACTTTGCCTGGATGGTACTGATCGCGGCGGCTAATCGCTGTGGCGTGCTACCTTACCGGTTCTGCGCGGCGGCCAATGTTGTCTCGCTCATCGCGCTGGCGATGGCGATGGTGCGGATAGCCGGCATGCGCCTGTCGTTCTCTCGCGTCCTGGCTCGCGTCTTGGCAATTGCAGGCGCGGCTGCCCTGTTTCGGCAGATTTTTGCCGCGGCCTCCGGGTTCGCGGTGCTGCCCGATGCGCTGCTGCTCACAACCCTGGTGCTTCTTGTGAGAGAGCGCCGGGCAGCCCTTGCCTCCTTTACCGCTTTCATCTTTTGTCTTTTCCGTCCGGATGCCGTCGTCATTGCCGTGCCACTGCTTTTGTACCTGCTTTTCCAGCGTACGGAGGGAACATCGCGAGCGAAAAGTTCCCTCGCGGTTTTCGCGCTATTTCTCGTTCCAGGCGTACTGTATTTCCTCTGGCGATGGCATTATTTCGGTGAACTGTTTCCCCTGCCGTTCCTGGTCAAGGCAGATTTTCACCGCGAACTCGGCTTCCTCATCGCCGGCTCGGTACGGGCCAGTCTTGTTCCCCTGCTTTTCACCGCCGTCGTGCTTGCACCCGTGGCCCTTTTGAGAAAACAAGCCGACCTCTGGCTTGCGATTCCCCTGATTGCCGTGCCCACGCTTTTCTACTGGACGATGCGCCTGGACCAGAACGTCGGCTCGCGCTTTTTCTACTATCTGCCGGTGGCCTCCGCCATCCTGATCGCTGTTAACTGGCCCGCACTCCAGAGGCGGCGCACGCTCGTTTTCCGAACGGCGGCGATTGCTTGGCTGCTGCTGTTTGCCGCCCCGCTTTACCGCGAATCGCTCACGTTTCGTTCCATGCAGTTCAGCACCGTCAAAAGTATCGCCGAGCAGCTGGGCCGCATGCCCCGACACGGGACCATCCTCACCACAGAAGCAGGATTTCTCCCGTACTACTCCGGTTGGGCAACCGTCGATGCCTGGGGCCTGAACACCCCCGAGTTCGCGCACCGTTTTTTCCAGGTCGCCGATGTAGCCCGGATCGACGCCGACCTCCTCGTCCTCCACCCGGATTTCGGTGAAAGCTGCATCGCACGTCCGGAGCAGCAGCATAACCGCTATCTAAACTACCCCGACCGCTCCTGGCCGCATATGACGCGCAATCTGATCGAAGGCGCGAAGGCAGCTCAGTACGAGCTCTGGCTTACCTCCTACGGCTCGGAGTTCTATCGCAACCGCAAGCACTGGCGCCCGGGGGAAGGGGACCGCGAGTGCTGGCTGGTGCGCAGGGACTCGCCCCTGCGACCCGGCATCGAGCAGGTGCTCGCACAGCACGGCGGCATCCCACCCCCACAGGCGACTCTGCTCGAAGAGCGGCGCGGCTCAGGCGCTCCGTAAGGTACAGGCAAGCGAGAAGAAAGTGAAGGGACCATGCATATTCTCACCTACGTCGTGAGCACGATCGGCGGTCTTATCTTTGTTGTGGGCTTCGTCATCGCGTGCCTGCCTTCCTTCATGGCGCGAAAGTTCTTCAGACGCGTATTCGGGAAGGCAGGGCGCCAGCCATGAATCGATTGACGATGGGTCGGCCGGCCCACTCGATTGAAGTATTTAAGTATTTAGAATGAAGCGATGACAAAAAGGCCAGAAAACCTCGTCACCCTCGACGAACTCCGTGCGGCACAGGCGCGTATCGCAGGCATCGCGGTACGTACACCGCTGATTCCGTTCACGGCACCCGGCATACCGGGCCAGCTCTGGCTCAAGGATGAAGGCGCGCAGCCGATCGGTTCATTCAAGCTGCGGGGCGCGGCGAACAAGATTTTTTCACTCGCGCCCGAGCTGCGCAGCCGGGGCGTCATCACGTACTCGAGCGGCAACCATGCGCAGGGCGTCGCCTACGCCGCGCGCGAGGCGGGCATCCGGGCCGTCATCGTGATGCCGAGTAACGCGGCTGAAATCAAGCGCGCGGCTACTGAGGCGCTCGGCGCGGAGATCGTCTTCGTCGGCCCGGCCTCATCTGAGCGCCGCGCAAAAGCCGAAGAGCTCGCCGCCCAGCACGGCTACGTCATGGTGCCGCCCTATGACGACCCTGCCATCATCGCCGGCCAGGGTACCTGCGGACTGGAAATCCTGGAAGATCTGCCGGATGTGGATCTGGTTCTCGTGCCCGTTTCCGGCGGCGGCCTGCTTTCCGGCATCGCGGCGGCCATCAAGCACCAGCGTCCCGAGGTTTCGGTCATCGGCATCGAGCCGGAGCTCGCCGGCGACGCCCGCGAAAGCTACCTCTCGGGCGAGCTGGTTAGCTGGCCCGCCGAGCTCACCACTCGCACCATCGCTGACGGCCTTCGCACTCAGTCCCTCGGGGACCTGAACTGGAAGCACGTTCATGCTTTTGTGGACTCCATTCTTACCGTGTCGGAGGACGAAATCAAAACCGCTGTGCGCGCGATTTACGAGCACGCCCCTGCTCGCGTCCTGCCCAGTCTCGACTCGGGCGAGCAAAGCCTCGGCCAAGGCCAGATCGCCGGGCTAGTAGCCGAACCCAGCGGAGCGGTTACTACCGCCGCCCTCCTGTTCCACTCCACCGCCCTGCTCCCCTACCGCAAAGCCGTAGCCGTCCTAAGCGGCCGCAATATTGAGCGCGCCATGCTAGGCCAGATTCTCGCGGCCTCACCACAAACGGTGTCATCCTGAGCGCCAGCGAAGGATCTGCTTTGCCACATGAGCCGAGCCATAAGAACGAGCACTCACTCTTGATGTACTGTGACAGATAATTTACTTGGTCAAGCCTCGCTCCATGTCATATTTTTTCCGCTGCTCTTCTTGCGCAGCCGTCACCGGCACTCCTAGCTGGCGTCGAAACGCATCTGAAATCAATGCTCGGTTGTACGGTTCCTGGGTCGTCGGCTGATCCTTGGAAGTGTGGAATTGCGTCCCATAAATCTGCGGCTGTTTGATGGATTGGAGATAGCGGTCCAGAGTCGCCGTTCCAATCCACAGCGCATCGCCATACCCCTTCCTTACCGCGATCATCGCCAAGGTATGAGCTAGCAGATAACTATCCGGCGTGTCGCCATGCTGGAAGACAAACGCAGCCCAGGTAAAGTCCTCACCAGAATGCAACTTATCCTCGTTCAGTAACTTTATCGTCTCCTCCCGGCGCTGCGCATCCGTAGGTCCTACATGTTTCCAATCAATGTTTAACCCCGGTTCCCGCGCCTTCTGGTCCTCATCGAAAATCCGCTTCATCTCCGCGCTCGATGGCAGGTCGTCATCCGGCGAATAAGTCCTGCTTACATCCCAATCCGGCGCAACCTTCGCACCACCATTCACCCGCGTCAAGTGAAGTACCGGCGTCGCCAGAGCATCGAATCGCAACTCCGCATGTCCAGCATCCACAACATGAAGCAGGTACGAGTCCTTGTCCTTCGCGTCCGCCGGATTCTGCACGGTAAAGGCTAGCGCATCACCTCTTAGCCCCGAAGCTACAATGGGCTCGATCTCGACCACACCTGCAATATGTGAGAACGAGTCTCCATTCCCGTTTGACTGAAAATGCCGCGGCCGCGAGAAAATTCCACTAAACAACAATCCCTTCTGCTCGGACGGCTTTAATTCCAGCAACATTAACGTCCGCTTACCCAAGTTCAGTACCCAATCACCCGCAGGCTCTTGCGCGTGGCCTACCTGCGCACCTACCATCCAACACAGAATTACAAGCATCCGAAAGCCCGATCGCATCGCCATGCCGGGATTATATTCAAGCCGCGTGATTTGCCCGGTGCCCCTTATCTCGCTTGCCCGCTGTGCAGGGCACCGACGCTTGTCCGAACGACTCGCGCCCTGTCCTGTCAAGCTCTACCCGCCTGCTGGTGGCGCTGCCGCTGCCGCTACGTCAGTGCAACCATGGCGAGACTCCCGAGTTCTTCGATACTCTTGGACGTAGCATGATTCACGCGCTCCGCACTGTCCTGTTCGCCCCGTTCCTGCTTGCCGCCAGCGCTCTTGCGCAGCAGGCGCCCCCGCCAGCCACCCCGACCACTCCACCCGCGCAGACCGCAACGCCGCCCAATGCAAGTGCGCCGCCCTCCGCAGGAGCGCCAGCGCCGCTCCCTGATTCGCCGGACTCGACCATCAAACCCACCCTCCAGCCCACCGGCCCCACCGCCGTCTTCGACACCAGCATGGGCCAGATGCGCTGCAAGCTCTTTGAAAAAGAAGCACCGCAGACCGTGGCCAACTTTATCGGTCTCGCCACCGGCACCAAAAACTGGACCGATCCCGCGACCCACCGCGAGCAGCATGGAAAGCCGCTCTACAACGGGACGACCTTTCACCGCGTCATTCCCGGCTTTATGGCCCAAGGCGGCGACCCTCTGGGCGACGGCACGGGCGACCCCGGTTACATGGTTCCGGATGAGATCGTCCCCGGGCTCGGCTTCGACGTGCCGGGGCGGCTCGCCATGGCCAACAGCGGGCCCAACACCAATGGCAGCCAGTTTTTTATCACCGAGCAGCCCTACCCCTCGCTCGACGGCAACTACTCGATTTTCGGCCAGTGCGACGACCCGAGCGTTTCCGTCGTCGCGGCCATCACCCACGTCGAGCGCGACCCGAGCGACAAGCCGCTCACCCCCGTCACCCTGACCAAAGTCACAATCGTACCGGCCGGCCAATTTGTACCCGTACCCGCCCAGCCGGCAGCTGCGCCGCCAGCCTCGACCGCTCCGCCACAGTAAAATGGAGAGGTAAGTTTGCTACCCTAAAACGCTTGTCATCTTGAACGAAGTGATCTGCTTTCCCCAGAGATGCGGCGAACCAGAAACACAGGAGTCCCAAAACATGTCAAAACAACCCGGCACTTATGCCACCTTCCAGACCAGCCAGGGCGAGATCGTCTGCCGACTGTTTGAAGATGTCGCCCCCAAGACCGTGAAGAACTTCGTCGAGCTCGCCGAAGGCACCCGCGAGTGGACCGACCCCAAGGGCGCGAAGCAAACGAATAAGAAACTCTACGACGGCACCATTTTCCACCGCGTCATCCCTGACTTCATGGTGCAGGGCGGCGACCCGGCCGGCACCGGCATGGGCGGCCCCGGCTACAAATTCGAGGACGAAACCAAGGGCTCGCCGCACAAGTTTGATAAGCCGGGCAAGCTGGCCATGGCCAACGCCGGGCCGAACACGAATGGCTCGCAGTTTTTCATCACCGTGGCGCCCACTCTGTGGCTGACGGGCAATCACACCATTTTCGGCGAAGTGATTGAAGGCCAGTCGATCGTGGATGCGATGACGAAGTTGCCGCGCGGCGCGCAGGATAAGCCGAAGACGCCGGTGGTGCTTGAGTCGGTGACGATCGAGCGGGTGTAGAAATACAATCTGGAGGTGCGGGTCGAGTTCCCACCCGCACCGGTGTCATCCTGAATAAAACGAAGGATCGTTTGGCTCACCTATCGAAGCAGAAAACAGATCCTTCGCTCCGCTCAGGATGACAACGCTTCTGGCTCAGGGAGACACGATTTCCGAGATTACGTCATTGCGAGGTTACGTGCTGTACCCTCGCAATGACTACACTCCGATAATCCCGCAAAGCTCCTTCACCGAATCAGCACTCTTCTGCAAAGCCGCTTGTTCCTCCGGTGTGAGCTTGATCTGGATGATCTGCTCTAGTCCTTTCGCACCTAACTTACACGGGACTCCTACATACAAACCACTTATCCCGTACTCACCTTGCAGGTAAGCCGCGCAAGGCAGAATCTTCTTCTTGTCTTTCAGGATCGCCTCGACCATCTCGATCGCAGCCGCCGCGGGCGCGTAATAGGCCGAGCCGGTTTTGAGATACTTCACGATCTCCGCGCCGCCATCGCGCGTACGCTGCACTAATCTGGTCAAAGTCGCCTCATCCAACAACTCCGTGATCGGGATCCCGGCAACGGTCGAGTACCGCGGCAGCGGCACCATCGTGTCGCCATGACCGCCCAACACAAACGCCGTCACATTCTCGACCGAGACCTTCAACTCCTCGGCGATAAACGTGCGGAAGCGCGCCGAGTCGAGCACCCCGGCCATGCCCAGCACACGCTCGCGCGGAAAGCCCGAATGCTTGAACGCGGCTTGCGCCATTGCATCCAGGGGGTTCGAAACGATGATCAAAATGGCGTTCGGCGAGGTCGCAACGACGCGCGTGATGACATCGGCCATGATCTTCGCGTTGGTATGCAGCAGGTCGTCGCGGCTCATACCCGGCTTGCGCGCGATGCCGGCCGTGATGACCACGATGTCGGAATCGGCAGAATCTGAGTAGTCGTTGGTGCCGGTAATCAGGCAGTCGCGTTTCTCGATCGGCATGGCTTCGAGCAGGTCGAGTCCCTTGCCCTGCGGCACGCCTTCAATCACATCCAGCAGCACTACATCGGCCAGTTCCTTTGCCGCGAGCCAGTGCGCCGCTGTCGCGCCCACGTTTCCTGCCCCTACAATCGTCACTTTCTTGCGCATGCACTCTCCTTTGACACACCAAGCTCGAACGATTCAGGCTACCACCGCAGGAGCGCCAGCGCACGTTGACCAAAGCCCGAGTCCCTCGCTATGATCGTGGAAGTCGCGTGGCTGCAATACCGCCGCGATGCGCATACTTTGCCCCCTCGTTCAATGGTAGGACAGCTGACTCTGACTCAGCATATTGGGGTTCGAATCCCTGGGGGGCAACCAGTTTGCCTGAAGCATGGGCACTACTCTTCCCGTAACACCTCAAGGGGTTTCTGCCCCAGGATTCGGAAGCTCGCGATCCACCCGGTTACAACCGCGAGAAATGCTGTCAGTAGAATACCGGCCCAATCCGCCTCTGTATCCGACACGAACGGCACTTCGGCGACGTGCAGCAGCAGCCGTGACAATCCGTTTGCGAACAATGCTCCGGCCAAGCCCGCGAGTAGCCCCAGCACGACGAACTCGACCGAGAATACGCCGGCGATGCGCCCGCGAGTCGCGCCGAGTGTTTTGAGCACGACGACTTCGCGCACCCGGCGAAAGCGTGTGCTCGCGATGCTGGACGCGAGAATCACCATGCCCGACAGGATGGAGAATCCGGCCAGAAAGCGGATCACGATGGTGATCTGCCCCACGACCCCCTGAATTGTGTCGAGAATGTCGGCAATGTTGATCGCCGTCACCGTCGGGTAGTGCGCGAACAGCACCCGTTGCAGTTCTGCGATGCGGCGCGGCTGCATGTGCATGGCCGCGTACCAGACGACCGGCATGTCCTTGAGCTCAGCCGGAGCGAAGATAAACTCGCTGCGGCTGGAGATGTGCTGGCCGTCGACCTTGTAGATTGCGGCCACGGTCGAGGTAAACTGCTGGCCATCGGACGAGAAGCCTACCTGCGAACCGACATGCAGGTGCAGGCGCGACGCGATGCGATCGATGACCGCGACCGAGTGCGCGTCATTCTTGCCCCACCATGCTCCGTGCTCGACCTTGATGCCTGCCGGCACGTCGTCGGCCCAGGTGAATGAGAGTGTCCGGCGCAGGTGCGTGGGGTATTTCTTGCTGTCGAGCTGCCGGATCGGTGTGCCTTCGAGGGTATCGAGGCTCCCGGTCAGGATCGGGAGCGCCTCGAAGTTTTTTTCAGCACCGGGCTGCGCCAGCACCAGCTGGCGTACGCCGTCGAGTTCAGTCGAGGCGATGTCGATCAGGAAGACGTTGGGCGTGTTGGCGGCCATAGCTTCGTGCATGCGTTCGACGATGGAGCGCTGCATGAGGAAGACGCTCAGGATCAGCATGACGCCAACGCCAAGCGCCGCCAGCACCGCGGCGGACTGGTTGCCGGGCCGATAGAGGTTTGCCAGGCCGTGGCGCAGTGTCGAGGGGAGCGCCAACCGGGTACGGTCGAGCGCCGCGCGTAAAACCCGCAGCAGTCCTGAAGCCAGGAGCAGCAGAATCAACAGCGATAGTGCGAGCGAGCCTGCGAACCATGTGCCGCCCTTCCACGAATCGGAAAGCAGAGCCGCGATGACCGCGAGCGCCAGCACGATGACGACGACTGCGACAAGCTGTACCCACGCGTCGCGGAGGCGTTTAGCGAAGCCCCGAACCGTTTGCCCCGGCTCGGCTGTTTCGACCAACCGCCGGAGGACCACGCTGGGCCGAATATTGCGCACCTCGAGCAGCGGAGGTAGAGAGAACAGCATGGTAGTTAGAATTCCGGTTGAAAACGCGCCCAGCACCGGCAGCCACGGCAACCGCAGCGGTGGGCGAATGGGCAGCAACGACCCGAGCACGCTGGGCAACAACCACTCGACCGCGACCCCAAGAACCACGCCGAGCAGCGCGCCGGCGCAGCCCAGCAGCAGCGTTTGCAGGACGTAAATGCGCAGGATATCGGCCGAGCGCGCGCCCATGGACTTCATGATGGCGATGCCGTCGATTCGCTGCTGGAGGTGCGCGCGCATGGCCATGGCCACGCCGATCGCGCCCAGCACCATCGCGACCAGGCAGATGAGGCTCAGCAGACCGCGAGCTTCGTCGAGCCCTTGCGTCAGCTCGGGCGAGCCCTCGCGGTAGTCGCCGATAAGCGCCTCCGGCAGCGCATGCTCGAGCGCCGCGCGGTCACCGGCAATGGGCGCATCGAGCGGCAGACGGAACAGGAAGCGCTCGGTCGAGCGGCTGCCCGGCTGCAGCAGGCCGATCGCCTCCACCGCATGCCGCGTCATCATGACGCGCGGCCCGATGCCGACGCCGGCGGTCAGGCGGTCCGGCTCCTTCGCGATCAGCGCTGCAATGCGGAACGGCGCGCCGCCGATGCGCAGCATTGCGCCCACCTGCGTGTGCAGCCGTACCAGCAGGCTTTCGTCCACCACTACGGAATGGTCGTTCAACGCGGCAGCGAGTGACCCGGCAGGTTGGAGCTTGAGCGTTCCGTAAAACGGATACTTGAGCGGGTCCACAACCTTCAGCGAGACCAGCAGCGGCACGGGGTCGCCGACGACGCCGGCCATCGATGCCATCTCGGTCACCTGCGTCATTTCGGCACCGGTGTTTGCGGCGAAGTGCTGCAGGCGCGCCTGCTCTTCGGGCCGCAGCGTGCGGCTCATGCGCGCCGAGAGGTCCGCTGCCAGGATTGACCGCGCTTGCCCCAGCAGCGTGGTCGAGAACGAGTCGGCAAAGCCGCGCACCCCCGTAAGCGCGCCCACCCCAATGGCAACCGACAGGATGACAAAAACAAACTTGACACGCGCAAACATCAGTTCGCGCGCTGCGATGCGCAGGGCCGTGCCCCAGGGTAGGGCAGGCTTGGTTCCCCCCACCGGGTTCGTCGCGACGGCCATCTAAATGTGCCCCACGTCGGCCGCACCGATCGGCAACATTGCGATACCTTCGCTGTCCGTGCCTTCGGCAGCGCTTCCATGCACGAGTTCATCGCTTACGATCACTCCGTCGCGCAGCACAACCCGCCGGTCCGCGCGCGCGGCGATTTGCGCGTCGTGGGTCACCATGACGAGTGTGGTGCCCGCTTCACGCTGGCGGGTCGTCAGCAGCTCCAGCACATGCTGGCCGTTGGTTGTATCCAGGTTGCCGGTCGGCTCGTCCGCGAGCACAATCGGCGGCTCCAGCACAAAGGCCCGTGCCAGCGCGACCCTTTGCTGCTCGCCACCGGAGAGCTGCACCGGGTAGTGGTGCAGACGGCCGCCCAGCCCCACGCTTTCCAGCAGCGCTCGAGCACGCGTCTTTCCATCGCCGCGCGCGTTCAGCTCAAACGGCAGCAGTACGTTTTCAAATGCGGTCAGCGTCGGGATCAACTGGTAGCTCTGGAACACAAAGCCGATTTTGCTGCCGCGCACCTGCGCCAGACGGTCCTCGGCCATGCCGCTGATATCGACTCCGTCGATCCAGACTGAGCCGTCGCTCGGGTTATCGAGCCCGGCCAGCAGTCCCAGCAGGGTGCTTTTGCCTGAGCCCGACGAACCCATGATCGCCACGAACTGCCCCTGCGGCACGAGCAGATCGATCCCTTTCAGGATTTCCACCGTGGCCGCGCCATTGCGCATTCGCTTCCAGACTCCACGCGCCTCAACCATCCAGTTCCCTCTGTTCTTACTCCTGTTCAGACGTACAACGCGCCCGTTCGCGGCACCGCAAGCTAAAATCCATTCCCACGGGAGCCAACGGCCTTTCCATCAGCCTATCGTTACACTAAGGAGAATGCTCCGTACCCTCACCGCTCTGCTTTTATTCTGCTCCGCGCACCTTGTCTTGGCCCAAACCCAGGCCCAGACCGTCGTCTGCTTCGGCGACAGCCTTACCGCCGGATATGGCGCGCCTCCGGGGAGCGCTTACCCCGATTACCTGCGCAGAGACCTGCTGCAAGCCGGCTATCACGTTACGCTGCTCAACCAGGGCGTTACCGGCGCGACCACCAAAGACGGTCTGGCGCAGGTGCCGGCCGTGCTGCAGGCCCATCCTGCCATCGTGATCCTTGAACTCGGCGCCAACGACGGTTTGCGCGGCCAGCCGGTGGATCTCACCGTGCACAACCTCAACACCATGATCGAAACATTTCGGCGCGCGCATATTCGGGTGCTGCTCGCCGGCATCGACCTGCCCCCAAACCTCGGCCGCGACTACGTCAAGCAGTTTGACGCCCTTTACCCTGCGCTCGCGGCGAAGTACAAACTACCGTTGATTCCCTTTCTGCTCCAGGGCGTTTACGGCGTCGACGGTCTGATGAGCCCCGACTCCATGCACCCGAATGGAGCCGGCTACGAACGCGTCGCGCAGGTGGTGTTGCCATATCTCGAGCCTATGCTCAGCAAATAAGCGCCGCTGACTACAGCAGCACAATGCTTGGCTGAAACAGCACCCCAGCGACCCGATCGGCCACCGCGGCCAGCTCGTTCTGCCCGGCAAATACCTTGACCACCGGCGCGTGCGAAAACTCCGGCAACGCCACGGCCATCCCGTTCCGCAGTCGCAGCAACGTGGCGGCATCGGCCGTGACATTTGGAAGCTCAGGCAGCAGCGTGCGCGGGTGGGGCAGTTCTGTTTCCAGCGTTCCGGTGTTCGCTCGCTCTTCCACTTCGGCCAGCGTCCGTGCTTCCTCGAGCCGCAGCGGCCCGGCCGCAACGCGCCGCAGCGCAGCAAGGTGTGCTCCGCAACCGGCGCGCTGCCCCATAGCATGCGCGACAGAACGCACATAGCCGCCCGATGAGATACAGAGCTGGAATGAGGCATCCACGGTGCCGTCCGCGTTGGGACGGATTCTTTCAATGACGAACTCGTCTACGGTGATTCTTACCGGATGGAGCACGGGCGTTTGCCCCGCGCGTGCCAGCGCGTACGCCGGCTTGCCCGCGATCTTTTTAGCGGAGTAGGCCGGCGGCATCTGCTCACTTTCACCGAGAAACGCCGCCGCGAGCGCACGCACTTCTTCCAAACGGAGTGCAGGCCGCATCATCGACCCCGTCGCGACACCCTCAGCATCGAACGTGTCGGTCGCGAACCCGAACCGGATTAGTCCCGTATAGGTCTTAGCGAGCGAACCGTAGAACTTCGCCAGCCGCGTCCACTTGCCCAGCAGCAGCGGCAGCAGCCCGGTTGCCATCGGGTCGAGCGTGCCCAGGTGGCCCACCGACTTTTCTCCCGTTAGACGGCGTACCCGCGCCACCACGTCGTGTGAGGTCATGCCTCCGGGTTTGTCGACCAGCAGAAGCGCGTTCATGCGTTGGAATCCACGGTTGTTTCTGACATTACGAACGCATCCCCGAGCGCACCAGCGAGAGAAACTCCTGCCGCGTAGGCTGCTCCTGGAAAACGCCCAGCATTGCCGAGGTTACGGTGTGCGAGGCCTGCTTCTGCACCCCGCGCATCATCATGCACAGGTGCTGCGCCTCAATGACCACGCCCACACCTGCCGGATCGATCGCCTCGCACAAAGCGTCGGCGATCTGCCGGGTCATGCGTTCCTGCACCTGCAGCCGCCGCGCGAACACGTCCACCAGACGCGGCAGCTTACTCAGCCCCACCACCTTGCCTTTCGGGATATATGCAATATGCACCCTGCCGAAAAACGGCAGCATATGGTGCTCGCACAGCGAGTACATCTCGATATCCCGCACGATCACCATCTCGTCGTAATCCACATCGAACAGCGCGCTTCGCAGGATTTCTCCCGGATCCTGCGCGAGCCCGCCCGTCAGGAACTGCATTGCTTTGGCAGCGCGCTCGGGCGTCTTCAGCAGCCCATCCCGCGAAGGGTCGCCGTCGAAGCGGTAGATGAGCTCGCGATACAACTCTTCCGTGCTTATCCCTTCAAGTCCGGTCGCCGGCAGCACCCCTGTTTCTGTCCCGTTTCTTTCGTTCATCTCGTCCCGTAACCCTTGCTGCCCGGCGCTGCCTGGCCGCCTGTGTACGTGAAAAAGTTATTCGGTGTCTCTTCCACCCGCACCTGGCGCAGCGCGTTACCCGGCAAAGCACGCGCGAGCCGTTCAAAAATGGCGATGCAGAAGTTTTCACTCGTCGGCACCCGCCCGGCAAACTCCGAATGCAGGTTCAGGTTGGTGTGGTCGAAGGGCTCCAGTACTTCACGCGCGACGGCTGCGTCCAATTCCACCAGGTCCATCACCATCCCGGTCACCGGGTCCGGCGCCCCGCCGACCAGCACCTCCACCGTGTAATTGTGCCCATGCCCATACGGATTGGCGCACTTGCCGAATGTCTCCCGATTGCGCAGCTCGTCCCACTCCGGGCAGAACAGCCGGTGCGACGCGCACAGTCGGTAGCGCCGGCCAAAAAAAACGTTCATGCTTCCCCGTAATAATCGGCGAACAGGTCCGGCATTTCGTACACGCGCACATGGTGCAGTGTCGCGCCCAGGCCCACTTTGCCCTCCAGCCGCCGCCAGATCGCAACCGCGATATTTTCGGCGGTCGGCTGCACCGTTTTGAACTCCGGAACTTCGAGGTTCAGGTGCCGGTGGTCATACACCGCGATCACCTGGGTCTCCATCACGTCCTTCAGCCATTTCAGGTCCACCACAAAGCCGGTCTGCGGGTCGACCTCACCGCGAACCGTCACCTCCAGCGTGTAGTTGTGCCCGTGGCCGTTCCGGTTGGCGCATTTGCCGAACCGACGCACATTTTCCTCGTCACTCCACTCGTTTACCCAGTAGAAGTGCGCGGCGCTCCACTCGGCCCTTCGTGTCAGCAGGATCATGCGACAACTCACTCCCCACGCATGGGATGCAGCGCAGCTTTTTCGGTCGCAGACTAGAGGCGGCTGCCCACCGGGTACTCGCGGCCCTTCCAGGCGACGCGACGCAGGATCTTTACCCGATACCAGCTCGCGTACAGCAAAGCTGCGAATAGCGGCAACCCTAGCAAAATGCTGAACACCACATCGCCGGTGGCGCAGTTTGACCGTGCCGCGCGACGGTAGACCCGCACCAACGTTCGCAGCCAAAGCAGCCAGAGCGCCACGCGCACCCAAGCAAACGGCGTTGGATAGAACAGTGCCAGCGCGGGCAGTCCCCAAACCAGCAGAAAATCCAGCAGCCGCCACAATGCAAGCGGCAAAGCATTGTTGATCAGCAGGGCGAGCGTCCTACTCCAACCCTGCCACATCGCTCGGGCGCTCGCAGGTGCCTGCGCATCCACAGCTTCAGGCGCGTAACGAAAGCGCAAACCCGTTTTATTCTTCTTGGCCAGGAATGCGAGGTCGACGTCCCCAACCAGCGAGGAGGCAACCGCAGCATGGCCGCCAAATTCCCGGTACGTGTCCGCGCGCACCAGAAGAAACTCGCCCGTCGCCGCGGCAATCCGCTTCGCAGGGTCATTCACCTGCGCCGGAGGGTACGCCGTGGCCAGCTCCGAAAGAATCAGCGGCATCACGGCGCGTTGCAGTAAACCGTGCATCACCTGCCGCGGCGAGTACGAAAGCACCGCGGCGCCGTGGCGCTCGGCCTCGACCACCGCGCGGCTTGGGGCACCCGCGTGGTGAACCGTTCCTGCTTCGGTGAACAGCAACCAGAGGCCGCGAGCCGCCGCCGAGCCCGTCCATAACGCGTGGTTCTTGCCTGTCCAGCCCTTTGGCAGCGGGCTGGGCGCCGCGAGCACCTGCACTCCCTGGAACGACCTCCCAATCTCGGCGGTCCGGTCAACGGAGCCGTCATCGATCACCAGCAGTTCCCAGTGGCGGCCCAGAACCCAGCCCGGCTCGCTCCCTGCCACCAGCGACTGCAGGCATGCGCCGAGATTCGCTTCCTCATTGCGTGCCGGTACCAGGACACTCAGTGTTATCTCGTTTCCCTTTCCGGTCCGCTCCATCCCTATGCCCCCGTCGTCCCGCGCCAGCTTGAACACCTATGATAGAAGCGTGCCCCGCTCCTCCGTCGCTGCCCTTTTCTCCGTACTCGCTTTTGCAGCCCTGTCCGGGTGCAATACCGGCAATGCGCACCTTGGCCTGCTCGGCAAGCCCGCGCCCGCACTCAACCTGCCGAACCATCCACTCGACGCGCTGCGTGGCCGCGTGGTCGTGCTTAATTTCTGGACTTCCTGGTGCCCGCCCTGTCTCGAGGAGTTCCCGTCACTGGCTGCCCTGCAGCGGCAAATGCCCGGGGTCGCGGTGCTCGCTGTCTCCTTCGATAAAGACCCGCAAGCCTATGCGCGCTTTCTCGGCCGGCACCCTTTCGCTCTGCGTACCACGCTCGACTCCTCCGGCCGTTCCAGCGAGGCTTTCGGTGTTACGGGACCGCCTGAAACGTACATCCTCGATCGCCATGGAGTGGTCCGTCGCAAATTCGTCGGCGCCCAGGACTGGACCAGCCCTGAAATCGTGAGCTATCTCCGCGCCTTGCAATAGAGGGCCTCTTTTGTAGAAGGTCTCTTGCTATGATGAGGGCACAATGACACCCACCGACGTACTGTTTCGCTATGCGGAGCACCCCACCGAGCGGACGATGATGGCGCTCAACACGCTTTCCGAGGTCTACGGCATCCGCGCCCTGCGTGTGAACGAAGCCGAAAAGCAGGTACGGGTCGAGTTTGACGCAAGCCGCATGACCCGGATTATCGTGCGGCAACTGCTCCGCCGGACCGGGCTCGACGTCATCGAAGAAGTGTCGCTGATCCCACCCCAACCCGCACCTCCGGCACCGGCGCACACCCCAGCGCCGGTCAAGTAAGCGGGGGTGGACACCCCGTCCGCCCTCTTGCTATCTTAGAAATTGTTCGCGTCCCCATCCCCGCGACGCAAGATGTGCGCCCGTAGCTCAGCTGGATAGAGCGACTGGCTACGAACCAGTAGGCCGGAGGTTCGAATCCTTCCGGGCGCACCATATCAGCCTCCGCAACAAATAAGCTCAAAATTGCATATCGATCCATGAGCGTGCCAGCGTCATCCTTTCACCGCTGCCTTGATCGCCGGCGGCCCGGTTACGGCCTGCTTTACGGATTCATCCTCCTGCATCAGCCGCAGTACTGCCTCGGTTACTTGTTGATCGATGCCGGACGCCTTCCGAATCTCGACTGGAAACCGCACCAGCAACTGCAACCCGTTCTCTACCAGGAGCAGGCGCGATTCCACAATCGGGGCGCCGATCCGCGCGTTCATCCAGCCCTCGACACTGCGCTGCTGCTGCTCGATCCTGGAGCGATAACCGTCATATACCTTCTCAATCGAGGCAAGCACCGCTGCCGACGCTTTACGGTAGTCCGCCGTTGCCTCGAGCTTGGCGGTCATCTCATGCCAGGCGTACTCGGTGCCGGGTAGCTGCTTGTACAGAGGCGTCCCGGCCTGGAACAGAATAGCGTTCGAGAACACGGCAACGCGTCCAGTCGATTGCAGCTCCGTTCCGCTGCCGGCAAGCTCCATTACGTAGAACCGCACCAGTCCTACCTCGATCACATCTCCCGTGACCCCGGCCACCGTGATCCGGTCACCTACGCGCACCCCGTACCGCCCGACGATAAAAAAGTATGCCGCGACCGAAAGCAGAATCGTTTGCAGCCCGACCGCGAGGCCCGCGGTGATAAATCCCGCAAAAGTCGCCAGCGAATTAAACTGCGTCACAAATCCGAAGAGCACGACCAGCGCGCTCAACACCCCGATCACGATCTTTCGCATACCCAATAGCTGCCGACGGCGCCGCAGGTCGTGAACGTAGCGAGTGGTCACCCGGCGCCACACCTCACCCACCCCCAGCAGCACCCCAAGCGCGATCGCGATGACCAGCATGCGCAGCAGCAGCGAACGCAGTACGCTGAGGTACTCCGTTTGCACCGCCTCTCGCCATGCGATCAGATTTGACCGGCCCTGCTCGAGCGTGATGATCTCCTGGCTCAAGGGCACCGCCGCGGTGCTCAGAGCCTTGAAAGTGGACGTCACGGAGTCGAAAATTTCTCGCGTTTGCCCTGGGTTTGCTGTGCTATTGGTTGTGCTGGTGACTGCGTTGCCGACTGTGCTGCCGGCTGCGTTGCCGACTACCTTACCGGCTGCATTACCCGGCGCGTTCGTTGCCGCTGGTGACACGGGCTGCTGTTGCGAGAGCTCCTGCCCCTTCTGCATCAGGCTACGCACAATTTTTGTGAGCGGCGTTCGAAGATCGAGCGCCTGCGTGTGCAGCGCCTCTTCATCCGCGATGGATCGATCAATGGCGTTGCGCGTCGATAACAGCTGAAACAGCACCGCTGCCTGGCTGCTCACTCCGGCTGAGCTTGCACTGCTGAAGCTCTCGAGCGTCACCGGAACCACTTTGGTCTTGCTGTCCGTCAACTCCGGCGCGGTTCGCTCCAGCCGGTCAACATCCCCCGCCAGTCCGGTCTGCCCCCGCGTGTCCGACATGCCCACGATCTTGTCCAGCGCATCGCTCATCGCCGCGCTCAGTTCCAGCTGACCCTCGACCTGGCCCTGCTCGGCACGAAGTGCCTGCGCTGCCTTTCCTCGCGCGTGCTGTAGCTGGTCTGCTATCGCCCTCTGCTGGGTCTTGAGGTCTTCGATACGTTTCGCAACCCTGCTCTGCGCCGCTTGCAGCTTCTCCGCTTCGCCCTCTGCCGAGGGCTGCTCGGGCGCTCCCGCACGCTTGGCATAGGCCGAGAGCAAGGTGGCTTCCCCCCTGCCGGAGAGAAACGCGAGGTTCGCAACCTGCTTCGCATTGCTCACAGCTTCATCGCGGTAGAGTGCATCGCTTGGTTCGCCCACCTTCTGGATCGGCGTGAGCGAGGCCCGGTAGTAGCGGATCACGGCACTCAGATGCGCCATCACCTGCCGGCTTCTCGCCTGCACGTCGAAGTCTGCCGGAGGCGCCTGTAGCGAGGTGCCGGCGAGAGTGCCGCCCGGCCGGCCCGACGGCGTCGATACGCTCTGAGCCAGAAGGGGCGGCCCGCACAATGCGACAGACAAACACCCGAACGCAAAGAGACGCAACAGCCGGAAACGCGTACTCTCTCGGTGAATAACGAAGTACGAAAAAGGCATACAGTAAGCATCGCAGTGGAATCCCGCGACGGCAAGGTTTCCGGTAGCTCAACAGCCCGATACATGTCCAGAATGGGAATGTGCAGCACCCGCCTTCCCAATCCGGCGAAACCTCATCGAACAGGAGTGAGGAGAATGGAATGACACAGGCACAATCGCCGGTATGGTTTATCACCGGTTGCTCGACCGGCTTTGGCAAGGAACTCGCAAAGCTCGTGCTGGCTCGCGGCTGGCGGGCCGTTGTCACGGCGCGCAAACTCGATCCACTAGAGGAACTCACGTCCGGCCGGGAAAACAATGCGCTCGCACTGCCCCTGGACGTGACCGATCCGGCACAGATTGGGCAGGCAGTGCAGAAAGCGCGGGAAAAGTTCGGGCGCATTGATGTTCTGGTCAACAATGCCGGCTACGGGTACTTGGCGGCCGTCGAAGAAGGCGAGGACGACCAGGTCCGCGCTATCTTCGAAACCAACTTCTTCGGCCTGGTAAACCTGACCAATGCTGTGCTGCCCGGGATGCGAAAGCAGCGCAGCGGGCACATCGTGAACTTTTCTTCGATCGGCGGATTGATGAGCTTTGCAGCTACAGGCTATTACCATGCTACGAAATATGCAGTCGAGGGTTTGTCGGAGTCGCTCTCGATCGAGCTTGCTCCACTTGGTATAAAAGTCCTGATCGTCGAGCCGGGCCCGTTCCGGACAGACTGGGCCGGGCGTTCCCTGCTTGAATCAAAGACGGTCATCGACGATTACGATACAACAGCCGGCGAGCGCCGCCGACAAAGCCGCGAGCGAAGCGGCAAGCAACAGGGCGACCCAGTACGCGCGGCAGAAGCGATCATGGAGGCTGTCGGCTCAGAAAACGCGCCGCTTCGCCTCTTGCTCGGCAAGCCGGCGTTGGAGATGGGCTACAAGAAACTCGAGAGCATGAAGAAAGATTTCGACGCATGGCGGCAAACTACGCTTGGCGCCGATTATCCGGAGTTTCAGGACAAAAAATAGCTTTGTCTTACGGACTTCGATAAACCTAAGCAGGGAGAACCTATCCCCCTGCTCTTCGTTCATGATGTTCTTACCAGCGGTGAAGATAAGTGCGACCGCGCAGAGCAACTGCCTACTGGAATGACGCAGCAATACGAGACGCACCGAACTGCTCGGCCTGCTTTGCTTTCCCGACAACATCACCCATGCCGAAAAATTCATGCGTCGTACCTGTATACAGCTGGTAAACAACCTGGTTGCCAGCCGCTTGCAGCTTCGCTGCATAGGCCTGACCGTCGCTCTGCAAAGGATCTTCCTGTGCGGCGATGATCGTCGTCGGTGGCAAATTGCTCAGATTGGCGTTGATGGGCGAGACGCCGGGATCATTCGCCTGCGAAGCGCTGGAGTACTGGGCGTAGAAATAGTTGAGAGCAGGCGTGTTGAGAGGCAACTGACTGCTGGTGTAGAGCGTATCCGAAGGTTGGTTCACGTTGCTGCTGATAACCGGATAGACAAGCAGTTGGTGAGTAGGCCGCTGAAGCTTTTCATCGCGAGCCGCGATCGCAACTTCCGTGGCCAGGTTACCACCCGCGCTTTCTCCGGCAACCGCAACCTTGGTGGCCGTGCCGTTATAAGTGCCGATGTTACCCGTTACCCAGGTGTAAGCATCGATCGCATCATGCAGAGCTGCCGGATACGGAGCTTCGGGCGCCTTACGATACTCGACGGAAACGACGATTGCGTTCGCATACTTTGCAAGTGCTCGAGCGCTGGCGTCATAGGTGTCGATGGTGGCAATGACAAAACCGCCGCCGTGATAGTAAGTGATGACAGGAAAAGGTCCGTTGCCGGCCGGGGTATAGATGCGGATTGGAATCTGGTTTCCGTCGCGTCCCGGGATTGTTACGCCGTCGGTCACTTTGCCGAGCTGCGTCGGCTGGTTGGCGCTCCCGAAACCACGGGCCAGAATCTTGGCCGCGTCTTCCGGTGCGAACTGCTGGCGCGCATCGGCTCCGCTAAGGTAAACGACCGGCGTGCCTTTGATTGCATCATAAAGCAGAATCACTCCAGCCATATCCTGGTCGAGCTGGCTGAGCAGTTGGGCGTCAGTGGGCGGGGTAGAGGCGGCTTGCGCATGAGCGAGAGGCAAAGGCAAAAGCAATGCGCAAGCAGCGGTAAGTGATCTTGTCACAAGGGTACGGGATGTAGACATGAGCAAACCTCGATTGGTGGTGATGTAGGGAGCCAATAGTGAAACAAGCTGACAGGTATGATGCCGTCCTAAGTTGAAGTGAATGCGTGCCAAGCCCAGAAATACTTCCGTTGCGTTCCATTGAACCTTCCCACATATCCAACTACATCGAAAGTAACTCAGTCAGAGCCGCAACTGTTACTCGTGAAGCAAATCGCCGACACGATGGCTTGGCCTGGTAGCAAGCTCGAACGATCATCACATTTTATTTAGAATCTGAAATATTTCTCCTAGTTGTAACTTCACCTCTATCTCATCTTTTTGACTTTTATCTCTACATATAGAATGCAAGGCATGCCCTCGTGCCAATGTCGTCCCTCGTGCCCGCCGGCCAGCCGTAGCTCGGAGTCGGCCGGACCGGCATCCTAGGGAAAACTGCCTACCCATTGTCGATCTCACCCGGAAAGGGAGCCTCATGCACGGCCTGACAGAGCAACAAATTCTTCTATCGCTTCTCGCCTTCGCACTGCTTTTGCTGGCGACCCGTGCCGCCGCCGAGCTGGCGCGCCGGCTGGGGCAGCCGGAAGTGCTGGGCGAACTGCTGGGCGGCTTCCTGATCGGGCCTTCTGTTCTTGGCGCGCTTTTCCCCACCGCTTTTCACGCGCTGTTCGGCAATCTCGTGATCGCGCAAGGCATGTCACTGCTCTCGTGGATGGGCGCGATCCTTCTGCTGCTCATCGCGGGGCTCGAGGCAGACCTGCTGATCCTGCGCCAGAAGGCCGTGCCCGGACTGCTGGCGGCTGCCGGCGCCATCGGCAGTTCACTCGTGTTCGCAACCTTTGTCGCGGTAAAACTACTTCACCGTGCACCTGAAAACGGCCTTTTCCTAGGGCTGGTCTACTCGGTCACGGCCGTAAGCGTGGTGGCCAAGCTGCTCATCGAGCGCGAAGCCCTGCGCCGCGACTACGCCCAGGTCATGCTGGCGGCCGGCATCGCCAGCGAGGTGCTGGTGTGGCCATTGATCTCCGTATTGTCGTCCCTGCACGAGCGCAGTAACCCATGGATCGCCGGAGCCAGGTCCACGCTGCTCGCCGTGGGCTTTTTCGCGCTGATGCTTACGGTGGGCCGCCGGTTCACCTTCTGGGCCATGCGCCGCGTTGCCGATACAACCGCCATCGCCAACGGTGAACTATCACTGATCCTGCTGCTGGTCAGTGTCTCGGCCATCATCACCGCGTCTATCGGCTTGCATCCGCTGCTGGGCGCGTTCGTTTTCGGCGTCCTGCTCAGCCGTGCACCGCGCGCCACCGTAGCGCTCAAAGAGCGCATCCAGGCGCTCACCGTTTCCTTTTTCGCGCCCATCTTTTTCGGGCTTGCCGGCATGCGCGTCAATTTGTTTGAACTGCACGGAATCGGCTCGCTCCGCGGTATTGCCGTGTTGCTGCTCGGCGTCGGCCTGCTCAAGGTCTTCTTTGGCGTCCTGGGTGCAAAGCTCGGCCGTCTGCCGCTGTGGGAGGCCGCCTCGGTCGGGGTTGGCCTGAACCTGAAAGGCGGCTCCGATGTCGTGGTCGCGATCGTCGGCGTGGAGCTCACGCTGCTCTCCCCCGACCTGTACACCATGTATGCGGTCGTCGCCATCCTGACTGTGCTCATTACGCCGCCTATCCTCGCGAAATTAGCTGCTCGCGCACAGCCCGGCCAGGCCGAAGTGGAACGTTTAAACCACGAAGAAGCGCGCCGCCGCGCGTACTTCGCCGACATGGAGCGAGTGCTGGTGCCCATGGTCGTGGAGCTGCGGCCCGAGCTGGCCGCAAGCCTGGTCGAGTCCATCGCGCTGGCCAAGAGCCTGCAGCGCGAGATCTTCGACATCACGGAACTGGCCACGACCTCCGACACCTCTCTGACCCGGGGCAATACCGTGGCGGAACTGGTGGAGGCGTCCCATAAAATAGCGCGCGCCAGTGAGCACGACTATGTCGAACTGCAGCACACCCTGCTCGAAAAAGACACGATAGAGGCCGTGCTGGAGGCTACCGAGACGCAGCATATTGTGTTTGCCGGTGTGACGGGCATCGACGAGGGAAGTGCAACGTTAAGCTTTGGTGCGATGCATGATGCTCTGGTGCGTGACGCCGCATGCGATGTGCTGCTCGCGGTGCATGCGGGGCCGGCGCTTGCAGCGCCCAAGCGCATCCTGGTGCCGGTCAATGGGCTGGAGCATTCCCTGGCCGCGGCCGATGTGGCGGCCTACATCGCCAAGACGTCCAATGCGGAGCTGGTGTTGTTCAACGTAGCGCATGCCCGGCTCGACATGATGTTCTGGAAGGAAAGCGAACATCGCGATTTGCTGCAGGCCGGCTATACGATCGTTCGCGAGGCACAGTTCCGTATCGCGCGGCTTGGGGTACGGCAATCCACGCGCGTACAGCTAGGCGCCGATCCGGCCCATATTATCCTCGAAGAGCTTAAGAAGCGCTCCTACAGCATGATTGTGATGGGTGCGACAGGACGTACATCGGATGGCGTGCTGGCGCTCGGCAGCACCGTGGAACATGTTTTACGCCACGCAGCTATGCCCCGCGTGCTTCTGGTTTCACGCGGAACGGATAGTGGAGTGTAGGGATGTGTGGAACGCATCGCCACCTACGCGCGAAAACAGCTCATTGCATCGACTTACCAGAGTATTGCGCCTATCACACCGCTAGGGAGCGATAGCTCGCTTTTGCGGCCGCCGCTCCCCCCGTGTGACGAGATTACTTGGCCGAACTCTTCGATTTTGTGTGAGCTTCGGTCGACTTGCCATGTGCAGCAGTGGAATGGGTGTGCGCTTCTTCTGAGGCCGTATGCGCTTCCGCGTGATCGCCCTTGCCGTGCTTTTCAGCGGCCGTCGTGTGCTTCTTCGCCGCTTCCGTATGGTGCTTTGCCGCTTCTTCGTGCGCTTGCTTTGCCATAAATTAAATATCCTTTTGGAGATCAACTCCTAAAAGTTTGACTCCATTCATCCTTTACCGGGTTATCCATCATCACCAACGCACTCTATTTTTCATGCGTGCACCAGATTTACTTGGATAGTTCAGGTCTGTGCAAGCACTTCGCATCCAAGCCAGAGTTCCACCCCGCATGTACACGGCAGCCGATTTTTTGTAATCCTTATGGAAAAAGCAGTGTCACAGAACCAGCAGCGGTCTGCATGCGGGACCGCGCGGGAGCTTCTCAGAGCTACGCAGCGCTTCGCCGATACGATCGCGTCTGACTCCGACCGTAACGGCAACGAGGCTCCACGGGCGGAACTCAAGCAGATGCACGCGCTCGGGCTGTTCTCCACCCCTCTGTCTCGCGCCCACGGCGGTCTGGGTCTCGGCACGGAGTCGGGCGGCCACTTGCCGCTGCTGCGGATTCTCGCCGCTGTCGGTGGCGGCGACCTCGCGCTCGGTCGGTTGTATGAGGGCCACGTCAACGCGCTCATCCTGATTGCGAGTTATGGCTCGCCGGAGCAGATGGAGCGAGCGGCGCAGCATGCCGACGCCGGCCTGCTTTTCGGTGTCTGGAATACCGGCGGCCGGGAACCTTTGCGCCTTGACGGTGGACCTCACATGCTTAGCTTTCGCGGGGTGAAGACGTTTGCTTCGGGGGCCGCATTCGTTGAGCGGCCGATCGTCACAGCGGAGCGAGACGGCGGCGGCTGGCAGATGACGCTCCCGCGCATGGACAGCCCTGAGATTTTGCGCGCTGTCACAATCGACCGCGGTTCATGGCGGCCGCTCGGCATGCAAGCTTCGGAGAGCTTCAGCATCGACTTTACCGGCGCGCGCATTTCGGCGGACGATCTCATCGGCGTGCCCGGCAATTTCTACCGCGATCCCCTGTTCCGCGGCGGAGCGATCCGCTTCACCGCCGTGCAGACCGGCGCCCTGCTGCGCCTGCATCGCCTTTTCGCCCAGTGGCTCGAGCATGGCGGCCGCGGCAACGATCCTTACCAGATCGCGCGCCTTGGCGAGATAGCGCTTGGCGCGCAGGCAGCTGCGCTCTGGATCGAAGCCGCCGCGGCTGTCGCCGAAGGGGGCCTGTTCCCTTCCGCCGGCAAGCACGCCGCCGAACGCATGGTCGAGTGCGCCAACATGACGCGGTTAGCAGTCGAGCGTATCGCCGACGACCTTATGCCGCGGGTGATCAGCGGCATCGGCGCGCACGGGCTGCTGCAGCCCGCGCCGTTCGAACGCATCCTGCGTGACCTGACCATGTACCTGCGCCAGCCGGCCCCCGATGCGACTCTTGCCGATGTTGGACGCGCCTCGCTGCGGAAAGCGAGCCTTCGCACCAACGGCGCCGGGTCCGATTTCTGGACCGAGCGGGAAAGTGAGGCTTCCCTGCCCCCCGCCTACTTTGAGAGCATTTACGAGCACTCGCGGGATCCGTGGGAATTTGAGACCAGCGCGTATGAGACAGCGAAGTATCGCGACACGCTCCAAAACCTGCCGCACGGTCGATATCGAAACGCACTGGAAATCGGCTGCTCGATCGGCGTCCTGACGGCACAGCTCGCCATGCGCTGTGACAGCCTGCTCAGCATTGATGTTTCCGAGCGCGCACTCGCGGTGGCGCGCATCCGCTGCGCTGCTTTGGCCCAGGTGCGTTTCGCGCGCATGCAGGCGCCGCTCGAAATGCCTGAGGGCTGCTTTGACCTCGTCATCGTTTCTGAAGTGGCGTATTACTGGGACCGCGAGACCCTCGACCGCGCGGCGACGCTGCTGGCCGCGCAACAGCCTGCCGGCGGTCACCTCGTGCTGGTGCACTTTACGCCGGTCGTACCCGACTACCCGCTCACCGGCGATGAGGTTCACGACGCGTGGACCGCGCGCGATGAATGGCGAGTGATTCGGCAGGAACGACGCGAGCGATACCGTCTGGACGTGCTGGAGCGGTGCCAAGGTTAGTCTCCGCTCCCTGCCTCGGCAAGCGCGAAGTCGCGGCTTGCCGCGATGTCCCGGTGAAATGTCCCGGTCATTTTGAGCATCCCCAAGGCGACCGTGATTTCGCGGCACACCTGCCCGATCTCGCCATATCGCGCACCTCGGAACGACTCTTCCATCAGCCGGTCGCAATCGATTTCGGCCAGAAAACGCCCGACTGGCAAACGCTCATGATGCACCTCTCTCAATCGCGCTCTCCACTCAGGCGGGCATGGGAAAACAGCTGAGAATTCGTGCGCACGGCAAAACTCGCGCAAGTGCCGCAGAGCGCGAAAACGATGCGTGAGCCACGCACACGAGAGTACGCTGTGCTCGACGCTTCCATCGCTCATCCGTTGCCACTGGCGTAACTGGTTCGAGAGCCCCATCCCGGCCCGGCCATCCATGCGCGCCGAGGAGTACACGACGACAGGCGGGGCATGCCTGAGGCGTGCATCAATGCGTCGCAGCGCATCGACAAAGGCTACGTCCTCGAGCGAATCGATCGCCGGCATGCCGCCCGACCGCGCATACATCTCCGGCGTGCAGGCAAGGGAGGCGCCGAAGTGCTGCAGGTGTCGAGGCCACGGGTCGCCTGCCTGCGGGTCGAGCCAGTGCTCCAGTTCGGCCATGAGCGATTGGTAGCGCGCATCCCGTCGGAAGGCATCGCGTGCTCCCTGTGGCAGCGACTCAAGTTCCCCTTCCGCAAAGTGAATCGCGCCCCCGACCGCGTGGGCGCCCTGACGCACGGCAAGAAGGTTTTGCGCAATCCAGTCCCTGGTCACGCTTGTATCCGCATCTGTGGACAGGATCACCGTACCAGCGCGACCGCGCAATCGCAGCCAGGCGGTATCCATCAACAAGCGGCGCGCGGTGCCCACATGCGCGATATGCGCAGGCAATGCTCGCTCGATAACATGGAGAGCGACTGCGGGATGCGCTAACTGCCAGCGCACGGCAACGTGCAATGAGTCGTCGGTGCAGTTGTTTAAAAGAAGCAGAATTTCAAACGAATTTGCAGGGAGCAGCCGGCCCCGAAGATCCACGCTGTCTGCCAGCGCATCCAGCGCGGCGTTCAGATGGGCAGCTTCATTGCGTGCCGGCATCACGATGCAGGCATGACAACCCCCTTTTGCTGAACCTTCGATCAACGCCGGTTCGGGCCGGTACGCAGCCGAGCTGGTCAAACCGCTGGAGCGAACTCGCTCGCGCCATCTTTCATTCGTTCCCTCCCCCTTTGGCCCGAGCGTTAGGATGCCGACCGGTGGGGAAAACGATGAGTCAAACGGTTTCGACGGGATCAATTCCTTGTACGAATCAGGAAAATAAATCCGGTCAGGTCCAGTAAAGAATGCGCGCGGCAGGCAGCAGCTCCCCAAGTTCGCGCTGGAGGTAACTGCGCATTTCCTTCATCGTGTCCTTGGGATACACGTACTTGAACCCACCAAACTTTGTCCGTTTCTCGGCCCGGTTTTCCTCGCTGAGGTCGAGCGTGGTTTTCGGGTACCAGCCGAGCAGCACTTCCTTGGAACCCGGCGTGAAGCGATGCGTAATCAGCTCCGCCGTCAGGTCAACTGCCGGGATACCCTCAATAGCCTTGGCGACCGAAGCGAAAAGCTCTCTGTACTCCCGTTCCCAGCCGGCAATCCGCATGATGGGCGCAACCGTGATCCCCACCGGGTAGCCCGCAAGCGCCATGGAGCGGAGCGCTTGCAGGCGCTGCCCGACGCTCGCCGTGCCACCCTCCAGGTCGCGGGCCACGCCGGCCGCATTGACGGAAAAGCGAACCCGTGTGCGCCCATTGTGAGTAAGCGGCAGCAGGGGGGAGACGGCGGAAAACTTCGTGGTCCAACGCAGCTGCACAGGAGCATCCCAGGCGCCGAAAAAGCGAATCGACTCAGCCAGGGCGCCGGTCAGGTGCTCGATCCCGAGCGGATCGGTGTAGCAGGACGCCTCGAAAGTAGTACCCTCATGGGCGCGGTCGCGAGAGCGTGACGTGACCTTGCCCTCTCCGGCATAGGGACGCAATCCCTCCAGAATCTCCGGCAGGTTGGCATAGGCCCTCGTCACCGGGGGGCCGCTTAATGAACCGGCGAGATAGCAGTATTGACAATGCGCGGGGCACCCCTGTGCGATGTGAAACTGCCAGTCGGCCGAGGGTGGAATGGGTTGCAGCTTACGCGCGCTTGGCGGCGATACGACGATCGCGAATGTCGTTTTAGCCAGCGCGTAACTCTTGCCGGGCGAATCCGCGGCAAAGCTTGAAAGCCTGTTTACCTTTAGCCGAGTCACCTCCGCGCCGTAGGAGGCTGCACGTTCCAGCATGGCGCGCCCGTGCGGCAGCGCGAGCGCATCCGGCGTAATCAGCACCCGGCGGGGACGCCAGAGTTTTTCCGCACTGCTTGCCACGCTGTTCGCCGGCATAAAAGACGGCGGCAAGTATGTTTGCGCTTCTTGCGAGATTGTCGGCATGTCCATTGGATTGATGGGAGCTACCCCGGGATGCGCCGCGCACCCCGGTTGGGAGCATTTACTGTCCATGCCACCGGAAACAATGCCGAGAAGTTCTCCTGCATTCCGCAGAGATCGTCAAAAGCAGTGAGCTCGCCGAGCCCTGCATCTATTCATCATGCGTCTGTTTACCCTAGTCCTGCTCCTGGCAGGTATCAGCAACCAGGCCCAGGCATTCGGCGATACCGCGGAGACGGCGCAGCCTCAAGAGCCCACGGCGGATTCTGCTCTTCCATCCTTACCAGGAACTCTATTTTCGCGTTGGATTGCTTTTTATCGCGCGGACTGGCACCCGAGTCCGACGGCCTCCACACCTCCCGCACGCCGTGGCGCTCCATCACCGCTCGACTCTCCACCGTTTCCCAGCGCGGATTGGTCCTACGGCGGCTCCCCCGCGATCGGCGAGCCCGATACCCAAAGCTATCCGCTGATGAACGCCATCAATGGAGCACGTTCCCGCTTCAAGCTCTACGGCTGGGTCGATCCAACCATAAACGGCAGTACATCGTCGCACTCGAACTCGCCCGAGGCCAACGACCCATACTCCAACCGCGTTGAACTGAACCAGCTCGTGATCTACGCGGAGCGTTTGCCGGATAGTGTGCAGCAGGACCATATCGACTGGGGTTTTCACCTGACGGCCCTGTACGGCACGGATTATCGCTACACCACCGACAAGGGTTATTTCTCGTCACAGTACATCGACGATCATCACCAATACGGCTTTGATCCGGCGCTCGAATATCTTGATATCTATTTTCCTCACATCGCGCAGGGAATGAACCTTCGCGCGGGCCGCTTCATTTCAATCCCTGGCATCGAAGCGCAGCTCTCTCCCAATAACTACATGTTTTCGCACTCCCTGCTCTATTCGGTCGACCCATTTACCGACACCGGCGTGCTCGCGACGATCAAGCTTTCTAACCAGTGGCTGGTGCAGGCCGGGCTTACCGCTTCACACGACGTCGCTCCGTGGACCTCCGATGCGAAGCCCTCGGGCACGGCCTGCGTGAGCTATACGACACACTCCGTAAATGACAACTTCTATGCCTGCGCAAACGGCATCAACGACGGCAAGTATGCCTACAACAACTTGCAGCAGTATGACCTGACCTGGTATCACAAGTTTTCAAAAGCCGTGCATATCGCAACAGAGACGTATTACATGTACGAACGTGATGTACCCGCATTGAACGGGCCCGTAACTCTCGAGAAAGGTACCACTGCCGCATACTGCCATCCAGGTCAGGTCCGTTGCACCGCGCCCGAGTATGCGCTTGTCAACTATGTGCAGAAGGAGTTATCCCCGCATGACTATCTCTCATTCCGGTCCGACTATCTGAATGACAAGAAAGGGCAGCGTACGGGCACGCAAACGCGCTACTCCGAAAACACGTTGAGTTGGAATCACTGGTTTGGATCGACCGTGCAACTACGGCCCGAGCTTCGTTTCGATCACTCATGGGACCAGCCCGGCTACGATGACGGGCGGCATAGCAATCAGTTCACCGCGGCCTCGGATCTGATCGTTCACTTTTGACGACTGACCTGTTGGTGCAACCTACAATGCAAGATACGTTTCTCTTAGCATCACTCACAATCATGGGACCAATCTCAACTCAAGCAGTAATATCGTTTACCGGTATTCTCGAGCGTGTCGCCGCGAGCACAAACACGACCTTGCCGCTTCCGCGTGTGCTGGTCATCCTGGCCCATCCTGACGATGAGGTGCTGGCCCTAGGCGCGCGCATGGAGCGCTATCGCGCCTCGCGCTTCCTCTGCGTGACAGACGGCGCGCCACGGGATGGCGCCGATGGGAGGGCGCATGGGTTCCACACACTGGAGGGATACCGGGCCGCACGGCGCGCAGAGCTTCAAAGCGCTTTTGAGCACGCCCTGCTGCCGCGCAAATGCGCCCGCTTTTTGCAACTACCAGGGCCGCACGGCGCTAACGAAACGATCGCCGATCAAGCCGGCGCTTTGCACCTTTCGGCGCTGACGCGACAACTTGTTTACGAGATCGAGGCATTCCAGCCGGAAGCGATCCTGACCCACCCTTACGAGGGTGGACACCCGGACCACGATAGCTGCGCGTTCGCCGTGCATGCAGCCGTACGGCTCGCGCAAAACGCTCCGATCGTAGTGGAGGCTCCGTTTTATCACGCTGGGCCGCATGGAATGGAAACCGGCTGCTTTCTCGCCGCCCTGCAACTTAATCTCCGTGGCATGCCGACTCCGAGCACCTGCCATCTTTCACCCAAAGAGCAGCAAAACAAACGCGAGCGGCTTGCATGTTTCGCATCGCAGCAGGAGATCCTGAAGCAGTTCGGGACAGAACGCGAACTGTACCGTATAGCACCGGCTTACGATTTCACGCAGCCGCCGCACGGAGGTCAACTCCTGTATGAGGGCTTTGGCTGGGATATGAACGGTGCTCGCTTCCGCTCACTGGCGACCGACGCATTCCACGCTCTCGGGCTGGCCGCGGACCCCGCATGAGCACGACCGTTTTGAGTGTCGCCTACCCGTTCGCACCGGTTGGACCGGACGCAGTTGGCGGCGCCGAGCAGGTGTTGACCTGGCTCGAAATGGAATTGGCCGCGCGCAGCTTCCAATCCGTCGTGGTCGCGCGTGAGAGCTCGCAAGCCGCCGGGCAGTTATTGGCCACCGCGATCCCTCCCGGCTTCATCACGCCGGAAACTCGAGACACAGTACACGCAGCACACCAGGCGAACATTAATCGAGCGCTCGCGTCCGACGCGGTCGACCTCGTGCACATGCACGGCATTGATTTTTATCGGTACAGCATGCCGCGCGACCTGCCGGTGCTGGTCACATTGCATCTGCCATCGTCATGGTATCCGCAAGAGATCTGGAATCTGCCCGCAAACTACCATCTGCAATGTGTCTCCGAAACACAGCGCCGAGCGTGCCCCGCCGAGGCGCAGGCTCGGTTGTCCGTTGTGGAGAACGGCGTTCCGTTGCCTCCCGTATCCACTCACGGGTCGACCAAGGGCAACTTCGTGCTGCTACTCTCGCGCATCTGCCCGGAAAAGAACCTGCACGCAGGCCTCGATGCCGCGCGACTCGCCGGAGTTCCAGCGTTACTTGCAGGCGAGACGTTCCCATACGAGGAACACCTGCGCTATTTCAAGCAAGAGATCGAGCCGCGACTGGGCAATCACGCTCGACTGTTAGGGCCGGTAGGGGGAGCACGCAAACAGGAGCTGCTCGCGGAGGCTCGTTGCCTGCTGCTGCCGACCCTCGCGCCGGAGACCAGTTCGCTCACCGCCATGGAAGCGCTCGCCGCCGGCACACCCGTCATCGCCTATCCCTCCGGCGCGATTCCTGAAATCGTGGAACACGGGCGCACCGGCTTTCTGGTGCAGGGCGTCGAGGAGATGGCGGCGGCAATGCGGCAGTGTGACAGGATTGACCCAGCGACGTGCCGCGCTGTCGCGGCTTCGCGATTTCCGCTTACCCGCATGGTGGAGGGGTACATGGCCCTGTACAGTCGTCTTGCAAGTAGCCGCAACAGAGCGAGGCATGGATGACATCACTCGGCATTCGCTGGACTGTGGGCGATGTTTCTTCGCGCGGGTGGGAAGCGCTGCGGCTTTCGGTGCACTGCGCCGTTCAGTTTTTCGGCCCCCAGGCACGCTATGTCATCTGCGTCAATACAGTACCGCTCGCGCTTGCGCAGGAGCGCACAGGTGCTCTGCCGGAAGGCATCACCTGGCGCATGGTATCGCTCCGCGACATTCCCCGTGCGCTGCAGCCCCATCTCGACCCCCATATGGCTGAAGGTGTCGGCTGGAAGCTGATTCCCCCGCGCCTTTTCCCCGACATACACGAGCTCTCGCTCGATAACGACTGCATTCTCTGGAGCCTGCCGCCGTCGCTGTCCCATTTTCTAGACCGGAGCGATGCGACACTGCTGGCCGAGGATATCGAGCGCTGCCTGGGGCAGTTTGGGGACGCAACCGTGCCGGGCGCCATCAACTCGGGGATCCGCGGCCTGCCTCCCGGCTTTGCGCTCATAGACGAACTTGCTGCTGCGCTGGCTGAAAAACAAGCGACTACCGGCCACCCCATACTCCTGCACTCCGAGCTCGATGAGCAAGGCTTGCAGGCCGTTGCTCTGCACCGGATCTCGCCGTGCTTGCGCGTCTCGACGCAGGAGGTGAGCATCTGCTCCCCGTTCTGGCCGCGGCAGCCGGAGCTCGGTACCTGCGGCGCACATTTTGTCGGGCTCAATTCCAAACACATTCCGTGGAACTACTATGACGAGCCGGGCGACCTGGTTCGTCGCCGCCACTGGGACGCCCATCGGCGAGAGCTCTACAGCAGAGCCGGCCTGCCGCTGACACCGCCGCTGCCCCTCGACTCCGCATAGCCGTGTTCGCAAGGAGGCGCAATTCGCACTCTCGCCAGTAAAGCGAACCGCTTTCCCAACATCCAAGCCGTCTGAACCTATGACGACCTTCGCCCTGCTGAGTACGCTCGTTACCCTCGCCGCGCTTTTCGGCCTTATCAGTCACCGCGTGCTCAAGCTGCCGACCTCCATCGGCACCATGATCCTATCCCTGTGCGGGGCAGCCGCGCTGATCGCCGGCGGACACGTCGCGCCGGAGTTCCGCACCGCTGCAGCTCGTATCGTGGGCGGCATTGACTTTAACCAGGTCGTGCTGCACGGCATGCTGGCTTTCCTGCTGTTCGCCGGCGCACTGCAACTGGATCTAAAGCAGCTTGCCCGCGAGAAATTGCCTGTACTCAGCCTCTCGCTCGCCGCCACTGCGCTGTCGACGGTCTTTGTCGCGGTTCTCTTCAAAGGGGCGCTGCTCGCTGTCGGCATTCCCATGAGCGTCATGGGCGCCCTGTTATTCGGCGCGCTGATCTCACCGACCGATCCCATTGCGGTGCTCGACATGTTGCGCCGGGTAGGGGCGCCGGCGGCGCTCGAGTCGCAACTCGCCGGCGAGTCACTGTTCAACGACGGCGTGGGCGCGGTCATTTTTCTGGCGCTGCTTGAGGCTTCAACCAGTGGAGCGCTGCCCGCCCCGGGCCGCTTTCTTTTTCTTCTGCTGCTCAAGGCAGGCGGGGGCATTGCGCTCGGGTGCCTTCTCGGCTATCTCACCTACCGTCTGCTGTGCACCGTCGACAGTTACCGTATTGAGGTCACGCTGACGCTTGCCCTCGCCATGGGCGGCTACGCACTGGCCGACGCGCTGCACCTGTCCGCGCCTCTCGAAGCCGTGGCAGCCGGGCTGCTGGTGAGCGGTCGCGCCCGAGGCACCGCCATGTCCGAGCAAACCCGCGAACACGTGGACAGGTTCTGGGAACTGCTCGAGGACATCATGAACGTCGTCCTCTTTCTGCTGCTTGGGCTTGAGCTACTGGTCGTGCCGCCCAGCAGCCGCTTTCTACTTGCGGGCCTGCTCGCAATCCCTGCGGTACTGCTGGCGCGGTGGGGGAGCGTCAGCATCACTGTGCACGCATTGTCCGCCGTCAAGCGGCGTGTACCCGGCAGCATCACGGTGCTTACCTGGGGCGGCTTGCGCGGCGGCCTGGCGGTGGCGCTTGCGCTGTCGCTCCCACATGGCAACGGTCTGCAGCGCGGTCTGCTGCTGGTTACTTACGTGGTCGTCGTGTTCTCGATCCTTGTGCAGGGTCTTACAATCGCTCCCTTATTGCGCAGGCTGGGGCTCCAATCGCACTCTGCCCCTGAATCATGACGATCGCTCGACGATCGCGTCTTCCGTTACGATCCAGTCCATCGGCACATCATAGGGCTGCGGATAGATCGTCTCGAGCCGCGCGGACTCGAACCCTATGCCGATGCTAAGCGGCTTTTTGCCGGCAGCGGCGAGTGTCCGGTCATAGTACCCGCCGCCATAACCAAGGCGATAGCAAGCGGAATCGAACCCGACCAGGGCCGCGATCAGAACATCCGGTTCGACGCACTCCCCTGTCGCCGGGTACGGGATGTCATACACCCCGCTCGCCATGGGATCGCCCGGCTTCCAAAGACGAAACTCAAGCGCCAAACCCTTGCCGAGGACGACCGGCAGCGCAGCCGACCCGCCCGCTGAAAGCACATACTCCATGAATGGAAGCGCGCTGATCTCGCCGCGAAAGGGCCAGTAGAAACTTACTGTGGCGCTCCCGAAATGCCGGAATGCGCTTAGGAGCCGCTCCATTACCTGCCCGCTTTTGCGTTCGTGAGCTTCAGGGGTGAGCACTCCGCGCATCCTGAGCAACTCCGCCCGCTTTTCCTTGCGCCATGCCCTGAATTCTGTTTCATTGGAAAACGTCAAACCGGCGTTTGTTGCTGCAAAGTGATCGCCTGCCATTTAGTCCTCAGATCGGACCACACAGCACGTGGAAAGCTTGTGCGCCCTACCTACAAAATAAACGAAACCCGGCCAGCAAGCTGGTCGGGTCCCATTGGTTGGCAGGAGGTTAGAAGCTGATACGACCCGTGATCTGCAAGTTACGCGGGCCATAATCCTGCACAGTCGCGACACCGAACCGGCCCGCTCCATCCTGCGGAGCCTGATCGGGAATCGAGAAGTTATGCCGGTTGAACGCGTCCAGCGCCTCGACTTTTAGCTGGAAGAACGTATTCTCCTTGATGGGGAAGTTCTTGATTAAGCTGAAGTCCTCCGTGAGCCACAGGGGAGATGTAACTTCTTCGGTAACACGCGGAATGCCGGAGCCTAACTGGTAAGCGCCACCATTCCGGTTCGCGTTCGGATCGACAAATGCGAGCGGATTGAAGTAGGAAATGCCGGAAAACAGGTTTGCCTTGTGCTTGTTTGCCTGGTAAGCAGGGTTAGCAAGTGGCTGGCTGGGGTTACGCGAGTACCGAATCAGATTCTGGTAGCCCGGAATACCGGACGCGCCACCGAATGACATGGGCTGCCCCGACTGGTACCGCTGGATACCGCCGATCTGCCAACCTCCAAGCGCGAAGTTGGTGATGCCGCCCCGATTCAGGAAAGCTTTGCCTTTTCCAACCGGGAGCTCATAGAGATAACTCGCGACAAAGGTGTGTGGGATATTTTGAGTGCTCACCGACTTCTCAAGCCGGTGATTGAACACATTCTGGTCCTGCGCAACGCCGGCATTGGTGTTCGGAAGAATGCTGTCCGCGTCGGTCAGGTTCTTGGCCCAGGTATAAGAGATTTGCAGGTTGAGTCCGTTACGGAACTGGCGCGCCAGCGACGCAATAAGGGCTTCATAAGACGAGTGGCCGACATTCTGCAAGCAGCAGTCAGTCGCGATGAAGTCATACTGCGGAAAGGGACGAAGCGCTCGCTGTACCTGACCCGAGAAGGTTGGGTAAGGCGCGGCGATGCCGTCTGCCGCTCCGCCCACTGGGATGTTATCCGTGAGTTTATTTCCCATCGCCAAATCAGCTAGCGGAATGTTATTGATGTTTTCGAGCGAGGAGCGCAGATTCTGCGCCGCCTGACCGATGTAGCCGATCGTGAAGATAAGATCTTCCGCGACCTGCTGCTGCATCTGGAAGCTCCAGTTATACACCTGCGCTGGACGCCCCATGCCGGGAGTGATTGTGTTATTCGGAACATTGTTGAAGTTACCCGTCGTTCCGGTCAGCTGGCCTGGGTCCAGGTTCTGAGTGCGCGCAAAAGCCGGGAAGCCGGAATCGAGCTGAAACGCTGGAGTGAAGCCGTCCGGGCTTGCTGGATTGGGATTGGCATCATAGCCCTGCTGCATGCCTCCGCCAAAGTCGGTGTACTGCAAGGGGGCATACAGGATGTCAAATGCTCCGCGGAACACCGTTTTGCCTTGCGATTGTGCGGGCGTGTAAGCAAAACCGATACGGGGCGAGATGTCTTTGTAGTAAGTGTTTGCCCATGCTTGCTTGCTTTTAAAGTTCGTGGCGAAAACGTAAGCACCAGGCAGGTTGTTCGCAGCCGGATCAGGCGCTGTCAGGCTGAAGTTGGAGGTTTGATTCTCCGACTCCGTGCGAGGAAAGTCGACCGAGTATTGCACACCCAGATTGAGGGTGAGCTGGTTGGAGACCTTCACGTTGTCTTGTATATAGAGGGCAAAGTATTGCGAGTTCCAGCGGGGAGCATGGAGTTGTACATTCTGGCTGGCGCTGTCTGGTGCCCCAAGCAGGAAAGATGCATAACTGTTGCCGCTGATCTGCTGTGGACTTCCATTTGGGACAACCGTAGAAACATCTGTTTCGCTACGCACGAAGTGAAGCTGGGGTGTCGTCTGGTCGATAACACTGAACTGCTGTTTGCGGAACTCTCCCCCAATAGTTAAGCTGTGTCTACCTTTTTGCCAGTCCAGGCCATCGTGGAAAATCAAAGCATTATCAAAGTTATCGCCGTCCTCGCCACGTCCCAGGTTGTCAAAGCCGTCAAGTCCGTCCCACGTCACGATAGGGAAGGCATTGGAGTTGATATTGCCGATACCGGACTGAGCAGAGTAGTTGACCTTGGTTGGGGCGATCAATGCCGAGGCGAAATTGATGCTGTTCGATCGGTTCAGACCGACCAGGAAATGGTTCAGAAGGTTGGCGCTGAAAGTATGGTCGTACCCACCGCGCCCGAAGTGCGTGGTAAAGTCCTGCTGGTCGCCGCCGCTGTCAATCGGGAACGGCAGAGTCGGTTGCCCTGTGTAGCGGTTGTTTTCACGGACGCTGTACGAACCGAAAACGCGGTCATTCTGCGATATAACCTGATAGCCGCGGATCGTCTCCGTCGTGTTATTGATACTGTACCGGCCGTTGTAGGCAAAGTTATTCACCTGTCCGTACAATCCAGCCTGACCGGGCAGGTTCGTTTGCGGGAGATAACTGGCCAGCTTTTGCGCCGCAGGGCTCAGGCGCGTCGTAGGAATTACATTATTCGGAAACGGCGTCCGGCAAGGCGTGCCGCCCACAGTTCTCGCCGTTGCCGGATCGAAGATCTGGTTCTGAAGTACCAACTGCCCGGTACACGGATTGGTGGTGGTTGTGCTCACACCCTTGACGCTTGTCAAAGCCGGGCCGCCCAGAATAGCTGAAAAATCACCGGTCCGCTCCGCCGCCGAGGGCAGCGTCGTTACCGGCGTCCCACCTAGCTTCTGCTGGAACTGCTCCCACGAATAGAAGAAGAACGACTTATTCTTACCATCATAAACATGCGGAATACGAATAGGACCACCGAACGTTCCGCCATAGTCGTACTTCTTATCGCCCGGCACGTTGTATAACTCACGGCAAGCACCCGTGTTCGCGGCGCCAACGCAATTCTGCGCCTTGTAGCCATTATTGAACCAGGTATTCGCATCCAGCACATCGTTTTTGGCCAGCATGTAAATCGTACCGTGATAAGTGCTCGTTCCCTGCTTGGTAACAAAGCTCTCGATACCGCCACCCGTCCGGCCATATTCAGCCGAGGGCGTAGCCGTCGTTACTTTGAACTCCTGCAGCGCTTCCACCGACGGCGCTTCCTCATCGAATGACGAGCCATTCTCACTCCGCTGCTGGCTTACGCCATCGAGCAGCACTTCATTGCCAAAGCTCTGGCCGCCACCAATCTTGGATAAGAACAGACCATTGTCGTTGTTGCTGCCGGTTCCGGGGCCTGTTGTGCCTGGAAGTAGAAACACAAAAGCTTCCGGCGAACGCATCGCGCCGACGCCGCCGAGCGCCAGCGGAAGCTCGATAATCTGCTTGGTGCCGACTGTGCCATTAATGTCCGAGGTTTCTGTCTGCAGCGCGGGCGCACTCGCATCCACCGTGACATTTGTCGAAACTTCGCCCGCGGTCAGCGCGATATTCAGAGCGGTCGTGCTGTTGATCGTGACATCCGCGCCGTTGCTGGTCGTCGTTGAAAAGCCTGGCGCGCTGACAGTCACGTCATACCGGCCAAGCGGGACATCGCCAAAGCGGAACGAGCCGCTAGAGGTAGACACAGAGTTAAAGGTCTGGCCGGTCGCTATGTTCTTCGCATTGATCGCGGCTCCCGAAATAACAGCGCCGCTTGAATCGGTGACCTGTCCAGCCAGGTTGCCGAACGCTGACTGCGCATGTGCCGCTGCGCTCGACAGAGCCAGTGGGCACAGCAGCAGAAGGGGAATGCCAAGCCCTCGCGAACCCACGGCAACCCTCAGGCCCAGGACGAAAGCGGAACCGAGATTGCGACGGTGATTCGAGAGTGTTGTTCCACTGTCGTTCGGTTTGCGAGTGCCTTGTCGTGAAGCGGAACGCCCCTCAAAAGCTCCCGGTGAAACACTGGTGACGTTATCTCTCCCGGCGTCAACCCAATTCCTGACTGTCCTGCGTATCATGTCGCTCTCCTGAAAATCCGTACATGCAGCGGTTTCGGTAAAAACCCTACACAAACCCTGAACCCTGGGCGTGTGCCGCTGCGATTCGAATTATGCGCAGCGGCGAGTGGTTTTGTCGAGAACTTTTGTAAACCTTTTCTCACAATCGGGTTATCAAGATCGATACCGCTTCCAAGTGCACGGACGCTCGCCGGCAATCATCTCGGGTTTGCCATGTATCCCAGGTTCGCCCCATCATGGAACTGCCATCATGCATCCCGCTTCCCTCGCCCGCCGCGTTCACCCCCTTTTCCTCTTCCTCGCCCTCGCGGTCCCGTCCCTGCGCGCGCAGACACCGCCTTCCGCACAGGTCCAGCACTGGATGGAGCTTGGCTCGAGCGCCATGCAGGCAGGCCATATTCCGGAAGCGATTGATGCATTTCGACAGGCTGCCGAGACCGCGCCCAACCTCCCCGATGCCTCCTTCGGTCTAGGCCTGGCGGAGCTGCGCGCCGGGCAAAACGCGGAGGCGCAGCGCGCCCTCGGGCATGCGCTCGAACTCGATTCAAGGATTCCGGGCGCGCATATGTTTCTAGAGCTTGTTTCATAAATAGGTTCGGCCTCAAGCTGTGTACTTTTGCATGAGGCGGGTTCTCTGATGATCTTGTTGCATGAGCAAGAAGCG
>JAABUX010000508.1_pt1 | contig 66667 bp, 59 predicted proteins | sample 5561851 | NCBI WGS metagenome assembly JAABUX01 (sample SAMN10711883, study PRJNA513361) | rock metagenome | isolation source: Antarctica rocks | place: Antarctica: Victoria Land, Richard Nunatak red sandstone | collected 2016-01-03
GGGCCGGGAAGCGGCCCAAAGCGGCGGTCACACGCCGCACATCCGCCGGATCGGCGAGGAGAAGCGGCCCTGCGACCAGGCCGCCGGGCACAAGCCCCGGCGTTGGGTGGTCGAGCGGACGTTCGGCTGGCTGAGCAAGTGCCGAGGCATTCTCATCCGCTATGACTTCCACGACGTGAACTACCTAGGATTGATCCAGTTGGCTTGCTGCACCTATTGGTATCGAAGGCTGTCACATCTGCTCAATGAACCGGTTTTGGGATAGTTTCTAAGTGTTGCCAGCGCTTTTAATGACAACGACGCTTATGCTCGCCTCGGCGGCGGGCGACGAGATCAGCCGAGAACAATTAATTCAGCTCATCGACGCCGCCCAGACCGCGAACCATCAAGACGTGAGCTTTGATTATGAGGGAAGGAAGGCCGTTCCGAGCAAATCCGGACCGGAACAGGTCATGGACGTTTATACTGGTAGCTTCATCCATCGAAGCGATGGGGCGGCCTTGACCGATTTGTACCACTTCGACCAACAGTTCAAGGAAGCTTCCCACGGCGTCGTGGCGATCCTGGACGGGACCACGTCATCCTCCGACCGCCGTGCAGATCAGAAGAACGCGAGCATCTCAATCAAGAAGCAAGGCCCGCTCGAATATGCTGGGCCGGGCAATTATCGCCAAATCTGGCTGGCAGATTTGGTCAAGAAGTTTGCATTGTCGCCTTACGTTTATGAATTCGAGGGGATGCGGCAGCACGACGGCGCGGACTGCATTGTGGTCCGGTTCCGGCTCGTGTATACCAAGGATGAGATGCCGAAAGACAAGACGCTCTCCGAAATCTTTTGGGTCGACTTGAACCGTGGCGGGCATGTGATCCGCCATGAAAGCCGGGTGCCAGGTAATAACCTCTCTACTGTGACAACTGTCCAGTTACAGAGGTTCGAGCCGCGACCGGGGCGGGTGGTCTGGCTTCCGTGCTCTGGAAAGTTTGAAGGCATGATTGATGTATCGAAAGACTTCAAGCGGATTTTCGCCACCAAGCCGGTTTGGTACTCGACCTATGATTTGCTGCCACTTACCATCCGATTTGACCGTGGTTTAAAGGACGAAGTGTTTTCAATCAAGCCTCGAACCGGGGATGCCATCAGCGACGAGGTCCGCAAGGCCCGTTATGAGTTCGGCCAATATATGGTCCGGCCGGCGACGGTGACGCGAAACCCGACCGACGCGGAGGTCAAGGCGGAACTGGACCGGATGCTCAAGGATTCGAAGGTCATGGCGAACGAGTTGAAGGCGTCGTCGCCGCCGCTGGAGGAGTCGGGTTGGTGGACTCGCTGGCCTTGGGCCGTCGTGGGGGCTTCTTTGTTGGGGGTTGGCTTCGTTTATTATCGGCAACGGAGGGGTTGAGCCGCCATGAACGCTTCGCTCCGGTCGGGGTTGGTCGCGCTCCTTGTCGTCCTCCCGGTCGCCGGGGTTTTGGGTGAGACCGCCGAGGGGGATCGGTTGATCAAGGATTGCGGGGTCAACTCGCTCTACCTGCTCTTGCGGCTCTGCTCGGCGCCCGCCGACCTCGCCGAGCTTCGGGCGACGCTGCCCGACACCAGGGCCAACGGGCTGTCGATGGCGGAGGTCCAGGCCGCGTCGGGGCGTCATGGGGTGCCGCTCCGGGGTCGGCGGATCGGCATGGGGGACGTGCCGCTCGACCGACCGGTGATCGCGTTCTTGCGGGCGGACGGCAGCCAGGGGCACTTCGTCGTGCTCGAGCCTGTCGGCGTGCTCGGCAAGTCGGTGATGGTCCTCGACTTCCCCCGACCGGCGCAAGTCGTCGCTTACGCCGACCTGATCCGGAGCAGCGAATGGACGGGTCTGGTACTGTCCCCCGTCACGTCCTGGGAGCGATTCGGCCCCTGGGCCGCGTCCGGCCTCGGTATTTCGCTCGTGGTCGTCGGCTTGGCTTCGTTTCGGACCCGAAGGTTCGGGATGAGGCGTGGTCGCACTCCCGCGGTTGCCGGCCTTTGAGGAGCGGTGATCCCCACCGATCCGAGAAAATCGTTGACGGACTATCGCTTTACGTCGAGCGGGCTGATACCGTATCCAGGCGAAACTTGGTCGGTTCTGACCGGGTTTTTCCGCCTGAACAAGGGACCTGCGATGCCCGCCACGCTCCGAATCGATGTCCTCGAAAACGAAGGCGTCCATGTGGTCTCGTTTCGCGATCGCCTGCTGTTCGACGACAAGACCGTCCGCGAACTCGCCGACCAGCTCAACGCCACGCTCCCCAACGACGGCAAACCGCTCCGGCTCGTCCTCGACTTTTCCGGGGTCGACCTGATCTCCAGCTCCTTGCTCGGCAAGCTGATCCTGCTCCTCAGGAGGGTCGAAGGCGGAGGCGGTCGGCTTCGACTTTGCGAGCTGTCGCCCACCGTCCAGGCGGTGTTCAAGACCTCGAACCTCGACAAGCTGTTCGCGATCCTCCGCGACCGGACCGCCGCCCTGGCCGAGATCTGATCGCCGGAGCGGGATCAAACCCGGGCGAACCGCCAACCCCCCTGGAGGAACCGGGCGGCGACCAGGGCCCCTCGGACGGCCAGGTCGGCGAACATGGCGATCCACGCCCCTCGAAGCCCGAAGGCGAACCAATCCGGGTCGGTCAGCGCGTAGGTCAACGGGATTCGGACGCCGAAGTAGCCGACCAGGGTGATCGCCCAGGGCCATCGGGTGTCGCCCGCCCCTTGCAAGGCCCCGGTCAGGATGTTCATCGTGGCGAGGAACGGCAAGGCGAACGCCACCACCCGGAGCACCGGGACCCCTTCGAGCACGACGGCCGGTTGCCTCCCGCCCAGGAACAGGTCGAACATCGACGCGGCGGCGAAGTAGAGCAAAGTCCCGATCGCCACCATCTGGATCACGCCGAATCCCCAGGCCGATCGGGCCGCCCGGGCCGCCTGATCCGGCCGCCCCGCGCCGAGATATTGGCCGACCAGCGTCCGGGCGGAGATCGAGAACGCCGTCGCGGTCAAGAACGCCAGGGCCTCGCAGCGGATCGCCACCCCATGCGCCGCCGTCGCCGTGGCTCCCAATCGGTTGATCAGGCCGAGGAACCAGAGTTGGCACAAGATGGTCGTCAAGCTCTCGCCCGACGCCGGCAAGCTGATCCGCAAGATCCGCCGGCAATCGGCCAGATTGAGCCGGAGACCGGCCCTCGTGAGTTGAAGCCCCGACCGCCCTCGGATCAGGATCGCCAGGATGGCCACGCCCCCCAGCGCCTCGCTGATCGCCGTCCCCGCGACGATCCCCGAAAATCCGAACGACGGGATCGGCCCGAACCCTCGGACCAGGGGCCACGCCAAGGCGACGTTGACCAGGTTGACCAGGACCATCACCCACATCCCGGTCTTGGTGTCGCCAACCCCATGCAAGCAGGCGATCCCCGCCGCCATCACCGCACCCAGGGGGATGGTCAGCAGCACCGCTTGGAGGAAGAACGTCGCGTCCCGGGCGGCGTTGCCTTCGAGGTTCAAGGCCCGGACCAGCGACGGCGCGACAACCTCCCCGACGCCAAAAAGGATGATGCCCAGGAGGAAACCGAGGCTGACCGATTGCTGGGTCACTCGTTTGGCCTGCTCCGGGTCCCTGGCGCCCGTCAGTCGCGCCACCAGCGCCGTCGCCCCGACCGACACGACGGTCATCAGGCTGCCGAGGAACCAGAACAGATAGGATGAGACGGTGATCGCCGCGAGGTGCTCTTCGGTGAGGTATCGACCGGTCAAGATCGTGTCGGACAACCCGACCAGGTACAAGAGCGCCTGCTCGATCAGGACCGGGGTGGCCAGCCGAAACACCTGGGCCGACATCGACCGCGACGGGTCGACCAGCGGCAACCAGACCTCGGGCGGCTCGTCGTCGTTGACCGGGAGCAAAACCCCGCCTTCGGTCGTGTTTCCGTTCATCGTCGGGCCGATTTCACTCGAAGGTCGCCCCAGGTCCGCGAAGCTTGGAGAGGGCTCCGTGGACTTCCTGGCCTGACAAGGGCTGGCCGCCCCCGTATTATAGGAGACGACAACCGACTCGGCCGGTACCGGGTCGGGTTGGGGATCGGACGATTCCTGGTTGGTCGAAGCCGCGACTTGTTGGAGGAAGGACCGTTGCCCGCCCGGATCCTCGACGGAAAAGCGTTGGCCGAGACGATCCGCGCCGAGGTCGGCTCGAAAGTGGCCCGTCACAAGGACGCGAGCGGTCGGGTTCCCGGCCTCGCCGTGGTCTTAGTCGGAGACAACCCCGCCAGCCGGGTCTACGTCCGGAACAAGCGAAAAGCCTGCGAAGCCGCCGGGATGCGCGGGACCCTGATCCGACTCGCCGCCGACGTCTCGGAGGCTGAACTTCTCGCGACGGTCGACGGCTTGAACGCCGACCCCGACGTCCACGGCATCCTGGTGCAACTCCCTTTGCCGCCGCAGGTCGACGACCGTGAGGTGATCGAGCGGATCGACCCGAGAAAGGACGTCGACGGCTTCCACCCCGAGAATGCCGGACTCCTGGCGATCGGCCGCCCCCGGTTCGTCCCTTGCACTCCGCTCGGCATCCGGGAGTTGCTGATCGCGTCGGGGGTCGAGACCCGAGGGAGCCACGCCGTGATCCTCGGTCGGTCGCAGATCGTCGGCAAGTCGATGGCCTTGCTCCTGTTGCGAAAAGGGGCCGGGGGCGACGCCACGGTGACGGTCTGCCACGCCGCCACCCGGGACGTCGAATCCCACACCCGACGCGCGGATATCCTGATCGCCGCCGTCGGCCGCGCCGAGTGGGTCCGAGGGCACGCGATCAAGCCGGGGGCCGTCGTGATCGACGTCGGGATCAACCGCGACGGCGAAGGCCGGTTGTGCGGCGACGTCGCCTTCGCCGAGGCCGCCGAGGTGGCCGGCTGGATCACTCCCGTCCCCGGCGGGGTCGGTCCGATGACCGTCGCGCTTTTGCTCCGCAACACCTGGGATGCGTTCGGCCACCTCGAAGCGGAAAGTGGGTGATCGCTTGAGGTCGACTCGGCAAGATTCTCGGTCACGGTTCGGCTCGATCGCCCGCCGCCTGGCCTGGCTGGGTCTCATCGGATTTGCCCTGGCGAGCCAGACTGCTCGCCGAGCGTCGGGGGACGATCGACCGGGCGGACCTCCGTCGCCGCCGAACTGGGATGACCCGACGATCCGCCCCGAGGAGCGGGTCCGGCGGGCGCTGGACGCGGCGAACGCGCTGGATCAAGAAGCGCAACGATCCAAGACCACGGCCGAGAGCCGGTCGCGGTGGCTCGAAGCCTCGAAGGTGCTCGACGATTGCGTCGTCCGCAACGAGTCGACCGCGACGGCCCCTTCGCTCCGGTTCCAGGCCGCGGTCTACCTCTGGGCGAGGAGCCGGGCCTTGCTCGACCAGGTGGACCTGATCTCGGCGACGGACCCCGACCGGCTCGACGTGGTTCGAGGGCTCGACGACGTGGTTGGTCGGCTCCGGGCGATCTCGACCCCTCCCGGACCGGTCGGCGACCCGTTCGCCCAGAACGTCCGGTTTCGGCTGGCCCAAACGATCGCGGATCGGGCCAGGCTCCAGCCCGAAGCCGACCCGGCCCGGATCGCTTCGGAAAAAGAAGCGCAGGCCATGCTCGACCGGTCGATCAGCGCTCCGAGGCTCCGAGGCTTCGCCCGCCTGCTCCACGCCGAGTTATCCAACCGGCTGGGCCAGTACGGGCCCGCCCAAATCGAGGTCGAGGAAGCCGAGAAGCTCGACCCATCCCCGCCCCTCGCCGCCTTGGCCGAAGCGAAGGTCAACGCCCTGGCCGGTCGAGGCCAGTTCGCCGAGGCCGACCGCCTTGCCGATAGGGCGGCGGCCTCGCCCGAGCAGAAGTCGCTCTGGAAGTTCCGGGTCGTCCTGGCCCGACGCAAGCTCGCCGAGGTCGGACGCGACCGGACGGGGATCGACTCCGAGGTGTTCCGGGCGGCCGGTTCGTTCCGCGACGCGAACCACCCCGAGTCGCGTCGGGGGCTGATGGAGTTGGCCCGAGCGATCGACGAACCTCCCGCGAACAGCCCGCCCGACTGGTGGGACCTGCTCGTCGACGGGCACCTCCGGCTGCTCGAGCCGGAGCGGGCCGCCAGGCTCGCCATCCGAGGGGCCGACCGCGCCGAGGCGATGGGTTCGATCGAAGCGGCGACCCAACTTCGGTTCAAGGCGGGGGCATGCTGGTTCCAGGCCGAGAAGTTCGCCGAGGCCGACGCGCTCCTGGGTCGGATCGCCGACGACTCGAAGGCCCCTCGGTCGCTCCGGGCCAAGGCCGGGATGCTCCGGGCGATCGGCTGGGGGCGGGCGTTGGCGAATCGGGAGCCGGGGGCGACGAAGGCCGCCTACCTTTCCGCGCTGGAAGCTCAGGTCCGAGACTTTGGCGACGATCCGGTCTCGGGCGAAGCCCGTTGGTTGCTGGGGAAGATTCGCCTGGCGTCGAATCGCCGAGACGAAGCCATCGCGCTCTGGTCGGGGGTCGCTCATGGCCAGGCTCGGTGGCTCGAGGCCCAGTTGGCCGCCTCGGATCAGGCGATCAACGAGGTCGAGGCCCAGTGGATCAACCGCGACCCGGCCCTGGTCCGCCCTCGGGTCGACTCGGCCCGGAAGATGATCCGAACCGCGCTCGATCGGGCGAACGAAGGGGACGAGTCGGTCGCCCTGGGGCTTCGGCTCGCCCGACTGGAGTCGATCCCCGGGGTCGGGGCCCCCGCCGAGGCGGTCGCGACCTTCGACCGCTTGCTCCGAGGCCCGGCCGGCGCCGAGCAACACCACCAGGCGAGGTTGGGCCGGATGGTGGCCCTGGCGGAACAAAACCGGTTCGCCGAGGCCGAGACGATCGCCCGAAACGAAGCCAAAGGGGACGACCTCGCCGGTCTGTGGCCCTCGATCCGCCTCCTCGACCGCCTGGCCGGCGAGACCGAAAGCGACCTAATCCGGAAGCGAGCGGGGTCGCTGCTTCGGGTCTTGCTCGACCGCTGGGTCGACCCGATCGAGCGGGCCCCGGCGGAAGACCGCGACGAGGTCCGCCTCCGCCACGCCCGCGCCCTCCTTTTTACCGGCGACTCGGCCTCCGCGCGGAGGGCGATCGCGCGTTGGGGAGGGCCGAGCGGCAAGCTCGACGACCCGGGGGTGCTCCGCGACCTCGGCGACACCTACGTTCGCCTCGAAGCTTATGCCCTCGCGGTCGACGCGGAGCGGCTCCGGGCCTCGAAGCTGGGCGCCGGTTCGCCCGACTGGTTCGACGCCCGGTATTGTCTGGCCCTGGCGCTCTATCGCTCCGACCGGGCCAAGGAAGCCCGCAAGATCATCGACGCGACGACGATCTTGCACCCCGACCTGGGAGGCGGCGAAATCCGGAGCAGGTTCGAGCGGTTGGGCCAGAAGATCGGCGCCCAGTAAAACCTCCGGCAATCGAAGTCATACGGTCCCCAGGAATCCTCAGCATGGCAGATTGCAGGATTGCAAATTGCAAATCGTTATGCTGGTTGAATCTATGTTTGCAATCCGCGATTTGCGATCTGCCATGAATTCCCGGGATCGGTGTCAGTTCTGGTCGACCCAGAGGATGCCGTTGCCGGACTGGTTCGGGACGCTCGGCGGCCGAAGCCCGGTGAAGTTGCTCCCCCGGGTCGGGTACTGGACGGGGGAAAGGTCGGGCTGGAACGGGGTCGAGAACGACGTCCCCTCGGCCACGCTTGGCACCCCGTTGTAGCCGCGAACCACGGTGGTGACCGGGGCCGAAGTGGGCCGGAGCGACGAGATCGGCCCGAACAGGGTCATCGAGTTGTTGATGCCGTAGAGGCCGATCGGCGAGTAGCCGCCGCCGATGATCCCGTTGCCTCGGACCGTGATATAGGGCGTCGGTCGGAACGTCCCGAGCATCGGCGAAGGGGCGAGCTGGTTTTCCGGACGCCGGTCGACCGTCTCCCGGACGGGTCGATCACGCCTCCGGCCAGGCCCCCCGGCGTCCGCCCGATCGGTCGAGGCGACCAGACCGACCAACCCGGCGCAAGCGAGCCACAACGACCTTCGACGAGGTTCGCGACGCATGATGGTGTCTCAAAGGGCGAGGTCGCCATGACCTCCGAGGTAGAAACCGCCCGGCCGGTATTCGGCCCGACTTGAGTAATTTACCACCGTTTCCCCGGATTGCCAAGAAAGCCGGTCAGCGGCCCGAGTCGACCAGGCCCCTGGGCAAGAAGCGGTGCGATTCTTCGAGGATTCGGGCGACCCCGTCGCCGAGCGGCGAGTTGAGCAGATCGAAGAACTTTCGCTGCAACTCGCGCTCGCGGCTGGTCCCGTGCAACGGCGGTTCGAAGCGAAACCGGATCGCCGAGGGGTCGGATTCCTCGTTGTTCGACACCCGAGCGGAAGAATCCGGACCGCTGCTCGGGCCGGGTTCGAGGCCAAGCCAAGGGGCGACGGAGACCATCCCCAGGTGCGGGCTGAGGAGCGATTCGGTCGGGATCTCCAAGGCTTCGGCGATCCGACGGACGGTCGCGGCCCGGGGTTGTTCGGTCTTCCCGCTCTCGATCTGGTAGAGCGCGGTCCGGGAGATCGAGGCGCGGCTGGCAAGCTCATCAGGCCCCCACCCTTTCGCGTAGCGTTGGTCGCGGACCCGTTGGGCGAGCGTCATCGATCAAATCTCCCTCAGTGTCGGAGCCAGGGCCAAAAGCCGCCAAAGGCCCGCCTCGAATGGCGGGCCGATGGAACCTTACGAAACGATTGCGATCGAGACAACTCGACCGCGAAAATTCCGTGGCGATTGGTCGAAGCTTGCGAAAAGAGGACGAGAACCGACGATCCGCCGAATCCGTCCCGGCCGAGAAGGGGTCAGTTCCGAATGGCACTTCCTGAAGCAGAAAACCTAATAGGGACGAGGGGTTGCGTCGATCGATAGTCCGCCTGGGGAGTCGTGCGTCTGCCGAGTGAAATTGGCCGCACCATGTTTTGCCGGAGTCGCCCGATCGACGAGTAAAAGACCGACCGATCATCCGTTTGGCTTAGGTCGTTTAAGTTATTTGATTTGAAGGACTTGTGGTATAGGAAATGCCATTCGTACCTGCCCCCTTTTCTCTGGTCCGTGATTTCTCCAGCAATGATCCCGTTTGCTCACCGGATGGCGATGAGCTTGAAGCTTCGATTGGGGTTTTTAGTACCGAACTTGGAGAAGCAGTGGGCCACCCACCGGCCATCGGGCGAGACGGCCAGGGCGGAACAGGAGCAAGGATCGGGGATTTCGTAAAGCACGGACCAGCGGTCTTCCCCATCCGCGCGTGCCTTGACCGACCAGAGGCGGGAAGCGAACATGCCCGCGACGGCCAAGTAGTCGCCGTCGGGCGTGAAGGCGTATGCATAAGCGGGGCAGACGCTCAGGTGATCCTTCTCCACGCCGTTCCTGGGATCCCACAGCTTGGTGCTAAACTCTTGGGAGACGGCGAGCGTGGCCCCATCCGGCGAGTAGGCCATGTAAAGCCGTGGTACCTTCGGCTGCGGGAGGGTCCGCCGGATCGCGTGCGATCGGGCGTCCCAAAGTTTCACGGCGGGGTCGTCGCCGACGGAGGCGATCGTCGAACCGTCGGGAGAATAGAGCACCTGGTCCACGCTGTTAGGGTCGGCGACCCACGACTCCTTCAACTCCCCGGTCTCGACGTCCCAGAGCCGGATGGTGCCGCCACTGTCGCCGGTAATGACGTTATCATATTTACCCTTGTAGACGCGAGCGGCCAAACGCCGAGACGCGCCGCCGTCATCGCCGGTTGCGACGGTCCGCCCGTCGGGGGCGAAGGCCACGGCCAGGAAGCAGCTCCTGAGCTGGCCTCTCGGGGGTTTCGGGGTTTGCAGGACTCGCCGGACGGTCCGCCGCTCGACATCCCAAAGCCGGGCCGAACAGTCGTTGGAAGCCGACGCGATCGTCCGCCCGTCGGGCGACACGGCCACGGCTCTGACCTCAGCTTCGTGTCCCGCCAGGGTATCGAGGACCGCGCCGGTGGTGCCGTCCCTGATCCGAAGGTTGCCGTCGCTGCCCCCCGTGACGAGCCACTCGCCGCTCGGGGCGAAGGCGACCGCGTTCTCGCCGTGCGTATCGGGTTTGGGCGGATCATCGCCCCGCGCCTGCGCGGTCCAAGTGAGGATGCAGTAGCCGACCGCCAGCAGACTTGCAATTCGTGGTCGACCTCGAAGGCGGGTGGGCCACTTCATTGGTCGCATACTGCGTAATGGATCATTGCCGCTGTCCCCTGTCACCATTTCCCCGACCTCGCCATCAAAGAGGATGATCTCCGTGCCCGATCCCCGTACCGAACGGTCAGGGCAATTTTACGATCTGGAAGGTCGCATGACCCGTGTCCTTGTGGTCGAGGAAACCGAGGGCGAGTTGCTGCCCGGTGCGGGAAATGGCAAGCGCGACGCAATCGGCGCCGGCAATGTTCTGGAAAGCGACGGGGTCCCCTTCGTCGACGATCGTCCCGGTCGAGAAGAGGTAAGCTCCCTTGTTACTGGCGGCGGCCAGGTGACCGCCGTCGGGCGTGAAGGCCAGGGCTCGAGGGATGCCTAGGAGAATATGATGAAGCCGGGTTTTCTCGACGCCGGTCCGGGCGTCCAGCACGCGGATCCCGCTGATCTCGCGGGCGCCTTCGGAGGCGCCAATGCTGGCAAGCATCGATCCGTCGGCCGAGAAGGCCAGGGGGCCGGGATATTTGCTCGGCTGGGGAAGTTCGCGCTGGAGCAAATGCGACTGCGCGTCCCAGAATTTGATGATGCAGTCGTCGCCGATCGACGCGATCGTCCGGCCGTCGGGGGTATAGAGGACCGCTCGCACATAGTGAGAGTTCGCCCGCCAGGACGCCTTCAACTCCCCGGACTCAACGTCCCAGAGTCGCAAACAACCACCGGACGAGCCGGACCCGAAACCACCGGCCGAGCCGGACGCGATCGTCCGGCCGTCGGGGGCGAAGGCCAGACAGATACCCCAGGAGAATTCTGGGACCCGCAGAACCCGCCGTTGCGACCACGATTTCACGTCCCAGAGTCGGATCGTGCCGTCGTTGGAACCCGACGCGACGGTTTGACCGTCGGGCGAGACGGCGACGGCGGTGGCCATCCGGTCATGGCCGATCAAGACGGCCCGGAGCGCGCCGTTGTCGGTCGCATCCCTGATCCGCACCTTCGAATCCGCCCCCCCGGTCACGACCCATTCGCAGTTGGGAGCGAAGGCAACGGAGGTTTCCCCGTATTCGCGGGAGATCGGCGGGTCCTCTCCCCAGCACCGCGCGGCCACGGTCAGGACACAACAGCCGACGAGCAAGAAGCGAATTTTGAGCACGATCGCACCTCGGTTTTTCACGTTCGATCCGCCTCGCGGCCACGAACCACGGTCAACCCTGGTAAAACCCTTGCGGGACAGATCACCATTCACGGTCGGACGGCTGGTTTGCCGTGCGCAACGATCTCGGTCGACAGGACTAAATTACGTTGAAGAGGACAAAACAAAATTGCCGGAAACGGCTTGCTGTCAGCCATTCGAGCCGATTTTGTCTTGCCCTCTCAGGACGTCGTTGGCGATCGAACCTTCTGTTGCACGCGATCGTTCACCCTCAAGCCAGGGCGATTGCGTGACGTAAGCTAGATCCCGAATGAAGTTTACGCCGATTTCAACGGCCAAATTCGACGCTTTTTCGGCGCTACGGCTTTTTATCTCGTTACCAGAAAACGACTTACGGGTGCAATCGCCCTGACCCTCAAGCTTGCGGGAGCCTGGCTGTCAGTTCGATGATTTGTCCTGTCAGCTGATTGACCTGAACATTGATGCGGTCAAGGATGCCTTGGTCAACGGGCAGTCGCGCCTGGGCATCAGCGATCGCCTGCTCGTACTGAGCCTCCGAGGCATTCAGACCGATCTCTTGTTGCTGGAGGGCCTCAAACTCCCCTTCGAGGTAGGCGGCCACCATCTGCGCATCCGCCGAGCTGTCTTGCGACAGGGAGGCGATCTGTGTGGTGAGGGTCGCTTCTTGGGCCGTGACGGCAGCGATTCGCGCCTGGATGGCATTGAGCACATCGGTGTTTTGTGTGATTGCTCGATTGTCGTTGGCGACCGCCGTCTGCGCATTCGCTTGCAGGCCTTGAGCCGTCTTGAGTGCAGCCTGCAACTGTTCCAACTGCGCGTACATCGCTTGCACCCGCGGATCGTCGTCCGAGGTGGATGGATCGGTCGAGCCGCCGGAGTTCGAGACGCCGCTGGAGCCGCCGGAGTTGGAACCTCCGCTGCCGGAACCTGTCGCCGACGGGTCGCTCCCCGTGGGTAACGACGACCCGGAGGTCGGATCGGATGGGGAAGTCGCCGAGGCGGACGAATATCCCCCGGAGTTCGAGTCCAAGGCGAGCCTCGGAAGGACCGACGAGTTCGCGGCGATCGCGTCGGCGGAGCCGGCGGTCAACGAGTTGAGGACCGGCTGGGCAACCACTGTGGTCGGCAAAGCGATCGGAGCGGTCAAGAGCGAGGTGGGACTCGCGGTGAGCAAGGCTCGCCCTTCGAGAGCTTCCAGGGTGTGGAAGCGAAGTGCGCGCCTGGGTGCGGCTCAAGGGAGAAACCCTCAGTTGGTGACGCAGTCGTTCGGCGAAACGCCGGGGACGTCCGCATCTCGTGAAGAATCACGACGAAGTGTTTGGGTCGAGGGGGAGTCTATCAATTCGTTCTCGGGACGGCAAGTCTATTCATTTATTTTTTCGCGTCCGAACTTTGCTTCCTTTGATGGATGATTATCTGGGATCAGTCGGCGACCCCGCCCAAAGAGTATCGGACCTCGCCGTCGACGATGACCGTATGGGCGCGGCCTCGGACCTTCCAGCCGCCGAAGGGGCTGTTCTTGCTCTTGGAGTGGAACTGGGACGGGTCGATGGTCCACTCGGTGAGGGGGTCGATGATCGTCACGTCGGCGTCGGCGCCGGGCTTGAGGGTGTCTTTGGGGAGGTTGATGAGCTTGGCGGGTTCGACCGTCAGCTTGCGGATCACCTCGGGCCAGGAGAGGTGGCCGGGTTCGATCAGGGCCAGGGCGGTGATCGGGATCAGGGTTTCCAGGCCGACGATCCCGAATGGGGCCTGGTCGAGTTCGCCTTAAATATCAGGATCGATGATCGCGCCGCCGATCCGCCCCAAGGTTCGTTTCAAGTCCGTCGCTCACCGGGGCAGAAAAGGGGTCAAGGAAAAACGGTATCTGACCCGAATGGCACTTCCTGAAGCCGAAAACTCAATAGATAGATGCCGGGGGTTGCGTCGATCCGTAGCCCGTCTGAAAAGTCGGGAGTTGACCGAATGAAATTGTCCGCGCCTTGTTTTGTAGGAGTCGTCCGATCGACGAGTAAAAGAACGACCGATCATCCATCCGGCTTGAGTCGTTTAAGTGATTTGAAGTAAACGATTTGCGGTATAGGAAGTGCCATCGGGTCAGTTCCCCTTCCCTTCCAATTCCTTCATCACACCCGCCAGGAGCGACGGGTCACGCTTGGCGAGCAGGTGTTCGATCCGGGTCGCGGGAAACTCGAGCTTGGTGAGCAGCTCGGCGACGCGGGTCCAGAGCTTGTCGCGCTTCTTGCCTTCGGTCAGGTAGAGTTCGCCGACAAGCTCGGACAGCCGCTGCGAGGCGATCGCGTCGTAATTGTTGTAATACCGTTTGATGATCTTCCGCTGATACGGCGAGAAATCGGCCATGGCCGGTCACTCCGTTGGTTGGATGATGGGGCCGATCAATCCAGGTTGGGCTTCCGCCTGAGCTTCTTGGTGATCGAGTGCCTGAGCTTGGACTCGACCCGCCGCTTCTGCGAGCCGAGCGTCGGGCGGCCGGCCCTCCGCGTCTTCGGGGGGTGGAGGGCGAGCAAGACCAATTGGCGAACCTTGTCGAGGCAATCGGCGACGTTTCGCCCCTGGTCTCGGGTCAGTTGCGACGTGATCAGCAGCTCACCTTCGCGGGTCATCCGAGAGGCGGCCGCGCGGACCAGGCGGTCGCGGGCCGGCGGGGGCAGGCTCGGACTCTCGAGCGGCTTCCAGCGGAGGGTGGCCTTCGAGTTCACCTTGTTGACGTTCTGGCCTCCGGGACCGCCGGATCGGGCGAACTCGAAGGCGAATTCGTCGAGCGGGATCACCAGGCTCGCCGTGATCGCCAGGACATTCGCCGGATTTTGGGGGGTTTGTGTCGCGTCCATGGTTGCCTTTATAACCGCTGGGCCAAGAAACCGCGCCTCGTCGCCTTCGAAAAGAAGGAGAGGAGCGACCGAATCGAAGTTCGGCCGCTCCTCTGCTGGTTTTGAAATTCCGGCGACAGGCTTCCGTCGATCAAGCCCCGCCGGCGAGGTTCATCGAGGTCGGCGCCACGCTCGAAACCTGGACGACCGAGGCCGAGGCTGGGGTCGTCACGAACCCTTTGCGAGCCTTACCATGCTTGCGGGGGATCGCCACGGCCGCCGGGGCGGCCTTGACGCCGGCGGTCGTCACCCCGGACCCGCCCGACTGGCCATTGACGGCGCCGGGGTTGACCTGGACCGGGACTTTCTTGCCTGCGAATGGGTTGTACAGGTCGTTGATCGCCGCCGAGGCGGCTCGTTGCTGGGCGAGGGTCGGGACCTTGACCGGCGGCGCGACGACGCCGTTGGTGGTGTCGATCCCGTGAGCCAGGTCATACTTGGCCCAGGCGGCTTGCTGCTTGTTGATCGCGGCTTGGGGATAGTAGGTCGCGTCGCGGTTGAAGACCTGGACCGAGCTGGCGAAGGTTTGCCCCGCGGTGGTCATCCCGGTGATCTCGGCGGTGGTGATCCCCGGCGGAAGCTGGACTTCAAGCCCGTTGAAGATGAAGGTCTCGTCGGGGAAGCCGTCGCGGTTGACGTTGTGCTCGAAGTTGAGGATCGGGATCGCGCCGGTGGTGGCGATCGTGGTCGGGTCGCCGAGCCGGACGGTGGACGGGATGATCGTCGTGGGATCGAAGCCCGACGAGCCGAGGACGTTCACGCGGACCGCACTATTATGAGCGGTGTTGACGTGGTTGGCCGCGTGCGGGTTGATGAACACCGGGGGCGAAACCGGCGGGACGACCGGCGGCGGCGGGACCACGGGGATCGGGACGGTCGCTTGCGCCAGGTTCACGGGGAGCGGCGGGTCGATCTCGTCGCTGATTCCGGTGTTCTGGATTACTGAAGCGAATGCTCCAATCTCGAGTGGTGAAGTCGGGGTTAAAACATTCCCGGTGATCTGCTGGTACAACTGCGAGAAGTGAGCGATCTGGATTTCAAGGTTCGGCTTGGTTGGGTCGTTTGCGTAGTAATAGTTGCCCGTGTATTGCGGGAAGACTTGAGTTTCATCGAAGCCGGGCAATTGCGTTAACGGGGATGGCGGGAGCGCTCGAGCGACCTGATATGGCTTGGCCGCGAACTGGTTGGTCCCAGCACTGACTGGGAATCCCGCGACGACGTCGGGAACACCCGTATTGTTGAACGCCAGGGAAACGCCGTAGGTTTTCGATCCGCCAAAATTGTTAGGATCTGCGAAAGCTTGGTCGAGCGCCGTAATTCTGGGGTCGACAGTTCCTTGGTTCCCGTTATTATCCGCGTCACCGGCAATTACCTCGTTGCCGTTCAGTCCGGCAGGGGGACCTTCAATACCCACGCTTAAGGTGTCGTCCACCTGGGTGTAGCTGACTCGGAGTTGATTGATTTGGCTCCCCGACACCGTGAAAATACCCTGGAAGGCGGTAGGCACCCGAGGGATGGTATTCGTTCCCCCCTGCTCGATGGGTGGGTTCGCAATGATTTGAACGCCTGGGTTGGTCGTGACGGGAAAATCGGTTGCGGCGACTCCAGTGAAGTTGACGGCCAGGAGTTGCCGATGATCCAGTTGTTCCATAGCCGGTTCGGACCGCTTCCGGGATGGTTTCATCCCAGCGCGACGGCGCCGCCACGAGTGAACGGCTTCATAAAGCTTCGTGAACAACGACATCGCGCTCAAGTCCTTTCCTGATGGTCGACCCCGGTTTGGGGGCGATCCGAGGGGAAGCGGGCATCCAGGACCGTATCAATCCTTCGAGCTGAACCAGCGTCGAACCGGAGGTGTGGGATCGGGTGTGAGCGTTTGGATACCAAGCCGACCGGCGGACGTGGCAGGGGGCGACCCCAGGTCGCCGGGAAGCAAAGCCGGGTAATCATGGGATGCATCTTCAAAGGGTTGCGATCAAGGATTGGTTCGATCGCCACCGGAGATGCCCGCCTTAACGTGGAAGGAGTCTCGTTATGGTTCGTCGCGGAATGAGTCGTGGTCTGGCGGCTCTGAGTCTCGCTTTGTTCTGGAGTGGGCCGGCCCAGGCCGCCTCGATGGGCGCGAGCGGCACGGCGGTCTCGCCCTTGTTCGCCAGCGGCAACGTCGAGCAAGACCTGCCGTCGAACTCGTCGAGCGTGACCGTCGTCCCCGGTCACCCGTTCAACTTCGTCGCGCAACCGCAGTGGATGACCGACGCGGGCCTGGTCAACGGCTATGCGATGAAGGACATCCGCCTCAGCTACGACAAGGCATCGGACACCCTGGCGGTGGGGGTGAATTTTTACGGCGTCGCCGGGAACACCGACGGCAGCCCCAATGGCCAGACGAACCCGATGACGATCAAGTACAACGGGTCGAACCCGCCGAGCTATGGGGCCGACAAGTCGACCACGGTCGCCTTCGCGCCGGTCACCTCTTCGGGTGCCTCCGCCGCCCCCTTGATCGTCGCGGGTGTCCCCTCCGTGAAGACGGACACCAGCGGGACCACCGACCACTTCACCGTCGCGGCCTACCAACCGTCGACCAGTGGGTTGACCTATTCGTATGGCCAAACCTTGACCGCGAACACGGGGAACCTCGCCTATGACCCCTCGTCGGCCCACCCCGGCTTCGAGTTCACGATCAAGAACTTCAGCAAGATCCCCGGCCTGAACGCCTTGACCAACGGGTTCTACCTCTCGGCCTACACCGGGAGCGAGCAGACCATCATCGTCGGCAAGAGCGACATCGCCAACACCTTCGTCAAGCCGCAGCTCAACTCGCCCCAGAACTTGAATCCGCCGCCCACCGCCGTCCCCCCCACCGTCACGCCCATGATCCCGCCCACCGTGAGCAACACCCCCGAGCCGACCACCGTCCTCGCCTGGGGACTGATCATCGGCGGGTCGGCCTGGCGATTCCGCCGCCGCCGCCAACCCCAGTCTTGATCCGGTTTCGAGCCGATCCATCACTCGACCTCCCCCGCGAAGCGGCGTCCCTACCTTGGTTCGCCGCTTTCTTTATTCGTCCAAGCTTGTCGGAATCGATCCCCCCAAATCGTCCCGGAATCCGACGCTCCACCGCACAAGCTTCATCGTCGTCGCGGTCTACCCAAACATCTTGAAATGTGGCAAAACCCGCAAAACACCCATCCCGCAAACTTGAGTTCGCCCGAAATCTCGCCTTTTGCCGAGGAAACGATCGGATCGAGGGTTGATTGCCGGCTTCCCGCCGCTTAAGGTTGGTTAATCTCAGCGAGGCGGTGAACATCGATGACGGGACCTGCCGACCATGCCGGCGAACACGTTGGGCTTGAACTCGCTCCGGGTGGCTTTGTTCTTGGTCGGGCTTCAATCCGTCGCCGCCGAGGGTCAGTCGCCCAAGCCGCCCGTCGACGCCAAACCGACGCTCGCCATGTCGCCCGCCGTGGCCGTGACTCGGGTGGATGGGCTTGAGCGATATTCTCCGCTTCCCGACGCGACCTTGACGAGCGCCGACAAGCTCAAGGTCTACTTCCGCCCCTTGCATTACAAGGTGGAGACCGACCCCAAGAACAAGTCGCCCTATCGGGCCAAGTTCGTCGAGGATGGTCGAATCCGCCGCAAAGGGGAGAAGACCATCTTGGCCAAGGAAGACAAGCTGCTGGAATACGAGACCAGATTTGATGTCGAGGATTACCGGATCTACCTCGTCAACACGATCGGGCTCGAAACCCTGACGCCCGGCGAGTACGAGTTCGACATCACACTCCGCGACCTCATCGACGGTCAGGCTTCGGCCTCGCAGACGTTGGCCTTTCGGGTCGTGCCGATCCCGGGCGAAACGGCCGAGAAGGCCAAGCCCGCCCCCGAGCCGGAAACGACGAAACCCGCCAAGGTCAAGAAGACCAAGGCGGGTCGGACTCCCAAGCGGGCCGGTTGATCGAACGAGGGACGGTTCGATCGGTCAGAGCGTGGGCTTGGCGGCGGACTTGGGCGAGTCCGGTCCTTTCCCGTCTTTGCCCGTCGGCGAGGCCGGTTTGACGGCGAACGGGTCGGCCCGGCGGAGGTCGGTGTCGAGCGAGATCCCGGCGGGGGGTTCGGCCGACTCGATGTAGGCGTCCATCTGCTGGCCGATGTAGAGCGGGATCGGTCGGTCGTCGGGCAACGAGTAGACGACCTGGAGCACCCGGGTGTCGACTCGCTCGGAGATGTCGCCGGTCAAGCTTTTCTTGGGGATCACGTAGGGTTCGATCTTGAACGGGACGAGGTCGAACCTGACCCCCGGCCGCCCTTTGAGGGTGGCGATGGCCTTGGCTTTGGGGTCGAAGAGCGGGACGTCGTTCTCGTCGATGTCGACCCGGACGTGGAGCCGCTTGCTGTCGCCGATCACCACCAGCCCTTGGTTCCAGAGCGAGGCGGCGAGCTGCCCGGGGCGGACGTTGACCTGCAAGATTTCGCCGTCGGCCAGCGCCCGGACGACCAGGCGCTCGAGCTGGATCTTGGTGCTCCGGACCTGGCTGTCGGCCATCGACACGGCGGCCTGGGCCACCTGCTTGTCGGCCTCCCAAGTCACCTTGAGCCGCTGGAGGTCGGCCTGGGATTTGGCGAGCATCGCCTTGGATGCCTGGAACGCATATCGGTCTTTATCGTAGTCGGCCGCGGTCCCCATCTGCCTCTGGTAGAGCCGCTCGGTCCGGCCCGTGATGGCCTCGGAGTCGTTGAGCTTGGCCCGGGCTTCGTCGACGGCGGCCTCGGCCATCGCCACGTCGCCCGAGTTGGGAGCGGCCTCGATGCGTCGGGCCGAGGCGATCGCCGAGGCGAGGTTCGCCTCGCGGACTTCCAGCTCCGCCTTGAGGTCCCGGTCGTCGATCCGAAACAGCGGGTCTCCTTTCTTGACCCGATCCTTGACCTTGACGAACAACTCCCAGACCACCCCCTGGGCCGGCGAGCCGACCGGGATGTTCTCGAGCCGGGCCTCGATGATCCCCGCGCCGGCGATCGTCTTGCGGAACACCGACTGCGTCGGAGGCGACATCACGGGCACCGAGGCCGGGGCGACTTCTCGGGCTTTGACCACCGAAAACACCGCGTAACCAAACCCCGCCACGGCGATCAAGGGCAAGAACCACTTTTTCATCGCAAGCTCCGAAGAAGGGATCAAGGGGGAGGAAAACTTGGCCACGGATGAAACACGGATGGAACACGGATCAGAAATTGAAATTTGATTGATCCGTGCCCCATCCGTGTTCATCCGTGGCCGCTTTGATTTTTTTCCGACCGGGATTCCAACTTGACGATCCGGCCGTCGTCCATGTGCGCGATCCGGTCGCCGAAGCTGAACACCCGGTTGTCGTGGGTGACGACGACGACCGCGCGGTCGGGCCTGACGGCGGATTCTTTGAGGAGTTCCATGACCGAGTGGCCGCTCTGCTGGTCCAAGGCGGCGGTCGGCTCGTCGCAGACGAGCAACTGCGGCTCGTGGACCAAGGCCCGCGCGATCGCCACCCGCTGCTGCTGCCCCCCGGAAAGCTGGTTGGGCAGGCTGTCGACCTTCGGACCCATCCCCAGGCTCTTGAGGACTTCGCGCGACCGGGCGACCGCCTTGCCCTTCGACCAACCCGCGATCACCAGCGGGATCGCGGCGTTCTCGGCGGCGTTCAAGGCGGGCAAAAGGTTGTACTGCTGGAAGATGAAGCCGATCTTCGAGGCCCGGAACCGGGTCCTGGCCGAGTCCTTCATGTTCGAAACCTCGTCGCCGAAGATCGTCACCGACCCGGAGTCGGCGTTCAAGATCCCCGCGATCACCGACAGAAGGGTGGTCTTCCCGCACCCCGAAGGGCCGACGATCAGGCTCATCTGCCCGGCGTAGACGTCCCAATCCACCGACCGGAGCGCCTGGACCTGGCGTTCGCCCTCGCCGAAATGCTTGACGACGGCTCGAATCCGGACGGCGACGTCGCCGGACTCGGGTTCGACCGCATCCAGCCTCGGATCTTTGAGACGGCGGCCAACCGGCGATCGAGTCTTGAACATGGTCATCGGCCCTTCTCGGAGAAACCAACAGGTCGAAGTGGGGGTTGGAAACGACCGGCCAAAACCAGGGTCAGCCTCGGAAGACCACCGCCGGTTCCAGGACGATCACCTTGCGGATGCAGATCAGGCTGGCCAGGACGCAGATCATCACGACCGCCGCGGCGGTGATCGGCAAGAGTTGCCAGGGGGTGTAGTACGCCAATTCGCCCCCCTTGGTCCGCTCGCCGAAGAGCGTGGCGAGCCCGGTCCCGATCCCGTAGCCGAGGAAGCCGACGACCGTCGCCTGGAGCATGATCATCCGGACGATCATGAAGTTGGTCGCCCCCATCGCCTTGAGGGCGCCGAACTGCTTCAGATTTTCGAGGGTGAAGTTGTAGAACGTCTGGCCGGCGATCGCCGTCCCGACCAGGAACCCCAGGACCGCCGTGATCCCGAAGTTGATCGGAATCCCGGTATACTTCATGAAGTAGTCGATCGTCTTGGCGACGAACTGGTCGCCGGTGAGCGCCCCCAGGCCGGTCTGGCGTCGGATGCTCGCCGCGACCTCGTTGGGGTCGCGGCCCTCGTCGGTCTTCGCCAGGATATAGGAGAGGACCTTCCGCTCGCTCGGGGCGTAGACCTTGGCCCGAGAATAGGTCGTGTAGACGACCGGATTCGACTGGAACGTCCGAGACGCCTCGCAGACGCCGACGATGATCGCCCGGTGGTCGTTCATCTCGATCTCTTTGCCCAGGAACCGGTGGGCCTCGCCCTTGGTGTAGGCGACGGCGGGCAGGCCGGGGAACAACTTGCTCAACCGGGTGTGGTCGACGAAGATCGCGTCGGGGCGTCGGAGGTCTTCGAGCCGACCTTCGAGGATCTTGTTGGGTGGCGGGGCACCGACCATCGACGAGTCGTCCAGCCCGAGCAAGACCACCTGCTCGATGACCTGCCGAGGCGTCCCGTTGACGTTGTCGACCTTGGCCCGGGCTTGTCCTTTGAAGAACGGGACCGCCCAGCGGACCCCGTCGACCCCTCGGACCCGGTAGATGTTGTTCTGGATCATCGGCTTGACGTCGTCGACGTGGAGGACGTTCGAATCCATCACCCAAAGATCGGCGCCGGTGGTGTCGGTGATCTGCGACGCCGTCCGGAGCATCAGTCCGCAGAAGATCGACCCTTGCTGGGTGATCAGGAGCGCCGTGAACGTCAGACCCATGACGATCCCGAAGAACTTGGCGCGGTCGCCGGTCAGCATCTGCAAGGCGATCCAACTCATCGGTCACCCCTCGTCCGTAAAGTTCAGCGAGGCATCGATTTGATTCGTTGTTCGGGTCGGTCCGCCGAACGGCTCGGCGTGGCCGAGGGCGGCCAGGGAAAATCGGGTGATGTGATCGGCGAGGTAATCCGCGTCGAGCCGCCCGAACGCCTCGCCGCCGATGATCCGCTCGGAGATGGGCCGGCAGAGCTTGTAGAACAAGCACTGGCCGATCACGCTGAAGCCGATCGCATGGATCTGCCGCTCGTCGGCCTCGGGGCGGAATCGCCGGAGGATTGCCGTCAAGGCCAAGAACTGGGGGCGGATCGCCTCGCGGACCAGGGTGTCCGACGCCTTGGTCGGCGAAGCGACCTCGCGGAGCATCACCTGCTGGTGCCAGGGCAAATCGTGGGTCGCCATCAACTGGTGGATGAAGTGGTGCACATAAGCCCGGAGCGACTCGCGAGGATCGCCGTGGTCCAGGTTGAAGCCGGAGTCGCCGCCCTCCTGGTGCGCCATCATGACCACCGCCTCGTACAACCGCTCCTTGTCGCCGAAGTGGTAGTTGACGGCCGCCACGTTGACCCCCGCCCGCTCGCAGATGGCGCGGACGGTCGCCCCTTCGAGCCCCTTCTCGGCGAACTCGTTCCCCGCCGCTTCCAACAATTTGGACCGCGTCTCGTCGATCGCCAAGGCCAACCCCTTCGAGGACAAACGATCGTTTCAAACAGGCGTTTCAAACATAGAATATAATCGGCCCGATCTTTGTCAACCCCGAGTTTTTTCAAACTTCGTTTGTCGATGTCGTCGCCCTTCGGCGATACTTCGCGTTCCGTTCATCGATTCGTGAGTTGGAAGGATCAGAATCTTGAAGAGTCCCGAACCGAACCAGAGGGTGATGGTGGTCGTCGGCACCCGGCCCGAGGCGATCAAGCTGGCGCCCCTGGTGATCCGATTGCGAGACATCGAGGGGCTGACCGTCCGGCTGGTCTCGACCGGTCAGCACCGCGAGCTGCTCGCGCAGGCCCTCGGCGAGTTCGGCCTTGCCGCCGACCTTGACCTCAACCTGATGAAGCCGGACCAAACCTTGGCCGATTCGACCGCTCGGGCCTTGTCCGCGCTCGACCAGGCGATCGCGAGCGAGCGCCCTTCGCTCGTCCTGGCCCAGGGCGACACCACCACGGTCCTGGCATCAGCCCTGGCTTCTTATTACCGACAAGTCCCGTTCGGCCACGTCGAGGCGGGTTTGCGGACCGGCCAGCCCTACCGCCCGTTCCCCGAGGAAAAGAACCGAGAGGTCGTCGCCCACCTCGCGTCGGTCCACTTCGCCCCCACCGCCCGGAGTCGGGACAACCTCATCCGCGAGGCGATCGACCCGGCCTCGATCCACGTCACGGGCAACACCGGGATCGACGCGCTCCGGTGGGTGGTCGAACGGTCGGGTCCGGCCGCCCCGCCATCCTTGAATAACCCGAGCAGGACGATCCTCGTCACCACCCACCGGCGCGAGAACCTCGGGCCTCCGCTCGAAGCGATCTGCGACGCCGTGGTCGACCTGGTCGCGAACCATCTCGACCTCCGGGTCGTGTTCCCGGTCCACCCGAACCCTTCGGTCCGGTCGATGGTCGACGCCCGACTGGGCGGGGTCGACCGGGTCGACCTGGTCGCGCCCGTGGGCTACCGGGCGTTCGTCGAGCTGATGCGAGGCAGTTTCTTGATCCTGACCGACTCGGGCGGGGTCCAGGAAGAAGGCCCGTCGCTCGGGGTGCCCGTCCTCGTCCTCCGCGACGAGACCGAGCGCCCCGAGGCGGTCCTCGCCGGCTCGGTCCAGATCGTCGGCCCGCACCGAGGCCGGATCGTCCAGGCGGTCGACCGCTTGTGGGGCGACCCGGCCGCCTACCGCCAAGCCTCGACCGCCGTGAACCCCTATGGCGACGGCCATGCCTCCGAGCGGATCGTCCGCGTCGTCGCAAAACGCTTCGGGTTGAATCCTCCGCTCCCTCCTCCCAGCTTCAACCCCAACTGGACCCAACCTCCGGCGAATTGATCCGACACGAACCAACTCCTGGTCAAATGAACTCGGACCATGCTACACTCTTAACGCTCGATCCTTCTCGCCCCGAAATCCGGCAAGGTCAAGGCCGACCATGCATGCATTTGAGTTTCTCCGACCGGCGGCCTCTAAGCGTGAGCTGAAGCCGATCTACGCGGTTTCGGGCGACGACGCCTACCTCCGCGACGAGTCGATCCGGGCGATCGCGTGTCTGGCCGTCGCCGGGGGGGACGCCGAGATGGCGGTCGCCCGGATGCCCGGCGATCACGCCAATCTCGCCGACGTCCTCGACGAGGTTCGGACCCTGCCGTTCCTGGCCAAGTGCCGGGTGGTGGTGGTCGAGAACGCCGACCCGTTCATCACGGCCCACCGCAAGGAACTCGAAGCCTATGCCGAGAAGCCGTCGAAGTCGGGCGTCCTGATCTTTTCGGGCAAGTCCTGGCCGGGCAACACCAAGCTGGCCAAGCTCGTCGACAAGGTGGGGACCTCGATCGAGTGCAAGACCCCCGACGAGCGCGAGCTTCCCGCCTGGTTGATCCAGTTGGCCAAGGCGAAGGCGGGGTATAAGCTCGAAGACGACGCCGCCCGCCTGATGGTCGAGCTGGTCGGCCCGGAAGTCGGCCTCCTGGCGTCCGAGGTCGACAAGATGATCGTCTACGTCGGCGAACGCAAGGTGATCCGCCGCGAAGACGTCGCGAGGATGGTCGGCTCGGGGCGGATCGAGAAGATCTTCGCGATCGTCGACTCGGCGACGACCGGGGCCGGGGGCGAGGCGCTGGCCGACCTCGACCACCTGCTCGCCTCGGGCGAGCCGCCGATCAAGGCGATGGCGGGGATGGCCTACTCGCTCCAGAAGATCCACCACGCCGGCCAGTTGCGGCTGGCCCGCGTCGACCTCCGCTCCGCGTGCCAGGCGGCGGGGATCTACTCGGGCGGCGTCGATCGGACTGCCAAGCAGCACGCGCACCTCGGCCCGACCCGAGTCGACGCCCTCCCGAAAATGCTCCTGGACGCCGACCTCGACCTCAAGGGGAACTCGACCCTCCCCCCCCGGTTCGTCCTCGAATGCTTCATGCTCGAACTCGCTCGCCCCCGACGCGACTGACGTTCGTCGACGCACCCAAGCAAGGCGGCCTCATGGAACACTGCATCGCCAAGATCACCTCGATCGCCGCCCGAGCCGAACCCGACACCCGTTCGGTGTTCCAACTAGGGTACAACCTCGGCCGTCTGAGCGAGTTGACCGGGTTGGGCCGGGAAGCGTTCTGGGATCGTTGGAAATCCGCGGTGGACGAGTGGGACCAGCCCAATTTGATGACATTGGCTCAAGAGTTGCCTGATTTATGCGGCATCGCCCAATCACCTCTTTCGACCAGCAATAATAACCCCGCGTGACCGCATCGGCTCGGGCATCGCCGCGTCGTGTTCAATTTTTGTCAAATTTTTCGGAAATTTTGGCGAAAACGAACTAATAGGTTATAGACTGAGGGCATCTTTATCAAAACAATCGAATGTCCCTCTCCTCTCGGTTCGCAGGCTCGATTACTTCAAGTTCGTCCCGACTCACCTCGCGTCGACTCGCACCCTTTTTGACTTGGAGTTCACTCCGATGCATTCCACGGAGCCTTCCCTGGCCGAGCAGATCGAAGCTCGCGTCCTCCAGTCGACCCACGGACGCATCCGCAACCTCACCGTCGAGGATGTGAGCGGCCATGTGTTCGTCCGGGGGCAAGTCCCCTCGCATCACACCCGGCAGCTCGCCCTCCACGGCGCCCTCCAGCTCCTCTCGGGCGACCGCTTCTCCGCGATGATCACCGTCGGTTGACCGCCGATGGGTGGGCCTGGCCATCCCGATGAAGGGTCTAGCCTTCGAGTCCGGAGATTCGGATTGGAAATCGCGGGATCACAAATCGCAAAAAACTCGGAAAGTGAAATCCTTCAATCCTTTGCGATCCGCGATCCCGCGATTTGCAATTCTTGATCTCGAAGAATCTCCGGATTCGACAGCTAGACCCCCGATGAAGTGGATGGCCGGCTCGAACTTGAGGCTTCGCCGCCTTTCCGCGATAATCGAAGCCTGTCGAGTTTCCGCCCGTCGTCGAGCGGACGACGGATGACTCGTCTCGGAAAGGGTCCTCGGATGCGATGGATCGAGTCTCGGAAGGTTCAAGCCACCCTGCTCGGGGCGATTTGCCTGCTGGCGGCCTCGTCGAATGAGGCCCGCGCCCAGGCCCCCTCGGAGTCGTGGGACGCCCTCTTCATCGGCAACAACAAGGTCGGCTACATCCGGACCAGCGTCGAGCCGGTCAAGGACAACGAGAACAACCGCTCCCTGGTCCGGGTCCGGGTCGACTACAACCTGACCGTCCGCCGGGGGGCCGACTCCGTCTCGATGGATGTCCAGTACGGGACCATCGAGACCCCCGACGGCGAGGTCCTCCGGCTCGACACCCGGACCCACGCCAGCAATCAGGTCATCCGGGTCCACGGCGACGTCATCGACGGCAAGATGACTCTCAAGATCGAGAACGGGAACCAGACCCAACAAGAGGTCATCCCCTGGGCCGCCGACGTCAAAGGCCCTTATGGCCCCGAACTGAGCTTCTCACGGTCGCCGATGAAGCCGGGCGAGGTCCGCAAGCTCAAGACGTTCGTCCCCGACCTGAACAAGATCGTCGAGGCAACCCTGGCGGCCCGGTCGCTCGAACAGATCCCCCTGGGAGGAGGCGCGGTCCGAGAGCTGCTCAAGGTCGAGCAGACCGCGGTCACGCTCGACAACAAGCCGATGCCCGAGATGACCCAGACCTTCTGGGTCGACGCCGTCGGCCAGGTCTTGAAGACCTTCAACGACACCTACGGCGGGACCACCTCCTACCGGACCACCAAGGAAGCCGCGACCCGGAACGTCAACAAGATCGACCAGTTCGACCTGATCGGCGGCTTGGTGGTCAAGGCCGCCCGCAAGATCAGCAACCCCGAGAACAGCCGAGACATCGTTTACAAAGTGACGATGACCGACTCCGACCCGTCGGCGTTCTTCCCCGTCGACCGGAGGCAGACCATCAAGGCCGGGCCGGACCCGAAAACGGTCACCATGACCGTCAAGACCGCCGGACCCGACGCCGGGACCGCCGGCCCGGAAACGGTGGGCGACGAGTTCACCCGCTCCAACCCGCTCGTCACCTCGGCCGATTCGCAGGTGATCCGACTGGCCAGGAAAGCCGTCGAAGGCCAGACCGACCCCTGGCTCAAGGCGCAGGCGATCACGAAATGGGTGGCCGCCAACATCAAGTCCAAGAACTTCGAGACGAGCTTCGCCCCCGCCGACGAGGTGGCCCGGACTCTCCAAGGCGACTGCACCGAGCACGGCGTCCTGACCGCCGCCATGTGCCGAGCCGAGGGAATACCCGCCCGAGTGGTCGTGGGCCTGGTCTACGCCTCGCACCTCGGCGGGTTCGGATACCACATGTGGAACGAGGTCTACGTCAACCGCCGATGGGTCGCCGTCGACTCGGCCTTCGACCAGAACCAAGTTGACGCCGTCCACATCAAGCTCTCCGAGACCAGCCTCGACGGCGTTTCTCCGTTCGAGACTTTCAGTTCGGTCGCCCGGGTCGCCACCAAGCTCAAGCTCGAAGCCCTCGAAGTTCGGTGATGTTGATTGCTTTGAGGTGGTGGAATGGGTGTCAACGACGATCTTGACCGGCTGTTCTCAGATCATCGCTCGTCCGACCGGACGGGTGACTGGGAGGCGGTCAAGCGGCGCCTCCCCTCTGGCCAAACTGTCACCGGCACGGTAGTCGCCAAGTCCCCGTTCGGTGCCTGGTTGACCTCGGCGTTGGCTTTCCCGCCCTCCTGGAGATCATCTCTATCGCGGATCTAACGCCCGAGAAGTATCGCGCTGGCGACTGGTGTCGAGTTGGCAGCGAGATCACGGCATTCGTCGGTTGCTTTTGTGACGGCTCAAACCAGATCAAGCTCTCGCAGGTGCCGCTCAAACGCGGCTCACGATCGGAGACTCAAGATCGAGGCCATTGAGGTCGGGTGAATCGAGTTGTCGAACCTCGACGGATCCAAGAGGCGGAGGAGGATCTGACGTCGTGGGTTGGCTCAAAGACCTGGCACAAGTCCTTGGTGGAACCGCTGATGCCAATGTTCGTTTCGACAACCTCCGCCAGGTTCTGCTCCACTTGGGCTTCGCCGAGCGAATCCGGGGGAGTCACCACATTTTCACCCGTGAGGGCGTCGAGGAAATCCTGAACATCCAGCCTCGAGGCTCACTGGCCAAGCCGTATCAGGTCAAGTAGGTTCGTGATTTGATCGTCCGGTATCAATTGGCGGGAGGGGACGATGCTGAATAGCCCACGCTACGAAATTATCCTCTACTGGAGCGAGGCTGATGGAGCATTCATCGCCGAAGTGCCCGAGTTGGCCGGGTGTGCGGCCGATGGCGCGACGTACCGCGAAGCCCTCGGCGCGGTGGAGGTGATCATCGCCGAGTGGATCGAGACGGCTCGGGAGTTGGGTCGACCGATCCCCGAACCTCGTGGCCGGCTTCGCTATGCTTGACCGGCCGCCGCGTTGGGCTTCCCCTTTTGAGCGACGCTCCTCGTTTTGGGAACCCGAGCTACCGGCCGAACCAGGCGGCCAGGGCAGGAAATCGCTCGATGACGACCATCCGGGCGTAAAACACGGCGAAGACCCCGGCCCAGATCAGCGCCAGGGTGGCTCTCCAGTCGAACCGGGGGCGAGGGGGGTCGTCGGTCACAGCATCGGCCCGACGGGGTGGGGACGGTAGGGGGCTTCGAGCGCCTCGATTTCCTCGGGGGTCAGCTCGACGTCGACGGCGGCGATCGCGTCGTCGAGGTGGTGCATCTTGGTCGCCCCCACGATCGGGGCCGCGACCTCGGGCTTACCGAGGAGCCAGGCCAGCGCGACCTGGCTCATCGCCACCCCTCGGCCTTCGGCCACTTTTCGGACGGCGGCGACGACGTCTTCGTCGGACTTGTCCTGATAGATTTTCAGGGCGAACTCGTCGGTCGAGGCGCGGAGCGTGCTCGTCTTGTCGCCGATCCCCGACCTTCCCCCGGCCAGAAGCCCTCGGGCCAGCGGCGACCAGGGGATCAGGGCCACCCCCTCGTGGCGGCAGAGCGGGTTCATCTCGCGCTCTTCTTCGCGGTAGACGAGGTTGTAGTGGTTCTGCATCGTCGCGAACCTGGCCCAGCCGTTTCGCTCGGAGATCGACAGCGACTGGGCGAACCGCCACGCCTCGCCGCTGCTGGCCCCGATGTGGCGGACCTTGCCTTGCTTGACCAGGAGGTCGAGCGCCGCCAGGGTCTCGTCGATCGGCGTGTTCGGGTCGAACCGGTGGACCTGGTAGAGGTCGATCGCCTCGACCCCGAGCCGCTTCAAGCTCGCCTCGCACCCCTGCTGGATGTGCTTCCTCGACAGCCCGCCCATGTTGTGGCCGGGTCCCATCGGGAACCGGACCTTGGTGGCGATCACCACCTCGTCGAGCTTCGCGTAAGCCCGAAGCGCCTTGCCGGTGATCTCCTCCGAGCGGCCGAACGAGTAGATGTCGGCGGTGTCGAAGAAGTTCACCCCGGCCTCGATGCTCCGCCGGAAGAACGGCTGGGCGGTCTCCTCGTCGAGAATCCACTCGCGCCAGCTCGTGTCGCCGTAGCTCATGCAGCCCAGGCAGATCCGCGAAACGGTCATCCCGGTCCGGCCCAAGGTCGTGTATTTCATTCGAGTCCACCCGGTCCGAGGTCCAACAGTCCCGATCCACCCTCATCATCTTACGGGCCGGACCAAGGGCTCGCACCCGACCTTCCAGGTTATCGCTCGATCTCGTTGGAATTCCCGTAGTGATCGAGATTGGCGAAAAAGGCGACTAAGCGAGGCTCGATTCCTCGATACTATCTTGGGTCGTCCTCGCTCCGAATTTGCCCGACCACCAACCGACTTGCCCAATGATCCGCATCGCCGACGAGACCACCGGCAACCGAACACCGATGAAGCTCGGCCCGACGGCCATTGGCTTCGTTTCGCTAGCAACTCCCAAGCTCCGATTGGCTTCGTTCCGCCAATGGGTCGAGGTGTCGATTGAATTCGTTTCGCCACGGTGTCAGAACGGTAATTGGGTTCGTTCGGGTGCAGCTTTCGAATCTGGAGATTCGGATTGCAAATCGCAGGATTGCAAATCGCAAAAAATTCGGAAAGTGAGATTCTTCAATCCTTTGCAATCTGGAATCCTGCGATTTGCAATTCTTGATCTCGAAGAATCTCAGATTCGAAAGCTATACCCGGTTCGTTCCGCCGGCGACTCCGGGCGGGCGATTGGGTTCGTTCCGCCCTGGGATTGGAGTGAGGAGTTGGTCCGGCCCGCCTGGGCGGTTCGACGCGACAGAAGTCCAACACTAACAATGACTTCGGCGGGAATTGGGTTCGTTTGGCAGGAGCGGGTGTTTGGTCAGATTGCCACCCTCGACGGGGTTTCCCCTTGGCGATGGAGTCGCGACCACCAGCGCATCGCGGCTCGGTGGACGCGGTCGGGGGTCATCCCGGCCATGCAGGGGTGGTCGACCAGCGGGCAGGTCTTGTGGTGGCAAGGTCGGCACGGCACCTTGGACCGGAGGACCATCGCCCGGCGCGACCAGGGACGCCACTGGCCGGGTCGGTTCGTCCCGCTGAAGAGGATCACCGAAGGGGTGGCCGCCGACGCCGCCAGGTGCGCGGGGCCGGAATCCGAGCCGATGAACAGGTCGGCCCGAGCGAGCAAGGCGGCCGTCTCGGTCAGGGCCAGGCGGCCGGTCCAGTCGCGGAGTCGGGGGTGCGGACCCAGGCTCGACGCGATCGGGGCATCTTCGGGACCGCCGACGACGATCACCCGCCAACCGTCTTCGAGGAACCGCTCGACCAGGTCGCGCCAGTGCCGCTCGGGCCAGCGCTTGGCGCTGGCCCCGGCGCCGATATGGACCGCCAGGAGCGGGTTCGAGTCGCCGAACCGCCCCGCATGGAGCCGGTCGGGTTCGTCCCAGCCGGCCAGGCCGAGCCGGATCGCCTTGCGGCCTCGCTCGGAGTTGGCTTGGGCGACCAACCGAAATTGGCGGGTCGCCTTGAGTGCCGAAGCGTTCGACCGTTTCGAGCGGCTCCGAGATGGCCAGGCGTCCTCCAACCGACGGGCGACCCGGATTTGGTCGCGGTCGGTCGGGTGGACCCTGATCCGGGCCGGTTCGCCTTCGCCCAGGTCGAGCCGGGCCAGGAGCGCCAGGCGCGATGCGACCTCGTGCCGGCCGGGAACCCAGGCCGCGACGTCGGTCAGGAGGAATCCGCCCCCGCCCATCGCCCAGCCCAGCCGTCGAGGGATTCCGGCCAGGGAGAGCACCAGGACCGTGAGGATGTCCCCCCGGACGTCGATCCCCAGGTCGTATCCGTGCCCCCGGAGCGTCCGGCCGAGCGACCAGACCGCCGACCCGAGTGCTCGACGCCCCGGCTTTCGCTCGAACCAGTTCCGGTCGGCCAGGTGGACCCGGTCGACCATCGGGTCGGCCAAGAACACCTCGCGGTTGCTTGGCGACGCGAGGACCTCGATCCGGGCCTCGGGGTACGCCCGACGGAGCCTGGGGAAGATCGGGCTGGTCAAGAGGGCGTCGCCCATGTGGTCGAGCTGGACGACCAGGATCTTCCGAGGGCTTGGCCACTCGCGCACGGGGAACCACAACCGCCAGAGCCGGATCAGGATCGACCCGACGGCGTCGAAGAGGGCGACGGAGATCCGCCACCGCCACTTGGTGTAGCGGTATCGGCCGGCGGCGACCGGTTTCGGGTTAGCGTGCGACCTGCTCATAGGCCTCCGCCGTGCGCCGGGCGACCTCGGACCAGAGGTAATTCGCTTGAACATGCGAAGATAAGTTGGGATCGGGGCCGGACTGCCAGGCTTCGGCGATCGCCCGGCCGACCTCGAGGCGGGCGTCGGGGCGGGCGTACTGGACCCGGTCGCCGAAGTATTCGCGGGTGCAGCCATGAGGGGTGATGACGATCGCCGTCCCCGCCAGGGCGGCCTCGAGCGCGACCAGGCCGGGGGTCTCGAACCAGGACGGGAGAGCCAGGACCCGGGCGGCGGCGTAGGCCGATTCGAGGATCGGGTCGTCGTGGTCGACCCGGGGGAGCCACCGCAAGAAGCCCGCCCCGGCGCGTCGGCAGCGGGCGGCGTACCCCTCGCAGCCGGGCAAGGCGTCGCCGATCAGGACCAGGGGCAATCCGGTCGGCCGGACCCCTTCGACCAGGCCGAGGACGTTCTTGCGAGGCTCGATCCGGCCGACATAGAGGACGAACTCGCCGGGTCCGTATTGCCGGCGGAAGGCCGAGGGGTCGGCGAAGGCGAACCGTCCTTCGACGCCGTTGGGGACCGCCCGGATCTTACCCGGATCGGCGCCGAACCAGCGGACGAGCTGGTCGCCCTCGGCTCGCGAGTTGGGCAAGATCACGTCCGCGACCCGGAGGAGGTCGCGCCTCCAGCTCGGCGCCTTGGGCATCAAGGCTTTCAACCGCCACTTGGCCCGGTTGGCCAGGCGGCCGACATGGTCGGGGGCGAGCGCGGCCATCGCCCTCGGCTCGATCCAGCAGATCGGCGAGAGGACGACGGGAACCCCTTTGGCCCGAGCGAGCTTGGCGAGTTGGAGCCCTTCCTTCGACATCCCGAACAGGTGGAGCAACCCCGACCGTTCGAGCCGGTCGGTCCAGGGGGAAAACGGTCGGACCGCGACCCCTCGGGCTTCGAGGTAGCGGCCGGTCTGGACGAGCTGATTCTCGCCGCCCCCGGGCGACTGGAACGCCGTGGAAGGGGCATGGACCAAGACCGAACCCGCCGCCATCTCCCCTTGGGATCGCTCGAAGAGCCAGCGACGCCCGGCGAGGGACGGGTCCGGGCCATCGCTCGGGATCGGACCCTGGCCCGAACCCGGGGCGGGAGCCATCGAGGTCGTGATCCACCGTCGAGGCTCGACCGGCGCCCGCCGACGCTCCGCAACCAAACCACCGATCGCCATAGGTCCGCCCGTCCTTCCCTGGTTCGCGATCGGGCGCCATCCTTGGTGCCCCTCTGCGCATCCCGACGAAGGCGTAGTTCTGGCCGGAACCGGCTCCGCCGTCAAGCCGAACTCGGAAAAATCCCCGAGGGAGCCGGAGGGCATTCCGCCCCGGGCGGGCTACTTCTTCGCCTTGGCCTTATTTTTGGCGTTGGAGGCTTTACTCTTCGCGGCGGAGGTCGGCTTCTTGGTCTTGCCGAGGAAGTTCTGCTCGGCCTTCTCCAGCTCCTTGGCCCCCACGAGGAAGGCGTCGGACGGGCCAAGCCTCAGCTTGTTGCTGGCCTTCTTCCCCTCCTTGATCGCGTCCTTGACCGCGTCGTCCGCTTCGAGGTCGCCGTACTTCTTCTTGACCTCGTCGACCTGCTTGCGGAGGTCGGCCAGGGTCGCCTTGAAGGTGTCTTCGGTCTGCTTGAGCTTGGCCCCCTGCGCCCTGAGCTCGTTGCCTTGGGGCATCTGGCCCTTGATGGCGTTCTGCTCGGCCGAGATTTCCACCAGGGCCATCCTGACCCGCTCCCGCTCGGCGACGAGGGGCGAGTCGAGCACCGTCCCCTGGAAACCAGTCCGGCCGAACCCGCCATAGGTCTGGGCGGGCGACGATGCCTGCTGCTCGCTGATCCGCTGGTTCAGGTCGCCCATCTGGCTTTGCAACTCGTTTCGGCCCTGGTCAAGCTGCGTGGACCGCTCGTTGAGCTGCTGGGTGGTCATCTGCTGGTCGCTCATCGAGGCATACGCGGCGAATGAGGTCCGGGCCTCCTTCAGCTTCGCCAGGACCGGCTTCTCGGCCTCGAGCACATAGACGTTGCTGACCTTGGCCAACCCTTTGGGCTTGAGGGCCAGGTCGGTGGGCGTATCCTCGGCCCGGATCGAAGCCCAGCCCGGACCCAGGCAGGCGAGCAACAGGGAAAGGCGGAGGGGACGATCGAGACGCATGGTCGGCTCCCGGTTTGAGGCAAGTTCCGACCTGTATTCTATCAGGTCCCGCCCGATGTTTTGGAGAGATTCCGGCCAAAATCCCGCCCGGGCACGGGACTTTCGCGGACGCCCTCGACGTTCGAGGACTTCGACCGCCCTCGCCCCCTGGTGTGGACCGAGGGCGGTCGACCCGGCTCACTTCGGCCCGACGAACCGGCGGAAGAACGATTCGGGCTTCCACTCGGGGCGGGCGTCGCGGTTGGCCACTCGCTCGATCAGCTTGGCGACCAGGGCGTCGAAGTCGGCGGCGGATTGGCGGTCGACGGGCTGGTTGAGGTCGTCGGAGGGGGCGTGGTAGCGCTCGGTCAGCCACGCCTTGGCCGTCCGCTCGTCGGCCGAGCCTTTCTCGAAGCCGACCTTGAGCGCCAGCGCGGGGATGCCCCGGCGGATGAAGCTGTACTGGTCGCTCCGGATGAAGATGTTCCGCTTCGGCTCGGGGTCGGGCTCGGTTTTCAAGCCCAGCGAGCTTGCCGCGGCGGTGACGTCGTCGCCCAGGTCGGATTCGGCCAGGCCGTAGACGGTCAACCGCTTGAGCGGGAACAGCGGCAGGAACATATCCGAGTTGATGTTGGCGACGATCGACTTGGGGTCGACCGTCGGTGCGTTGGCGAAGTACCTTGAGCCGAGCAAGCCCTTTTCTTCCCCGGTGACGGCGACGAACAAGACCGACCGCCGGAGCGAAACGCCCCCCTCCTTGAGCCGGGCCGCGACGTCGATCAAGCTCGCCACGCCCGAGGCGTTGTCCATCGCCCCGTTGAAGATCGAGTCGCCGTTGATCGGCTTGCCGACCCCGAGGTGGTCGAGGTGGGCGGTGAAGGCGATGAACTGCTCGGCGAGCTTGGGGTCGGTCCCCGGCAAGATCGCCGCGACGTTCTGCGAGGTGACGTCGGCCCGGGTCACGGCGACCTCGGCCTTGAGCGTGGCGGGGATCTCGAAGTGGGGGATCGGCCGGTTGCTATCGGCGGCGTTGAGGATCTCGTCGAACGTGTGCCCCGAGCCTTCGAACACCTTCGACGCCCGAGCCGGGTTGATCCCCACGGCGATCCGCAAGCCCCGGTTGTCGTCCATCAACGGGTCGCTCAGGCTCATCGACGGCAGGAAGCGGGCCAGGCTCGACCGCTCCCAGGGGATGTCGACGTTCTTGGGGTTGGCGATCGCCATCGTCCCGACCGCCCCCAGCTTTCGGAGCATCGCCCCGCGCTCCCCCGCCGACTGCATGTGCGCCGCCAACGCCCCCGGGATCGTGCTCGGTGCCCCGGCCAGGTAGACGACCACTTTCCCCCGAACTTCCAACCCGGCGAAGTCATCGACGTTCGCCTCGGGGTTGCTCAAGCCGTGGCCGACGAAAATGAGCGGGGCCTCGACCAAAGGTACGGGGTCGACCCGGAGCGAGATGATCGCGTCGTCGCCCAGGACCAAGGGGGCCGCCTTCCCGGCCCGGACCAACTGGAGCGACGACTTCGACTCGTCGATCGTCTTCGACTTGAACCGGACCGGCTGGATGAACCCCTCGGTCCCCGCCGGTTTCAGGCCGTTGAGCCGGAATTGCTCGGCGACGTATTCGGCCGCCTTCTTGTGCCCCGCGCTCCCGGTGTCGCGGCCTTCGAGCTTGTCGTCGGCGAGGGCGCTGACATAAGACCACCAGCGGCCCCCGTTCGAGGCCGAGCCGTCGTCCGCCATCGCTTCGAGGTTGGCGATCGAAGCGGCGATGACCGACATCAATCCGACCCATAGCTTGATTCGTTGTCGCATGATCCGGGTGGTCTCAACTCTGAAAGTTCGGTTGTCCTGATCGAAGTGGGAAGAACATGCTGACCAGTCAAACGCCGGCGAAGGCTTTTTTCAACTGCAAACCCCGCGAGTGTCCGGTTTACCTGCCGAAAAATGGTGGAAAACCTCCTTCGGCCTTCAATGCGACCTGGCTTTTGTCCGCGTGCGAGGCGAGAAATTCGAACAGGAATCGAGTCCCGAAATTATTTTGGTTGCAACCCGTCTCGCGAACCGTTTATATTCTCAACGATCGAGCCGCGAATCGGGCGACACTTGTCGAGACCGGCTCGATCGACCAACCTAGCGTCGTCGATCGCTCGGACCCAACCCAACTTCTCTCCCGGGTCCAACTCTCCAGGGCGGATCGTCGAACGGCCCAGCGAACACCCGACCTTGGTCGGCGTGTTCCCCGGGATTACCTTTTCCCTTTTCAGTCCGACCGTCGCACGAGAACGAGTTTCACCACGAGAGTGGCGTTCCTTCGCGCACCCATCGTCACCTTTGGGCCGTTCGCCGTCGCGCTTCGCCGCGCGATCGGCTTCGGGACGGCCCACGCGCCTGCTGATCGAGCACGAGTGGAAGTCGTTTTCATTCTTATCTTTCCTGACGGGAGAAGGAGAGTCCGCGCCATCGCTTCCCGTCGGCCGGGTCCCCAAGGACCGCACTCGCCGACAAGCTCATCGAGATCCACGTCGCCCTTGATTGACAGGTTTTCGCTTCGCGAAGGGCGAACCGAGGCATGCCACGCCGGGTTTCGCCCCCGCGACCAGGCGCCCCCTACCCGCTCGAATCCCATCGAAAATGGAGTCCCTCTCATGATGAAGTCGAAGAGAAGAAGCGTCCGGGACCGGTGCTTCAAACCCGGGTTCACGCTGATCGAGTTGTTGGTGGTGATCGCGATCATCGCCGTCCTGATCGCGCTGCTGTTGCCCGCGGTCCAGGCGGCCCGCGAGGCGGCCCGCCGCGCCCAGTGCGTCAACAACCTGAAACAGCTCGGGCTGGCCTTCCACAACTACGTCTCCGCCAACAACACCGGACCGCTGGGCTGCTACCACCAGAAACCGACGATCAACGCGTCCGCCACGCCTTGCTCGGGCAACCACGAGCATGGCCTGCTCGTCGGCCTCCTGCCGTTCTTCGAGCAGTCGGCCGTGTTCAACTCGTACAATGCCAGCGTCCATTTCACCTATCAGGACAACAGCACCGCGACGGGCAGCGGCCTCAGCTCGCTCTGGTGCCCCAGCGACCCGACCGTCGCCAAGGGGATCGACATCGCCGGCGACTTCGGCTACACCCAGCCGTTCGTGATGCGATACACCAGCTACAAGGGGAACGCGGGGACCTGGTTCGCGCCTGGACGGTATGAAGACCCGCTGTGCACCAGCAATCCCGCCTCGTTCGGGACGTTGATGGGGCAGGCCAATGGGCTCTTCAGCTTCTACAGCAGCATCCAGCTCGCCGGGATCACCGACGGCACGAGCAACACCCTGCTGATGGCCGAGTCGGCCTACGGCAAGCTCACCACGGGCGACCAGCGCGAGTGGCACTGGTGGACCTCCGGCGACTACGGCGACACGATGTTCACCACCATGTACCCGATGAACCCCTTCAACAAAGTACCCGGCCTCGACGCCGCTCAGGGGATCAATGCCGACGTCGACGTCGCCGCCGCGTCGAGCTTCCACCCCGGAGGCGCCAACTTCGCCATGGCCGACGGCTCGGTCCGGTTCCTCAAGGAGACGATCGGCACCTGGGTCTACAACCATCAGACCGGACTGCCGAACAACGTGACCCTCAATACCGGGGTCGGCACGAAGTTCCCCGGGATCTACACCGTGGCCGCTCCGGGGCTGGGGATCTACCAGGCATTGTCAACCCGCAACGGCGGCGAAGTCCTCAGCGCCGACCAGTACTGAGCCGCGACGGTCGGGCGGTCCTTCCCCTTTTTGGGAGGGTCCGCTCCGACCGGTCGAAGGTTGCCGGGTCCATCGGGTCTGACCGGGGAAATCCCCGCGATCGGTGACCGACCGATCGCGAGGGGCGAGGGCTTCCGGACCGGAAGCCTAGCGGTGAAGCTCGGGTCAGGAGTCGACGATGGTCTGGGTCATGAATTTGGTCTGGGCCTGCATCGACAACGTCGCCGACAGGTTGGGCAGGTAGGCGAGCGGGACCATCTCGTCGAAGGTCGGCTTACTTGCGACCTGCCGGGGTTTCGGCGCGTACCGTTCGTCCTTCCCTTTGGCGAGGAGGTCGCGCCAATCCTTCGCCGTCCGACCGGGGCTTTTGCCGGTCGCGGCCTGGGCGACGGACATGACCAGCTCGTTGAACAGCCGGAACCCCTCGTTGATCCTATCGATCTGGGCGATGTCGCCGGCAAGCTGCGACTGGGCGTTGACCGCCGCTTTTTGGGCTTCCATGTAGGCGTTGGCGAACGAGTACGTCTCGGTGACCGACTTTTGGGAGTCGGTTTCGGTGACAAGCGTCTTCGAACCGGGAACGCCCACCCTTGGTCCGGTCGTGTTGATCGTCGTCGTCCTGGAGACGGTCGGGAAGCCGTTGGCGTCGTAGCCGATCGAGTCGCCGGGGCGAGGGTTGTAGGTCGGGGGCGGCGGCGGGGCGTAGAAGCGCCGGGCGTTGAAGCGTTCCCCTTCGACATAGAGGATGCCCGGCGAGCCGGGGCCGCCGACCGGCTTGACCTCATATTTCATGAGGTCCTTCATGAGCGACACCAGCATGTCGAGGAACTCCTCGGAGGGTCGTCCCCGGAGGACTTCGGTGGCGTGCCGCCGGACCTCGGGCGACTTGCCATAAACGGCCATCACCGCGATCGCCTTCGACGCGATCGGCCCTTCGATCTGCCCGAGGAGCTGGACGCCGATCGCCTGGTCGACCGCCCCTCCGCCGCAAAACTCGCGATAGATCGAAGGGACGGCGATCGGGTCCACCACCGCGTCGAACGCCGCCTGGGCCTCGGCCTGCTTCTTGCCGCCGTGGATCTCCTTGTGCCACTTCTTGAACTTGACCGACCAATCCTTGTCCGCCTTCTTCTGGGCCTCCTCGGCGACGATCTGGTTGCTGGTCATCCACCGCCCGTCATGCTTCTTGAAGCCCAGCTTCAACCAGGCGGCCTCGCGCCTCGGCTCAAGCTCGACCACTTTCCCATAATGGAAGGCCGCCTCGGGCTTGAGGCCGTTCTGCTCGCACCACTGCGCCATCTTCCAGTGCGCCGCGCCGGTGTCCGCGATCTTCTCGACCATCCCATTGTATTTGGCCAGGGCATCGGCCTCGGCGGCGGAAGCCTCCGCCTTGACGACCGGGTTCGGCTCGTCCGGCGGTTTCGACGGGTCTTGGGCGGTCATCAGGACCGAGCAGAAGATCACGAGTTGGAACATCGCGATACCACCTCCGGGGGCCGAGGGTCGTCCGATATCATCCACCATTGGATTCGACCCAATCTTACCGCTTCGCAGAGGTACAGGCAAGGACGACCCCATCTTCCGATCGAGATTGAGTCAAATACCAGCTGCCAGCTTGGGTCATCAGCGGGCATCAAGCGAATCAATGTCTGGCTGATTGATGTGAGTAGAAAAGGGGTCGGGTGCTGTAAATCGAAGTTTTTCCTCGCCGATGCAACTCGGCGATGATCTTGTTTGAGCATCATCAATTGATAGTCACGTTCGCGCGTCAATAGCCGGCTTGGGTGATGATGGCGGGGGGGCAGCCGTTGGCGGAGAGGAAATGGCGAAACTCGACCGTGATGTGTTCGTCGCAGCGGTTGACGAGGAACTCCACATCCTCGATCACCTTGACGACCGTATCAGCCTTTTCGAGGGGTTGGGGGGTCGTCCTTGGCCGGTCGCAGTTGTGGATGCAGTCGTGGCGGCGCTGGAAGATCGAGCGGGGTGAGTCTTCCTCGAAGAACCGTTTCTCCATCTGCCGGCGGGCCGCCTTCCGGGCCGCGTCCTTGCCGGCCGGATTCAGAGTTAGATAATCGCTGGCGGTGATCCCGAATAGCCGTCTCCGGGCGTTGGGATGCATGATCCAGGCATCCATCACGTCGGCGAAGAGCTTGTTGCCGTCGCGGCAGAAGCCGTTGAACAGTTCTCGAATCCGGTCCAGCTTGAGCACGTTCTCCCGGGTCATCATCTCCCGCGCGGCCATCCTCCAGCGCCAGTTCGTGTTCTTCGCGTAGGATTCGAGGATCGCCCGCACCGGGAACTCGATCCGGTTGAAGAACGGGGGAAGCATCATGGTCGAGTGACGACTCTTGGAGATGATCGTAGCCGCCACGACATCGGTGTAGGCGTCGCAGAAGTACGCATCCAGCGCCCCGACCGCGAACATCCAGGCGCCGCGTAATAGGTCGCTGCGGAGGAGCCGGTCGGCCTCGGTGGTCTGGGTGAGCGGGTCGGCATGTGCCACGATCGCCCGCGATCGTGCCACGTCTTCTTTGAAGTGGACGAGTGCCGTCCTCGGCATGGCCAGGCCCTTGTGGACTTCTCATTGATCCCAACGGCAGCGCCGACGCGGCCTCGCTCAGTCGGCCTGTTGGATCGCTTCCGGCTCGACGAGGTAATGGATCTTCCCCGTTTCGTCGTCGTAATAGACGTTCCACGCTTCGGGAGCAAGGACGCTCCATAAGTCGAGGATTTCCTCGACCGCGACCTCACCCGCAAGGTAATCGAGCACCTTCCGGCGGATGCTCGCCCCTTGACCGTTCGCGTCAATCAGCTCGATAGGCGTTTGAGGAAATAGTTCGTTATAGGTGTCACGTAGGTCGTCGAGGTCCATCGCCCGGACTTTCTCGATGAGCGTTCGCACGGCGTCGGCGGGTGTCACCTCGGGCATGAAAGGTCTCCTCTCCCTGTTCGGCCTCTCTCGATCCGATTCGTCATCCTACCCGACTCCCGACCAGTCGCGGAAGGCAAAAGGTCAGGTACCGTTGATCGGGATGGAACTGTCGCCGACCGACTCGCCTTGTGTACAATCTTACAAGGTGCTCTCGACAAGGAGGTCAGCGGCCTCGGAGCGGTTTGAGTCGTCGAACCAGGTGGATCGCCCCATGCGAGTCGTGCTCGCGGAGAAGCCGTCGGTCGCCCGCGAGCTTGCCTCGTTCCTTGGGGCGTCGAAGCGGTGCGACGGGTATTTCGAGGGGAAGGGGTATCAGGTTACCTGGGCGTTGGGGCACCTGGCGACCCTCAAGGAGCCTCAGGACTACGACCCCGCGCTCAAGAAGTGGACGTTGGACTCGCTCCCGATCGTACCTGAGCGGTTCGGCTTGAAGGTCATCGAGGACGGCGGCGCCCGCAAGCAGTTCGCGGTCATCAAGCGATTGTTCCGGGCCGCGGACAGCTTGATCGAAGCCACCGATGCCGGTCGCGAAGGGGAGTTGATCTTCCGGTACATCCTCGAACTGACCGGGAGCCAGGGCAAGCCCGCCCAGCGGCTCTGGCTCAGCTCCTTGACCGAATCGGCGATCCGCGACGCTTTTCGGGACCTCAAGCCCCTGGCCGATTACGACCGGCTTTACGCCGCCGCCCGGTGCCGGAGCGAGGCCGACTGGCTCGTCGGCCTGAACGCGACGCGGTACTACACCGTGAAGTATCGCTCGGGCGGCGGTCGGCTCTGGAGCGTGGGCCGGGTGCAAACCCCCGTCCTGGCGATGATCGCGGGCCGCGACAACGAGATCCGGGCCTTCCGCCCCGAACCGTTCTGGGAACTGCTCACCCGCTACCGCGACGTCACGTTCCGGTTCGCGGGCGACCGCTTTTTCGTCGAGCTTGACGCCCAAAACCTGCTCGATCAAGTCGTCGAGCAGCCGATCACCATCACCAAGGTCGAGCGCAAGCCCGAGCGCGAGCGGCCCCCCCTGCTCCACGACCTGACCGACCTCCAGCGCGAGATGAACCGACGCTATGGGATGTCGGCCGACGCCACGCTCAAGGCGGCCCAGTCGCTCTACGAGTCGAAGCTGATCAGCTACCCCCGGACCGACTCGCGGCACCTCAGCCGCGATTTGAAATCGAAGATGCCGACGATCCTCAGCGACCTCCGCAAGCAATGGCCCACCGAGGTCGGTCGGCTCGACCTAGCCCGCTTGACCTCGGACGCCCGGATCTTCGACGATAGCAAAGTCGCCGACCACCACGCCATCATCCCCACCGGCAAGACGCCCGGCGCCCTCGGGCCGGCCTTGACCAAGGTTTATGACGCCGTCGTCCTCCGGTTCATCGCCGCGTTCTACCCGGCATGCGTCCGGGAGGTCACAACCATCTCGGCCGAATCCGCCAAGGTCCCGTTCCGGGCCAGGGGCGTCCGGGTCGTCGAAGCGGGCTGGACCGTGCTGGACCCTCGAAAGCCCTCGGCCCAATCCGAGGAAACTCAGGACTTGCCCGAGTTCCGGGTCGGCGAGACCGGCCCGCACGCCCCTTCGATCCGCCAGGGGGAAACCTCGCCCCCCAAGCCATTCACCGAGGGGACGTTGCTCGGCGCGATGGAAACGGCGGGGAAGCTGGTCGACGACGAGACCCTGCGCGAAGCCCTCAAGGAGCGAGGCTTGGGGACCCCGGCCACCCGGGCCTCGGTGATCGAGACGTTGCTCGGGCGCGAGTACATCGTCCGAGAGGGCAAGAACCTGGCGGCGACCGACCTGGGGCGTTACCTGATCGCGCTGGTGGCCGACCGGGCGCTCAAATCGCCCGAGCTGACCGGCGACTGGGAGGCGAAGCTCCGAGAGGTCGAGCGCGGCCGGCTCGACCCCGACGCTTTCATGGCCGAGATCGTCCGCTATGCCGGGATCGTCAGCCACCCCGCCGAAGACGCATCAAAGATCGACCCGAGCCAGTGGGGTCCCTGCCCGATCTGCGGTCGCCCCGTGATCGAAGGCAAGCGCGGATTCGGCTGCTCGGGTTGGCGCGAGGGCTGCCCGTTCAAGCTCTTCCGCGACCACGACGGGCGAACCCTGACCGACCTCGAAGTCCGCCGCCTCCTCCAGCGTCGCGCCTTGTTCCCCGACGCTTCGCAGGCCGATGTCCTCCAACTCCTCGACAATGGAGGGGTCGTGGCCATCCCCGTCCCGTCGGGCGAAGCTCGCCGCGACTTCCGCCCGGGGGCGAAAGCGGGGACCCGGGCTAGGGCCAGCCGACTCGCCCGGGCCAAACCCGAGGCGACCTCGGCGACCGACGGCGAACCGGCCCCGACCCCCAAGCCGAAGCGGCCAGCGGCGCGGTCCAAGAAGTCGGCCAGCCCCGAATCGTCCCCCTCGACAGGTCCGATCAAGAAGGCGAAGAACCCTTCGCCGGGCGGGTTTGGGGTGGTGTCGCTCGGCGTCTGCCCGCTCTGTGGGGGGTCGGTGGTCGAGGAAACCAAGGCATACGGTTGCGACAACTGGAAGAATGGCTGCAAGTTCAAGATCTGGAAGACGATCGCCGGCAAGAAGATCACGATCCGATCGGCCCAGGCTCTGCTCAAGAAGGGGCGAAGCCCGAAGCTCAAGGGGTTCGAGTCGAAGACGGGGCAGCCCTTCGACGCCTTCCTCAAGCTCGACGGCGGCGAGGTCCGCTTCGACTTCGGCGGTCGTTGAGCCGGATATTTTGACACCTCGGCCCCGGGTCGTGCGATAATCTCGGGCGATCCCACCCCTCGAAGGGTCCTCCCCGATGAGCGCCTTCGCCGTCGATCCCATCCCGTTGATCCGACCTCGCCGAGCGATCGTCGGCGCCTCGGCGATCTTGCTCCCGTTCGACGCCTCGGGCGCGATCGACTGGCCCGCGTTCGACGCCCACGTCGCCCGGACGGTGGCTGTCGGCCTGATCCCGGCCGTCAACATGGACACCGGGTACGTCAACCTGATCGACCACGACACCCAGTTCGAAGCCCTCCGGCGGACCCGGAGCATCGCCGACGGTCGACCGTTCTTCGCGGGAGCTTTCGTCAAGGACAAGGCCGGGAGCCGGTTCGACCGCAATGCCTACCTCGCCCGGATCGAGGCCGTGACCGAGTCTAGCGGGACCCCCGTCATTTTCCCGTCGCACGGTCTGACGGGCCTGGGGGACGACGAGGTCGTGGCGGCCCATGCCGAACTTGGCCGGCACACCGACCGGTTCCTCGCCTTCGAACTGGGGCGTGAGTTCGCCCCGTTCGGGCGGATCTATTCGATCGAGGTTTTCCGGGGGTTGATGGGCATCCCTCAATGCGTCGGCGCGAAGCATTCGTCGCTCCGCCGCGAGCCCGAGTGGCTCAGGCTGATCGAGCGCGACCGGATTCGCCCCGAGTTCCGGGTCTACACCGGCAACGACCTGGCGATCGACATGGTGATCTACGGCAGCGACTACCTGCTCGGCCTGAGCACCTTCGCCCCCGACCTGTTCGCCGGGCGCGACGCCTGGTGGGCCTCGGGCGACCCGAGGTTCTTCGAGAGGAACGACTGGCTCCAATACCTCGGCTTTTTCGCGTTCCGAAGCCCCGTCTCGGCCTATAAACACTCGGCGGCGATGTTCTTGAAACTCCGGGGCTGGATTGGCGACGACCGGACGCACCCGAGCATCCCAAGTCGGCCCGATTCCGACCGGGCGGTCTTGCGGACCATCCTCGAAGGTTTGGGGCTTCCGCCCCGAGGGGAGTGAACAAGGATGACGGCGCCTCGGATGGCCTCGATCAAGACCGTGGACGAGTTCCGCCGCCACTGCGAGGCCCTGGGGATCGCAGTGGAGGTCGACGACGCGGTGGAGTCCGGCCCAAGCGCCCCGCTCGCCCAACCGCTTCGGGTCGAGATGGAGGGTGGGCCTTTCACCGTCGGCAACCGGTTCGCCATCCTGCCGATGGAAGGCTGGGACGGGACTCCTGATGGCCGCCCCTCGGACCTGACTCGCCGTCGCTGGCGCCACTTCGGCCGGAGCGGCGCCAAGCTGATCTGGGGGGGCGAGGCGGTCGCCGTCCGCCACGACGGCCGGGCCAACCCCCGGCAAATGGTCATCAACCGCGACGCCGTCGACGACTTCGCCGACCTCCGGGCCGCCTTGGTCGACGCCCACGTCGATCGGTTCGGCCCTGGAAGCGACGCCGACCTCTTGGTGGGTTTGCAACTGACCCACTCGGGCCGATACGCCCGCCCCAACGAGTCGACTCGCCCCGAGCCGAGGGTCGCCTACCGCCACCCCCACCTCGACCCGATGCTCGGGATCAACGACGACGCCGTGCTGTCCGACGCCGACCTGTCAAATCTGGTCGCCGACTTCGTCGAGGCGGCCCGGCTGGCGAGGGTCGCGGGGTTCCGGTTCGTCGACGTCAAGCACTGCCACGGCTACCTCGGCCATGAGCTGCTCTCGGGGGTCGACCGACCGGGCCGATACGGCGGGCCGCTCGCCAACCGGGCTCGGTTCCTGGCCGAAGTCGTCGAGGGGATCAAGCGCGAGGTCCCCGACCTTGCCGTGGGCGTCCGCTTGAGCCTGTTCGACTTCATGCCGTTCCGGGCGGGGACCGACGGGGTCGGCCAACCCGCCCTCGAAGGCCCTTACCGCCATGCGTTCGGCGGCGACGGGACCGGCCTGGGCATCGACCTCGACGAGGTTTCCGCCTTGATCCGGATGTTCGACGCGATGGGGATCAACCTCGTCTGCACCACCGCCGGCAGCCCGTACTACAACCCGCACATCGTCCGACCCGCGACGTTCCCGCCATCCGACGGCTACCTCCCCCCCGAAGACCCGCTGGTCGGGGTGGCCCGCCAGCTCCGGGCGACCGCCGAACTCAAGGCGCGACACCCCCACCTCGTCGTCGTCGGCTCGGGCTATTCCTACCTCCAGGACTGGCTCCCCAACGTCGCCCAGAGGGTCATCCGCCAAGGGAGTGCCGACGCCGTTGGGCTGGGTCGAATGGTCCTGTCTTACCCTGATCTCCCCGCCGACGTGCTCGAAGGCCGCCCGATGGCTCGCAAGCGGATCTGCCGGACCTTCAGCGACTGCACCACCGCCCCCCGCCACGGGCTGGTCTCGGGCTGCTACCCCCTCGACCCCAGTTATAAAGCCATGCCCGGGCGCGACCGGCTCCAGGAGATCAAACAAACGATCGCCCGCAAGCGGTCCGCCTCGGCGATGGAAGTCGAAGACTGACCCGGTGAATCCCAACCGACCGGTACCTTGGGCGATCTCTCATCGAAAAGGTCGGGGCGCGTCGGGCGAGATCACCTCGCCGCCGACGGTCCCGACCGACCGCCACATCCGCCAGTGGATCGAGTTTTTGATGAACTCGACGCCGCGGTCGCCGGACAGGACGTTGACGCCGCCGGGATCGGTCCCGTCAAGCATAATTTAATAGGAATCGGCCGAGATGACCTCTCCGCCGTTCCGCGTCGCCAATGCCTGGAGAACCAAGCTCGACGGCGAATAGATCGTCGAGCCGCCGGTCGTCCGGCCCGAGTCGCGGAGCACCGTCTTGATGAAGCGGACCGAGCCGTCGGCGAAGACGAAGTTCGCCCCGCCGGGGTGGCGGCTCGAATAGTCGTCGAGGCCCCCATCTTCGTCGGTGTCCGTGTTGAGCAGGTGGCAATGAGCCTGCGTCAGCGTGGCCGCCGGGTAAAACGGTGCCCCCGTCGTCGGGCAGCGGTTCATCGAGCCGCGGCGGGTCACGCCGTTGGCGACGACTCCGGCCCACACCCCGTTGACGTTCGACCAAGCCCGTTCGCCCACAAGGATCGTCTGGCTCGACCCGTCGGTGATGTCGGCCAGCCGAATCCCGCTGTTGCGGAACATCACGCCGTTGCCCAGCCCGTCTTTGTTCAGGCCTGTGGCCGAGTCCGTCTGGTCGTTGCCGACGCACGCGGCGTAACTTGCCGGCGTCATCGTCGCCAGCACGTTCCCCGAGGCGTCCGAAACCGAGAACGGCCCGTTGGTCACGTCGGAAGGGCAGAGATAGGCGGTCATCGACGCTCGGACGACGGTCGAATTCGGCGGGGCCTCGACCGCTAGGCCGAAATTGACGGCGTTGAAGATCGGCCCCTGTTCAAGTTGGGGCAGGATCATGGCTCCCCAGCCCCACCCAGCGGCCGTGTCGGTCGCCCCGTCCACGAAGCGGCCCTGGGCGGCATAGCCCATCGGGAAGGCCCCGGTCGCGTCGTGGTAGTTGTGCATCGCCAGGCCGAGCTGTTTGAGGTTGTTGACGCACTGCGACCGCCTGGCCGCTTCTCGGGCCGCCTGCGCGGCGGGGAGCAGCAAAGCGATCAAGACCGCGATGATGGCGATCACGACCAGGAGTTCGATCAAGGTGAAGGCTCGAAGACGTCGGACTCGCATGCCCAAGATTCCCTTCGAAAGTTAGCCGTTGTCGCCTCAAGTCGGCTTGAGATCAAATCTCAGAATACGCGACGGCCCGGAACCTCGCCGGGGGGTGGTCCTCCACGCTTCGATCCGATCGAAGCATGCCCCCCCCGCGAAACCTCCGGCCACGCCAAAGCCGACGTGGCCGCCAATTCGCCATTGCTTGAGAGTCCGACTCGACGACTATCGCTGAAACTGAGATTCAATCTCAACAAGATCGATAATGACGATTTTTCCAGGAGCTTGTCAAGCCTCGGCGAATCCGGTCGTCGATCGAGGTTCGCGGCCCTATGATGGAGCCGAAGTCCCCGTGGTGATCGGTGGAGGTTGCCGGGGTTGGCCTGGCGTTGGAGTTTTCCCGAAAGTGGACATCTACATCGACGCCGACGCTTGCCCGGTCAAGGACGAGGTGTACCGGGTTGCCAAGCGTTACGAGGCCAAGGTTTACGTCGTGGCGAACTCGGCCATCTTCGTTCCCACAAGACCGGGCATCGAGCGGGTGGTTGTCCGGGGCGGGATGGACGTGGCCGACGACTGGATCGCCGAGCGGATCACCGCCGAGGACATCGCCATCACCGCCGACATCCCCCTGGCCGACCGCTGCCTGAAGCGAGGGGCCAGCGTCCTCGGACCTAGGGGCTTCCCATTCACCGACGAGTCGATCGGCGAAGCCCTGGCGACCCGAGAACTCCTCGACACCCTCCGCCAAGGCGGGATGCTCGGCAGCGGCCCGCCACCGTTCGGCCCCAAGGACCGGTCCAAGTTCCTGGGCGCGCTCGACCAGGCGATCCAGGCGATCCGGCGTCGGAAGAAATGAGAAAATTTTGGAACGATTCGGCCCAGTCCCGGCATATCCTGGTGGCGGAGGCGAACCCGAACACTCGGAAGTGAGCACTTGATGGTGATCGGCCCTTCGAACCCAGCCCGGACCCTCGACGCCCTTTTCAACGGCGGGTCGGCGGTCGGCCTGACCGACGGCGAACTCCTGGAGCGCTTCGTGTCGAGCCGGGGCCATCGGGCCGAATCCGCCTTCGAAGCCTTGGTGGTGAGGCACGGGCCGATGGTCTGGGGGGTTTGTCGCCGGACCCTGGCCGACCCGACCGACGCCGACGACGCCTTCCAGGCGACGTTCCTTATCCTCGTTCGTCGGGCAAACTCGATCCGGGTCGACGACTCGCTCGGGCGCTGGTTATATGGCGTGAGCCGAAGGGTCGCCGCCAAGGCCCGCGCAAACCGCGACCGTCGGAGGCGCCGCGAGTCGGGCGGGATCATCCCGGATCGGCCTTCGGGCGATGCGTCCGACCTCGCCCATGCCGAAACCTTCGAGGCCCTTGACGAGGAGGTTGGCAAGCTTGTCGAACCGTTCCGGTCCGCGGTCGTCCTCTGCGACCTCGGCGGCTTGACCCATGAGCAAGCCGCCCTCGAAATCGGTTGCCCCGTCGGGACGATCAAGAGCCGCCTTTCGCGAGGGCGCGACCGCCTCCACGCCCGACTGGCCCGCCTAGGGGTCACTTCGGGCCTGATTTGCCCCGCGATCAGGCCGGAACTTGTCCCGCCTCGCCTGGTCGGAGCCACGGTGCTCCGGGCTTCGACGCTCCTGGGCGGCGGGTCGGGGGTAACCCCGATCTTGGTATTAGGATGGTTTTCGATCACGAAAGGAGTCCACCCGATGATGATTGCGATCCCGATCCGATGGCTCGCCGTGACCACTCTGGCCCTCGGCCTGGGGGCGACCTTTTTGATGCGGTTGCCGGGACCAAACAGCCAAGACCCCCCGGCAAAGCCGGCCCCGGCGCCTCGTCCGCCCGACGCCGACAAATCAAAAGCGATCCCCGGCGTGGAGATGCCCAATGGGTTCAACCGCGTCAGCATGCCGGATTACGTCGTCGAACCCACGGACATCCTCGTCGTCGAGGTGCTCGAAGCCTTGCCCGGTCGCCCAATCACCGGCAACCGGCAGGTTCGCCCCAATGGGATGATCTCGCTCGGCTATTACGGCCGGGTCCACGTCGACTCAATGTCGACCGAACAGATCAAAGTCAAAGTGATCCAGCATCTCCGGGAATTTTTGAGCGATGCCCAGCTCGGGTTGGAAACGACCAGAAACGGCAAGGTCGTCCCGGTCCCTCCGGAGAAGTCCACCAAGGTTTTCGTGGATGTGGTGTCGTACAATAGCAAGGTCTACTACGTCCAGGGGGATGTCGGCACGTCGCAGCGGCTGCCGGTCACCGGCAACGAACGGGTCCTCGATGCGATCTTCTACGCGGGTGGACTGATCCCGACCGCGTCAGTGCCGACGATGCGGCTGGTCCGGCCCGACCCCCGGGGGCAAGGCCAAGAGCACGTCTACCCGATCGATTACGACGCGATCGTCTCGAAGGGGGATTCGACGACGAACTATCAACTGATGCCCGGGGATCGCGTCGTCGTCTCCCGCAAGGCGGACGCGGACCTTCCCAAAGTCCCGGACCCCGCTGCGGCGACCAATCCCGAGGCCGAGTTCTTCGCTCGCCTCCGCGAAGTCGAACGCAAGCTCGACCTGATCCTCAAAAAGCTCGACATCCCTGACAAGCCGTGAGGTCTTGTTCCACGGCGAACCCTGCCTGATCCGGCAAAACTCCCGCAAGCCACCGAGGGTGTCCGACCGATCCTCTTTGGTGGAGGCCGCGTTGACGGTCCGAGCGAAATGGGCTATGGTCCCGTCCTTCGATCCCAAGGATGGGACGACGCTTCGGGTTTGGCCCGACCCGACCCGGCGCAAGGAGGCTCGTGGTGAGCATCATCACCGACTCGACCCTGGACCTCGACACCGAGGCGTCGGGCCTGGCCTTCGCCCGCGACGTGCTCCGGATCGAGGCCGACGCCCTGGATCGGGTCCGCGACCGGCTCGATGGGACCATCGCCCGCGCGGCGGATCTGGTCCATCGCTGCTCGGGGGCGGTGATCGTCACGGGGATGGGCAAGGCGGGGCTTGTCGGGCAGAAGGTCGCGGCAACTTTGGCCTCGACCGGGACCCGGGCCTACCCGCTCCACCCCGGCGAGGCGATCCACGGCGACCTCGGGCGGATTCGAAGCGACGACGTCGTGATCGCCCTGTCGCAGAGCGGCGAGACCGACGAGGTCTTGCGGATCGTCCCGCCGATCCGGCGGTTGGGGGCGACCCTGATCGCCATCACCGAGCGGCCTTCCAGCTCGCTCGGGAGGGCGAGCGACCTTTGCGTCGCGCTCGGGCCGATCGCCGAGGCATGCCCCTTGGGGCTGGCCCCGTCGGCGAGCAGCACGGCGATGATGGCCGTCGGCGACGCCTTGGCCCTGCTGGTCAGCCGGCTCCGGGACTTCCGGGCCGAGGACTTCGCCCTCAATCACCCCGGCGGGAGCCTCGGGCGTCGGCTCGCGTTCGTCGAAGACCTGATGCGGACCGACCGCCGGCTCCGCCTCGCCAACCGATCGAAAACGGTCCGCGAGGTGTTCGTCGCCCTGGCCGGGCCTCGGAGGCGGTCGGGGGCGGTCCTGGTCGTCGACGACGCCGGGCGGCTGGTCGGGATCTTCACCGACTCCGACCTCGCCCGCCTGTTCGAGCGCCGCCAGGACGCCACCCTCGACGGGCCGATCGAAGCCGTCATGACACCTGACCCGATCCAGGTCGTCGTCGGCTCGACGGTCCTCGAAGCGGTCGACCTCATGAAGTCTCGGAAGATCAGCGAGCTTCCGGTCGTGGACCGAAAGGGCCATCCCGTCGGCTTGATCGACCTGACCGACCTGATCGGCCTGGTCCCGTCGGACCTGGAGGATTGACCCGAACCATGATCCCCCCTTTGGTCCTCGACAAGCTGGCCTCGATCGAACTCCTGGTCCTCGACGTCGACGGCGTCTTGACCGACGGTTCGATCATCATCGACGATCACGGGGTCGAGTCGAGACATTTTCATGTCCGCGATGGCGCGGCGATTGCCATCTGGAATAAGCTCGGCAAGCGGACGGCCATCCTCTCGGGGCGATCGGCGCGCTGCGTCGAGATCCGAGGGGGCGAACTCGGGATCAAGCCGGTGGTCCAAGGGGCTTCCGACAAAGGCGAGGCGCTGCGGGCGATGATCCTCGAACTGGACCTCGAACCGAGTCGGGTGGGCTTCATGGGCGACGACCTTGCCGACCTCCCCGCGATGGAACTGGCCGGATTCTCGGCCTGCCCCGCCGACGCCGCCGCCGAGGTTCGCGGTTTCGCCGACCTCGTGACCGCCGCCCTCGGGGGCCGAGGGGCGGTCCGCGAGGTGGTCGAGACGCTCCTCAAGGCGCAAGGGGCGTGGCCGAAGTTTCGAGCCGCCCCCCCCGCAAACGCATGATAGGCTTCGGTTGGTCGACGCCTGGCTCGATCCAACCTTGGCAATCTTTGCAAGGTCGAAACGACAAACCCCGCCAATCGGCGACGTCAGGTCGAGTCGCCGCTGGTTAAACGCCTCCGAAGAACGGGCCCTTCCTCGGAAGGGCGGGTGGTGGTCGGCCAAAGGCCCTTTTGGATACCGGATGCCACCGTGATCAAGAAAGCCGCACTCATCCTCTTCACGTTCAGCGCCCTGGTCGGGGCGCACCTGGTCTACACCCAGGCGTTCGTCGTCATCGCCGAGCGTTTGACGGCCTCCAACGGCGAGGATGTCGCGCCGTTCCCGGAGTCGGAATCGGAGTCGAAGGTCCGGTCGAACCAACTCGCCCGCGAAAACTTCGGCAAGGGGCACTGGGCCACGCAACCCGTCAAGATCGCCTACTACGACCAGTCGCGCAACAGTTATATGTATGCGCAGAACTATGAGCGGAAGAGCGCCGGGAAGCGGCTCGAAATCTCGCCGTTCGCGATGATCCTGCTCTCGAAAGACGGCCTGAGCCACAAGACGATCACCAGCGACAAGGCGATCGTCGACATGAGCCAGCCGTTCGGCCTGGTCAAGACCAGCGGCGAGGCGTCGAAGATCACCCACGCCGAGTTGATCGGCAACGTCCGGATCAGGGACGACAAGGGGACCGTCGACAACCCCGTCGACGACCTCCTGATCGGCCCTATGACCGAGGTGGTGTTCGAAGACAAGACGATGCAGCTCACCAGCAAATCCGACGTGGTGATCCAGGATCAGGACATGGTCATCACCGGCTCGGAGATGATGATCCAACTCCGCCGGAAGAACGCGGTCGCCGGGTCGGGAACCGGGGTGATGGCGTCCGGCGGCGGAGGCGCGTCGGGCGGATATGACACCGAGACGGCTTTCCTCTACAAGAACATCCATATCAAGATCAAGAACGTGACCCCGGGCGGAATCCTGGTGGGGCAGTCGAAACCCGACGCGCAGGGGCAGACGCCGCTCGACCTCCAGTGCGCCGGGCAGATGCGGATCGACATGCCGAAGCCGCAACCGGTCGCCGCCGTCGGCCCGCCGAACCCCAACCGCGACCCGGACCCGACCTATGCCCGATTCGAGAAGGACGTCCGGGTCATCCGAGGGGTCGCCCAGCGCGACCAGCTCAACTGCGACATGCTCTATCTGACCCTCAAGCCCGATCCCAAGGGGGCCGAGGCGAAGGGTGCGGAAACATCCGCCGTTGGTTCGGCCCCCGCCGGTGCGACCGCGACCGCGACCGCCTCGACCGGGCCGGCCCCGGCGGCCGGCGGGCCGATGACCCAACTGAAGCTCCGGGTCGCTTACGCCCAGGGGCACGCGGTCTGGGTCCAGTCCGAGTCGCAAGGGTTGAAGGCCAAGTGCGTCGAGCTGAAGTACGAGAAGCACCTCGAAGAAGGGACGCCGGACAAGACCTACCTCAACGGCGGGTCGGCCCGAAAGCTCTGGGTCGAAAAGGTCGACATGGAGACGGAAGGCCCCAAGGTCGGCGAGATCAAGTCGGTGATGAACCTGGAGTCGGTCGACGCGACGATCCTCGAATACGGCGGCGGCGGGACGTCCAAGGTGGTCGCCCGAGGCCCCGGGAAGTCGGAGGAACGCCCGAGCCGGAGCGATTCGGTCAGCCGGGTCGCCTGGTTCGAGGACCAGATGATGTTGCAAAGCTGGCGCGACCTGCCCAAATCCCCCCCGGACAAGCCGGTCGACCCGAATGCGCCCTTGCCCCCGCTCCGTCGCCTGATCACCCTGACGGGCGACTCGAAGTTGTGGGACGTGAAGTCGAGTTCGACCCTCGACGCCAAGGAGAAGATCGTCGCCGAGTTCGAGTCCGGCCCCAAGCCGCCGGGGAGCAACGCGACCGACGGACCCACCCAGATCAAGTGGCTCCAGGCGTTCGACAACGTCCACCTCGCCACCCCCGGCCGGACCTTGACCGCCTGGCGCAAGTTCGAAGCCTGGTTCGTCCAGCCTGAACCAATCCTCGCGCCCGTCGGACCGGCAGTCGTGAACAACCTACCAAGCCCCGTCCTGGGTCCGATCGCCCCGCTCGAAGCCCCGCTCGCCGAGTCGAAGCCCGACGCCCCGCCCGCCCCGGTCGAAGGCGCGGTCGACGGTCGGGCCAACTTCGTCCACGCGACGATCGTCCAGGGGTCGGCCAACGCCAAGGGGGAAGTCCGCGACGCCAAGCTCCGGGGGGGCGTGATGGTCCATCAGGAGCCGGCCCCCGGCGAGCAACGCGGTAAGGACGCCAGCGGCGAGGCCCTCGACCTGTTCAGCCAGGGCAAGGGGATGATGAAGTTCGCCGTCGCCGCCGAGGAACCGCAGGCGAACAACCCCGAAGCCAAGACCAAGCTCGCCGCCGGAGGGGACCCGAAGTCGTCCGGCACCCGGTCGAGGTTGGCGTCGAAGGGGCGGACGAGCCGACCGAGGGTCCTGGCCCGGGTCGAGTTCGACGGCATGGTCGTCGAGTCCGAGAAGATCATCGGCCTCGACCAGCTCAACAACTTCGCCTGGTCGCTCGGCCACGGGTCGATGGTCCAGTTGGCCGACAAAGGGCTGCTCGACGACAAAGGCTTGGCGTCCGACAAGTCGAAGCCGAAGGGGCAACAAGGCCCCTCGTCCAAGGACCCTTTGACGATCTCGTGGAACGAGGAGATGAAGTTCTACGGACGGTCGCGCGACAAGGCCGGGCGGGAGGTCGCCAAGGCCGAGTTCCGGGGGACGTCCGAGGAAGTGCAGACCCCCGAAGGCAGGCGCGTCTTCCGCCGAGGCGTCGAGGCCCGGATGACCGATGCCGCGATCGACTGCGACACGATGGACGTCTACATGGACAAGGTCGTCGAATTGGCCAAGGCGGCCAAGAATCCGCCCGGGTCGACCTCAACCCCGGCTTCGGCCTCGGCCCCGAACGAGCCCCAGGCCGAGATCGCCATGATCGAAAGCTGGGGCGACAACCTGGTCGAAGACCACAAGCTCCACCATGCCGGGGTCGACATCACGAGCCGGAAGTACTTCCCCGACACCAAAACCCTCAAGGACAAGCAGCGCATCCAGCACACGCACGTCATCTACGACAAGCGGACCGGCGACTTCGAAGGTTCGGGGGCGGGCATGATGTACTTGTACCAAGGCTCGCTCCCGAAGGGGGCCGATCGGCCCGTGGTCCGGACCACTTCGGCGACCGGGATCAAACCCCCCGAGCCGCCGGCACCCACGGTCAAGTTGACCAAGATCCGCTTCACCGAGTTGATGCGAGGCCGATTCGGAGTCGCCCGCGAAGGGGTCGACGCCGAGACCCGGACCGGCGAATTCACCGGCAACGTGCAAACCGCTAACGCCATCGTCCGAGGGGCCGGGAGCGACCTCGACTTCGACCAACTCGATCAGAAGCCCGATGCCATATTCCTGACCTCGGACGTTCTCCGGGTCCGAAGCGAGCCGCCACCCGTCAAAGCCGCGGCGAAAGCCCAGGCGAGGCAGTTGCTCTACGCGCAGGGGAACGCCGCCGCCAGGACGGTCGACCGGATCATCCAGGGGGACCGGATCACCTACGACTCGTCCACCGACCTGATGTATATCTACGGCGACGATGGCAAAGAGGTCGTCATGATGGAACAGAAAAGCCCCGGGCAGGTGGGCAACCGATCCGGCGGCAAGGCGGTCATGTACAACAACCGGACCCGCCAGTTCGAGGTCAACGACCCGCAAAGCATCCAGTTCTACGACCTCAAGTCGGGCATCCGGCCCAAGGCGCTCTATCCCGACCTCGGCGGGACCCCGGCCAAGCCCGAGATCAAACCCCTGCCCAGGACGCCGCTCCAACGCCCGTCCCGAAACTCGACCGAGCGGAACGGCTTCACCGGCCACTGACGCAAACCCATTCGGTTGGATTCGGTCGAAGAAGTCGAGGACCGGCTCATCCGCTCAGCGGAGGGGCCCGTCGTCGATTCTCGACTCGGTGGATTGGCGGCCGCACTCGATCGGCTCGGGGTCCGATCCGCTCCGGAGACGGTCTTCGATCACCCGGATCAATCGGGTTAACTCGGCGAGGGTTTCGATGACGGCGTGAGCGCCGAGTTCGTTGAACCGCCGCCGGACCAGATCGCTCCGGCGCCGACGCTCAAGATCGGGCAGCGCGGCCCAATCCGCTTGGGTCAATCCGACCTCGCTGCCGCCGGCGATGACTCCGACGCTCCAGACTCCGGCGTTGAGGCCTTCGGCGATGTCGGCCGGGGTGTCGCCCACCTTGACGACCTCATGGGGCGAGTCCACGTCCAGGAAACTCATGGCTCGGCGGATCATCCAAGGTTCCGGCCGCCCTCGCGGGACCTCATCGGGCAGGACGTTGCGATCCGGGTCGTAGCCTTGTCGCCGCGCCGCCTCGAAGACGATGGTGGCGGCCTCGCGCGAGTACCCGGTTGTCATGGCGATCTTGATCCCGCAGGTCCGGAGGCTGTCGATGACGTCGAGCAGGCCGGGAACAACCTGGCAGTGCCGACCGACCGACCCAAGCAGCGCCAGGAGATAGGCGTCGCGGTAGACCCGCTCGACATCGGACTCGTCCCAATCGCGCCCTTGGGCTTCCCTCCAACCGGCGGCGGTCTCGGGCAGGCGGAGCAGGTCGCGGAGGTGGTCGATCTTGTTCAAGCCCATTGGCCCTCGGACTTGGTCGGGCGTGACCGCGACCCCTTGAGCGGCCAAGGAGTCGACGAACGGGGCGACCGGCGCGAAGCAGCCGAAGTCGACGGTGGTGCCGGCCCAGTCCAGGACCACAAGCCGGATCGCGCGTGATTGATCAGCCAAGGTTGCCTCCGTTCCAGGGCGAGGAGAGGCGCCCGCCGCCTGTGGGCCGCTCCTCCGGTTGTTCTTGGAGATTTATACCGATCCCGGGAAAGAATCGCGGATTGCAAAGGAAATCCAATCAAGGCGACGCTTTCCAATTTGCGATCCCGCGACGCGATTTGATTTGCATGGAATTCCCCGGGCGCGTACGAAATCAATATTGATCGGCGCTGACGATCTCGCCCAAGCCCCGAGTGACCAAGGCCACGACCACCCGGGCGTTGGCCGAGTCCTTGAGGAACCGGACCGAGCCGTCGGCGAAAAGGATGTTTGCGCCTCCGGGGTGGAAGCCGAAGATCTCGTTGTCGCTGGTGCAGTTGACCATGCAGGTCCCGCCTCGCTTGCCGTTGTCGCGCCCCTGGGCACCGTCGAGGTGGGCGTAGGTATAGGGGTCGGCCCAGGCGCCGCCGCCTCCGGGCGCCCCGTTGAGGACGCCGTCGACGGGCTGGCCGCCGCTGCTGTAGATCTGCCGCTTGCCATTGTAGCCGACCGGTCGGGCCGAATCTTCGGCGACGATCAAGGTGTTCGAGGTCCCGTCGAGGATCGACGCGATCGTGACCTTCTGGCTCGCCGAGCAGATCGTCCCCGTGTCGCCGGCGGCGGAGTTCTGGTACGCCGTGGAGAAGCCGCCCGCCGCGAGGACGCCTCCATCCAGGCCCGGGACCGCGATGTAGTCGGTCCGGCCCCACATCTGTTGCGGCGGAGTGGGCGAGTTGCTGACCTGTCCGTAGCCTTCAGGACCCCAGCATTCGTTGTAATAGTTGATCACGGCGGGCGCGGGGGATGACGGGCAAATGTAGGCGTTGATCATCGTCGAGTAGACCGTGGGGTTCGTGCCCAGGCCAAACCCCGAGGCGCCGTTGAGCGAAGGCGGAAGATTCACCGGGTTGATGGCCGACACGGTCAGGTTGATCGAGTTGTAGACGTTCGTCTGCTCGAGGTAAGGCAAGAGCAGCGTCCAGTTGCTCGCCCTCCAAAACTGCTTGCTGCCGCCGACGACGGAGTTCGGGTCGGCGGTGAGGTTGAGGTCGATGTCCGGCGGCATCTTGCTATAGGTACTCTCGAAATTCATCACGGCCAGGCCGATCTGCTTCAAGTTGTTCGAGCACTGGGCGCGTCGGGCCGCTTCTCGGGCGGCCTGGACGGCGGGCAGCAACAGGCTCACCAAAACGGCGATGATCGCGATCACCACCAGCAACTCGATCAAGGTGAAACCAGTCGTTCGGGCTCGGACATTCTTGCGGATCATCGAGGAGACTCCAGTATGGCCGGGGAAACTCGGTTAGAACGGTGAAAAACGGGTGAAAATCGATTGGTCGGGGAGTTTGAAGTGGGCCGGGTGGCTCAGTCGTTGATCTCGAAGGGCGGGATCTCCGAAGAGCCTGGCCCCACCTCGGCGGAGAACCGAGGTTTCTCGACGTTCGAGTACCGCCCCTGGAGGCGGTCGATCGGGCTTCGCTTGAAGTCGGTGTTGATTCCCGAACCGGCCTTCGCGGTCGATTTCGGATTGCGATCCTGGGGATCGCCCGGCCAGGTGATCAGGACGGCGTACTTGCCGGCCGGCGCCCCTCGGCCCAGCGTGTCGCTGGAAACCCGGTAACGTCCGTCCTCATCGGCGACGGCCGAAGGGATCATGCCTTGAAATCGGGCGTCGGCCGCGCCCTGGCGGTGGAAGTGGAGCGTCGCGCCTGCCGCCGGTTGTCCTTTGCAAAGAACACGACCGCTGACCGAGGGTAGCCCATCGGACCCGCAGCCGACGCAGCCGGCGATGACAGCCGCCGCCATCAAGGATAAGGCCGCTTGTCGAGCGGGTAGCAGGCGCGAACGATCAGGAAAAGAGCCGAACATCATGCCTCCTATGAAGTAGACGAAGGTTCTGTTGTAGTACAGATTGCTCAATTGCTTTGAACTGTCATGCAACCAGATTCGCGGTCTCGACGTTTCAGATTATCGACGGGCCGATTATCGACTTCAAGTCTTATTCTCGACAAGAATTGGTGAAGATCGCATGTTTCCCGGCCAAAAGCACAAACCGCTCAGGGTATCCTCCGCTTCCGCGAACCAGCTCGCGAAATCTGAGCTATACACTTTTCATCATTAAGAGATTTTTGTTACACTCGGGCGATAGGGGTGCCGCGACCCTTGGAGTGGTGAGACTCGCGGTGTCGTCGAAAGATCGGAGATCAATGTCAACGGTCGAAGTTCCCAAGTATCTGACGATCTCTCGGGAGATCGAGTCGCGGATCAACCTCGGACGGCTGGGCGACGGCAAGCTCCCCAGTTCCCGGCAGATCGCCGAGGAGCACGGTGTCTCGATCGTCACCGCGTCTCGGGCGTTGCAGATCCTCCGCGACAAGGGGTTGATCCGGACCGTGGACCGGTCGGGCAGCTATATCACTCGCCCCGAGTCCCCACCTCCGACCGATTCGACGACCTGGGCGATGTGCATCCGGGCCAGCCCTGGCCCCTGGTATCACGCCAGCGTCGCGGTGACCCGGAGCGGTTTCGACGCCTTGGCCGTTCGCTTTCCCGGACTTCGGATCGACGTCGAATCGCTGAACTTTCCCGAACCGCCCCCAGCCGACGAGCTGAAGCGGCGGGTCGTCTCAGCTCGGGATGCCGGGATTTCGGGAGTCTTCATGTTGCCGTCGAGGCGAAGTCGGGAAACCGCTCGCGAGGACGAGGTGATCCTCAACGCTTTCCGGACGGAGGGGATGCCGGTGGTTCTGCTCGAGCGCAATCTTCGAAGTCACGCTCGTCTTCTGGAGCACGACCTGGTTTCGGTCGACGACCTCGGCGGTGGCTTTCGGTGTACCCGCCACCTTCTCGATTCAGGCCGGAAGCGGGTCGCTTTCATCACCGGCTCGCCGACGAGCAGCCACGACGACCGGATGGCCGGTTATTTCTCGGCGATTCATCAAGACTCGGTGGCCTCGGGTCGTGCATTCGCGCCGATCGTTATCGAAGAACCCCCGGACTTGCCGAGGAAAGCCGCCTATCAGGAATTGGCCGCGCGGGTCCTTTCCGAAGCCATCGACGGTCTGGTTTGCTATCAGGACTACACGGCGATCGGCGTCATCATGGAACTCCTGATCCGAGGGGCGAGCGTGCCGGACGACGTGGCGATCACCGGCTTCGACGACTTGCCGATCGGCAACTCGTTCGCTATTGGGGTCACGACTTATGGATTTCCCTCCGAGGCGGTCGCTCGCGAGGCGATCCGACTGATTCAACGACGGATCGAAGAACCGGACGCCGCGCCGATCCACGTCTCGGTGCCTGGGAAGTTGATCGTTCGCGAAAGTAGCGGCTCGCACTCGGAAAAGGGGTCGAAGGACCGACAACGAAAGGGGCGGCGATGATGACTCGGAGTGCGGACGTGGCGGTGGTCGGCGGAGGGATCGTCGGCTTAGCCTTCGCCCTCGCCGCGGCCAAGGAGGGGCGGTCGGTGGTCTTGTTCGACCGGGACCGCAAGGCGCAAGGGGCTTCGGTGCGGAACTTCGGGATGCTCTGGCCGATCGGCCAGCCGTCCGGCTCGCTTCACCGGCTCGCGATCCGAAGCCTCGAAATCTGGCTCGATCTCGCCGCTCAGGCGGGAATTTCCTTCGATCCGTGCGGCTCGCTTCACCTGGCGTACCGCGAGGACGAGTTGGCCGTCTTGGAAGAGTTCACCGATCAGTCCGAGAAGCTCGGCCACGACTGCGGGATGCTCAGCCCCTCCGCGACGCTTCAACGCTCCCCCTCGGTGCACCTTGAAGGTCTTCTCGGGTCGCTTTGGAGTCCGACCGAAGTCAACGTCGACCCCAGGCAGGCCGTCGCTCGGATTCCGGATTACCTTCGGGAAACCTTCGGCGTGAAACTCCGGTTTGGCTCGACCGTCAGTGCGGTCGAGATGCCGTTCGTGCGAACCAGCGACGGCGAGTGTTGGGAGGTTGGGCGGACGGTGGTTTGCGGTGGCTCCGACTTCCAGACCTTGTTCCCCGAAGTCTTCGATGATTCCGGCCTCCGGCTCTGCAAGCTCCAGATGATGCGGACCCGATCGCAGCCCGACGGTTGGAGGCTTGGCCCGATGCTGGCCGGTGGTCTAACGCTCTGCCATTATCCGACGTTCCGGGCCTGCCCTTCGCTCGTCCGGTTGCAGCGACGAGTGGCGGAATCGATGCCGGAGTTCGTCCGCCACGGAATCCACGTCATGGCCGCGCAGAACCCGCTTGGAGAGGTGGTCATCGGCGATTCTCACGAATACGACGAAGCCATCGAGCCGTTCAACAAGCCTGCCATTGATGTTTTGATCCTTGAATACCTCCGAAAGATGGTTCGGTTGCCGGACTGGACGGTCGAGACGAATTGGCATGGGGTTTATGCGAAGCACCCGACTCGACCAATCTTCACAGCCGAGCCGCAACCGGGAGTTTGGATCGTGACCGCTCCGGGAGGCGCCGGGATGACGCTCGCGTTCGGGATGGCGGAAAACCTTTGGAACAACTGGCCGACTTCCACGTTTGCCCAACCAGTGCTCGCCGCCCCTTTCAAGGATTACCAACCGTCGGGGAAGTGACGCGGTCGATTCCGATGGACCACGAATCGGACACGGATCGACTTCTTTGAGGCCCGCATTCGTGTTCGGTTCATGGCCGCTTTGATCCAACCGCGTCACTCCTCGGGCAAACAGCGATCGTCGATCAGTAGACTTCGCCGGCCCGGACGACGTGGCCGCTCGATCCCCCGGCGGCGGCGGCTTGCGGGGCGTATCGGGCGTGCCAGCCTTCGCTGGCGCGGACCGTGCTCAGCTCTTCCTGCGTCATCCCGTAGCGGGCGAACCAGGGGGTTCCTCGCTCGCGGACCACTTCGCCGACCTCGGTGACTCGCTTGACCCCTTCGGTCGCGGCGAACTTGGTCCGGGCCTCGGCGCCGTCCTGGAGGAAATATTCCGTCCAGAATGCCCGACCCCCCAAGACTCCCGAGCAGCCGGTCTCCATCGCCATCTTGACCTGCTTGAGGTAGTCGGCATAAGCGACCCCGGCCGACAGGAGCACCCAGGGCCGCTCGCTCGCCTCGGACAGGGCGAGCAGGTTGTCGTGGAGCTGCGAGTCGTCGTCGTGCCCCAAGGTTCCGGGGAACTCGGCCTTGTAGACGTCGCAAAACCGGCTGAGCTGGCGGGCGCTCTCGATGACGGTCTGGGCCTTGCGGGCGGTCAAGGACGGGTCGCCCTTCTTCTCGCCGTTGAAGGGGAACGCGACCGGTTCGAGGAGGAAAAGGATGTCATACTTCCGGCACTCGTTGTAAATCTCCTGGACCAAGGCGAACTGGTGCTCGGCGGAGACCATCTCGCCCGGCTCGAATGGGGCCAGGAGCTTGACGGCATCGGCGCCCATCAGCTTGATCTTCTCGACCGACCAGCCCGGCTCGACTTCGCCCATCGGCCCGCCGACCTTGTTCTTGCCGCTCCCCGACTTCTCGACCCGGACGAGCATCCCCTTGTGCGGCGGCAACGCTCCGGTGGCGATGGCGGGCCAGGCCCCGTAGTAGGCGTCGATCAGGACGCCCGAGGCGGCCGGCGCCATCTGCCGCATCATGTCGAGCTTGGCGTCGACGATCTCTTCGTAGGTCGGCTCGCGGTCTTGCCCTTTGCCTTTGAGGGCCTTCTGGGCCATCTCGATCATCGAGCTGTTCTGGTCGAGCGCCAGCATCGTCAGCGTCCCGTCGGGGTTGCTGATCCTCTGCAAGCCCCGGAGCTTGCCGGGGGTCAACCCTTTGCCCAGGAGGGCCGTGGCGCCGAGGTGGCGAGGAGCGGTGGAGGCGTCAGCCATCGTGGGAGCATCTCCGAAGATTCCCGGGCCGACCCGAGGTCAAGGTCGGAACCGGGATCGTCGCCGTGTGGGAAAAGACCGGGTCGCGGTGGAGGATCAACGCCTCCTCGCCCGAAAGCCGAGCGACACACCGCGATCTTAGCGATCCGTGGCCGCTGATTGCAAGCGGATCGCTCGCGCGAGGTTAGACCGTTGGACCCTGACCATCGAGGTCAAGCTCACTTCGCCCCGACGCCGGGGGCGCTTCCCGACTTCGGCCCAAGGTCGCCCGGGCCGATCACCATGTTGCCCCGGGGGCTGCCCAGGCCACCAGTCCTCCCCTGGTCGACCTGGTTCGCTTGCGGTCGCCCGGTCCCCGTGCCCGCGCCGGGGTTGTCCCCCTTGTCGTAGCCCGTCCCGAAGCACCCGGCGAAGGAACTCGCGGCGATCAAACCCATCCCGAGCATCGAGGCGAACCGAAAGCGGACCATCATGCGACTCCGATCGAGGAAACTCAATGAGAAGCGGGTGCCTTGGCTCGATCATAGCAAATCGAACGCCGACCGTCACCGTGATCGGACCGGATCGGGTCGGCGATCTCGGAAGACGACGGCCTTCACTTCGGCTGGGGGGGTGGGTTGGCCGGGAGGAGGTAGCCGAGGTCGTCCGATCGACCCAGATCGTCCTGGTTGTTGGGTCCAACGCTGTAAAGCAGGTATTGCGGCGGTCGGTTGGATGCCTCGTCGGGTGTCACCTTGGCCGCCCCCGCCGAGGCGGCCATCCCAGGCATACCTGGTTGCGGCGCCGGGGCCACCCCGTTTGCATCCACGGACTCAACCTCCGCAGTCGGATTTGCATAACGGAAGATCAATTTGTTCATCGAGTAGGGGTCGCTCGGGAGGCCGGACAGCTCGGCGGGGACCAGCTCGCTCAGCGATGCCGGAGCATTGCCATCGTGGGTGAGTTGCCAGGCTCGGAGGGCCAGGAACAGCTCGAGCGCCCGGCGGTTGGTCGATTCCCGATCGTAGGCGACATCGGGTTCGAGGAACGGGAGGACCAGTCTATTGGCCAGGGGGGTATTCCAGAGGGCGACCCTGGATGGAGGCCAGAATGGCTCGACGCTCGAAGATTCCTGGAGCCGACTCCCGCGGTCAAGACTGGCGTTCCTGATGGCGATCATGCCGACCATGCGGATGATCCGCCGGGTCCGCTCGCGTTCCCAGCCCGGCGCGACCGCCCAGGCATCGAAGATCCTCGTCCAAGGCTGAAATGGGTTGACCTCATTCTCAGGAGCCAGGAAGTCGACCCATTCCTCGGTGGGATGGTCGAGGCTGATCTCGATCCTCCACGACTCGCCCCGAAGCGCATCGGCGGCGGTCGGGACCACGGCTACGGTTTCGAGCGAAGTCCGCGCGAACCGGATCGCTTCCAAGGTGACTTTCGGGTCGCGTGACCAGGCGAGCGCCCGATTCAGGGCGGCTTGCGAGATCCAGAGCGCAGCCTCATAGTCGGCCATCGATCGGGCGGCACTCGCGTATTGGTCGCTCATCTGGAACTGGGCGAGGATGTCGTTCCAGGCCCCGAAGAAATCCCCCCGCGAGCGACGTTCCTGCGAATCCATCTCCAACAGCGTCGAGAGGCTTCTGAGAGTCGTTGAGACTTTAGACGCCTGGTTCGATCTGGAGAAGAGCGTCCTGTAATCCGAGAGCGAGCCGCCGTCGATCACTGCCGCCGATCGAGCGGCGGCTTGACGGGTCATCTCGACCACTTTGAGGTTTCTCTTCAAGCATTCGACCCTCTCGGAAGGGGCGTTCGACCAGCTTTGCCCAAGCTGACCTTCGAACTGACCCGGTTCCGAGCCGGGGACGATCGCGTTGCTGACATCTTGATAAGACCGGATCAGTTTAGGCGACACCACGGTCTGCGCCGCCCGACCATACCGCGGCCCGACGTCGGCCACGCCGAACGCCCGGTTGACGACATAGATCGCCATCAAGCCGCCGAACGGGACCGCGATCAAGGCCCCGAGCTTGAGCCAGGGGCGCAATCCGCCCCGGTTGGCCAGCCAGTCCCCCGCCCAGAGCCGGGAGACGAGGATCAGGATCAGCGGCGATAGGAGCAAACTCCACAACGGAATTAGCCGGATCGACACCAGGGCGACCTGCGGGATCATTACCAAGATCAGGGCCATCAGCGAGATCATCGCCGCCGTGATCCGCCGGTTGAAGATCATCCCACCGACCATCCCCACGGCGAAGGCGTTGGGCAGGGCGGCCACCAAAGCCAACACGAGGACGAAGCTCTTCTCTTCCGACCCGGACAAGCGAACCACTATGCTGGAGACCGTAGAGAACAACGACGCGACCACGACGATCAAGAAGAACGCGGCCAGGCCGCAGGCCCAGGTCACGACCTTGCTCGCCCAGACCGTCCCGGGCGGGACCGCCTGATTGTCAAGGAAGTGCCGGGTGCCCGCCGAATTCTCCAGGCCAAAGACGCTGATCCCCTGGATCAGCAGGGCGACGGCGCAGAAGAACAGGACGGACGGCAAGTCGAGCCCTTGCCCGCCCGCCAGGAAGCTCAAGAACGGCACGATCAGGCCGATCCCCAGGGTTTGGAGCCAGGTCGCCCGCCCTTCGCGGAAGGTCTGCCAGGCGACGCTTAGGAAGGCAGAGCCGGGCCGGATCGATTCTCGCAATGTGCGCGGGTTTGCCAGGATGCTCAGCAACGAGGAGGGGGCCGTCCTCGGCTCGCCCATCCTGGGACGCAACTGGATCGGTAATTCCAGTTCCAGGACTGCCCAGGAGATCAGGAGCACAATACCCAACAATCCAACCCAGAGGATCAGGGACGAAACATCAAGAGAGCTGACCTTTCCTGGTTCTCGCGTGGCGAAGTAAAGTCCTTGGACGATCGTCGATGCCCCCGTGGTGAGGACCCCCAAGATACCCGCCGTGAGCGCATTCTTCGTCAGGCTCGACCAGAGCAAGCCCCAGATCGCCGCTTCGACGAGGAGGAGCCCGAAGAAAAGGTCGACGTTGAAGATCGGGGCGAACGGCTGATCTTCGAACTTCCAGCCGATCAAGCTTCCCCAGCGGAGCAAGAGGCCGAGCAATACGCTCGAAACCAGGGCGAAGCTCGCCTTGCCGAGCCAGAGCATGCTCCGGCCCACCGGGAGAGCATCCAGGAACCCCATCGTCCGGTTTTCCCGCTCGCCCGCGAAGCTCGCCGCCCCTGCAACCAAGGCGTAGACCACCGCGAAGCCCACCGCGATCGGGATCAAGATCCCGTTGCGGATATCCCTGCCGCCGTAGGTCAGCAAGAACCAGTGCAACGCCGCCGCCGAGATCACCAGCGTCGCCATGATCGGCGCCAGGCTTCGCCACTCTTTCCACCACAACCGGATCAGCATGCGACTACCCCTCCTCTCGTCTCGATGATGACCGGATCAGACCACCCCCGCCCGAGCGGTGACGTCATAAGGGGCCTGGATGGGTAGGTTGGCGGCGGGCAACCGCCGACGCATGTAGCCCAGGTAGATTTCCTCCAGGTTGGCGGGCATGATCTCCGTCGCCATGACGCCGGGAAGGTCTCGGAGCGGTTCAAGGGCCTCGCGGCTTGGGGCATGGACCAGCCATCGGGTTTGCCGGGCGTCGTTGGCGACGTCGATCGGGTCGAACCAGAGGTCCGACGGCGGGCTCGGCGGGCGGTGGGTGTCGCTCGACGTGAAGAGGATCACGAATGTCCGCGCCTTGAGCGTGTCGAGCGGCTCGGCCAGGATCAGCTTCCCCTTGTGAATCAGGGCGACGTGGCTCGCCACCCGCTCGACCTCGCTGATCTGGTGGCTCGACAGGAGGACCGACCGCCCCTCCCCGGCGAGGTCGATCATGCTTTCGAGGAAGTCGCGCCGGACCAGGATATCCAACCCCGAGGTCGGCTCGTCGAGCACGAGCAAGCCCGGCTCGGGGGCCAGGGCGAGGGCCAAGCCGACCTTGGCCCTCATCCCCTTGGAGAGCGCCTTGATCTTCCGCTTCGAGGGGAGGTCGAAGCCGGCGATCAGGCGGTCATACCGGGTCCGAAACCCGCTCAGGCCGCCGGGACACTCGGGGCGAAATCCCGACGCGAACCAGCCGATCTCGCCGACGGTCATGGTGTCGTACAGGCTCGGCTGCTCGGGGACGTAGCCGACCTGCCTCCGGACCGCGAGGCCGTACCGGCTCGGGTCCAGCCCCAAGGTCTCCACCCGCCCCGAGTCGGGCTGGACCAGGCCGAGGACCGACTTGATCGTCGTCGACTTGCCCGCCCCATTCTCCCCAAGCAAGCCGTAGACCGAGCCGATCGGGACGTCGAGCGACAGGCTGTCGACCGCCACCTCGCCCTTGTAACGCTTGGACATCTTTTCGATCCGAATCGCCCACTCCGCGCTCATCGTGCCTCCTCGATCGGCTCGGTTGTGATGGGGGTCGCTTCGGGCGGGGCATGATGCCCGTCGCCGCCCGACTCGCCGGCGGACCACTCGCTCCGGAGGATCGCCTCGACCTCCTGGGGGGGTAAACCCGACTGCTTGACCTCGGCGATCGCCTCGCGGAGCCTCCGTCGGACGAACTCAAGCCGGTCGCGGCGGCAAACATCCACCGCCGAGAACCCGACCTGCAACCCCGTCCCTCGGACCGGGTCCAAGATCCCCTCGCCTTGGAGGTCGCGGTAGGCTCGGGCCACCGTGTTCGGGTTGACCACCAACTGCTTCGACAACTCGCGGACCGAAGGGACCAGCTCGCCCGGCCTCAACAAACCCGCCACCACCGCGAACTTGATCCGGTCGCCGATCTGCGCGTAGATCGGCCGATCCGTCGCATGATTCAATGCGAATAACATCAGCCCTCCCGCTTCGATTACC